>Ga0207755_100736_pt1 | contig 13110 bp, 7 predicted proteins | sample A23P2SouthBayCA_FD_187734 | JGI IMG/M metagenome (GOLD analysis project Ga0207755, IMG submission 187734) | Aerobic enrichment media microbial communities from Bioluminiscent Bay, La Parguera, Puerto Rico - A23 P2 (SPAdes) | ecosystem: Environmental > Aquatic > Marine > Unclassified ...
GATCGATCAGCGCGCCGAAGGGCGCGTCGTCGGCGATGTTGAGCCAGTAGGTGTCTGTCAGCGGTTCGTCCATGCTGATGACCGAGCAGATCGTTCCCTGGAAGTCGATCTCGCACTCGTAGCCCGTCAGCGCTTCGAGGACGGTCGGCATCGCGGCGACGATCGACGCGTCCACGTCGTGAGTGGTCGTGCCGTCGTCCGTCTCGACCGTCATCGTCTCGACCGCGCCGTCACCGGTCCCGAGTTCCGTCACGCGTGCACCGGTGGTGATGTTCTCCCGGCCGACCGCATCCACGAGGGCGTCCAGGAGCTGTCCGAACCCGCCGTCGAGATAGCCCAGAATCTCGCCTTTGAGGATGTCGCGCTCGCCGCGGAACTTGATCCGGCCGAGCAGCCACGCGGCGCTGATGTCCTCGGCGCGCTCGCCGAACTTCGCTTCCAGCAGCGGTTCGAAGAAGGACTCGTAGACGTTCTCGGTCGTGTGGTCGAGGACGAACTCCTTGATGGGCACGTCCTCGAAGTCCTCCAGTCGCTCGTAGGTATCGAACTTCGGAATCCCGCCACGCACGTCGATGTCGAGGGTGAGCATCCCCAGACGGAAGGTGTCGTACAGGCCCAGATGGGGGTACGCGAGGATCTCCCAGGGCTTGTCCATCGGGTGGACGACGCCGTCGACGTAGTAGGCGTTCTCGCCGATGCGCCACTCCAGTTCGTCGTCCAGGCCGAGTTCCTCGGCCAGTTCGACGATGGTCTGTTCCGATTTCGAGAGGTGGTGGTAGAACTTCTCGATGGGGTCGCCGGCGGTCTCGTACACCGCAGCCAGCCCCCCGACCTGGTCGCTCGCCTCGAACACCTGCACCTCGTGGCCGCGTTGCTGGAGTCGATACGCGGCCGCGAGGCCAGCGATACCGCCACCGACGACGCCGATCATACCGGTTCGTTTTCCGCCGACCGGGATGTGTGTTGCGTCTCGGGTTGCTTGAACTCGAGAACGGCGACAGCGCCACAACGCTCCCCGTCACGTCGCACGTCGTTGTCTTCGATCCAGACGGTGCCGCCGTAGAGGTTCATCATCACCGAGACGAAGTAGAGGCCGAAACCGTGACTGGTCTGGCTGGTGCCGACGTTGCGCTCGAAGACGGTCTCCTTCATCTCGTCGGTCATCCCCGGACCGTTGTCGGCGATCCGGACCTGGACGCGGTCGGCGATCCGGTGCGCGCTGACCTCGACGTGCGGTTCCGGCGCGTCGTTGTGCGTGAGCGCGTTCGAGACGACGCTGTCGATCACCTTCTCCACGAGGTCGTTGGCCAGCACCGTCAGGTCGTCTTCGACCGTCAGGTCGACCGTCGCGTCCTCGAAGTCGCTCGTCGCACAGTCGAGACAGTCCCGGAGCACGGTACCAAGATCGACCGTGTCCAGTTGCCGGGCCTCGGTCGCCCGGACGGTGTCGTTGATCGCTTCGATGTCCTCGCTGAGCTCCGAGAGGTCCGTAGACCACTGGACGATCCGGTCGAGGTGGCGCTCGCGAGCGTCGTCGACGTGCTCGCGGAGGTGATCGGCCCGTCCCTGGATCACGAGCAGCGCGTTCCTGAGCGTGTGCCTGAGTACCCCGTCGAAGAACTCGACCTGCTCGTTCCGCCGCTCGATCGCCTGCCGGCTCTGGCGGAGTTCTCGTTCGCGCTCGATCTGGGAGAGCGCGACCTGCGTGGTCCGTGCGAGGATCGTCGCGAACTGTTCGTCTTCGGTGCCGAACTCGCCGGTCTCGTGCGACCCGATCAGCAGGAGGCCGTAGTCGGCGATCGGGACCAGCAGCAGGGACGGGAACGGCGTGTTCGGATCCCGGTCGCTGATGTCGGTGACGGTGATCGAGCCGTCGCAGTAGGCGTCGTACACCGGGTGATCGTGATCTTCGACGACGCGTGCATCGTCTGGGTACGCCCGCTCCAGAGCCTCACTCGCGGCGGTGGCGTGCAGGGCGTCCGTGTCCTCGTCGTACAGATAGACTGACGCCGCATCCTGGTCGAGGACCCGCTCGGCGAACGTCACGGCCAGATCGGCGATACGCTCGTCCGACTCGGCGGTGATGAACTGCTGTGTCGCGGCCTGAAGGGCTTCGAGGCGGTCCTGCCGGCGTTGCTGTCCGGTCACGTCCCGCAGGACGACGAGACGGCCCCGCTCGATGTCGTGCTGGTCCTCGATGACGGTGACGCGCGGATCGAAGTACGTGATCTCGTCGGTGTCCGGTTGCGAGTACGTGTAGACGGTGTTGCTACCGAAGTGCGCCTGGATTCCGGGCGCGATCTCGTCGACGGTACGGCCGCTCAGAGCCTGCTGTCCGAAGGCGGTGGCCGCGGCCCGGTTGTGATCGAGGACGCGGTCGTTCTCGTCGAGCACGACCACCGGGTCGGGGAGCTCATCGACCAGCATGTCGCTGGCCATCGGTGTCACGTCGAGGAAGTCGTATCGGAAGAGCCCCCACCCAAGGACCAGTCCCATGACGCTCAGCGACGCCGCCGTCAGGTCCAGTCCGGGGTGTGCGAAGTCGTACACCCGCGCGAGAACGTTGACGACCGCCGGGAAGAGGATCCCGGTCGTGATGATCGCGGCCTGTCGGCGATAGATGGCGCGCGAGCGCAAGAGGAACCGTATCAAGAGCGCGTAGGCGGCGAGAACGACGGCGTAACTGAACGCGGTTTCGACGTGGGACACCGCACCGCTCGAGACGACCGACACCGTGGTGCCGTGTTGGCTCACCGTCCGAACACCTTCGAGACCACTCGCGAGTCCGTGGAAGGGGGCCGTCACCGAGAGCAGTGCGTAGCCAGCGGGGAACACGAACAGCAGTCCGATCACCCGCGGTGTCAATACGTCTGATCGCCCGGTGTACGCGAGGACGAACACGAGGCCAAGCGGCGCGGCGCTTGTGGACGCGACCCGCACGAGTCGGTCAAGGAGGAACGTCGTGGCCGGATCGGCGGTCAACATCTGGCTGGCCTCTGCGAACGCCCACATCGCACAGACGACCATCAGCCACCCGAACGCCGACATGACTGGTCGGTCGCGGTAACGCCACGCGAGGACGGCCATGGCTGCACCGATCACCCCACCGAGGAGACTCGTACCGGCGACGCCCCACAGGATACCCGAGCCCATTCGCTGTCTCGTACCGACAATGTGAGTTACTACATTAATCGTTTGTGGCACGTTCTCAGAAATGTAAGCCGATTCCGGGCCAGCGCCGACGCGCCACTCCGCTACCTTTTTGACTGCAGTGGGGATACTCGGAAGCATGTTGACCGTCCGGGCTCCTGCGACGAGTGCCAATCTCGGGAGCGGGTTCGACGTGTTCGGCGTCGCGCTCGAACGCCCGGCGGACGTCGTCCGCGTCTCGAAAGCCGACGAAACCACCATCGAGGTGACCGGTGCCGGTAGCCAGTTCATCCCGGAGGACCCGGAGAAGAACACGGTCGGCGCGGTCGCCGAGGCACTCGACGCGCCCGCACACATCGAGATCGACAAGGGGATCCGGCCCGCCTCGGGGCTCGGCTCCTCTGCCGCCAGCGCCGCCGCCGCCGCCGTCGGTCTCAACGAACTCTACGGGCGAGGGCACTCCCGTGAGGAACTCGTGCCCATCGCCGCCAAGGGCGAGGCCGTCGTCTCGGGCGACGCCCACGACGACAACGTCGCCCCGTCGATCATGGGCGGCTTCACCATCGCGACCGACGACGGCGTCCGGCAGGTCGACGCCGACATCCCGCTCGTGGCCTGCCTGCCCGACATCGTCGTCTCGACCCGGGACGCCCGCCGAGTCGTCCCCGAACACGCTCGCGTCGAACAGCTGGTCGAGACCGTCGGCAACGCCGCCACGCTGACGACCGGGATGCACCGGGACGATCCCGAACTCGTCGGTCGGGGGATGTACGACTCGGTGGTCACGCCCGCCAGAGCGGAGTTGATCGACGGCTACGCCGACGTCCGCGAAGCGGCGCTCGACGCCGGCGCGACCGGCGTCACCATCAGCGGGGCCGGCCCGACCGTCATCGCGGCCTGCCACGAGCGCGACCAGCGCTCCATCGGCTCGGCGATGATCGAGACCTTCGCCGATGCCGGCATCGACGCACAGGTGTATCAGACCCGGATCGGTGCCGGCGCGACCGTGTTCTGACCCCTGCGAACGACCGGACGAACTTTGTCACTCGCGGAAAAACGGCCGGGCATGGTTCCCGAACAGAGCGACGACGACACGCATCCGCGAGCCGACGACGTGAGCGAACTCGGATTCGATCCGGACGCCCTCTATCGCGTCGTCAGAGCCGCGACGAAGGACGCACTGCTCGACGTGGTCGGGACGATACTGTTACTTGCCGTGGCGATCGTTCTCGTCGCGATCGGGGCCGGCGGCCTCCTGTCTGGCTCCGCCCCCAGTGTCGCCGTCGGTGCCGTCCTCGTGGTGGTGGGTTGTTACATCGCCGCCGCGACGCTCGAACTCGTGCCACCGATCCGCGAGTGGGCGTAGTCCCGTCCAGTCACCCGTTATCTGGAGGTGGTTTTTTGATCGTCGCGTGTCATTGCTGAACATGGCGCGCGGCCAGTCCGACTGGCATCCACAACCCGACGAGCCGCCGGTCCGGACAGTCGGTCGGCTCGCCCTCAGAGGCGGCGCGGTCCTGACGGCGCTCGCGCTCCCGCTGGCCGTGGGGACCTCCCTCTATCTCACTCTGTCGGCACCGTCGCTGTCCGTCGGTCTCGATCGGACGCTCGCGGCGACGACCGGGCCGCTCGGCCCGCCCACCGGCGTCGGCTGGCTCGCCCACGTCGCCGTCCTCGGACTGCTCGCGGGCGCGTGGCTCGTCGGGGTGGGACTCCTCGTTTCGGCACTACTGGAGTAGTCACTCGGCGTCGGTCGTGTCCACCTGCTCGCCGCTCGTCTGTCCGTCCGTCAGGTCCGCCTCACGAAGTCCAGCGGCCACCTCCTCGCGTGCGGAGAGCTCCCGCTGCGGGAACGGGATAGTGATGTCTGCCTCGTCGAAGGCCTCCTTGACGCCGCTGACGACTCCCGAGACGGCGCGCCACTTCCGCGGTGGGCTGGGGTGTTCGATCCAGTAGCGCAGTTCCAGCACGATCGAGGAGTCGCCGAAGGCCTTCGGGATCACCTTCGGAGCCGGCGCGTCCTCGACGATGTCGACGGCCCCGATGGCATCGAGCGCCACTTCCTTGGCGTGGTCGGGGTCGGCCGTGTAGTCGATCCCGACGTCGGTCCGGAGCCGCAGTCGGCCGTTCGCACTCCGGTTCGTCAGAGACTGGTCGCTGACCTTGTCGTTGGGCAGGACGACGGTCTCCCCGTCGAAGTTCTGCAGGCGCGTGTTCAGGATCGTGATGTCGGTGACGATCCCCTCTTGATCGCCGACCTCGATCCAGTCGCCGACGGTGAAGGGCCGCGAGAACATCAGGACGAAGCCCGCGATCAGCGAGCCAAGCGTCTGCCGGGCGGCCAGCCCGACCACGATACCGAGGAAGCCCGCCCCGACCAGCAGACCGCTGAGGTCGAAGTCCCACAGCGTGAGGATCGCCGAGCCCACGGCGATGAACAGGATCAACTGGCCGACCCGGAGCATCACTTCCTCCTGATGTTGCGTGACGCGGTCGGCACCCTGGCTGAAGCGGCTGATCGCGTGCTGAAGCTGGTCCGATCCGACGTACGCCAGTATGAGGAGCAGGACCGTGATCGCGCCGTTGAGCAGGTGTGGGATGGCGTCGAGGATGAACTGCCCGGTCGCGACGGCCACGTCGACCAGCCCCCAGACGACCATCAGCGCCAGTCCGGCGACGATCAGGACCGACAGTTGCAGCACACGCAGGACGATCCCCGAGATCGTCGTCGGAATGTACTCGCCGAACAGCTCGATGCCCTCGGCGACACGCCCGTCGAACAACCGCGAGTCGACGATGCGACGGATCTGTCGGATGAGGAACGGCGTGACGACGAGCACTATGAGGAGCGCGACGACGACCAGTACGCCGGTCATCGCCGCCCGCCCCTGTGTCGTCGTCAACTCCTCGATCAGCGTTCTCCCCTGTTCGAACAGCGCCGACGAGTTCGTCCCCGTGGACGGATCCGTCAGGTTCGTCCCTGCGGGCGTCGTCGTGTTCGCCGTCCCCTGCATGCTTTCCCGACCGTGCTACAGGGGCTTCAGCGTTCTCACTCCCAACAACGTTTTTCCACTGCGCCTGCGGCGCACCCGCAGTCGAAAAACGTGGGCGAAAAGGCTCGATCGCACGCTGTTCGATCGAGTGAACCGGGCGACCTTTCGGGGCCTCCGGACCGCTCGGTCGCCCGGACGCCTCCCCTGTTCAGGACAACTCAGCTACTGACGAGACTGCGGTGGCACTATCCGAGTACGAGGCGATCTGCCACAGATGGCGTCGAGCGAGCCGAGGGCGTTCAGTTGTCGGTCACCCTCGTCGTTGTCGTATCGACCGCATTCCATCAGAGAGTACGACGGACCACCGACTCACCGAGCACACGTCCGACCCGGCTGTTGCACACGGTATTGTCTCTGAAGAACGGACTCCGACAGAGCCGGGGATTCTGATGTGAGCCGCTGTGTGCCCGCGTTCCCGGAGGAATCAGGCGGAGTATTGCCGACGGTTGGCCGGTCGACTCACGGTGTCCGGCCGAACTCTGTGAGGACGGGGAACGACGGACGGAGGCTCCCGGTGGCGTGCGCTCGATCCGGTACCGATCGTCTCAATCGAGTCGCTGGTCGGCGAACCGGTCGCGGATCTCCGGTTCTGGGATCGGACACTGATCCTTCTTGCCGAAGACGCGGTAGCGGTAGTCGGCGACGAGGTCGTACACCCGGTCGCGGGTACGCTCGGGGAGGTACAGCAGGGGATACAACAGCGGCCACGGTCCGTCGAGCCGTCGGGCCACCCGCAGTGCCGCCGTCGACTTCGTGGCGACCGCGCCGTCCTCGATCAGGACGAACGAGTCGAAGTCCTCGGTCGGCAGGTCGTGACGGGCCAGCAACGCCTGCCCGACCTCTGACTGGAGCGGTGCGAGGCGGAAGGTGCCAGCGGCGTCGAACCGGATGACGAAGCGGACGACGCCGTTACAGAGGTTACAGACGCCGTCGAACAGCAGAATCGGCGCATCGATATCGTCGAGAACCGCGTCCACGTCCGCAGAACCGTCGCCAGCGCCCGCGGGCGCGGAGCCCATCTATACGCCGCGGCCCTGCATCTTCTCTTCTTCGGGCAGGTCGGCATTGGCGTCGCCCTTCATGCCGCCGCCGATGTCCGAGGCGATCTCGACCAGTCGCTCGGGGTCGTCCCAGTTGTTGACGGCCTCGACGATGGCCGTCCCCATCGCTTCGGGGTCCTCCGCGCCGAAGATACCCGAGCCGACGAAGATGCCGTCACAGCCGTGGTGCATCATCAGGGCGGCGTCGGCGGGCGTCGCGATACCGCCGGCGGCGAAGTTGACGACGGGCAGCCGACCGGCCTCGGCGGTCTCGTGGACGAGTTCAGCGGGGGCCTCGTTCTCGCGGGCCCACTTCTCGCGTTCCTCCCAGTTCATCCCCTTCAGCTCGCGGATCGCGCCCTTGATGTTGCGCTGGTGGTGGACGGCCTGGTTCACGTCGCCGGTGCCGGCCTCTCCCTTGGTCCGGATCATCGCCGCGCCCTCGTCGATCCGGCGCAGCGCCTCGCCGAGGTTGCGCGCGCCACAGACGAACGGCGCGGTGAAGTCGCGCTTGTCGATGTGGTAGCGGTCGTCGGCGGGCGTCAGGACCTCGCTCTCGTCGACCATGTCGGCCCCGGCGGCTTCGAGGATCTGGGCCTCCTTGGTGTGACCGATCCGGGACTTGCCCATGACCGGGATCGACACCTCGTCGATGATCTCCTGCAGCGAGGCGGGATCGGCCATCCGCGAGACGCCGCCACGCTTGCGGATGTCGGCCGGGACGGCTTCGAGGTTCATCACCGCGACCGCACCGACGTCCTCGGCGATGCGGGCCTGCTCGCGGTTCACGACGTCCATGATGACGCCGCCCTTCTGCATCTTCGCGAAGCCGCGCTTGACCAGTTCGGTCCCCCGCTTGAGATCTTCGAGATCCGTTTCGGACATTACGCCGAAGTTAGGATTGGACTCACTTAACGGGTCGCTTTCGGGAACAGGATCGGTCCGGGACGCGGTCGGTGGACCGCTCGATCGCCGCCGGTGGGACGCCTGTCCGACCGTCTAACAGTTGGTTTTTCATGGTTTACCGTTGTCTTTAAGTGCGACACCCGCTGCATGGGAGATAGGGTAGCACACAGCAGTTCGGATGGGGCAAAGCCGAACGCTACAGTTGGGGACGAGCAACGACACCAGTCGCGGTCGCTGGGGCTAGACGACCGGACTGAGACGGAGTACAGTGGCCGTTCTCCCGGTCGATCGCACGGGAATGTGTGGTCGGCGGGAGAGGGCTACGTCAATCCGTATCAAACACGTGCAGTGGGGACTGCTCGTCGTTCTCGTCAGACGGACGGTTGTAGACGGCCCAGTCGACCGCACGGCGTCCGGCCGAACGACGTGAGGCCAGACTCGGGAGACGACGGACGGAGCCTCACGGCGGCGTGCGGTCCATCTGGGACAGATCGACGACTTTCCGTATCACTGGGAGGCTCGGCGCGATCCGGTGTGTTACTACCAACCAACAATGACGAACGAAACTGGGGACGACGAACGGGGTACAGAACTCGAACGACGCGATTACATGAAAGCTGTCGGGGCCGCGGGGGCCGCGGGCGTGTTCGGTGTCGGGAGTACCGGAACCGCCGCCGCGGCACCGTCGGTCGTCCAGGTCGGCAACGGGGGCTACGCCGACGGTGTGCCGAGCAACGTGACCGGTCACTCGTCGGTGTCGGCACCGGACACGCCGGACTACGCGACGAGTAACGTCTCCGCGCCGTATCCAACCAACGACTGGTGGTCACGGCTCCTGACCGCGCCCCACTCGGAGACGCTGTTCTCGCACCCGATCTTCACCGAGCCGACGAGTTCGGGGCTCGAAGTGGGGTACACCGACGAGTGGGCGGTCGGCGACGGCACCGGCGTCGATCTGGCCAACGAGACCGACGCCGACGGCGACGAGCTGGCACCCTACGTCGGCATGAGCGACACGGTGTACATGCCCTTCGAACCGGACTTCACCATCGGCCACACGGCCACGAGTAGCTTCGACCAGTCGCTGGTCGACGGCTACGGCGACTGGCACGTCGAGTATCGGATGGGCAGCGCCGACCCCTCGATGACAGTGACACAGGTCCAGGGGTCGCCGTATCTCTATCTCGACTACGCCGGGGGCGGCACGGAACTGAGCTTCGCGAGCGCGCCGACCGTCTTCGAGGACCGTGACAACGCAATCGGCGTGACGGTCGGCGGGCACCACTACGGCCTGTTCGCGCCCGCTGGCACGTCGTGGTCCGGACAGGGATCTACGACGCTCTCGAACGATCTGGGTACCGCGGGCTACGTCACCGTCGCGCTCCTGCCCGACAGCACGGCTTCGACGTTCGACACCTTCGCGACCTACGCCCACAACCACGTCACCGACACCCAGATCGACTGGGAGTACGTCGAAGTCGAGAACGGGGAGATCGTCTCGGAAGTCCGGACTTCCTTCGACTTCACCGTCGACGACCGCAGCGGGTCGGGCGGTACCGGAACGATCGCCGCGCTCTATCCACATCAGCACAAGTACCTCGCCGACGGCGAATCGACCATCGCGGGGCTGAGCTACGAATCCGCACGCGGGACGATGAAGCTCTCGCAGGGGTCCTCGTTCACCACGGCGCTAAAGTACACGGGCATCCTCCCGAACTTCCCGCTGGTCGACAGCCTGAACGGCGACCAGCTGTACCAGTACGCGGTCGGCCTGAGCACGCCCGACACCTCGATCGACCAGTTCGACGGCTCGCTGGCCGACAAGTACGACGTGCCGACTCTCTCCGAGACGGACGTGGTCGACTTCACCCGGCTCCCGTACAACGCCGGCAAGAGTTCGCCCTACGGCTCCACGTACTGGACCGGCCTGAACTACAACCGCTGGTCCGAGACCGCCGCGCTGCTGGACGAGATGGCTCGCACGAGCAGCGGATCGACGGCCACGGAGTTCGAGAACCGCCGGGACCTCGTACTGGAGTTCATGCAGGGCAGTTACGAGCAGTGGTTCACGCCCAAGGGCAACGGCGGTGCCGGGGCCGACGAGTTCGACGGCAACATGTTCTTCTACGACAACGAGTGGGGGACGCTGACGGGTCACGTCGGCGGCTTCAACACCTACTCGGAGCTCAACGACCACCACTTCCACTACGGCTACTTCGTGAAGGGGGCCTCCGAGATCGCACGCTACGGCAGTAGCTGGACCGACGAGTCCGAGTGGGGCGGGATGATGCAGCTCCTGATCCGGGAGTTCGCCAATCCCACGCGCGGGGACGACATGTTCCCGTTCCTGCGGAACTTCTCGCCGTACTCGGGCCACTCCTTCGCCTCGGGGACCAACCCCTTCCACCTGGGGAACAATCAGGAAGCGTCCTCGGAGGCCATCGACGCGTACGCCGGCCTGATCCGCTGGGGGGCCTTCACCGGTCAGGCACTCGACGGCCACTCGATCCGAGATCTGGGCATCTTCCTGTACACCCACGAGATCCACGCCGCCCTCGAGTACTGGTACGACTGGGACCAGCAGAACCACCCCGACAACTGGGACCGGGAGTACGCCTCCGTGACGTGGGGCGACGGCTACTCGCACTCGACGTGGTGGACCGAAGACGACGAGGACACCTACGCGATCAACGTCATCCCCGCCAACGGCGACTCGTTGTATCTGGGCTGGGACGAGGACCACATCGCGAACGTCTACGACGAACTCGTCTCGCTGAAGGGCAGCGAGGAGTTCACGAAGTGGCCGGGCATCCTCGTCGAACTGAACGGCTTCGGCGATCCGTCGGGCGCGCTCTCGCTGATGGACGACTGGGAGTCTGGCAACTATCCCGGCACCACCAACGGCTACTACGTCCCCGACATGTCGAACTCGAAGCTCCACACCTACTCGCTGCTGGGGACGCTAGACACCTACGGCTCGCCGACCCAAGACATCGTCTCGGACGCGACGTTCTCCCACGTCTTCGTCGACGGCAGCGGGCAGAAGAACTACATCGTCTACAACGAGACGGACAGCCAGCGCCTGATCAGCTTCTCTGACGGTACCGGCGTCACCGCCGACGCCAACTCGGTGGCGATCCAGCAGGGTGCCAACGAACAGGGCGACGTGGGCAGCGGCGGCGGTGGCGGCGACACGACGCCGCCGTCGGCCCCGACCGACCTGTCGGTGGCCGGGACGACGGACACGACGGTCGACCTCACGTGGACCGCCTCCTCGTCGAGCGACGTGGCCCACTACAACGTCTACGAGAGCGGGTCGAAGGTCGCGGAAGCGACCGGTTCGTCGACGACGGCGACCGGCCTCGCGTCGGCGACGGAACTCAGCTTCACCCTCTCTGCGGTCGACGACGCGGGCAACGAGTCCGGCACTGCCGGTCCCGTCACCGCTCGCACCGACGCCAACGCACAGGACTACACCCAGTCGACCGGCGAGGCCGATAGCTCGACGCTGTCGGTCTCCTTTACCCCCTCGCACTCGGCGGGATCGGTCGACCTGAACTACGCGGTCGACGGCGGGAGCGGGACCACGACCGCGATGAGCGACGGGAACGGCGACGGCACGTGGACCGCGACCGTCTCGGGCCTGTCGGGCGGGGCGACCGTCGACTACTACTTCACCTTCGAGAAGGGCGGCAACGACTACGACACCGCTTCGTTCTCGGTCACCTTCGGCGGCGACTCGTCGGCCCCGACCGCACCGACGAACCTCACGTCGCCGGCCCAGACCGACACCACCATCGACCTCTCGTGGGACGCCAGCACGGACGACGTCGGCGTCGACCACTACGAGGTGTACCTCAACGGGACGAACCGCACCTCGGTGTCGAGCACGACGGTGACCCTCTCGGACCTCTCGGCGGGCAGCAGCTACGACGCATACGTCGTCGCTGTCGACGCCGCGGGCAACCGCTCGGACGCGTCCTCGACGGTCACCGTCTCCACGTCGGGTGGCTCCAGTGGTCAGTCGGCGTACAACGGCCCCCACACGATTCCGGGGACCATCGAGGCCGAGGACTTCGACGAAGGTGGCAGCGGCGTCGCTTACAGCGACACGACCGCAGGCAACGAGGGGGGAGCGTACCGCTCGACCGACGTGGACCTCGGGGGCAACGGCTCCGGCGGGACGGCGGTCGGCTGGACCGCGGCCGGCGAGTGGCTCGAATACACCGTGCAGGTCGACGCCGACGGGACCTACGACCTGACGGTTGCCGTCGCGTCGGGCAGTGGTGGCGGCGAGTTCCACGTCGAGGTCGACGGCTCCGACGTGACTGGTCCGATCACGGTCGGCGACACCGGCGGCTGGGACGCCTTCCAGACCCAGACGGTGTCGGGCATCTCGCTGACGAGCGGCGAGCACGTGATCAGGCTCGCCGTCGACAGCGCCGGCTTCGACATCGACTCCGTTAGCTTCGAGTCCGCCGGCGACTCGACGCCGCCGACCGCGCCGGCGAACCTCACCGCGACCGGACAGAGCCAGACCTCGATCGACCTCTCGTGGGACGCCGCCAGCGACGACGGCACCGGCGTCGACCACTACAACGTCTACGAGGGCTCGGCCAAGCAGACCGAGGTGACCGGAACGACGGCGACGCTGACCGGTCTCTCGGCGGACACGAGCTACACCTACACCGTCACCGCGGTCGACGGGGCGGGCAACGAGTCCGACCAGTCCAACAGCGTGACCGCGACGACGACGCCCGCCCAGTCGGCGTACGACGGCCCCCACACGGTGCCGGGAACCGTACAGGCAGAGGACTTCGACACCGGCGGTGAGGGAGTCGCCTTCCACGACACCTCCACGGCCAACGAGGGCGGGGCGGATTACCGCTCGACCGCCGTCGACATCGAGGGCGCGACCGAGGGCGGCTACAACATCTGCTGGACCGACGCCGGCGAGTGGG
>Ga0207755_100737_pt1 | contig 13093 bp, 12 predicted proteins | sample A23P2SouthBayCA_FD_187734 | JGI IMG/M metagenome (GOLD analysis project Ga0207755, IMG submission 187734) | Aerobic enrichment media microbial communities from Bioluminiscent Bay, La Parguera, Puerto Rico - A23 P2 (SPAdes) | ecosystem: Environmental > Aquatic > Marine > Unclassified ...
ACGATTCAGCAGGTGCTGTTTGAGTTGGAGACTGATTACATGGGCCACCCGTACTTCGTCACGGGGCATGCGCTGTACAACGCACTCGCACGGCGCGTAGACGCCCGGACGCGGCGATATCTCAATGTCAGTATGGGTGTGTTCGTCCCCGGGGAGTTCGGGGCCTATCCGGAAGAGCACTCACAACCGGGCGGGCCGCCGTATTTGGGGACGAGCCTTCGACCGGTCGAGGCCTACGAGGACCTGTTCCTGTTCCGGGACGGGGCACAGCGGTGGCTGTCGGACACCCGGCCCCGTGACGCACACAACACGCACGACGTGCAGAGTCATGGCGGCCGGCAAGCATTCGCGCCGGCGACGCGCTTTGGGAAACCGCCCGAGCATCACCACACGAAGCGGACGATGCACTGGCACGTCCACTGCTACGTGCATGCTGACAGTAGTGCTGCGGACGTCATCCCACTCTCTGAGGACGTCTTGGATGGCCTGCGTGTCGGCGGCGGGCGAAACTACGGACTCGGTGAACTGTCGCTGACGGATACGCAGACCATCGCCCTGGACGAGCTCGATTATGCGGGGGTTCGGGCGGCGGACAGCCTCAACGTGGAGCTCCTGTCGCCGTATGTCCTCGCCAGCGAGTTCCCCGGGGCTGATAGCCAGTCGGTGCCGTGGTGGTGGGAGTTCGACGGCCGGTTACGTCGGCGGACGGCTCGACTGGTCGATGACGGCGAGGTGCATGAGTTGGCGACCGTCGATCACGGGCAGGTTGTCGAGTACACCGGGGACCGACCGGTTGAGACTGCGAAGAATGGTATCCGTCGTGTCGGCACGCATGCGAAGTACGGGTTCGGTGAACTCCGACTGCGCCCTGCCGGTGCGGATCGAGTGCCTGCGCGGGCGCAGGCGGGCGAGCAACGGGTGGCAGGTGAATCGTCGTGACCGATACCCTAGAGCACGTGGCGTTCGACATTGAGACGACCGGACTGGCCGCGACAGATGAAGTGACTGTGGTCGGGTTTGAGCTGGAGCTTGGGTGCCGAGTGTTCTACCAAACGGGTGGTAGAGACACTGACCGTGCTGACGTTGTGACGGCCGTGCAGGAGCGGACGGACACACGCGTCGAGGTGTCCGCGCACGACTCTGAGCGAGGCCTGCTGGAGGCAGTGTCGGGATTTGTTGGGGAGCGGTTCCGGTCGGCTGACGTCCTGCTCGTTGGGTACAACGGTGAGACGTGGCGCGGCGGATTCGACCTCCCGTTTCTGCGGACGCGGTACGCGGCGTGTGATGTAGCGTGGCCGTTCGAAGAGCTCCCGTACGCGGATCTGTTGCCGATCATTCGGGACTTGTTCAACACGACGGTCGATGGGGACGAAGCGGCTGATCTCGACGCGGCGTACGAGATCCTGTGTGGTGGTGATGCAGGGGCGGTTGACCCGTTCGACGAGAGCGGTGAAGCCGTCACTGCGTTCGAGGCGGAGCGGTTCGAAGCGGTGATCCTGCACAACGTGGCGGATATTCGTCGCACAGGCGCTCTGAGTCGGCTTGCTCAACGGTACTGTAGCAAGTCTGATTTCCAATTGAAGTCGTTGACACCGACGATCCATGATTGACTCTCGAACACACTCGGGAGTCGGGTGACCCCGGAGGGAGACGGGGTCACAGGCCGGTCGGCGCGGTGAGCAGTCCCTGCGGTATTGAAGCGATCACCCACGCAGATTCGGCGGCTTGGATCGGCGCGAGAGTAACTGCGGTGACGCTGAACACGAAGATCTATGAGTCAAGACACGACATCGAACGCATCGACACCGAACAACCCGGAGACGACGGAGAGTCCAGGCACTCCGGAGCGAGGCGAGCACGAGGACTGGCAGGAGACAGTAGACGCGGCGACGCGCGACGCGGTACTGGACCGGGATGAACACCGGTGCCAGGTTTGCGGGCGAAACGGGCCAGGCAACGGTGGCTTGGTGAACCTGGAGGTGCATCACATCGAGCGTGATCCTGACGGGATGGATCAGCACGATTTGGAGAATCTGACGACGCTGTGCCGGTCATGTCACAGTTGGGTTCACCAGCAGACGACGGAGCAGGAGGTCCCGGTCGAGCTGACGGAAGCAGACGCGCAAGTACTGCTGTCGCACGACCGAGAGATCCTGGCGGTGCTCGGCGAGATGGGGCCGGCGATGGCGAGCGAAGTGGCGGACGCGTTGACGGCAGATCTGTCCGTCCTGGCCGTGCGTGAGCGGCTCTGGACGCTCATGGGGCTCGATAACGCGGTCGAGTCCCGTGACCGCCAAATCGTCGACCAGGACGCGTCATCGGGGGAATGGGGATTGAGCGGGCAGATCCCGAATTCCTCGCGGGGACGCATCCCGGATGATACACAGATGCTGCTCAGGCGGACAGCCGACGAGCGCGTCCGACAAGCCCTGGACCGCGAGGTCGACCGCGAGACGATCGCGGACGTGTTCGGAATTCACTCGCGGACGACGTGGATCAAGGAGAAGCGCGCCCGAGCGTATGATTTCCCCCTCGACGCCGTCACAGATGCGGGCGGGCGACCATCGGCTGATACGGAGGAGACCGATGAGCCAGAAGATGCCGCCGCTGATGCCTTGGATGCGGATGGACAACAGGAGCGGCTCACGTCGGTTACAACGGCCGTCAGTGATGACGGCGGGCAGGGCAGTCACGCCGATCCCATGCCGGAGAGCGAGTCGTCTACGGCTGATGTGAGTGGCGTGAGTGACGGTGAGTCAGTCCGTGGAGATCTCCAGCAGGTGCTGGACGCATTAGAAGACGTTGAGGACGCGCTCCGCGGAGACTAACTGAACACCGGCCCGGTATTTTTCCAAGGACAGGAGCGTGCCATAGAACTATTCTCAAGGAGTTGTTTTCACCGTAGAACTGGTTGAATGGACTGCTCAGTAGGCCTGCGAGTTGCTCAGTTGTCGGCATTGCGGGCTGCAAGACTGCGCTTGCCGTGAATGCTAGGAATTCCGTCCATGAGGGACCGCGGGGAGGATGATCGAAACCCCTGTTACTACACGACGTATAACTGACGACATCCTATGCCCTCGGACACACACGACGCTGAGATCAACCTCATCCCGGGGACTCCGAAATCCGATATCGTTGCGTTCCTCTACTCCAATCCGGATAAGAGATTCAGTGCCGACAGTATCCAAGATCAGCTCAACGTCCCGCAGGGAGAGGTCACAGCAACTCTCACTTGCCTCAACAATGACGGACTGATCGAGCAAACCGAGGACAGGTACTACTGTGCACTTGACCACCGAGATGATCTTCGCCGATACGTTGGGAGCCTCAACCAGCTAGAGAGGATGTTCGACGGCAAGAACTACGACGAGCACACCAACAGAGACAACTCACAACTGGATGACATCGATGAAGACGAGCTCAATGCTGAGATTACCGTGTTAGAAGCCGAACTCAGCCAAGAATAACTCCCCACAGGGCAGTGTTTGTCTCGTCGGAGTGGATACATCCTTTGAGGGCCGCGCGCATCGAATATGAGTTTGCTGTCAGGGTCCCGTTCAGCACTTCGACTGTACTGACCAAACAAGCCCGCTACCAGCCGATGAAATTCTACTGGTAGATAGCCCGTGTGGGGAATTCGCACGCTCGGAGGCACATACTCGGGTATAGTGTGTCAGGTGTTCAATGACGGGTGTCAATTCTGGTCACCGGCTGGTCTGGTGAGTAACCGGTCAGTGAGGTTGCAGTCAATGGGGATATCTGCTGCGGGTTAGTGACACCCGAAGCATTATTGTTCAACACACGATTTATGTATTATATGTCGAAGGCCACTGAGGGGCCCGAACGAGCGGTCAACGGTCTCCTCTCGGTTGCGCAACTCTTGGAAGAACCACGGTTAGCACGCCTGTACACGTTCGTGCTGCGCGACGGCGAAGTCACAATCGACGACATCACCAGCGAGTTGGAGCTCCCGCGGACAACCGCGTATTCGGATACGGGCACACTCGTCGATCTCGGCGTTCTGACCCGGGATGAAGACCAGAAAACGCACACGTACTCGGCTGTTCCGATCACGCTTACTGCGACCCTGGACGGCAACAAGTATACGGTTACCCCGACGCTTATCGCTGCATTCGGCCGGTCGCCCCACGACCAGGATCTCGATCTCCTCGTCGAGAAGTATGGACGTGGCAAACTCGCTGCTGCGCTCATGTACGCCATCCCCTACGTGGACGGCGAGATGTCCGAGCGAGTCGCTGCCCGTGAACTCGATCTGCAGTATGCATTCGGTGTCGCCGTGTTGCAGGCGCTTCGGGATGTCGTCCAAGAGATGGAGCCGGTAGACCCGTACTTCGAGGACATCCAGGACGCGCACGAGACCCCGCCACGCGAAGAGGACTGACTCGTGGCTGACGAGCGTCCGCTGTTTGACGACGACGATGCGCCGGTTGTGTGGGTCGCCGATTCGGGGTTGTTCATCGCCTGTGGCCGCCAGCAGAACAACAAGTATGCCGCACTGGAACGGTTCGCTCGCCGGCACGACGGTACGTTCGTGATTCCACAGCGCGTCTACGATGAACTCGGCGGCGCACCCAATCGGAGCACGCCTGGTCAGACCGATCGAGAGCGCGATCGATGCCGGTTGGGTCACTGTCGCGGACGAACCGGACTACACTGACCGCACAGTCGCTCGTGTCATGGACCACGTCCGAACGTATATCGCTGCGTCCTCGAACCGTAACGAGGACCAAATCGAGAAGGCTGATACTGCACTCGGTGCCATCGCGGTCGAACGCCTGATGAAGGGGGATGCGGACCGTGTCTGTGTCGTCACGACGGATACCGATGCTGGTGAGGGTGTTGTCGCCGCCCTCACAGCGAATGGGTTCGAAGACCGTGTCCGATTCAAAGACGGATTCGAACTGATCGACGAAATCGCCTGAGCCCCCTCGTAGTAGGTCGTCGAACAGAGACCGCTTGCGCAGTAGGTGTCCTGGATACAGTACTCGCCAAGCAATGGTTGGTGGTACCACTCCCGATATTACTTTCACCGAGGTGTTAACGGGTTAGATGGATCGAGACTCTCCGAGACGGGTCGTCTTTCGAGGCTGAAGCTGAATTCTCCTTACTCAGAGTTAAAAAGGAAAAGTAGAGACCGGTCTTACCGACGAGTTCGTCGAATCTGAGTTGAGGAAGCGTATGCAGAGAAGCAATCAGATCATGTCTCACAACCAATAGACGGTCTTGACGACTGATGGTGGGGGATTCACCCCACTATCGAGACATATGGTGCTGAGTGAGAAACGTGACTAAGTCCAGGCTGAAAAGAGTCGTTAAACGTCGTATTAGTGTACTTCTCGATAAGATCTAATCGGCTACTGAGGCTCGTCGCAGTGCTAACCATTCCCGATTTGACAGTGAATTCGATTATGGTGTTTTCCGGACATGGGGTGTATTAAAATATGTAGCTAGATTCTATGCTAATCTAACCACGAACGTTTCAATTTAGACAGGCGATGTTTATGAAGCAAGTATTGTCGGCGAATTTTCCGCAGCACGGGGGGAGGGGGGTTGTCTCGAATTACCCGCCCCCATTGGTAGTTCCACATTGGAATTCGACTCCAGCATTGGTCCAGGAACACAGAGTGTGATTGCCCATGGGAGACGTGACAATGGGAGCCAGCATGGAAAGTACGATGAGAGAGGGTTTCCATCGGGATCTCGACCACCAACTGTGATTCATTCCACGGGGGGAGGGGATGTGTATCGAATTCCCCGCCCCCGTTGAGGGTTTTGCATTGCTAGCTCTCATTCGAACGAGAGAACAGGAGCAGTACGCAAAAGACCTCCACGAGAACCGCTGAAGCGCTTGATCAACATGAAGAGCGGTGTTGATGCTGTTTCTTTCTTCTTCTTTCTTCTAGTTCTAGAACGAGCCTAGTAAGTAATAAAAGAATCTTTTGGTAGCAGCAACAAAAGCAACAATACAGTACAGCAACACTACAGCAACAACAACACAGCAAAAGCGCGCCAACAGCGCTGCTACCCGCCTTTCCTGTCCTGCTATCGCACGATTGCCGCTACTCACTCTTCCGCTTGACTCCATCTATGCTGAGGAGAAGGCCTACACGGGGGCAGGGAATTCAAGACACCCCCCGTCCCCCCGTCACCAGATCTTGCCCATGCAGGACGCGATCAGATCTATCCGCTCAACTCACGGAGAACTGATGTTCTCCGACTCATTATTCGGGACTGACTACGTCTCCACACTCTGGACACTCGGCCCAAACGTACTTCGTGCCGTCGTCTTTCTCATACTCAATGAGACGCCAGCCAGGAGAGATACTCTCGTCGCAATCCGGGCAACGACCGAGTATCTGCGTGTCGTCAGGCGTCATGGAAAGGGGAATGGAAGGAGCGTGTGACAGTGTTCCTTCCAGACGAACTTTAATTGGGATTCAAGGTAAGCCTTTGGCTGGTTTCCGGGTTGAGCACACCGATTTCCACTAAAACGAGTTGTCCATCACTATTAATTCGCCGTCACCTGTACGTCGAAGCACGATGGGTGTCCGCACGGTCTTCACCCGATTGCTCCCGGGTGACCAGCCCGACGTGATAATCGAATGCCGCCACTGTGGGCTGACGGTAAACTCACCGGGTGAGGGGTGTCCTGAGTGCGGTTCAACGGAGTTTTGTCGTTACGAGATTCCGCAATAATCGTCTCCGGGACATCACGAGCTACTGAGTGGCGATCAGTGGTTGATCACTGAAACTCTCCCGGGGAGAATCCGATGTGACTCGACCTCGATTACGCCACCATGGACCTCGCCGGCGTCGTTACGTCACTGCAGCTACCACATTCGATCACTACGACGAACTCGCTACGCGACTCTCAGAAGTTTCGGAAATAGGTGCATTTCCTGTGCCCACGTCCGTCTTCGACGCCCACTGGCTTGCGCCGCCGGGCTTGCGGGCCATAGTCACACAGGCTCCACGCAGCACCTCTGCGCTCGTATTGACATACCACATGACTGCATATCGAACTTTAGATGAGGACTGTAGAGCGTCTCATCAGACGCTTGGTGAGTCCTCCCTTACCCGTCTGCAGTCCGCCGGTCGAAGAGACACCAAGACAGCGGGTTAAGATTGACAGTACCGAGTTCAGCGGTCGTTTCGGACTACTAATTAGTGCCTCCGAGCTGTGGATACAGTACTCGCCAAGCAATACTTGGGTGAAGCAGGCTGGTCGCTGACTGTTCAAGTCGGAACACGCGGAAAAATGCTTCAGTTAATTTGCTGTCGTCGTGTGCTCGGTGGAGGAGTTGAGCGACGTAGCGATTGAACAGGTCGGTTCCAAATGGTTTCGGGCCTGTTGTCTGGTTGAATACGAAGTCTTTCCCGACGGCTATTTTCCAAACCTCACCGATGATGGGGTTCACCCGGTCGAAAAACCGGTGCCCAACGTTAGTGAGTCCGTCAGTGAGTTTGTGATGTAGCGCGAGTGCCTCCAGAGCTGCGACTGACATCCCTTGGCCGTAGATTGGGTTGAAACTGGCGAGAGCATCACCTGTGACAATCAGTCCGTCCGGGAACCGGTCAAGCGCTTGGTAGTGTCGGCGGACGCTGGCCGGGAACGGATAGCGGTGGATGTCAGACACCCATTCTTGGTCTCGGAGTCGATGGCTGATCTCGTCGAGCGGTAACGTATCGGCCCATTCAATGAACGTTTCGCGGTCAGCTGGTGCTCGCTCTCCGTGGAGTCCTTGCAGCAGAACGTCCCACTCATTATCCTCGACGGGAAGCATTGCTGCGCCGCGTGGTCGGTGGGGTTCCGGCGCGATGAGGACGCCGTTTTGCTCGTCTGCTGGCCGTCTGATACGAACTGTACTGTAGGTAACATCGACAGTTACCGCGTCTGCTTCGGGGACTGGATAGCTGTGGTCATCGAGCCACCTCGGAGTACGACTGCTTCGCCCTGTCGCATCAACGGTGAGTGCCGCGTCAAGTGTGGAGTTTGTGCCCGCTTCGTCTCGGAACTGAACTCCAGTCACCTGTTCCTCGTCGGCGTCGTGGTTGTAACCGATGAAGTTACAGTTCCCCCGTAACTGGACATCGGGGAACTGTTGGATTCGTTGCCTAATGACGTGTTCAAACAGTGGGCGACTTGCGTACAACGCAGGGAATTCGACAGGAGCCGCTGTGACAACTCCTCCCTGATCGTGCCACAGGAGGTCAGTCGTCATATCAAGTTGCAACCCGCCAGCGGCTTGGACGTCGGCACTGAAGCCTGGAAAGAAGTCCTCAAGTGTCGCCCGGCCGGCTTCGAGCATCGCGTGCGGTTGACTGGTCTGCGGAGCCCCATCACGTACCACTGGCCGGTCAGGGAACTCGTCGCGTTCAAGAACCACGACGTCATCAAACGAATCTCGGAGTACCCGGGCAGCGCAGAGCCCGGCGATGCTTCCACCGATGACAACTGCCTGTTGGCCGATGGTGGATGTCCGGGATTCGTCGTACCGATCGATGTTTGTCAACGTCATTCGCGTGTGCGCTCGCTGTGGAAAGATCTACCCTACGAACAGTTAGGATCACTGGAACAATCGCAGCAAGCAGAAGAACAATCTCATCAAACACGCTAAAGCCAGGTTTAAACGTCTATGAATTCAACACCGGTGAGCACGAACCGTGTATCTCCAGTTTCTGTCGGTTACACGGATGCCCCATCTGTGTTCGTATAGGGCGTCATACGCCAGTTCACACACCGGTTCTTCGCTTACTCGATTCGTTCAGTATATTCGGTATATTGCCAGAATTCTAGTTTTACTTTTCCACATTAAAACACTCAATACAGACATAGTCATTATACACTGTATGTAATTAGCCCGGTTCTTCGCAAGTCTGCGCCCACCCCGATACTGTCCGGGAATCGCCCTTTGTTTGACTTGAACCGCCTATTTTCTTCCAATTCCCCCACTCCGCTTTGAACTTTGCCGGGCAGTTTTCACAGGAGACGATTCGTGGACTCTGCTGTTCTAAAGCGAATTGACTACAATCTGGACATTGGATTTCTGTAATATCATTCAGATTGGAAGGTTCATCGTTGGAATGGTACGGAGTATAGACATGGGCCTTCTGGTCACTTGGGGTATCCAGTTCAGCGAGATGAATCGAATGATCCTCTTCTGAGGACGCAATGTTCCAGACACCATATTGTCTCTCATACTTCAGGGTCAATTCACAGGTATTACAGACTATCTGTGGTGATCTCGTTCCTTCGTGTTGTAGATTCAAGGAAACAGATCCACAGTCCGGACAGATACGTCGGAAGGGTCTACGGTGACACGCCTGAATCAACTTGAGCCCATACCACTTCGATTTAAACACCGATTCACAACGTGAGCATTCAATCCTCTGATTGGATACCTGAAGACCGTTTTCACCACAGAGTGGACAAGATTCCTTGGGAGGTGATAACGAAGGTGTATGTCCACTAGAGGTTTGATTGGCTTGTCGGTCAGATGCTTCTGAATCAACTCCTCCACTTGGAGCGGTTTTGCTTTTGTAATGAACCGCATCGTGGCACGCTTTACAAAGTGCTTTTAAATTGCTAAGATTGTCTGTCCCGTTCCGACTTTTTGGAACGATATGATGTGCGTGTAGCTCTGTGTCACCCTTTTTTCCGCCAGTTGCCCCACAGTTCTGGCACTGAAAGTTGTCCCGTTTGTATACCTTCTTTCGACGAGTATCCCAATCAGAGGGGTAATCCGCCATGGACACTATAATATATCATTCATCCCCGATAAATCGTTCCGCTAAACTCGCACATCTCCTGAGCAGGTGACTCATCGCCAACAGTCCTGAAATCAACCACCTTGTGAACTGTTCTATGACACCCTGATTCTATGATATCAGCGGCTTTACCCACTAATATTTCTCAACAATGAGTGTTATCACAACAAAAAGTTCTGAACAGTATTCCCGGACTGATAGAGAGTCTAAGGTTGTGGATCGATCAGTCGCGGTGTATTAGTATTTCCTGAGAGGGGAATACCCGGAAAGGCGAAGACCGGCAATCCCACGAACCGATATGAGGGAGGCTCACTCAGGCTCAGAGATTTCGATACCACGTACTTCTCCTAAGTCCGTATCGAAGTGTCGGTTGTAGGCCTTACTATACACGCCAACTGGTGAGTCTGCGTCCTCGTGCGGATCGACCAAGAGATAATACAACGTCCGGTCTGTGAATCGAATCTGATGCAGAGCTCGATTGAGATCGGTATAATAGACAGATCCAACCGAGTCAAGTACGCCGCTCTTGGTTTGTAGTTGGTCACTCTTTGGCGATTCGTATTGCACGGTAACATTTACTTCCGGGACCTCCCCGTCCACTGCGGAGGCGAGCATACGGAGTATATCGTCGGAAATGGAAATATCCGAGACTCGGTTGAATGCCGACTCAAACTGTTCCACACGCCTCTCACAAGCGAGTTCCTGAAGCGGTGAGAACTGTACATCAGGGAGTGATTCGTTGGCCACAGTCCATGAATCGCCGTTTCGTGCGTTGACTGTGACGTATTCAACAGGGAGTGCTGGAGTATTACTTGCACCCTCCCATCGAATTTCGAATGGTTCTGACGTTCCGATTACGTCAATCGTTCCCTGTGAATCCCCGAGTGATTTGAGTCTCTGCGACAGCATTCGAGATGGTTCTATATTATCTGAATCCTCGATAGTTCGATCGGAGAGATCAACCAATACCGAGACGATTGGAGAATCTGAATAGTCGATAAACGGTCGAGAAGGGTCGGGAACAGCGCCGCTAGAGTCAGCCACTTCAATTACGGTTCCTCGAATTTCTTTGGTGCCCGGACTCTCTGTCGTGTCTTTTCTGAGACCGATCACGATCTCATCTCCGGCTTCGATACGACAGAGTTCTGAACTCAGATCGAGGGTCTGCATTTGTGCTTCGGGAAATGGCTCCTCTTCAAACTCAAGCCGGACCTCGATCTCGTAGTCTCCGGATGAGGGAGTGAATGTATAGACACCTGGAGTAGGAGATTCCTCTAAGGTGAGTGTAATGATGCGGTTCGAGTCCTTCGGACGGGCGAGTATCGAACTGAATCCGTCTGGTCCTCCGGACACAGATAACGACGGGGCTGCCTGTCTGTCCGAATCGATGGGCTGCCACCTTGTACCCGCCACGGTCCGAAACCCGTTCTCTTCCGTTAGTGGCATGTCGTTCCAGTAGGCCCGGATACGATTCTCCATTGTTGGTAACAACAGAGATGTCCTCAATTATCTTTTCTCTCAGCTCGCGCGCGATTGGTGCAAAAACCGCTATTCTTGCCCCCCTCATTGAGAGAACTGTGATGCGACGACCAACTCGACAGGAAATAAGCGGTCACATGACCACGAATCGACGCAGCGTTTCTGAAACCGACAAGACCGAAGGTATTCTTGCGATAGTGAGAGGTGAATTCGGAGACCGGCAGGTGGACTGGAAGCTTCGGAGCTACGAGGGAACGCTTCAGAACGCGTGTGATTATTACCACGATGGAGAATTAATTCATGCCGGTGACTGGTTCCGGTTCGAATTTGTTGACGTAAACGAATCAGGTGGCAGAGTACAGTTTTCCGAACTACATGGCGGAGGAGAGATGCCATTTGAAGAGTGGACCGAGAGCGTTGCAGAGGTATATTTGAAAGACGAGTTAGGTGAGATCTGGAACGACGTCAAAAAGATGCACGACGGCACGTAGCAAGAACCGATCCGTGGTTCGGCGTGGAACCGATTCGGTTATTCCCCTTGAAATGATGGAAATTCTTGATACCTTGTCCGAAATGACGACAAGTGCTTCTTTGAGAATGGTAAACAGGGAGTACTCGAAGAGCTGCTATAGTCGTGGGTGAGACATATTACGGTGGCGTTGGAAGGCGAGGGGTATGGATGCGGACGAGGTTCGGAAGTGGGCAAAGTCGTATGACGAGAGTTACGATGATGAACTTCACGAGATCGAACAGGCGCTCCATGAAGCGCTGCAAGCACAGGGGCATATTACGCAAGAGCAGCTTCAGGACGTGGTCACGTGGAAATTGGATAATCAGGCGGGACGTCGAAGCGGGAATATTGACCGAGTGGACCAAGTTCCAGATGAGTTCATCCGCCGGGTAAGTGAGGCTGCCTTGGTCGTTGACGATCCAGAGGTACAGCTCAAGACATTGTCCTCGATTCCTGGAATCGGGTATGCGACAGCCACAGTCGTACTCACGTTTTACGATCCGGAGCAGTACGCTGTGGGAGACCGGTACATGGTGGATTTATTCTTCGACGAAGACCGGCAGATGCGGGTGACAGATTATCCAACGCTGCTCGCGGAACTGCGTGATCGGAACCCTGGTGGGTTCGATCTACGAACGGTGGAGAAAGCGTACTATCAGCGATACCGGAAGGAACAGGGTATCGCGTAAGGTCGAAAGCTGGCGACTAAGTACCGTATTGAATGTCGTGTGGTTTGTCGTTACTCAGGGGATGATCCGGAAGGTGAGCGGGTGTCGGAGTTTTGTTCTGTCGTCCCTGGTTCGTACCCTTCCTCTTGGAGGGTGGAAAGGACGTTGTTGATGCTGTCGAGGGTATTGTACAGGTTTTCTGTTGTGCGGCCGGTGTTGAGGAAATCGTTGCTGTCGGTATTTTCGACGAGGAGGTTGGCGTGTGCGACATCGTTGCGGAGGTCGGTGACTTCGTGGAGGCGGGACTCAGCGGTGCCGTTGGTGGGGAAGCCGCAGGTTTGCCAGCAGGCTTCGACGGTAGTGACGATGGTTTCGAGCGACGAAAACGAGGCGTAATGGATCTCCTCTAATTCGACGTTCGCGGCTTGTGCGTCTTCATACCTATCTTCGATGGCATCGAGTTCGTCGACGGTGACTGGCGTGGTTTTCCAGTCCGGTTTCTTGTCGAGGATGAGTTCTCGGAGGTGTTCTTCGAGGTACGTGATGCGATCGAAGAGGTAGATGCGTGCGGGAGCGGTATTAAGATCGGCGCGAGTGAGAATACCGCTGACGTGATTATGTCCGCCAAGGAAATAGAATGGTTGTT
>Ga0207755_100739_pt1 | contig 13060 bp, 15 predicted proteins | sample A23P2SouthBayCA_FD_187734 | JGI IMG/M metagenome (GOLD analysis project Ga0207755, IMG submission 187734) | Aerobic enrichment media microbial communities from Bioluminiscent Bay, La Parguera, Puerto Rico - A23 P2 (SPAdes) | ecosystem: Environmental > Aquatic > Marine > Unclassified ...
GTTCGATCGCTCGCCGGTCGTCTCGTAGCCGTACTGGGAGGCGAAGTAGTCCGCGAGGCGCATCTCGGTGCCGTACTCCTCGGCCCAGTCGGACGGCCAGTAGTCCTCGTCACCGGCCTCGGGGTTGGAGTTCCAGTAACTGGACGCCGTGTTCGTGATCGGAAACACCGTCGAGGAACCGTCACCGGTCAGGACGCTCGTGTCCATGCCACTGGATTCGGTCGCCGTGTCCTCGCCGGAGCCCCCGTCGCCGGAGCTGTCACCGGAGCTGTCGCCCGAGCTACCGTCACTGGAACCGCCGTCGGAGCTACTGGTACACCCCGCGATCGCCGCGACGCTCGCACCACTGGCCGTCGCGATGAATTTCCGCCGCGATACCAAGTCGGATAGCCGCGCTGACTCGCGTGTCATCACCAGAAAGGGGCTGGGGTATAACTAAACCCGTTTATAATAGGGGTACTGGATGGTATGTCCCGTCAATTCCGATACCGACCGCTGGGGTCGTCGCTGTAGCGCTATATAGCCGACCGTACTCCCACTGGTCGGCGATCCGACCCCGGGAACGACCGACGACCGTCCCAGCTCACGGCAGGTCGAGGTCGAGATCGGACACGAGACCGCCGACGAGCCCCATTCGCTCGACAGATCGTTTCGCTTCCGCGGCGTGCTCGGCCTTCGCGTCGGGCAGACTGCCGGCGAGGTCGTCGAGCGCGTCGAACAGGGCCCGTCGTTCGGCGTCGACCGGCGCCAGATCGAGCGCGACGCCGAGCGTGTCGAAACCGTCGACGGCGGCCGACCGGACCCGGCCGTCGTCGTCTTCGAGCGCGTCGAGGAGGAACTCGACGAGACGGATCCTGTTCTCGCGGAGGTCGTCGATGGTGTAGCCGTCGACGCGCTCCGCGTCGCTGGCGGCGATCGTGAGTTCGAGCATCGGGTAGGCGTCGCGCAGGAAGCGAACGACCGACTGCCGGACGTATCCGTCGCCGCTCTCGTAGACCGGAGCACACGCCTCGAACAGCGCCGTGTACTGTTCGACGCGTACGGCCGAATCGGCCGCCTCGACGTCGTCGATGGCCTCGTTCACGCGGTCTGTGTCGCCGGACGCGAGCGCCTCGGCGAACGATTCGGGGGATCGATCCATATCGGTGTTACGACCGTCTGTTCGGTGTTCGTTTCGGTGCGTGCTCCGATAGCTCGCAGTACCCGCCGCCGATAAACGAGTTTTTCACGGGTGCCGGGCTACCTTGGGTTGGTGGCAGTGACGAGCAGTTACCCCCACCGAGCCCCGTGTGACGAGGGATTTTCCCGAGCCACCACTACGTCTCGTCCAGTACCACAGGGACGCCAGCGGCGGCCACGTCCGCCGCGAAGGCTCGCGAGTCCGTCGAGAGCGTCGAGAACGTGTTGTAGTGGACCGGCATGACGAGGTTCGGTTCGATCGTCGCCGCCAGTCGCGCGGCCTCGTGGCGGTCCATGGTGAAGCGCTGGCCGATCGGGGGACAGAACAGCGACACGTCGACGGTCCGGTGGCCCGGTAACACGTCGGTGTCGCCCGGCCAGAACGCGCGGGTCCCCTCCACGTCGGCGAGGAAGCCACAGCCGAACCCCTCTGGGTGGTACGGGGTCCCGTCGGGACGCGTGTGGGGGCCGTCGGCCTCGTTGTGAGCCGGTGTCGACCAGAGCGACACGTCGCCGACGGTGAGCGAGGACGTGGCATCGACGGTCCGGACCTCGTAGGGGAGGTCCGAGAGTGGGAGCAGGCCGCGCTCGCGGGCCTGTTCGTCGATCGCCTCGTAGGCGACGATGGTGGCGTCCTCGCTGGCGACGCGGTCGATGCCGTCGGGGTCGTAGTGGTGGACGTGGCTCACGCAGACCACGTCGCCGTCCTCGGCGCGGTAGTCCCGCCCGGGCGGGTGACGCAGGTCGTCGTCGTCGGGTTCCCACTCGCCCGAGAGGACGCCGTAACGGCCCGGATCGAAGTAGAGCGTCGTCTCGTCACCGGCGAGGCGGATCGTGGCGTAGCCCAGCCACTCGACGGTGAGTCCCTCGTGGTGGACAGTCATTACCACAACGAGGGTGATACAGCCACATAAGTCGGCTGTTCGCGGATCGTGGCACACCCGTAAGCAACTAAACCGTCCGTATCAGCATCGGCCGCCGGCAGTCCGTCGCTCAGAACGGGGCGTCCGGTCCTTCGTCCGCGTGCGCGTCGTCGGTCTCGTCGCCGCCGGTCTCGATCGGCCCCTCCCACTCGGCCAGCCCGGGGGCGAAGCTCTCGGCGTCGCCCGCGAACTCCTCGTAGGAGGCGATCAGGCGGGCGGCCTGCACGCTGGACTTGCCGTGGGGGCAGACCGTCACGACGCGCTCGTCGCCCTCGAACTGCTCGATGTCGTCGACCAGTTGCTGGAGCGGGACGTTCTCGCTCCCGGGGATGTGGCCCCGCTCGTACGCGCCCGGTGGGCGGATGTCCACGATGCGCGCTTGCTCGCCGTTCTCCAGGATCGACGCCAGTTCCTCGTTGCCGATTTCGCCGTCCATCACCGACTCCTGGGGGCGCGACCGGGAAACGCTTCACGGTCCCGCACGGTCACACCAGTCCGTCCTCGCGGGCGAGCAGGAGCGGGAGGAACTGGACGCCGTGGACGACCTCCGAGGCGCGGATGGCCGCGACGGCGTCGTCGACTGGAACGCGCTCGACGGTCAGGTACTCGCCCTCGTCGAGCGACTGTTCGCCGGGGGTGAGATCGGTCGCGAAGAAGGCGGTACAGTCGGCCCGTACCCACGCCTCCGCGCGGAACCGCTCGATCTCGGTCAGTTCACCCGCTTCGTACCCCGTCTCCTCGCGGAGTTCGCGGGCCGCCGCCTCGCGGGGCCGCTCGTCGGGTTCGACCCGTCCCGCCGGACAGGCGAGGGAGGCCCCCTCTAGCTGTGGCGAGTACGTCTCGACGAGGACGACCTCGTCGTCGACGACGGGGACGACGACGGTCACGTCGGCGGGGTCGATCCAGTAGTAGTTCGCCCGCTCGCCGTCGGGCCGTTCGACGACGTCGTAGCCGGCGTCGAAGAAAGGGTTCTCCCAGACGACGACGCGATCCCGAACCGGCCAGTCGTGGTTCGAGCCGTCGTCCCGTTCGGCCGGCTCCCCGGTCACAGCAGCCCCTCCGCACGCGCCAGCAGGACGCCCTCGATGGTGGCGTCGTTGGCGGGTTCGGAGCGGGCCACGTCCAGCGCGTCGTCGAGAGGGACGGTCGTGACGGTGAGGAACTCGTTGTCGTCGAGGTCGCGCTCGACCGGTTCCAGCCCCTCGGCGAAGACGATGCCACGGCGGTGCTTCAGGACGCCGGTCGAACACCAGAACTCCTCCAGCAGCGAGACGCCGGCGGCCTCGAAACCGGTCTCCTCGCGGAGTTCGCGCCGACCGGCCTCGGTGTAGGACTCGCCATCCTCGACGATGCCCGCGGGGAGTTCGAGGCACTGCTCGCGGATCGTCGGCCGGTATTGATCGACCAGCACGAGCGCGTCGTCGGTGCGGGCGACGACGACGACGGCGTCGGGAAGAGTCGCCCAGTAGTAGTCCTTCTCAGTACCGTTCGGCTGCTCGACGCGGTCGTAACCGCCGGTGTACCAGCCGGTCTCGTACTCGGTTCGAGATTCGACGACGGGCCAGTCGTGGCTCGGATCGGGGCTCATGGACGAGACTGTGTCACGCCGACGCGATAAAGCGTCCCGTTGTCGACCAGTCTGACTGCCTCCCCGTCGGTGGCGTTAGGCGTCCGCTGGCGCATCGACGCCAGTTCGTCGAACGGCGAGTGGGTGAACGCGCCCTTGACACCGAGAGGGCCCTTCCAGTAGGGGCCGGAGGAGCCGGTCCGGTTCGGGCCGGCGTCGGCGACCGCGCTCGTCGTGAACGGGTGGGTCTGCGTCGAGAGCGCGCTGGCGTTGACCGCCGTCGCGTTCGGACCGGTCGTGACGGTCGCGTTCGGACCGACACTGACGTTCTCGTCGATCTGGGTCGCGCTCACGTAGTAGGGATCGCCGCTCTTGAGGACGGAGGGGAGCGCGCCGAGCGCGAGCAACAGGACGAGGACGACCGCGATCCCGAGGACGAGGTTGCGGGTGACCGTCCGCATCACACCACGTCCTGATAGATGCGCGCGACCGCCTGCCGGCGCAGCGTCGCGACGGCAGCATCGGGCTCGTTCTGGTAGGTCGCTGCGACGGCCGTCTCGGCGAACGGCGGGGCGTGCCAGACGACGTGGTCGACGTTGTCCGCACCCAGCACCGCCACCTCGTGGTCGGTCGTCTCGCGCCACTCGTCGAACTCCTCGCGGGTGCCGACGTGGACCTGCAACTGCTCGCCGAACATGGCCTCGCGGGCCGTCTCGACCACGTCGCTGGTGACCCGTTCGTCGTACTCCTCGCGGTCGAAGGCCATCGACTTCGTGACGGCCCTGACGACGACCTGTGCGGTCGGGCCCAGTTGCTCGTAGCGATCGCTGGCTTCTCGGGCCGTCTCCGGCAGCAACGTCCCCTCGGTGTGCATACCCACGCTTGGTCCGTCGGGGACTACTCGGTTTCGTCTGCGGGCGCGTCGGTGTCGTCGTCGCTCGCCTCGCCCTCACGCATCGACTCGGTCATCTCGCGGGCCTCGCTGAGGATCTCCGCGGCCTCGTCGTCCAGCTGCCCGGTCCCGCGGGCGCGGGCCTGCTGGGTGTCGACGCCGTGGTCGTGTGCGTGTTCGTGGCCCCCGTGATCGGCCCCGGCACGGTCGTCGAACGGGAATTCGGTCTCTTCGGCGACCCCGGCGACCGCCTCGGCCAGTTCCGATTCGCCGGACTGGCCCCAGTCGGGGACGTGGTCGTCCAGCCACTCCTCGTGGTCGTCGCCGCCAGTCAGCGCCGTGAACGCGAGGTGGTTCGCCAGGTGGCCGGCGTCGGCCTGTGGCTCCTCGCAGACCGGACAGGCATAGCCCATGGGGGCAGAAGTACGTCCGGACCAATAGGCGTTTCACTCGCCGTCCAGCGCCCGCACCATCACCAGCGCGTCCTCGCCGTTGCCGTAGTAGTTGGGGATCGTCCGTCGGTGTTCGAAGCCCAGGTCCCGATACAGCGAGATGGCGACCTCGTTGGAGATGCGGACTTCGAGTTTGACCGAGCCGGCGCCGGCGTCCCGGAGGACGCCGATCGCTCGCGAGAGGAGCGTGCGGCCGACGCCGTCGCCCCGGTAGTCGGGCGCGACGGCGATGTCCTTGACGTGACCCAGCGGCGTCCCGTGGTTTGGGATGGCGTCGGCGACGACGTACCCGAGCAGGACCGAGACGTCGCTGTCCTCGTCTTCGACGGCGACGAGAAAGCCCGGTTCGCCGACGTAGCTCTCGAACGCCGAGAAGGGCCACGGCTGAGGGAACGAGGCCTTCTCGATCCGGTGGACCGCCAGCAGATCCGAGCGGGTCGCGGGTCGGACCGTCGGCGGTTCCGTGTCGCCGGCGGGAACGGTCGTCACTACCCCAAGTACGGGGCGACTTCACTAATCAATGACGGCCGGAGCGAGGGCGTTGTTCAGATGAGAGATTTGAATAGTGACTTTCGGTGTCTGCACCGCTCCAAGCACGACTGCTTATTTGAACACGAGCGGAGCGAGACGGGGGGACACGAGAGTGACGAGACACGCGTGACAGCCATACAGACAGTCACCGACAGCCCGGACAGTTGAGCTCGCGACATGTTCTATGCTGTGGACGGATAACACGCCCCCCGTCAGGCCAAAAGATTCTTACCTATCACGTACGCAAGATTACGCGCACCCAACTGGGTGCTACCCCCACATCCCCCCAACCATCCCACCCCACTTTCGTTTTCGAGCCTAGAAGAAGTCGCTCACGTACACGTCCCGCGATCCGAACGTCGGTTCGAGTGCAGCGACGGCGTCGTCCGTCGCAGCGAGTCGCTCGCGGTCGGCGGCCGTCTGAACGGAGAGCGTCCCCACGTATAGCTGTGAGAGGACGGCCACGTCGACGGTCACGTCCGGCTCGGCGGCCGCATCGTCGTCGATTCGCGCGCAGGTCAGGTCCGTCTCGACCCGAAACAGACCGTCGTTGGCGTCCACCAGCGGGTCGATCACCGCGACGGTGACGGAGTCGGTCGGTGCCCGGTCGGCCGGGAGCGCCTCGATCGCCCCGGCGACGTCGACGATCCGACCGCTCGCACCCGGGACCGTCGATAGCTCGACGGCGTCGGGATCGGCGGCCTCGAACAGGAGACGGCGCTCCGCGGGACAGGTCCACTCGACCCGGGCGGCCTGTGGCGCGTGGCGGTCGAGGAAGGCGAGCAGGTGCCTGCGAGCGGTCTCGCTCAGGTAGGCCAGATCCTCGACCGTGAGCACCTCCTCGTCGCGGTCCAGCGTGTAGACGACGTAGCCCGTCGGTTCGTCACCCCCCTCGGGCGTCCAGGCGTAGGCCCACGCGTCGCCGAAGACGCGCTCGCGCCACCACGCCGGATACCGGCGGAACGCCAGTTCGTACTCACCGGCGTAGTCGGCCCAGATACCGTCGAGACGGTCGAACTCCTCCGCGCCGACCCGCTCGAACGACCCCTCGACGCCGGGATCGACCATCGCCTCGGGCGGGAACTCGTACGCCGTCTCCGTGGTGACCAGCCCCCAGCCGTGGTGGCGGTAGTACGCCACCGACTCGGGCCACAGGACGGCATATATCAGCCCGCGGTCGGCGAACTCGGCCAGCGCCGCCCGCTGGAGTTGCCGCCCGTATCCCTGCCCGCGGTGTTCCGGCGGCGTGACGAACCCCCTGATCCCGCCGACCGGTCGCCACTCGCCCGCGAGGTTGGCGTCGATCTCCATGAGCGTACAGATCGAGCGGAACACGCCGTCCTCGACGTAGGCCCACCGGTCGCCCAGCGCGTCGGGGACGTCGTCGGGCGCGTCGTAGTCGGGGACGCCGCCCTCGCCCCAGACGTGGTCCTTGATCGACTGGTGACGCACCCGCTCGTCGTCGGTGATCGGTCGGAAGGTGGCCATGGATGTGCTCCCGCGGGCGAGCGTATCAATATTCGGGCCGAGAGGAGTGACAGACGAGCGATAGACGGGGCGGTCGGGGCACCGAAAGGCTCGCCTCACTCGTCGAAACGGACCAGCGGCTATCGGAGCAGTCGAAAGAAAAGACGAGCGTGTGAGCTACTCAGTCGTCTGCGGGCGCAGCGCCGCTGCCGTCTTCGTACTGCTGTTTCGTGTGGGTGAGCTTCCCGCCGGATGCGAGGAAGCGCCGTTCGCGCTCGGAGGCGTCGAGCGTGGCGGTCGCCTCCCAGTCGTCGTTGACACGGATGGTGAACTCCGTCTCGCCGGACTGGATGGCGTCGGCCACGTCGGTGACGATCTCGACGTCGTCGCCCTGCTCGATCTGCTCGTAGGTGTCCTCGTCGATCTCCAGGGGAACGATCCCGAAGTTGAAGAGGTTCGCCTTGTGGATGCGGGCGAAGCTCTGTGCGAGGACGGCGTCGATGCCGAGGTACATCGGACAGAGGGCCGCGTGTTCGCGGGAGGAGCCCTGCCCGTAGTTCTCGCCGGCGACGAGGACGCCGCCGTCGTTGTCCTTGGCGCGCTGGGCGAAGCTGTCGTCGACTCGCGAGAGCGTGAAGTCGCTCAGCTTGTCGATGTTCGAGCGGAACTTGAGGATGTCCGCCGTCGCCGGGATGATGTGGTCGGTGGTGATGTTGTCCTCCATCTTGAGGAGCGCCTCACCCTCGATGTCCGATCCCAGCGGGTCCTTCAGCGGCACGTCGCCGATGTTCGGCCCCTTGATGAGGCCGTCGTCGACGGACTCGTCGGGCGCGATGAGGTCCGAGTCGGAGTTCTCGATGTACTGATCGGGGAGCTCGATGCCCGGCGCGTCCAGATCGCCGAGTTCCTCGGCGAGGTTGCGCGGGTCGACGATCTCGCCGGCGAGTGCCGCCGCGGTGGCGACCTCGGGCGAACAGAGGTAGACCGAGTCGTCCTCGATACCCGAACGGCCCTCGAAGTTGCGGTTGAACGTCCGCAGCGAGACGGAGTCGGAGGCCGGGACGTGACCGATGCCGATACAGGCACCACACGTCGCCTCCGAGAAGTTGACCCCCGCGGCCATCATCTCGGCGGTCCAGCCTTCGCGAGCCAGCATCTCGGAGGCCACCTTCGAACCGGGTGCGACGATCATCTCGGTCGTCTTGTCGACGTTACGGCCTTCGAGCATCTTCGCGGCCGGGAGGATGTCCTCGTAGGCACCGTTCGTACAGGAGCCGATGATGACCTGCTCGACGTCTTCGCCTTCGACCTCGCTGACCGGAACGACGTTGTCCGGCATCGACGGCTGGGCGATGAGCGGCTCCAGATCCGAGAGGTCGACCGTGATCTGGTCGGCGTACTCGGCGTCCTCGTCGGGCTGGAGTTCGACGTACTCGTCTTCGCGGCCGACCCGAGAGAGGTAGTCCTCGGTCTGCTCGTCGGTCGGGAAGATCGAGGTGGTCGCGCCCAGCTCGGTCCCCATGTTGGTGATCGTCGTCCGTTCGGGGACGGTGAGGCTCTCGACACCGGGGCCGGTGTATTCGAGCACCTTGCCGACGCCGCCCTTGACCGAGAGGCGACGGAGCAGTTCGAGGATGACGTCCTTGGCGGTCGCCCACTCGGGCAGCTCGCCTTCGAGTCGGACGTTGACGACCTCGGGCATGTCGATGTAGTAGGCACCGCCACCCATGGCGACGGCGACGTCGAGGCCACCCGAACCGATGGCGAGTTCACCGAGGCCACCGGGGGTCGGAGTGTGGGAGTCCGATCCCAGCATCGTCTTGCCGGGCGCGGCGAAATTCTCCTTGTGGACGTTGTGACAGATACCGTTCCCGGGCCGCGAGAAGTGGGCACCGAAGGTGCCGGCCGCCGAGCGCAGGAAGCGGTGGTCGTCCGTGTTCTTGAAGTCGAACTGGTAGGTCTGGTGGTCACAGTACTGGGCGGCCAGTTCCGTCTGGACCTCTTCGAGACCCAGCGCCTCGAACTGGAGCCAGACCAGCGTGCCGGTCGTGTCCTGTGTCAGGACCTGATCGATCTCGATACCGATCTCCTCGCCAGGCGTCAGCTCGCCTTCCACGAGGTGATCGTCGAGGATTTTCTCCGTGAGCGTCTGTCCCATAACGTCCGTCAATCGACGACGCGAGCGTATAAATCCCGCGTATTCCCGCGAGTTTTGGACAGTGGTGTTGCGGTTTTGGTCGCTACGTCCGGAAAGCTACCGACAGTCGATCAGTTATCAGCGAGTCAGTTCGACAAACCGGTCGGATCTGTGCCACTGGGCAGCCAGATCCGAACCGTCGTCCCGTCGTTCGTCTCGAAGGAGAGCCGCCCCCCGAGCCGGTTCGTACACCACTGGGTCAGCCACAGTCCGAGCCCGCTGCTGTGCTCTAGGGCCGACTCCTCGCCGTTCCGGATGACGTCGAGTTCGTTCTCCGGAATGCCGGTGCCGTCGTCGCTGATGGCGATGGTCACTCCGCCGTCGTCCGGGGAGGCACTGACGGTGACGGCGGCGGTGTCATCGGTGACCAGTTCGGGCGACTGGGCGACGGTGTTCCGGGTCGCGGGATGGTGTTCGAGTGCGTTTTCGAGGACGTTGTCGAGGACGACCTCTAGCAGCGTCGGATCCGTTACGACGGTGAGGTCTGCCGGGGCCTGCACCGAGATCGTGTGACCCGAGTACGTTCGTTCGTACTCCGAGACGATCGAGTCGAGGAGGACCGCGACCGGTGTCGCCTCGCGCGAGGACCCCTCCATCCCGGCGATCCGCTCGATCTCTCTGGCCTTCTCTGCGAGTTGGTGTAACTCCGTCGCGGTGTCGAGGATCGAAGCGGCCATCCCGCTCTCGTCGTCGTCGTCGAGGATCTCGGCGTACCCCTTGATCACCGTCATATCGTTGCGGAGGTTGTGTCGAAGGACGCGGTTGAGAACTTCCAGGCGCTGTTTGCGCCCGCGGGAGAGAGTCACGTCACGGACGACGAGGGCGTGCCCGGTCGAACGGCGACGGCTGTCTTCGACGGCCGAGACGGAGACCTCGAACAGTTTCCCGCCGCGTTCGATGTCGACCGAGGACGCGTCGAGAACTCCGTCGAACGCGGGATCGAGCGAGGTGAGGGGATCGCCAAGCACCGACTCGTCGAGACAGTCGAACTGTCGACGTGCGCTCTCGTTGATCGCCGAGACGTCGCCGTCGGTGTCGACGATGACGAGGCCGTCGTCGAGGTCGTCGAACACCGATCGGGTCCCGATCCGACGCGTCGCCGGGGTGAACTCGAGCAGTCGGTGACGAAAGAGCCCGTAGCCGTAGGCGAGTCCGGTGACCGAGAAGCTAGCCGACAGCAGTGGGACCGTCTCGGGCACCGCGCCGCTGGCCGAGAGGAAGGCGACGGAGATGGGCGCGAGCGAGCCCACCAGCAGCCAGACCGCCTGCCCCGAGAACAGCCGGTCGTGGTCGGTCAGCATCTGGACGACGAGCCAGAGCCCGACGACGAACAACAGCCCGGCATACCCCAGCCCCAGATAGGCGGCCGGCCCGGCTTCCGTGACGAACGTCAGCGTGTCGGGGCCGACCGCCGCGAGGCGGTAGCCGCGGTAGTACAGCGAGTGGAGCGAGTTCGTGCTCACGGCGGCCGTCGTCAGCGTCGGGACGAAAAGCAGGAGGCCGAGCGAGCGCCGCGTGAGCCACTCCTCGCGGCCGGTGTACGCGAGCACGAAACAGAACCAGCACACCGGCGTCAGCTGTGTCAGCGCGATGCCGACGGCGTGAACGACGCGCAGGACTGCGAGATCGTCCACCAGCAACAGCACGAGTGAGACGACGATCCACGACGACACGAACCCCATCGTCGCCGTGAACCACCGCGCACCCGGTTCGGTCCGGTAGCGAACGCCGACGACGGTGAGGACGCTGGTACAGATGACGGCCAGCGAGAGGACGCCGAGCGTCACCGGGACCAGCGAGACCATTGATCTGTCTCTAGCTATCGATTGTTCGGTTTATAGATTGGGTGTAGCCGACGAGTGTCCCGACGTGACGGTGCCACCGCGTTCCGTCGTCCCGGAACGCTCTTTTGCCTGCTGGCCCACCTCGCGGTCATGTACAAGAGCGGGCGATTCGTCGCCGAGGCGCTGGGTGACCTGCGAGCAGCGCAAGTCCAGCCCAACGGCGTCGACCTGACGCTGGGCGGGGTCTTCGAGCAGGTCGAACCCGGTCGGATCGAGCGCGGCGGCAAGACCGTCGGCGAGCGCACGGAACTGGCGGCCGACGACGGGATCTACCGGCTGGAACCCGGCGCGTACGTCGTCGAGTACGGCGAACGCGTCGCCGTTCCGGAGGGGCACGTCGGCTTCGTCTATCCGCGGTCGTCGCTGCTGCGCAACTCCTGTATGCTGGATACGGCGGTGTGGGACGCCGGCTACGAAGGCCGGGGCGAAGGGCTGCTGGAGGTCCACCACGCGATCGAACTGGAAGCGGGCGCACGCATTGCGCAGTTCGTCCTCGCCGAGGCCGCCCACGAGGCGACGTACGAGGGCGATTACCAGCACGAGCGACTCGACTGATCCCGACGCCGGGAGAGCGAGCGTACGAAAGAACTATGCCGTGTGGGACGTTACCACACAGTTGCATCACTTCGGAGGTGATGCCAGGGCAGTACCCGTACATCGGCGAGAGAGCACGGACCGCTGCCCGGATTCGTCAGTCTGGTCACTGAACGGGTCGCGACGCGCTGCTCGCGTCCGACCCGCTTTTCGTCTCGGCGCGCTCGTCGCCGAGCCGTCGGTTACTTCACGCTCTGAAGTCGCCCGCACCCGGTTATATACGAGCCAGTCTATTGTGGGACTATGGGTTCGGACGACAGCACAGTGTATATGATTCGTGGGGGGAGCGAGGACGAATGGGTCAGTCCCGCACCGGCGCGTGACGTGATCGTCGAGGCGGTCGTGGAGGCCAGTGACCTCGCGGCCGACGACGTCGACGAACTCGGGACGTACGTCGACGTGGACGATCTAGCGGCGGTCGTCGACGGCACCGAGGAGGCGCTGACGTTCACCGTCGAGGGACACGACGTGACCGTCACCGGCGACGGCGAGATCCGCGTCGAGGAGTGACGCCGGTTCCGACGACCAGACAACCTTTTGCCCAGCGGTGCGCACCGCCAGTCATGACGCGCGTCGCACTCATCGCACACGACGAGAAGAAGCCCGACATCATCGAACTCGCCCGGAGCTACGAGTCGCTCCTGTCCGAGTTCGACATCGTCGGTACCGGGACGACCGGCAAGCGGATCATGGAAGAGACCGATCTGACCGTCGACCGCAAGGAGTCCGGGCCGCTGGGCGGGGACACGCAGATCGGCACCGAGGCCGTCGAGGGCCGACTCGACGGCATCGTCTTCCTCCGAGACCCCCTGACCGCCCAGCCACACGAACCGGACATCTCCGCGCTCCTGCGGATCTGTGACGTCCACGACGTGCCACTGGCGACGACTCACACCGGGGCGGAGTACCTGCTGAACGGACTCGCAGCGGACGTCGACTTCCAGTTATAGCCGTCGAAGCGGGAGCTATTCCGTGTAGTCCGGGCGCTCGGCGTACGCCACGGGGTCGCGTTCGCCGAGGTTCTGGAAAGCCTGTAGCCGGAAGGCGCAGGCGTCGCAGGTACCACACGCGGGCGGGGCGTCGCGGTAGCAACTCCACGTGTCCTCGTAGGGCACGCCGAGTTCGAGGCCGCGCTCGGCGATGTCGGTCTTGGACCACTCGACGAAGGGCGCGACCAGTTCGATCTCGGTCTCGGGCTTCGTCCCGACGTCGATCACCTGCTGGAAGGCCTCGAAGAAGGCGGGTCGGCAGTCGGGGTACCCCGAGAAGTCCTCGGAGTGCGCGCCGATGAAGACGGCCGAGCAGTCGTTGGCCTCGGCGTAGGAGACGGCCATCGACAGCAGGTTCGCGTTCCGGAAGGGGACGTAGGAGGTCGGGATCTCGTCGCTGTCGAGGTCGGCGTCGGCGACGTCCA
>Ga0207755_100741_pt1 | contig 12994 bp, 12 predicted proteins | sample A23P2SouthBayCA_FD_187734 | JGI IMG/M metagenome (GOLD analysis project Ga0207755, IMG submission 187734) | Aerobic enrichment media microbial communities from Bioluminiscent Bay, La Parguera, Puerto Rico - A23 P2 (SPAdes) | ecosystem: Environmental > Aquatic > Marine > Unclassified ...
GACCGACGAGCGTCGTGATCGGATCGAGACGACGGTTCGCGAGTTCGGTGACGACGCGCTACGCGTGCTGGCGATGGCCTACCACGAGAGCCCGACCGATCCCGACGACCTCGCGGACGGGCTGACGTTCGTCGGGCTGGCTGGCATGATCGACCCGCCGCGAGCGGAGGTCGCCGACGCGATCGCAGCGACGGAACACGCCGGCATCGACGTGAAGATGGTGACCGGCGATAACGTCCGCACTGCCGGTGCGATCGCCAGCGGACTCGGGATCGGCTCCGAGGTGCTCGAGGGCCGAGAGATCGAACGGATGGACGACGAGGGGTTGCGCGAACGTGTCGAGGCTGTCGACGTCTTTGCGCGCACGTCGCCGGAACACAAGGTTCGAATCCTGCGAGCGCTGCAAGACCGGGGTCATAACGTGGCGATGACCGGCGACGGCGTCAACGACGCGCCGGCGCTGAAAAACGCCGATATCGGCGTTGCGATGGGCATTCGCGGGACGGACGTCGCCAGACAGGCCTCGGACATGGTGTTGCTCGACGACAACTACGCGACGATCGAGCGCGCCATCGAGCGCGGGCGAACGATCTTCGATAACATCTGGAAGTTCGTCGCCTACCTCCTCAGTGCAAATATCGGTGAGGTGGCGCTCGTCTTCATCGCATCGCTGTACGGCTATCTCATTCTGCCCGCAGTGCAGTTGCTGTGGATCAACCTGGTGACCGACGGGCTGCCGGCGCTGGCGCTCGGGTCGGATCCGAAAAGTGAGGACGTGATGGACCGATCGCCACGCGATCGCGAGCAGGGGATCATCGGTCGCGCGATGCTCGTCATGATCGGCGGAATGGGTGCCGTGACCACGATCGTCCTCCTCGCACTCATGTTCTACACCCTCGAGGGAGCACCCGCCGTCACCCCACGCACGATGACGCTCGTGTTCACCGGTTTCGTCTTCCTCGAACTCGTCGGGCTCTACGTCATCCGGTGGCTGCGCGAGACGCCGGTGCTGTCGAACAACTGGCTCACGGCGTCCGTCGCGGTCTCGATCCTGCTGCACCTCTCGGTGCTGTATACCCCGCTCTCCCAGTATTTCGGGACGGTGCCACTCGATGTGGCTGACTGGGGTCTCATCGCTGTCGTCCTTGCCGTCTGTCTGCCGGGGTATCTCGGGGTTGCCGTCCTCGTCAGGCGCATGCAGGACTGAGCACGGTTTAGAACGGCTGAACGACCTCCGATGTCAGGAACACAGCGCCGTGACACGCGAGTCGTGATTCGGATCGCGTCGTTCGGGTATCGATCAGGAACTCGAGCGACTCGGCCTCGAGACGGTCGTCCGCCAGCCGTTAGTATCCATTAGCTATACCGATGGGTGCTGTAGTGTCGAATATGGACAATCCCTTTCGCCGAGACGCCGACGAAACGGATCGACTCATTGCGTTGAGCGATGGTGTGATCGCGATCGCGATCACGCTGTTAGTGCTCGAAATCACGGTCCCGACCGTCCCGGCGGGGAGTTCGCTGTCGATCCTTCCTGAGCTCGTCATCAAGCAGTGGGACGAGTTCGTCGGCTACGCGCTGAGCTTTCTGATCATCGGGCTCTACTGGATGCTTCATCGTCACGTCTTCGTCCACATCGAACAGCACGATCGAGGCCTTCTCTGGCTCAATCTCTTGTTTCTGCTGATGGTCGCGTTCGTCCCGTACGGAACGAGTCTGTTCACCACCTATCCGAATCAGTTCGGGATCTCAGTCTACGCAGGCGTGTTGGCACTGACTGGATTCAGTCTCGCGCTCCTGTGGGGCTACGCGTCACGGAAAGAGCTCGTAGAGGAAGGGCTCACGTCTCGGATCGCACTCATTCAGGAAGCCCGGTTTCTCGCCTCGCCACTGGTGTTCACTCTCTCGATCGCTGTTGCGGCAGTCGATCCGATGCTAGCCGTTCTCACCTGGGGGCTCCTGATCCCGATAAACGCCGTCTTACAGTCACGGCTCGCCGACAGTCTGGAGCGTCCCTCCCAACAGTCCCAGTGAGCGTTCACCATTGGTTCTGGACAGCCCAGATATCAACTTCCATGCATCGGTCTGTTCGCGCAGAGTGACGGTTCTGTTACCACGCTTCTGTTTTATACGGACGTTCGTCGTACCGTCCGTATGCGGCTCGTGCAGGTGTTGATTCCGGAGGGGAACCGCGATTCGGTCATAGCGGCATTGGACGAACAGGAACTCGACTACGCTATCTTCGAGGAGACGGGCCGAGGCGAGTTCGAGGCGATGGTGCAGTTCCCAGTGCCACCGACCGGCGTCGAACCAGTCCTCGACAACCTGCGAGCCGCCGGCGTCAGTGAGAGCGCGTACACCATCGTGTTGCCGACCGAGACTGTTGTCTCTACGCGGCTACAGGCGCTGGAGGCGCTCTATCCCGGGGATCGACTCTCGCGCGATGAATTGAAGGCGAACGCGGAGAGTCTCGCACCGGAACTCGCGACGTATTTCGCGTTCATCGTGCTCAGTACCGTCATCGCCACGGGAGGGCTGTTGCTCGACTCCTCGGCGACGATCATCGGCGCGATGGTCGTCGCACCGCTGATGGGACCGGCGATCACCGCGAGCGCCGGCAGCGTCCTGGCGGACCGCGAACTGGCGACTCGAGGCGTTGCGCTACAGATCACCGGCCTCCTGCTTGCGATCGCCGTCGCCGCCGTGCTCGGGTGGCTGCTCAAGGGGACGGTAATCGTCCCACCCGGAACCGACATCCGGACGATTCCACAGGTCGCAGAGCGGACGAGCCCTGGTTTCCTCTCGCTGTTTATCGCGTTCGGCTCGGGAATCGCCGGTGCGATCAGCGTCTCGCGTGGTTCCGGGTCGACGCTCGTGGGCGTTGCGATCGCGGTCGCGCTCATCCCACCCGCGGCGACGGCGGGACTCGGCATCGCGTGGGGATACGCCGGGGTGGCCGGGAGCGCCGCGGTGCTGGTGTTGGTCAATCTCCTAGCGATCAACCTCTCTGCGCTGGTGATCTTCTGGTCCAGTGGATACCGGCCCGAAGTGACGGACCAACATGGTGCTGTGCGCGCCTCGGTTCTCAAGCGCGTCGCGGTGCTCGTCGTCGCGCTCGTCGGGCTGTCGGTCGTGCTCGGACTGGTCACGTACGGGTCCTACCAGACGTCGACGTTCGAGCACCAGGCGACCGCCGAAACGGAACAGTTCTTCGACCAGTCCGAGTTCTCAGAATACGAACTCGAGAGCGTCGAAGTTGACTACGACTCCCAAGACATTATCCTCGGAGACGACCCGACCGTCTCGGTCATCGTCGGACGGCCGAGTGATGCAGCTGTTCCACCGGATATCGCGGACCGCCTCGATGGGCGTCTCGAAGAGATGACCGGTCAGAACGTTGCCGTTCGGATCGGATTCGTCATCGGGCAGGAGTCCGACCCGATCCCGCCGACGACCGGCACCTCGACGAGTGCGATGGCGATCAGTGCGCCCCGCGCGGAGCAGCCGCTCGCGCCGGTCGATCTGGACAGGTCAGGCGGCCCCTCAAAAACGGTCGGCGATCGATTCACGCCGCAGTGGCCGATTCGTCGCTGATGACGCGGCGCTCGGCCGAGCCGACGGACAGCAACGCGACGCCGCTGACGATCAGGTTGACGCCGAGCAACACGCCGATCGCCCACAGTGCGGTCGCCGGCCAGCCGGCCCAGAGCAAGCCAGCCAACAGGAGGCCGATCACGCCGCTGACGGCGATCCACAATCCGTTGGCTTCACGTGGCATGCTCAGCCCGGCGACGATCTCGAAGATCCCCGCGACGAACAGGTACGCGATCACGAGCAGCGTCAGCGTCGTCAGTCCGAGCACCGGGTTCGCCAGCAGGCTGATCCCCGCGACGACGTAAATCACCGCGAGGATCAACTGGACCAAACTGGCAGTCCAGCCGGGCACCGAGAACGCGTGTGCCACGTGGGCAAAGCCGCCGATCACGAGCAATGCACCGAGGAGCAACGACACCGACACGCCGGTGACGAACGGGAACAGGATCGCGAGCACGCCAAGGACGGCCAGCAAGACCCCACCGCCGGCAGGGACTCGCCAGTCGTGATCGGAATCGAGACCAGTCGAATGATTCGCTACAGTGTCTGCCATTGTCTCTCACCCATTATAAGATACGACGCTGACATCCGTAAACACCACTTCTCTCCGAGCAATAGCTCTCTCGAGGCGACCTGTCACGTGACTTTTCCGTCGTTAGGTCGGTCCGTCCGACTCCGTCGGCCCTCGTCACTAAGGGCATCGAGTGAGACAGATACAGCATGGCAGCCCCGATACGACGGCTCGTTCTCGATGTAATGAAGCCACACGAACCCGACATTCTCGAGTTCACCCAGATCGTCGCTGACCGGGACGGAATCGCCGGCGTCAACGTCGCGTTGATCGAGACCGATCGCGTCGTTCAGAATCTGAAGGTAACGCTCGAGGGTGAAGACATCGACGCACTCGCTGTCGAGGACGCTATCGCCGACCTCGGCGGCACCGTCCACTCAATCGACGCCGTCGTCTGCGGGACGCGCATGGTCGACGACCACGAGACGCCGCAGGACCCCTAACCTAGCTGAGCCGTGACTTCTATCCGCACGCTGCTCAAGGACGAGGACGTCAGGTCGATCTCGCGACGGTACTTCATCTCCAACGGGTTCGACGGCACGCTGACGGCCATCGGAGTCGTCGTCGGCGCGTACCTGTCGGGGGTCTCCGATGGGCTCACCGTCGTGACCATCGGGCTCGGCGCGGCCGTCGGGCTGGGAACCTCCGGCGTCTGGAGCGTCTGGGAGATCGAACGCGCGGAGAAACAGGCCGAACTCCTGCGGATCGAACAGGCCATGCTGACCGACTTAGAGGATACAGCGCTCCAGCAACAACGCGCGGGTGCCCGAAAGATCAACGCGGTCGCAAGCGGTATTGGCCCCTTGATTGGTATCCTCCTGCCGTTGCTCCCCTTCCTCGCCCACGAGGTCCTCTTTTCGCTGCTCGAGGCGACGCTAGTCGCGATCGGGATCGGCGTGGCCGTCCTGTTTACCTTCGGGGCATACCTCGGTTCGATCTCGAAACAGAACTGGATCGTCGCTGGCGTCCGGATGGGGCTGGCAGGGATCGTAGTTGCATTTCTCAACCTGTTTTTGCCCGGGTGACCGCAACGCGAGTCGCGACAGCCGGTCAGTGATCCCCGTAGTCCTTCTCGCCGGCCTCGATCGGTACCTCGAGCCAGTTGTCCATCGGCGGGAGCGGACACTCGTACTGATCCGAGTAGGCACACGTCGGGTTGTACGCCTCGTTGAAATCGAGGATCCAGTCGCCGTCGCTCGTCCGGTGGCTGTCGGACTCGAGGTCGAGATACCGGCCGGCCCCGTAGGTCTCGTCGCCGCTGGTCGCGTCGCGGAAGGGAACCCACAGGCGGTCGTCGTCGGGTTCGGATTTGTAGGCCTGGAGCATCACCTCCTCGCCGTCGACGGTGAACTGGAACTCGCCCCACTCGAGGTACTCCTGTTCGCCGTCCGTGCTCGTCCCGACGGTGATCCGTTCAGGGTCGTCGTACTCCTGAAGCGGGAGTTCGAACCGATACTCCTCGTCGATGGGATAGTACTCGAGGCCGTCGAACGACTCGCGTTCGTCCGGCGAGAGCGGTGAGTGTGGATGCTCGCCGAAGTACTGATCTTTCTGTTCGCGTTGGGTCTCGATCGCGTCGCGCCAGTCGGCTGCCATCTGTACTATCTGGTACGGGTTCGACACATATGGTTCATCGGGCGACGTGAGTTGGTCGCTCTCGACTGGGCGCTGCAGGGGCGCTTGATTTCCTTACATAAATACCCGCATTGGTCCGGCAGCACTCACACACGATAGCGGTGAGTATCGACGAGTAATGTCACAGTTGGCCGCCGATCCGTCTCACCGGGAATCAGCCCGTGGCAGCCGTCAGCTGACGACCACGTCGCTGGGCGAGGATCGCCAGGTTGCCTATACCGAATACGGTTGTTCGGATGGCGTCCCGGTCGTCTTTCTCCACGGAACACCCGGCTCCCGCCGACTGGGAACACTCTTCGAGACGGTCGCACAGAAACAGGGGATTCGATTACTCGCGTTCGAGAGACCCGGCTATGGCCACTCGACACCGTGGCCGTCACGCTCGTTGCGTGACGCCGGCACCGTCGTCAGCACCGTCCTCGACGACGCAAACGTCAAGCGCGCGGGTCTCGTCGCCTTTTCGGGCGGTGGACCACACGCACTCGCGACTGCTGTGACACGACCGGCTCGTGTCACCCGCGTCGATATCGTTTCGGGGGCTGTGCCACCCGACGTCAGCGAGACCCAACCCGCGACACAGCGGCTACTCGCAGGCTTGGCGACGAGGACGCCCACCCTCCTTCGTGGCCTCTTCCGGGGCCAGGCGTGGCTCGCCGCTCGGCTCGATCCATCGCTCGTCGTCTCCCAGTACACGGCAGCTGGGGGCACAGCGTCGGTACCGGACGACACTGCGGCGATCGTGCAGGCGGATTTCGTCACCGCGTTCACCCGGTACCGAAGCGGGGCCGTCACCGACTTCCGCAATACGGCGTCCGACTGGGGGGTTAATCTGGATGACCTCGAGATCGATGTGTGCTTCTGGCACGGCGAGAACGACACGAACGTCCCGATCGACGGCGTTCGCCGCCTTGCAGCACAGCTCCCGACCGCGCAGTTACGGGTTCTCGACGATGCTGATCATCTGCAGACGCTCCTTCGAGCCGTTCCCGAGGTGTTACCCGCACACCGATAACGTGATCGAGATCCCATCTCGTTCTCGTCGACGGGCCTGCACTCAGGGTGTGAAATCACCGTGATTGATATATCGCTCGAGCGAAACTCGGGTACCGGCGGGATGAAACGCGTTCAGTTCTCGGTCACGTACCCGGATCGGTTCGTGCACCCGATTCAGCGGCGGCTCATGGAGACGCCGATATCGCGAGCCGAGTTACTGATGTGGAGTCCGACGGACGACGCAACAACCCTGTTCTGGTGTGACGGCAATCGAGAGGCAACCGAACAGCTCGTCACGGGGCTCGACTCGCTGCTCGTGAGTACCGCCGTCGACGTCTCCGATGGCACCTGCGTGTTTCTCCATCAGGCCGACTACGAGTTTTCGCCGGCCATTCTCGAGACGATCGCGGATGCAGCGGTGATCTTCCTCCCGCCCGTCGTCTTTCTCGAGACTGGCGAAGTACAGTTCGAGGCGGCCGGCGAATCGGCGGCGCTCAGCACGTTCTACGAGGATCTCTCCGACCTCGGCGCGGTCACCGTCGAGCAGGTCCACGCGTTCGAACGCCGATCCACGCCGTCGGCGCTGACCGATCGCCAGCGAGCCGCACTCGAGGCCGCTGTCTCGGTCGGCTACTACGAGGTTCCGCGGAACGGTACCGTCGCGGATGTCGCGGCGGTTCTCGAGTGTGCCTCGAGTACGGCCGGGGAACTGCTGCGGAAGGCAGAGGCGGCTGTGGTGACTGGGTTTCTCGAGCGGCGGTGACGTTAGTTTTACTGACAATAATCTGGGATTACCAGATGGTTTGTTCATCAACATTTAATATAATAACGTATATCTGAACAATTGTGAGCGGAAGAAGATCACAGACTGACGGAGAGGGTGAAATCACTCCGATAGTGATTCTAATCGTATCCCTCGTTTTCGGCGGGTACGTAGTGTTTGAACGCCCGCTCGATATCGGTGCGACCTACATCTGGGTGATCATACTCTCCCTTTCGACGGCAGGCCTCTTCTACGTCGTCTGGGGGTTTAACAAAGCCAGGAGAGAGTCAGGCATGAACACCGCAGTCAGCTGGTTATTTACAGAACTCAATGGAGAACCACAATCATCGTCTGCTGATTCAACCATCGAGAAAACACCATCAACGCCAGAGCGGTTGAAGAACGAATTGCGACTCGATCGGGCAGATGGTCGATGTGAGTATTGTGATGAGGCAATGGATTTCTTGGAAGTCCATCACATCAAACCGAGGTCGGAAGGCGGACCAAATACACGGAATAACCTCATCGTTCTATGTCCAAATTGCCATAGGAAGGCCGATCGAGGTGTCTACAGCCGGTCAGAGCTAAAACATAAGGTGAAGCAACAAGAAGCGCCACAAGAGGTGTAAACAATGGGAACAGTTAGACGAGAAGGAAAGTGGACGCTCGAGAAAGACGAAGACGGAGTGTACGCTATTTGCGAGCGTGGTGACCTACGCGCTCGAATCATCACGGCCGACTACGAACCGCAAGGACTGCTAGATGACGTTACTACTGATATGATGACGGAAACGATTGAGGTTCGATCGTTTTCAGAAGCGGAACAGGAATTTCAAAAATATATTAAGGACATGGAAAGCGGTGGATTCTGGTAGAACGACTCTTATTAACAGCCCGGCGAGGGTAGGGTCAACGATGGGAACCGTTGTTCGCCGGCATATACGTATCCTATAGCTGATTCGGTTCAGAATCGTCATTGATAGCCAGGGAGTTTCTCGACGGATTCACCACCGAATACACCGTCGTCTGGCAGACAACTACTTTGGTCAGGTGTAGGGACCTGACGAACCATCAGCCGCTGATGAACCGAACTGACATCTTCCTCTAGAGGCCGGACATGATCTTTGACGCTCGGTAGCTACCCAGGTCCACGCTATTTGGGGCTGAAAAGTGTGAGACTACTGTATGCCCCCAGATGGGTCTCCTCCCAACGGGAGTTCTCGTTTCTCTCCGGACTTCAAAGCGAGAGTGAAATACTGGGCCCCAGCAATCGCCGTGAGTCTGACGACGTTCATCATCGTCATCAATACCTCCCTGATGAACGTGGCGATCCCCACGATGGTGGACGAGTTTGATACCTCGGTCACCGTGATTCAGGGGGCGGTTGCCCTCTACTCGCTGGTGATCGCTGCGCTGATTCTCCCGGCCGGGACGCTGCCGTCTCGGCATAGTCGGCGACGTGTCATGGCGGTCGCACTGATCGTCTACGCCGGTGGGACACTGGTGGCGGCGATTAGCTGGAGTACAACGATTCTCTATCTCGGCTGGGCATTCATCGAGGGGGCCGCTGCCGCTGTGTTATATCCCCTGACATACACTGAATTGAGAGTCAGTTACGACGGGGATGACCGAGCGACGGCGTTTGGGCTGTTGGCTGGCGTAAGCGGGGTTGGAGGGACGCTTGGACCGATTATCGGTGGCGCACTCACCACGTACGCGAGTTGGCGGTGGGGATTTGCGATCCAACTCCTCGGTGTGGCGGTTATTCTCTTCTTCGTTCAGTATATGAGTTCGAACCCACTGTCGGAAACACGCAGTTCGCTAGATAAAGGTGGGACAGCGCTGTCCATCATCGGTTCGACGTCGCTCGTCATTGGATTCCTTCTCAGTGGGAAGTATGGGTGGTTCCTCGAACGGCGGCCGTTCGCCGTCGGCGGCGTGCAGTTCAACCCGTTCGGGACATCGCCGGCGATCTGGTTTCTCGGGCTCGGATTCCTTGCGTTTGCTGCATTTATTCAATACGAGCGACGGCTGCAACGTGCTGGGACGTCACCGCTCGTTCCGCTGCACGTCCTGACGAACCGCCCCTTTGTATCCGGTGTTATTACATACAATATTCGAGCGATAATCTCGGCTGGCTTCTTTTTTATCTTCCCAGTCTATCTCCAGGCCGTACTGGGATACACCGCCTTTGAGACTGGGGTCGCGTTGTTACCGTATTCACTCGCGTCGATTCTTTTTGCGACGTTTACACCCAACTGGCGGCAATACATCTCACCAAAGACGCTGATCCAGGCCGGTATCGTGTGTCTGGGCGTTGGACTGGTGCTATTGTACGAGCAGACAGGCCCCGGTCAGACTATCAGCAGCATGGCGATCCCAATGGCGCTGTATGGAGCCGGTGTCGGGCTCATCCTCGCACAGATTTCCAATATGACAATGTCGGCTGTCCCGACCGCAGACTCCGCTGAGGCATCCGGCGTCCTAAACGTGAGCACTTCGATCGGCTATTCCCTGGGGACAGCAGTCGTTGGCTCGTATTTTCTCGGCCAGTTCTATGGGAGTGTCGTCGATGGCGTCCTCCGAGCAGAACACGTGACCGTTTCAACGGAACGACGAAATGAGCTTGTGATCGCGCTCGAGGATGCCGTCGAGACAGCGACCGACGCCACCCAACAACAGTTCCTGAACCAACTCACGCCGACCCAACGCCAGTTGCTCGAGGGAATCTTTGAGGCTGCGATGTTCGACGCGCAACGGGCGGCGCTGCTCCTCTTGGTACTGTTCGTGCTACTCTTGCTCGTCGCATCGACGTTCCTGCCACGCCAGATACCGGACGACGACCGAAGCGACCGCGCCGACTCACCGCCGGATGCAACACGTGAGGGTTCTGAAAGAGCTACGGAGGACTAATCGAACACCTCGGTTCGAGCCGTTATCTGTTCGGTTGGGTTCGTGTGGCTCGAGCGGTCCCAGATGGCTTTCTATTGATGGACTCAGGACGGTATCGGCTGTGATACGGACTCCCGTCCGTTGACTTCAGAAACTGAACAAGGGGTTGGGGCAGATTTGAACTATCAAAAGTCTGTCATGCTCACTGCGTTGCGCGTGCCAGACTTTGTAGTTCGCACTCGCTTCGCTCGTGCTCACTGCCGACTTCCATGCGTTCCGCCCTCGGTTCCTGCCTGCTCGCTTCGCTGCGCGGGCGGGCCTTCCGACTACAGGTGAAGACACAGGAGAAACCTTCTGAGATCACCGGCGATTCGTTCGCGCTCCCAGGCACGGAGCAAAAACGTATGCCAACAGTAGACGAAGCCATCAAAGCGTACTTTACGGAAAGAGAAACCGAACTCAGCGACTCATCGCTGCAGAATCATCACTACCAACTCAAACAGTTCTCCGAGTGGGCTGGGGGTGCAGGAGACGTCAGCAGCGTTGAAGAACTCGAACCGCTCGACCTGTCCCGGTTTCGACGATATCGGAGCAAGTCGATCAACACCAACACAATGTATAATCAGCTCTGTGTGGTGCGACTCTTCCTCCGGTTTTGTTTTCGCATGGGATGGGTCGATGAGTCACTACCCGAGTCCATCGTACTGCCAACGAGGGATGGAGCAGCACGTGACAGTAAGATCGATCCAGATCGTGTTGCAGGGCTTCTTGATGACCTAGAACGGTACCAGTATGCGTCAACCGATCATGTAATTCTCTCGCTCTTGTGGTCCTGCTCGCTCCGCATTGGTGGCCTACGAGCACTCGATGTGAGTGACGTAGACCTAGATAACCGCTGGGCAGATCTAGTATATCGCCCCGAAAGCGAGACTCCGCTCAAGAATAAACGCGGTTCGGAACGCGAAATCAATCTACACGGATGGGTTTGCGATTTGCTTCGTGCTTGGATCAAGGACCGCCGTCCCTCGGTGACTGATGAATATGGGCGAAAACCTCTACTGGCAACTAAGCACGGGCGTATGTCACGATCAGCAATTCGTATTCGGGTATACAAGCTGACTGCATGTGGTAATTTAGGTCAAGGATGTGACTGCGGATCAACATACCCTGCAGAGTGTGATGACTCGGTTGCTCCACACGATATTCGCCGGAGCAGTATCTCCGCGTGGCTCAATGAAGGTCACGACCCAAATCTACTATCGGGTAGGGTGGATACAAGCACCCGTACGATGGAAAAACACTACGACGTGAGATCCGAGCGTGAAAAGAGAGAGCTCAGAAGAGATGCGTTCGATCTTTAGTCATCAGCAGTACGCCGACGATTATTAGATCGGACTATATTGGATTTCAGCAGAGTCGGTCAACACTGTCATCTTCCCCTCCTCTGCACTCCACAACGTAAGGTAAGAAAGCGAATTGGCGCGAATCTGCTACCTGAGATTCTGCTAAGGGTTTTGATCTGTTAACCAGCGGTGAGACAGTCGTTCTCACGGCATGTGGGTTTAAGTGCTCCTTCAACCTAATGCGCAGACGTGCCTGGGGTGCGGGACAGAATCGCTATGTTCGTTAACGAATTCAAAATCGGCCTTCGCTCAATGAGAGCGAAAAATACCGATACAGCAGGCTCAGGATGCGGATCTTGGTCCTTCAAAATCGCGGGCGCAAGAGTGGGTTGGGGCAGATTTGAACTGCCGACTTCCTCCGTGTGAAGGAGGTATCATAACCGGACTAGATCACCAACCCGCACGAAACCGTTCCCGTCCGTTCGACTTAAGACTTCCTTTCATCGGTCGTCGGCGCACACGCTCGAGCGGCACCCCTTCATACGGTCGCGTGCGCTCCTGACTGTCTTCCGGGCGCGCGTTTCGGTGCGGTGCTCGAGTGCGCGCACGCGGCCGACGCGGGTGGGGGTGTGATCAGGAACCTGGCCGAACTGAGTGCGAACCCAGTCTGTGAGCCGTGCTCGATATGCAGCCACGCCGAGTCGGGAATGAGTGGCGGCTCGCCGCAGATAGTCTCGGCTGTCATGGAGGGGTTGTTCGTGTGGTGTGTTGTCGTATGGGGTCGAGTGAGAATACGGTCTTTCCGTGGACAACAGAATTGGTAGGCAACGGTAACGAGCGGTGTGATTCGAGCCCGTCGACCCTGTCGAAGGAGTCACATGGCGAGACGTCGGGCTACGCGCTCACCGTCTGTCCGTTCTAAAATCCGCCGCGATCCGCTCGTTCCGGTACTGGAAAACCCGTGGGCGGGCGTTAGTAGTCCGGTGCGTCTTCTGGTTCGCCGTCGCGTGCGTTGACGACCCGCGCCAGTGTGAACAGTCCGTCCGAGAGCCGATTGAGGTACTGGATCGCATCCTCGTTGATCTGCTCTTCCATGCCGAGCGAGACTGCTCGTCGCTCTGCGCGTCGACAGACGGTACGAGCGTGGTGGAGCGCCGCGCCGTGGTCGCTGCCAGTTGGCAGGATAAACGAGGTCAGCGGCTC
>Ga0207755_100753_pt1 | contig 12682 bp, 14 predicted proteins | sample A23P2SouthBayCA_FD_187734 | JGI IMG/M metagenome (GOLD analysis project Ga0207755, IMG submission 187734) | Aerobic enrichment media microbial communities from Bioluminiscent Bay, La Parguera, Puerto Rico - A23 P2 (SPAdes) | ecosystem: Environmental > Aquatic > Marine > Unclassified ...
CGCGCGCTCGCCGCCGCCGGCGTCGTCCGGCGTCTCGTCACGTCGACGATACCAGTACGCGCCACCGGCGAGGAGGAGGAGCGCGAGGACGGCGCCTGCGAGCGCGAGCGGCGGGACGCCGCCGCCGGTGTTCGGGCCGCCGGTCGTGGTACTGTCGGTGGACGTGGCGCCGCCGTCGTCTCGCGCGAGCACGACGGACGGCTGGTCGGGCGTGAACTCGAGCGGGCCGGTCCAGACGACGGCGTTCGTCCGGTTCTCGGAGGGACTCGGGGCGACGCGTTCGAGGGCGTAGTCGGTCGGCCACGAGACGATGAACGTCGTCTCGGAGTCGAGGAAGAGGCCGGCGAGGGCGTCGCCGGCGCGGAGGCGCGGTCCGTCGACGGCCGCGAAGTTCGTCCAGGTGAACGTGTAGGTGACGACGCCGTACGACTGCGGGAACTGCTGTTTCTCCGCGGTGACGGTCACGTTTCGGAGGGCCATCTGCCGGTCCGTCGCGTTCTCGGCGCTGTCGACGGTGCCCTGCATCCCGTCGGCGAAGTCGCTCGCGTACTGGTCGGGGTTCGCGTGCACGTCGTTCGCGAGCGACTCGAAGGCGGCCGTCTCGTTGTCGGTGGCGAGGCGCATTCGGTAGGCGACGCGCCACGTCGCGTTCCCGTCGGCGTCGAGCGAGACTTCGATGCTGACGTCGTCGGGGTCGAAGCTCGTCTGTCCGAACACCGCCGGACCGGTGGTCGCGGTGACGTCGGGGCCGGCGAGCGCGGGCGCGTCCGGGTGGGGGCGCGCGGGTGCGTGGCCGCTCGCGGGCGCGACGCTCGCGACGCAGAGCAGGGCGAGCGCGACGGCGAGCGCGGGCCGAACGGGCATCTGTGGGTCGTAGAGGCGGGGCGAAGAAAGGCCTTCCCACTCGCCGTGTGATCCTGAAAGGAATCTGTCGGATAGTTCATGGGAAACCCGGCGCCGTCACGCGAAAACGTTATATCATCTACTTTCGTGTAGAAGCACGTGAACTACGTCAATCGGCGGACCTTCCTCAAGACGAGCGGCGTCGTCGGCGGTGCGAGCCTCACCGGTGTCGCCGGCTGTCTCGGCGGCGGCGGCGGTGGCGGTACCCCGACCATCAACGTCGGCTACGTCGTCCCCATCGAGAACATGATCTCCCTGATGGGCATCGACGAGATCAAGAGCCAACTCGACAACGTCGGGGACGCCTACGAACTCAACCTCTCGCGCTACAGCAGCACCCCGGACATCCTGAACTCGATGGCCGCGGGCGAACTCAACGTCGGCCTCCCGGCGTACGCGAGCTTCCCCGGCGCCATCAACGGGAACGCCGTCCCGAACGGGATGACCGCGGTCGTCAGCGGGTTCTACGACGCCGAACCCGACTACTTCGCCATCCCCGTCCTCTCCATGGAGGACTCCGGCATCCAGAACCCCGAGGACCTCGACGGCGCGAAGATCGGCGTGAACGCCACCGGCACGGGCGTCCACGCCATCATCTACCGGATGCTCCAGAAGGTCGACATCGACCCGGAGAACGACGTCGACTTCGTCGAAATCGGCTTCCCCGCGATGGGCTCCGCGCTCCGCGAGGGCAAGATCGACGCCGGCATCTTCGTCTCCACGTTCGGGAACGCCGAGCGGAACAAGGGCGGCGTCCAGACCGTCTTCGACTCGCAGGACGCCTGGGAGCAGCCCTACCCGTTCACGTTCCTCGTCGCGAAGAACGACTTCATCGACGAAAACGAGGACGGTCTGCGCGCGTGGATAGCCGACTACGTCCAGATGATCAACTACTCCTACGACAACCGCGATACGGTCGTCTCCCTCGCGAGCGAGGAGTTCGACGTCCCCGAATCCCTCCTCTCCTCGTTCTACCTCACGCAGGACGACTACTACCGGCCGAAGGACGGCCACCTCGACGTCGACGCCCTCCAGCACACCACGGACGCGCTCACCGAGATGGGCTTCCTCGAAAAGAGCCCGACGATGTCCGACTACGTGACGAACGAGTACCTGCCCGAGTAAGCGCTCGCGGGCGCTTTCGGGTGCGGCGCGGTCGCGGCAGTCACGACTCGCTCGCCTGCGGTGCGGTCGGCCTATCCGTACCGCTCCGCGAACGCGCGCGGCGCGTTCGCGGCCTTTTTCGTGGAGATTTTTGCGCCGAGCGGTCGGCGGAGCCGACCCGAGGCCGAAAAAGGTCCGTTAGTAGTGGCGTTCTTTCGGCTCGTACGTCTGGTTCTCGCCTTCGAGGAGGACCGGGCGGTACCAGAGTTCGGGGGAGCCGTCGTTCCAGGAGACGAGCGTGTGCTTCAGCCACTCGTCGTCGCGGCGCTCCTGGAATTCGGCGCGCCAGTGGGCGCCGCGGAACTCCTCGCGGGCGAGCGCGCCCATCGCGATGGTCTCGGCGACGTCGATGACGTTCCGGGTCTCGATGGTGTGCTGGAGGTCGGTGTTGAACGTTCGCGAGGGGTCGGCGACGCCGACGTCCTCGTAGTCCTCGCGGGCCTCCTGGATGACTTCGAGCGCTTCCTCGATGCCCTCTCGCTCGCGGAAGACGTTGACGTTCTCCGTCATCGTCTTCTGGATGGTCGAACGGACCTCGGCGTGGTTCACGCCGTCGTCGTTCTCGAGGAGCCCCTCGATGCGTTCGGTCTCGGCGTCGACGGCGTTGTCGAGGACTTCGTCGGCGTCGTCGCCGGAGACGACGGCGGAGGACGCGGCGAGCGCGCCGGGGTCGCCGGGGAGCTCGACGTCCGCCGCTTCGATGCCCTCGGCGTCCTCTGTCTTCCCGACGGGAATCTCGGGTTCGCCGAGGTCCTCGCCGGCGGCGTGGCGGCCGGCGCGCGCGCCGAAGACGATGAGTTCCGGCAGGGCGTTCCCGCCGAGGCGGTTGGAGCCGTGGACGGAGACGCAGGCGGCCTCGCCGACGGCGTAGAGGCCGTCGATGCACGTCTCGCCGTTCTCGTTCGTCTCGATGCCGCCCATCTCGTAGTGGTGGCCGGGCTTGACCGGCATCGGCTTCTCGAGGCCGTCGACGCCCTCGAAGTCCTCCGCGAGGTGGAGGATGTTCTCGAGGCGGTCGAGGACGCGCTCCTCGCCGAGGTGGCGCATGTCGAGGTGGACGACTTCGTCGTCGACGCCGCGGCCCTCGTTTATCTCGGTGAGTTCGGCGCGGGAGACGACGTCACGGCTGGCGAGTTCGCCGTCGTTCGTCGCGTAGCCGTACTCGAACATGAAGCGCTCGCCCTCGTCGTTGTAGAGGATGCCGCCCTCGCCGCGCACGCCCTCGGAGAGGAGGATGCCGGTGGAGGGGAGCGTCGTCGGGTGGAACTGGACGAACTCCATGTCCTCGATGGGGACGCCGGCGCGGTACGCCATCGCGACGCCGTCGGCGGTGTTCGCGACTGCGTTCGTCGTGTGATCGAAGACCTGTCCGTCCCCGCCCGTCGCGAGGATGACGCCGTCGGTGCCGCGGAAGCCCGCGATTTCGCCGGTCTGGATGTCCCAGGCGACGCAGCCGTAGCACTCCCGGTCGTTCGGGTCGTCCTCGTCGGTGACGGCGAGGCGGGTGACGTACCACTCGTCGTAGACCGTGATCCCGCGCTTGACCACCTGCTCGTAGAGCGTGTGCAGGAGGTGGTGGCCGGTCTCCGCGCCCGCGTACGTGGTGCGGGGGAAGGAGAGGCCGCCGAACGGCCGCTGGCTCATCCGGCCGTCCTCCTCGCGACTGAACGGCATCCCCCAGTTCTCGAGCTGGACGACGTTCTCCGGGGCGTCCTGCGCGAGCGTCTCCGCCGCGGGGGCGTCCGTGAGATAGTCGCCGCCCTTCACGGTGTCGTAGGCGTGGAGTTCCCAGTCGTCGCCCTCGCGGAGCGCCGCGTTGATACCGCCCTCGGCCGCGCCCGTGTGCGAGCGGACCGGGTGGAGTTTCGTGACGATGGCCACGTCCGCGCCGGCTTCGTGCGCGCCGATGGCCGCGCGGAGACCCGCGCCGCCGCCACCGACGACGATGACGTCGTGTTCGTACATATTATATCACCAGAATTTGAGGTTCTGCTTCACGGCTTCGCGCTTCAGCTCCTGGATGTGCTCCGTGAGCGGGATGTCCTTGGGGCAGACCGTCGTGCAGGAGAACTGGGTCTGACAGCGCCAGACGCCGTGCTCCTGCTCGATGATCTTCATGCGTTCCTCTTGGCGCTCCTCGTCCTCGCGCTCGTCGAAGTAGAAGCGATAGGCCTTGTTGATGGCCGCGGGGCCGAGATACTGGTTGTCCCCGGCGGCGACGTTACAGGAGGACATGCAGGCGCCACACCAGATGCAGCGCGTACTCATCTTGATCTTCTCGCGGTTCTCGCGCGACTGGAGCTGTTCGCCCTCCGGCTCCTCCGTCGGGGAGAAGTAGGGCTCGACAGCGTCCATCTGGTCGTAGAAGTGATCCATGTCCACGACCAGGTCCTTCACGACGTCGCGGTGCGGGAGCGGTTCGACCCGCACCGTATCCGAGTTGTCGAGGTCCGCGACCTGCGTCTGACAGCCGAGGCGCTGCCGGCCGTTGATGAAGAGCGCGTCGCTGCCGCAGACCGCCTGCCGGCAGGAGTGCCGGAAGGTCAGACTGGAGTCGTAGTGGTCGCGGGCGAACATCAGGCAGTCGAGGACGGTGACGCCGGGTTCGCGCGGCACGTGGAACGTGTCGAAGCGCGGCTCCTGCTTCTCCGCCACTTCGGGGTCGTAGCGGAAGACCTTGAGCGTGATCGGATCGTCGCCCACGTCGGGCGTCGAACTCTCGCGCTCGTCGGCGCGTTCTTCCTTGCGGGCCATACGTTCCGCCTGCGGGTCGTCGGAGTCGGGGGTTTGCGTGCTCATAGATCAGGCACCTCCCATGAGGGCGAGGGTGACGCGGATGCCCTGCACGAAGAGCAGGACGCCGGCGACGGCGAGCACCCACTTCGCGACGCGCTTCGGGGTGCCGGTGACGCCCTGGTTCACGAGGGCGTTGTAGACGCCGTTGACGCCGTGGAAGGTCGCGGCGCCGAGGAAGAGCACCATCGTCACCGCGTACGCGGGGACGTCGTAGTGCGACGCACTCAACTGGAACGTGATCTCGGGTGCGTGGTTGTAGAAGTGGAGGAGGAAGAAGTGGAACGCGAGCGTGACGACGAGGAACGCCGCCGTGACGCGCTGAAGGAACCAGCGCGTGCTTCCGCTCGCGAACGAGGAGTACTGTTCGGCCATTAGAACATCCCCTCCAGGAAGACCGGGACGCTCGCGACGACGATGATGCCGGTGAGGATCAGCGACGCGTAGAAGCTCCGGTCCTGCGATTCGAGTCCGACTCCGAGGTCGACGAAGAGGAGACGGAGACCGTTCATGATGTGGAAGACGGCCACCGCGAGGAGGCCGACCTCCAGCACCCGAACGACCGCGATCTGTTCGAGGCCCTGCAGCGTGTTCGTGTAGGTCGCCGCACCGCTCAGCGCGGAACTGAGGACGGCGATGTGCGTGAACAGGTAGCCGATGAGGACCCACCCGGTGAACTTGTGGAGCACCCACGCCCACATGCCGGCGGAGAACTCCCGCCACCGGCCGAAGTCCTCGACGAGGCCCCGGTCGTACGACTGACTCATACCGTTCGCACCTCCTTACCGCGCGCACATAGAAGTTTCTAAGAGCGCACGGTGTGACCGCGTGACGGAGCCACGGCTGAGCGACCGTCTCGGGGGCGAACGGCCGGTTACGAGTCGTCCGCGCGGACGCCCTCGGCCGCGGCGCTCACGGCCGCCGGTTGCCCCTGTTCGTACGCGCGGATCGTCTCCGAGTCCAGTTCGACGAGGTGACAGATCGGGTTCCCCGGGTAGACGACCGGGTTCTCGAGGACGCCGACGAGCAGGCCGTCGAACGGCGCGGTGATGCGCACCGTCTCGGTCTTGAACGGGTTCGTGATGGTGCAGACGACGTCGCCCTCGCGGACGAGCTCGCCGCGCTCGTGCAGCATCTCGACGAGGCCGCCCGCGTCCGCGCGGAGCCACGTCTTCTCGCCGCGCTCGACGATCGTTCGCCACGCGGGCACCCGCACCTCCGCGTCCGGCAGCACGCCGTACTCGCCGAAGACGGACGCGACGCCGTCGAGCGCGTGATCGATGAACGAGCGCTCGAAGCGATGCGCCTGCCCCATCTCGACGGTGACCGTGGGGACGCCGCGCTCGGAGGCCGCGGTGCGGAGCGCTCCGCTCGGCCCGCCGCTGTCGAGGACGACGTTCGGGCCGAACGCGCGCGCGAGACGCGCGACGTCCGGGTCGTTCATGTCCGCCCGGACGTGCAGCATGTTCGTGCGCCCGCGCGTCGACGTGTGGAAGTCGAGGCCGTAATCGCAGGGCTCGATGAAGTTCGAGAATATCTGGGCGGCCATCCGGTCGGCGCTCGTGCCGTTCTTGCTCCCGGGGAACGAGCGGTTCAGGTCCCGGTCGTATATCGGGAGGTAGCGCTCCTGCGCGATGAACCCGGGGACGTTCAGCACGGGGAGACAGACCAGCGTCCCGTGGAGGGTGTCGTGGGGCCACTCCTGGGCGACGGTCCGCACCACCTCGATGCCGTTGAGTTCGTCGCCGTGAATCGCCGCCGAGAGGAAGACCGTGGGTCCGGGTTCGGCCCCGTTACAGACGGTGACGGGGACCCGGACCGGGTCGCCGAGATAGGTCTCGCTGATGGAGTACCGGAGGTTCTGGGTCTCCCCTGGGTCGACCCGTCCGCCCTGGTACGTGAACGCGCCCGCTGCCATATGCTCGCACTCGGGGTGCGGCACGGATAAAGGAGGTGGACACGGGGCGTGCGAGCATCGCGCGTGCCGCCGAGCGACCCGGCACCGTTTTGGCGCGCGCACCGCCACCCAAGGGTATGAGCGATAGCGTGACCGTCGGGGTGCTCAGTCTCCACAACAGCAAGGAGACGAAAGCAATCCTCAACGCCGTCGAGGCGCTCGGACACCGCGGCGTCTGGCTTCGCGAGGAGAACCTCACCGTCTCGGTCCGGGACGGCGAACCCGCCCTCGACCCGGACGTCGACGTCGTGGCGAACCGGATGCTCCTCTCGAACACCGAACAGCCCTGCGAACTCCTCGGCATCGCCGAGACGCTCGCGCGACTCCGCCCGACGCTGAACGAGCCGTCGCACGTCCTGACGGCGTTCCACAAGGTCGCGACGGGCGCGGCGCTCGCCGAGGCCGGCGTGCCCATCCCGGACTCGCTGTTCGCGCTCGACGCGGACCGCCTGAACGAGGGCCTCGGCGCGTTCGGCGAGGAAGCCGTCTACAAGACCGCCATCGGGACGCACGGCGGCGGGACGTGGAAGGTGGCGAGCGACGAGGACGTCAACCCCGTCGTCGGGGAGCGCTACGCGTTCCTCCAGTCGCTCGTCGAGGGAGGAAGCGAGGAGAACGCGGACCTCCGCGTCTACGTCGTGAACGGCGACGTCGTCGGCGCGATGCGCCGGTACGCGCCGGAGAACGACTGGCGAACGAACGTCGCCCTTGGCGGGCGCGCCGAGGGCGTCGACGACCTCCCGCAGTCGGTCGCGGACATCGCGACGGAGGCCGCCGAAGTCGTCGGCCTCGACTACGCGGGCGTGGACATCATCGAGGGCGCGGACGGCTGGTACGTCCTCGAAGTCAACCCGACCGCGGGCTTCCGCGGCCTCTACCGCGCGACGGGGATCAGTCCCGCGCCCCGCATCGCCCAACTCGCCATCGAGGAAGCCGGCGGCACCGTCGACGAGGACGAAGTGGCGTCGCTCGCGACGCGCTTCGACACGTCGCGGCCGAACGGGACGCCGAAGCGCGCGAGCGTCAGCGGCGACCAGTCGCGCACCGTCGGCTACACGGAGGAAGTGCTCGTCTCCGGGACGAGCGGGACCGAGCGCGTGCTCGCGAAGTCCGACACGGGCGCGGGCCGAACGAGCATCGACACGACGCTCGCCGCCGCCATCGGTGCCGGCCCCATCAAGTCCATGACGAAGGTGAAGTCGGGGAGCGTGAAGTCCGGGAAGTCCCGGCCCGTCGTCGACATCGTCGTCGGCGTCGGCGGGGACCGCCACACCGTCGCGGCCAGCCTCGAAGACCGCTCGCACATGGAGTACCCGCTCCTCCTCGGCCGCGACATCCTCCAGCACTACCAGGTGGACGTGACGCGGCGCTTCGACGGCCAGGAGCGAGAACGAGAGGAGGAAGAGGAGGAGGGCGAGGAGTGACTCAGCCCTCGTACGCCCGCCAGACGTACAGGCTCGCGTAGCTCCGATACGGCGCCCACGACTCGGTGTGCGCGCGCATCTCCGCGCGCGACTCGTGCCCGTAGAGCGCTTCCATACCGCGCCGGATGCCGAGGTCACCGACCGGGAAGACGTCCTCGCGCCCGAGCGCGAACAGGAGGAACATGTTCGCGGTCCAGTCGCCGACGCCGTACACCGCGCCGAGTTCCTCGCGCACGTCGTCGTCGCTCAGTCCCGCGAAGTCGTCGTGCGCGATGCCGTCCGGGTAGCGCTCGGCGAGTTCGCGCAGCGCCCGGACTTTCGTGTCGGTGAGGCCGGCGTCCCGGAGCGCCTCGGGGTCCGCGTCGCGGAGGGCCGCGGGCGTGAACTCGGCGACGTCGCGCAGTCGCTCCCGGATCGCGGCCGCGGATTCGAGCGAGACGGACTGGTTCGTGACGGCGACGACGAGGCGCTCGAACGGGTCGTCAGCGCGCTCCGGCGCGAGTTCGCCGTGCTCGGAGAGGAGCGACGCGAGCGCGTCGTCCGCGCGGAGGACGGCGTAGGGGTCCTCGGACATACTCACGGGGAGGCGCCCGACTCGGCTATGTCTGTCGGAGCGCGCGGACGCACGCTCCGGCGAGCGACGGCACGGCGACGTCGAGCGCGCGCACGACGGCGACCCAGCCGACGACGACGGCGAACGGCGGCGAACTGGTCGTCGTCCCGTCAGCCGTGGCGGCCGCGATGAGGCCGCCGAAGCCGACGAGCGCGCCGACGAACGCGCCGACGGCGACGAGGGTGGTGGCGCTCGGCCAGTCCCGCGGGACGTCCAGTCGGCCGCCGAGCCAGTAGCCCGCGACGGCCGCGCCGAGCGGCGCGACGAAGACGGCGGCGACGCCGACGGCGAAGAGAAGCCAACCGAGCGGGACGCTCGTCGGTCGCTCGAAGAGGACGGGCGCGTACTGCTGGACGCCGCGGAGGACGCCGAGACCGATTCCGAACGCGAGACCGACGACGAGAGGGAGGGCGGGGCGGTCCACGCCGATACCAGACCGTCCAGCGACCTGAACCTTCGCCTCGTCCGGCACCGTGTCACACCCCGACGGACCGGGTCGAATTGGTGAGGTTTAAGGTTCCCCCGCGACTCGATTCGGGTGAGTCGGGACGCGCCCGACGGCACGCTCGGTTGGTGTAGTCCGGCCAATCATGTTGGCCTTTCGGCGACTCGCAGTCCTCCGGGGCTGGAGTTGGAAGACAGCCGACGACCAGGGTTCAAATCCCTGACCGAGCATCCAATTCCTCATAGACCCACGCGAGCAGTCATGGGAAGGGATTTGAGCCAGTCGGGCGCGGCCGAGCGACGCGAGGCCCGTCCGACGCTGTTCAAATCCCTGAGTAGAGCGTCCAATTCCTCACAGACCCACGCGAGCAGTCACGGGTTCGTCGACGGCACGGCATCGACACGCCTTAGCGCGCGCGCCGTCCACCCGGACGCATGAGCTTCGACGCCCTCCCGGACGCGTGGACGGTCTGGCACGACGACGGCGGGCGCGCCGTCCTCGTCTTCCGCCCGGACGTCTTCGAGGGCGACGCGTTCGACCCGGCGCGCATCCCGACGCTCTACGTCTCCACGCGCGCGCCCGACGTCCCGCTCCGCCGCGGCGACGAACCCGACGACGAGTGGCACGTCGCCTGCACGCTCGAACCCGACGTGCACGTCCGCGCGCTCGAATCCAGCCACGAGACGCGCGCCGCGGCCGTCGAAGCGGCTGCCGAGGCCGCGCGCCGCTTCGCCGCCGCCGCCGTCGCACTCGACGACGTCTACGCCGCGAACCCGCCGACAGCCTACCTCGAACGACTCGCCGACCTGACCGGCGACGACTAGCCGCGTCTGATCGCGGTGTGTTCGCCCGGGTGTAGCGAGGGCGCGCCGCTCGCGCGAACCATCGTGGTGAGTGCGAGTCAGTCGGACCTGTGGCCCGACGCTGCTCGCGTGTCGCTCCCCGTCGGTCGCTCCCGCTCGCAATGTTCGCGGCTTCGCGTCGCTCAGCCGCGTTTGCTCACGCATCGCGCCTCCGGCGCTCCGCGTTCGCGTCTCCCGCGGCTCCTCGCTGCGCTCGGAGCCGCGTCTCTTAACCCGGCGCGGCCCGAACTCCCGGCCATGATCACGCTCCTCGGCACGCGCCTCGCCTCGGAGGGCGCCGAGTTCGTCTATCGCGGCGAGTCGGACGCCTGCGAGGGGTGTCCCTACCGGAAGCAGTGTCTGACGCTGACCGAGGGCGTCCGCTACGAGGTGACCGACGTGCGGGACGGCGGGCAGACGCTCGACTGCGCGGTGCACGACGACGGCGTGCGCGCGGTGGAGGTCGAACCCGCGTCTATCACCGCGCAGGTCCACTCGAAGGGCGCGTACGCGGGCAGCAAGGGCTCGCTCGCGGGGACGTGCCCGCACGTGGACTGTCCCGGCCACGAGTACTGCGAGCCGAAGGGAATGGACGTCGACGAGGAGCGGAAGATAACCGAAATCGTCGGCGATCCGCCCCAGGACTACTGCGCGCTGAATCGAGAGCTGACGCTCGTGGAGTTCGCGCCCTCCGAGGGCGACTGACCGACCGGCGGCGCGGGTTCGCCGTGGTAGCCGAACTGGTCGGCGTAGCCGTACGGGGAGACGAGCACCGGCCAGAAGTCCTCTTCGGCGACGATGGGGTCGCCGTCGGCCGCGGCGAACGTCTCGCCCGTCTCGACTTCGGTGAAGTTCTCGACGAACACCTCGTACTCGTCGGCAGGGGGTTTCGGGATCGGGTCGCCCATCCGGAACGCCGGGAGTTCGCGCACGACGGTGTCGCCGGGGAGCGCGCCGGTCGCGGTGAGGAACTCGCGGGCGAGCGTGTACGCGTTCTCCGCGGCCGTCTCCGTGCCCTGGAGGCCGGCTTCGACTTCGACGATGTCGGCGTTCGCGGCGAACAGCCGGCCGCCGCCGAACTCGCGCGTCGTCACGAGCGCCGTCACCGATAGCTGTGGGACGTACTCCTCGACGTGCCGGCCGCGGCCGTCCGCCACCGCGAACGGCGCGGCGTGGCTCTGCGTCGAGTGGATGGAGAGCGTCGGCAGTCCCTCGACTTCCTCGGCGAGCCGTTCGGCGAGTCCGCGCTCGTGGGCGTCCGCCGGGACGTCCGTCCCGAACGACCGGTTCAGGTCCGCGTCGACGTAGCGCACGCCGCGTTCGAGCGCGCGCTCGTTCGCGACGACGAGCTTCACGGGTCGCTGCACCGCGGGGTCGTCCGCCGCGAGGCGTTCGACGGCGCGCACGCCGCACGGCTCGTCGCCGTGGACGCCGCCGACGATGCACACCTCCGGCGTCCCCTCACCCAGGTGGACTGTTCGCATTCGTTCCCCCGTTGGACGCGCACGCTCAAGTCGCCTTCGGCACCCCGGCGGGCGCACTCGTCCCGTCGCGCGTGACTCTCGCCGATGGGGTTAGGTGGCCTGCGTCCCACGTCCCCTACGTGGACGAGCACACCCGTGACGACGCCGTCGCCCCGCCGACGAGCGGAAGCCCGACGGGGTGGCGGCGAACGCGCCGCGCCTCGAACGGGTGGGAGCACGGGACGCTCCGGCGCGCCGTCGTCCACGGCGTCCGCCTCTACAACGCCCGCGCCTACCACGACGCCCACGACGTCTTCGAGGACGAGTGGTACAACTACGGCAGCGGGACGACGGAGAGCGCGTTCTGCCACGGGATGGTGCAGGTCGCCGCGGGCGCGCACAAGCACGCTGACTTCGGGGACGACGACGGGATGCGTTCGCTCCTCGAGACGGCGCGCGGCTACCTCGGGGCCACCCCCGACGACTACTACGGCGTGGACGTCGTCGACGTTCGGGACACCGTCGTCGCCGCGCTCGACGACCCGCGCGTCCTCGACGACTGGCGAATCACCCTCGACGGCGAGACGCCCACCGCGTCGGAGCGCGACCACGACTACGCCGCGCGTCTGGAGTGACCGTGGCCCCGTTCCGGGGGCCGAGAAACCGCGTCGTTTAACCTCGCCCGTCCGCACTCTCCGAGTGCGCGCGAGGGTAGCCAAGCGGCCAACGGCGACGGACTCAAGACCCGTTCCTGTAGAGGTTCAAGGGTTCGAATCCCTTCCCTCGCACGTACCGGGACGCGTTCGCGGTTCGAACGCGACGCGCACCCACGTGCGGAAGTCCAGGACGGACTTCCCTCGCACAACACTTCCTGAGACCGAGACCCGTTCGTGTAGAGGTTCATGGATTCGCGTTCGCTCGTCGAACGCGAATGACGGCAGTCGCAGCGCGAGCGACAGCGAGCGATCGTCTGCCGGTAGTTCGAATCCCTTCCCTCGCACGTACCGGGACGCGTTCGCGGTTCGAACGCGACGCGCACCCACGTGCGGAAGTCCAGGACGGACTTCCCTCGCACAAC
>Ga0207755_100757_pt1 | contig 12617 bp, 12 predicted proteins | sample A23P2SouthBayCA_FD_187734 | JGI IMG/M metagenome (GOLD analysis project Ga0207755, IMG submission 187734) | Aerobic enrichment media microbial communities from Bioluminiscent Bay, La Parguera, Puerto Rico - A23 P2 (SPAdes) | ecosystem: Environmental > Aquatic > Marine > Unclassified ...
CCGAGCCGCGCCCCCGATCCGTCGCGCTTTTGACTGCGAGCGCCAAGGAGACAACAACGAACCGATGGCCCGCTATCACATCGAGACCTACGGTTGCACGGCCAACCGGGGTGAGAGCCGCCAGATCGAACGGTCGCTGCGCGACGGCGGCCACCACCCCGCAGACGGCCCCGAGGAGGCCGACGTGGCGATCCTCAACACCTGCACCGTGGTCGAGAAGACGGAGCGCAACATGCTCCGCCGGGCCGCCGAGCTCGACGCCGAGACGCCCGCCGACCTCGTCGTGACGGGCTGTATGGCGCTGGCCCAGGGCGAGGAGTTCGAAGCCGCCGATCTCGACGCCGAGGTGCTCCACTGGGACGAGGTGCCCGAGTACGTCCGCAACGGCGAGTGCCCGACGACCACGCCCGACACCGAACCCGTCCTCGACGGCGTGGTGGGGATCCTCCCCATCGCCCGGGGCTGTATGAGCGACTGCTCGTACTGCATCACCAAGCACGCCACCGGGAAGATCGACTCGCCCTCCGTCGCGGAGAACCTGGAGAAGGCCCGCGCGCTGGTCCACGCCGGCGCCAAGGAGATCCGCATCACCGGCCAGGACACCGGCGTCTACGGCTGGGACGAGGGCGAACGGAAGCTCCACGTCCTGCTCGACCGGATCTGTTCGGAGATAGAGGGCGACTTTCGAGTCCGGGTGGGCATGGCCAACCCCAAGGGCGTCCACGGCATCCGCGAGGAACTGGCCGAAGTGTTCGCCGCTCACGACGAACTCTACAACTTCCTGCACGCGCCGGTCCAGTCCGGTAGCGACGACGTGCTCGGGGACATGCGCCGCCAGCACCAGGTCAGCGAGTATGTAGAAGTCGTCGAGACCTTCGACGACTATCTCGACGAGTGGACCCTGTCGACGGACTTCATCGTCGGCTTCCCGACCGAGACGGATCGGGACTTCGAGCAGTCGATGGCCCTCCTTCGGGAGACCCGCCCCGAGAAGATCAACGTGACGCGCTTCTCCAAGCGGCCGGGCACCGACGCCGCCGACATGAAGGGGCTCGGTGGCACCGTCAAGAAGGAACGGTCGAAGGCGATGTCGGAGCTGAAGATGGACGTCATGGACGAGGTGTACGAGTCGATGGTCGGCGAGGTCCGGTCGGTGTTGCTGACCGAAGACGGCACCGACGACTCGCTCGTCGGCTACGACCGCGCCTACCGCCAGGTGGCGATTCCCGGTGCGGAGACCCAGGGCGTCGAACTCGGTGACACCGTCGACGTCGAGGTCACCGGCCACAACACCGTCTACGCGCTGGGCGAGTTGGCCTAACGCGTGCCGGACGGTCGGCGCGCCCCCACGTGACCAACGGGCCGATATCCCGCACGGAGCGACTACGTACCCGCAAACTACGCTTTTGCACCGGTCGGCCCAACTGCTCCACGTGGTACGTCCAGTCTCGCTGACACCCTTGCAGCCGTCGGCACCGGCGGGTGTCACGGTCGATATGGTCGTCGTGGGGCTGGTCGTCGTCGGCGCGGTCGTCCTGTTCGTGACCGAACGCGTGCCCGTCGACGTGACGGCCATCGCCGTGATGGTCGCGCTGATCCTCCTCGAACCGTGGACGGGGATCTCGCCGAGCGAGGGGATCTCGGGGTTCTCCAGTCCGGCGACGATCACCGTCCTCGCGATGCTCATCCTGAGCGCGGGGATCAGTCGGACGGGGCTGGTCCAGATCGTCGGGCGGCGGATCGCGGCCTTTGCGGGCGACCGGCTGGACAAGCAACTGCTGGCGACGATCGGCGTCGCCGGGCCATCCTCGGGGTTCGTCAACAACACGCCCGTCGTCGCGGTGTTGATCCCGGTCGTGACCGAGGTCGCGAACGAGGGTGGCACCTCGCCGTCGAAGCTGCTGATCCCGCTGTCGTACGCCTCGCAGTTCGGCGGGATGCTCACGCTGGTCGGCACCTCGACGAACATCCTCGCGAGCGACACCGCCGCGAGCCTGGCGGGAGAGTACCCGGGACTCCGCGCGTTCGACTTCTTCGAGTTCACGGCGCTGGGCGTCGTCGTCTTCCTCGCGGGGTCGGCTTATCTCCTGACGGTGGGCCACCGGCTGCTCCCCGAGCGAGTGCCGCCCGCCGAGCCCCGCGTCGACACCTACGGGGTGGCCGACTATCTCGCCGAGGTCGACGTGAAGCAGGGATCGGACCTCGTCGGACGGCGACCCTCGGCGGTGGCCGAGCGAGCGGGCGACCCCGTGGAGGTCGTCCGTCTGCTTCGCGAGGGCGACAGGTTCACGGATTCCCCGGTCGACGGACGGCTCGAGGCCGGCGACACGCTGCTAGTCAGAGCCGGCGACGACGCCCTCGCGTCGCTCGCGGCGGCGGACGAACTCGCCGTGGAACGACCGGACGACGCCGACGAGGCGTTCGAAGCGGCCGGGTCGGACGACCGCCCGGTCGTCGAGGTGGTCGTCCCGGCGACCTCGTTTCTCGTCGGTGAGACCCTCCGGAGTACGTCGTTCGCGCGGCGCTACGACGCGACCGTCCTCGCGCTGCGCAGTCGGGGCGATACCGTCACCGAGCCGTTGCGAGACCTGACGATCCAGGCCGGGGACACGCTGCTCGTCCAGGCCCCGCCGCGAACGCTCGACCGACTGGGTCGATCCCGGGAGTTCGTCCCCGTCCGCGAGACCGCCGAGCCCGACTACCGGACCGACAAGATCCCCCACGCCGTCGCCATCATGGCCGGCGTCGTCGGGTTCGTCGCTCTCCCGTGGCCCGCGCTCGGGGAGTCGCTGGCCGCACTGACCGGGGCCGGAGCGTTCACGCTCTTGGCGGGCCTCCAGCAGGACATCCTCGTGACGGCACTGGCGGGCGTCGTGGCGATGGTCCTCACCGGTGTCTTGGACGCCAACGAACTGTACGACTCGGTCGACTGGGACGTGATCTTCCTCCTGGCGGGGGTCATCCCGCTGGGGATCGCGCTCGAAGGGACCGGCGCTGCGGCGCTGCTCGGGGCGGCCGTGGCCGCCGCGGCGGTCCACCTCCCGGTCGTGGTCGTCCTGTGGCTGTTCTACGTCGTCACCGGCCTGCTCACGGAGGTGATCAGCAACAACGCCAGCGTCGTGTTGATGATCCCGGTCGCGGCGGCCGCGGCGACGGCGATCGGCGCCGACCCCTTCTCGTTCGTCCTCGCGGTGACCTTCGCCGCCTCGACGGCGTTTCTCGGCCCCGTGGGCTACCAGACAAACCTGTTCGTCTACGGCCCAGGCGGCTACACGTTCGTCGACTACCTCCGGGTCGGCGCGCCGCTGCAGTTGCTGTTGTCGACGGTGACCGTCCTCGGGATCACGGCGTTCAGGGGGATCTGAGCGCGTGTTCGACCGAGTCCTGCTCCCCGTCGACGGCAGCGTCGAGAGCCGCCGTGCCGCCGGCTACGCGCTCGCGCTCGCCGGCGCCTTCGACGCCAGCGTCCACGCCCTGGCGGTCCTCGACAGCGAGGTCCCCGACGTGTTCGAGGAGGGGCCCACCGGCGAACGGGACGCCGCGGCGGCCCGGACGACCGCCCGAGCGGCCCTCGACGCCGTCGGCGAACACGCCGCCGCCGCGGGCGTCCGCGCGACCGAGTCGGTCGTCGTCGGGCACCCGACCGAGGCGATCCTCGACGCCGTCGACGCCAACGCGGTCGATCTCGTCGTCCTCGGAGCACATCGGCGCGGACGGCTCGCTCGGTTCCTGCGGCGCTCGGTCGCCGAAGGGGTCGCCCGGCACGCGCCGGTCCCCGTCCTCACCGTCGCGGGCCCGGCCACCGACGAACCGCCGGCTCTCGGGCGCATCCTGCTCGCGACCGACGGGAGCGAGAGCGCCCGGACCGCCCGCAGGTGGGCGTTCGAACTCGCCAGGGCGTTCGGCGCGACCGTCTCGGCGCTGTACGTCGTCGAGACGCGACTGGGGAGTTCGGGCGTCCTCCGGCAGCTGCTCGAACGGCGAGGCGAGGGGATCACTCGCGAGATCCGCGTTCGCGGCGCGCGAACCGGGGTCCCGGTCGATACGGCGATCCGGGCAGGCGATCCGGCCCGCGAGATCCGCGCGTTCGCCGCCGAGCGCGGCGTGGACGTGGTCGTCCTCGGGACCCACGGCCGGATGGGGCTCGACCGGCTGATGATGGGCAGCGTCGCGGCGACCGTCGTCCGCGAGGCCGACCGGCCGGTGCTGACGGTGCGGCCGAACCCCGGGGCGTAGCCCGCGGTGGGCGGCTCGGTCAGGCGTCGCCGCCGTCAGCGCGGAGCCCGCGACCCAGTCGGCCGAACCCGCGACCGAGGGGGTATCCCACCGCTGCGAGTGCGCCGGCGCCGGCGACCGCGCCGAGCGCGACTACCCACGCCGGCGGCGGGGCCGCACACACCGCTGCCATCCGCGAAGGCGTGTCGCCACAGCCGCGTCTAGCGAACGCCAGGAGCACCAGCGGGAATCCCGTCGCGAGCCACGACGGAACCACGCCGGCGTCGGCGACCCCCGCGCCCACGCTCACGCCGACGAGGAGCACGCCCGGAACGCCAACCGCGGTCCACGGCGAGGACGCCTGCGCCACGAGCGACGGTGCCACGACCACGGCGCCGGTCGCCACTGCTCCCGCGAGCCCCCGCCATCCGCGCCCGAGAAGCGTCGTCCGCAAGCGACCGCGTCGGTACTCGCGGACGAACCAGCCGACGACTCCTGCACCGACCAGGAGTGCCGCGAACAGTCCGAGCCGATCGACCATCGTCGGATGCTATCAGCAACTACCGAAGTGCTTTCCGGTGGCCGCGACGCCGGTGTCACCACTCCGGGAAGTAGCGCCCGTGGAAGCCGAACGGGACGGCGTGGGGCAGCGGCGCTCGGGCTCGCTCCGCCAGCGTCTCGCCGTCGAGGACGAGCAGGTCGGTCCGCGCCTCGGTCGCGTTCAGCGCGGTGACGAGGACGACGCCCTCGTCGCTCGGTCGCTCGGCGTCGGGCGCACGGACGAACACCGGCTCCTCGACGAACAGGCCCGACCGTTCCCACCGACGGGAGTCACCGGTCTCCACGTCGACCTTCGCGACGTGGTTACCGTCGCGCTCGGCGGCGCCCTGTGCGTAGGCGTAGCGGTAGGGCTTCGTCCGGTCGCCGCGGGCGACCCGGGGGAGTTCCAGGCCCTCGTACAGCGACTCGCTCGTGACCGATCCCCCGTCCAGCGGGATCCGGAACCGCCGCAGTTGGCCGTCCTGGCCGCTCTCGAACCAGTCCTCGGCCGCCGAGAGGTAGAGCCCGTCGACCACGCTGGCGTCCGGGTAGGCAACCAGGTCGACGACGAGTTCGTCGGCACCGGCGTCGTTCCCTTCGTCCCCGCTCGAGTCCGCCTCGAAGGCGTTGACGTGGTGGAAGACGAACCAGGGGTCGGCCACGCGGGTCGCGACCACCTCCCCGGTGTCGCGGTCGAGGACGCGGAATCGCGTCCCGCGCTCGGGCTCCCAGTCGTAGTTGTCGACGAAGCTCTCGCTCCCAGGCAACAGGAACGAGGCGGGGTTCGTGACGAACGGATGCTCCGTGAGGACGACGTACCGTTCGGTCAACGCGAAGCTGTGGACGTAGACCGGGTCCCTGGCTGGTAGGGTCGCGATCCGCTCCCGGGAGCGCGAGCCGTCGGGGAGCCGGTAGAGCGTGTACTCGCTGGGGCGGCCGAACGTGGTCAGGAGCCCGACCGTCTCCCCGCGGTGGGGGTCGGGGACGACGTGGGCACAGTTGATGTGGCCGGTCAGCGCGTCGGCGAAGGCGAACTCGCCGACGGTCTCCAGCGTCCGGGGGTCGACGGAGCGAAAGCGCGGGACCTCGGTCATCGCGACCAGCGAGTCGCCGACGCGGGCGACGTGGACGTTGCAGTTGTCGGTCGGGTCGTCGAACAGGAGCTGGCGCACGCGCTGGAGGTAGCCGCCGCCGGTGGCGAACTGCCCCGAGATCTCGCCGGTGTCCATCGCACGGCGATACGTGTCCGACCGCAACGCGCGGTTGGTGTACCCGACCTCGTCGTCGCTCCCGTCGAAGGAAACTCTGTGGAGCATCGCGAGGCCGTCGAACCAGTGGGCGACGCGCTCGCCGCCGACCTCGAAGACGGCGGGGCCGTTGCGGACGAGCGCGCCGTCGAGCCAGTCGGGAAGCGACCCCTCGACGGCGAGCGAGCGGTCGGTGACCTCTGTGTCGAGCGTCGAGAACCCCAGTTCGAAGCCGGCCTCCATCGACATACCCGGGGTTCGGACGCCAGGGGGTAGTGGCTACCGGTGGGCACGGCCTCACGGTGAGGTGGCCTGTCGATGCGGACCTACCGGGCGGACTCGTCGCCGGCCAGCTGGTCGACCTCCTCGTCGGCCTTCCACTCGTCGAGCTCGCGCGGGTCGACGTGGACGAACACGTCGTCGACCTCCGGAAGCTCGCGGATGGAGTCGACGACGGCCGATTCGATGTCGTGGGCCTCGAACAGCGTGCGCTCGCCCTCGACCTCGATGTGCAGCGACACGTCGATCTCCGGACCGACGTAGTGGGCGATCGCGTCGTGGGCGCCCTCCACGTCGGGATGTTCGAGCGCCCGGCGGATGATCTCCCGGCGCAGCTCCTCCGGGGGCGCGCGGCCGAGAAGATAGCCGAGGTTGTCGCGGACGACCTCGATCCCGGTGTAGACGATGCCGACGGCGACGACTATCGCGGCCAGCGGGTCCAGCATCGGGTACCCGGCACCGGCGCCGATGACGCCGACGATCGCGGCGCCCGCCGTGAGGATGTCGTTGCGGTTGTCGACGGCGGTGGCGGTCAGCGCCGGGGAGTTGTGCCGGTCGGCCGCGGCGAGGACGTATCGGTAGAGCGCGAACTTCGCGACGGCGGCGACCGCGAGGACGGCGACCGCCGTCGGCCCCCGCGAAACGGTCACGTCGCCCGACAGCAGCGCCGTGGCGGACTGATAGAGGACCGTGCCGCCGGCGACGAAGATGCCCAGCGCGACGAACAGCCCGACGAACGGTTCGATGCGCTCGTGGCCGTGTGGATGTTCGAAATCGGGCGGCCGCGTGGTGAGGTAGAGACCGGCGACCGTGACCAGCGAGTAGACGGCGTCCGAGGCGCTGTTGACCGCCTCGGACTGGACCGCGAGGCTCCCCGTCGCGACCCACGCACCGCCCTTCAGGGCGGCGAGCGCGACGTTGGCGACGAGCAGCAGGATGCCGACCCGGCGGAGCACGCGCGGCCTGTCGTCGGTCATCGTCGGTGGTTGACCACGCCGAGTGAAAGCGGTGTCGGGACGAGGCTTCGGCTCAGTCCCCGAACGTGAGCCGAACGGCGCGGTCCTCGCCGTCGACGGTCGCCCCGTCCTGGGCGGCGAACGCCTCGCGGAGCCGGTCGTAGGAGTCGTCGACGGCCTCGACGATCACCTGGGTGTCCGAGACGACGGGCATGAAGTTGGTGTCGCCCTCCCACCTGGGGACGACGTGGGTGTGGAGGTGGTCGTCGATGGAGCCGCCGGCGGCGCCGCCGCCGAGGTTGAGCCCCGCGTTGTAGGCGTCGGGGCCGAGCCCGTCGTCCAGCGCGTCGAAGGTCCGCTGTTTCAGCCGGGCGTGGTCGAGCAACTGCTCGTCGTCCAGGTCGCGGTAGTCGCCGGTGTGAGCGTGGGGAATGACCATCACGTGGCCGGGGTTGTACGGGTAGTTGTTCAGGAGGACGAGCGAGTGCGCCGAGCGGGCGACGACCCGTCGGTCGCGGTCGGCGTCGGGGTCGCCGCCGGCGAACGCGCAAAAGACGCAACCGTCGATATCGTCGTTGCCGCCCTCGCGCTCGACCCAGTCGATGCGCCACGGGGCGAAGACCTGATCCATGCCGGCCCTGCGAGGGCGACGCACTAAACCCCGACGGGCGACGGCGACGGCGGCCGACCGAGGTGGCGAGCCGGGCGAACCGGGACGAAAAACGTATTTGAACGGACGAGACATGCGAGACGTATGTCCCCCACCCTCCAGGCGCGCTCCCTCCGAGCGGCCATAGCGGCGTTCGTCGCCGGTGCCGGTGCCGTCACGCTGTTCGGCGTCGTCGTCGCCGGCGACCCCTTCGAACGAGCGGTGCTCGGTAGCCTCGGCTACGCCGTCGGCGGTGCGATCGGCGTCTACATCGCCTACGCCGGCGTCGGCACCGACCTGGGTTAGAGCTCCCGCTCCAGCACCGCACCCCACGCGTCCAGCCCCTCGGACTCGTAGAACGCCCGCGCGTCGTCGTTCCCGTCCCGGCAGGCCAGCGAGAGGTGCTCGCAGTCGCGGTCGCGCCCCCACTCGGCGAGCCGATCGAGCAGTTCGCTCCCGAACCCCTCGCCGCGCCGGGGCTCGTCGACGATGAAGTCGTGGACCCACAGGTGCCGTTCGTGGTGTAGCACCCGCTGGACCGAGACGCCCGCCACCGCGACGAGCGTCTCGGAACCCGCGCCCTCGGGCCCGGCCGTCTCGTAGCACCCGAACAGCCGGTAGTCGTCCTCCTCACGCCACTCGTGGACGAACGGCTCGTCGACGTGACTCCACAGTTGCCGGAGGATCGGGACCGCTTCGTCCCACCTCTCGTCGGTCGTGACCTCCCTGACTGCCGTCGGCATGACCGAGTCGTGTGCCAGCGACGGGAAACCGGTTACCCCACCGTGGGGGGTGGTGCCACAGAGCGCTCTGCGGGTCTCCCGGACCCGCCGGCGGAACGGCTATTGCCGCTCGCGGCGTCCTGTCACGCATGGGACTGCTCGAAGCGATCCTGGTGTTCGCCGTCGGGTACGTCTGCGGCGCGGTCACGCGGATATTCGCAGGGATCGCGGCGATCCTGGCGCTGTTGCTGGTGATCCTCGGCGTCGCGCTGCCGCCCTCGATCGCCGGGATCGCCGACCCGATCCTGGCGGTGTACCTCGGCAACGAACTGCTCTTCCTCTCGGGGTTCCTGTTCGCCATCGCGCACAACCCCGCGGGCGAGAAGGACTGAACCACGTCCGCGTTGCCGGCGATCGCCCCGCGTCGCTCAGACCGTCGGGCCTTCGACGTCCTCGTCGGCGGCGTCGCGCCAGGAGTGGGCGGGTTCCCAGCCGAGCAGGTCGGCGGCCTTCGCGTTCGAGATGGAGGCGGCGTCGCCCGACAGTTCGCACGGCTCGGGAATCTCCCCGAAGAACTCTTCGAAGAGGTCGCTCGTCTCGCTGTCGGCGTAGTTCTCGTCGGCGACGGCGAAGACGGCCTCGTGGCCCTCGATATCGGCGTCGAGCGCCGCGGCGACGATGGAAGCGATGTCGCGCACGTCGATGTAGCTCCAGAAGTTGCCGACGCCCTCGGCGGGCGCGTCGTTGCCGAGACAGACGTACTCGCCGGGGTACTGGATCCACGAGGGGCGGATCGAGACGACCGGCACGTCGTGACGGCGGACCGTCTGGCGGGCGAGCGCCTCGCCGGCCTCCTTCGAGACGCCGTAAGGGTCCTCCGGCCGGAGCGGGTGTTCCTCGTCGACCGGCAGGTAGTCGGGCGCGGGCGTCTCGGCGGCGAAGGGGAACCCGAGCGCGCTCTCGGAGGACGCCCAGACGACGCGGGCGTCGGCCCGCCCCGCGGCTTCGAGGACGTTGTACGTCGAGACGATATTGTTCTCGAAGACCTCGCCGCCGGGGTCGTTGAGCGGGTCCGGGATGGCCGCCCAGTGGACGACCGCGTCCGGGTCGAACTCCCCGACCAGGTCGAACACGTCACCGCGGTCGGTCAGCTCGGCGACGCGCACGTCGACGTTCGGGCGCTCGCTCTCGGCGAAGCGCTGGTCGACGCACATGATCTGGTGGCCCGCCTCGGCGAGTCTGTCGACGATCCAGCGGCCGGAGCCACCGAGACCGCCGGTGACGAGTACTCGTGACACGTCCGATCCGACGGCCTCACTCGGCATAAACCCGGAGAAAGCGGATCGAACGGGGACGAGCGACACCGCGAGGTCGCGCGGCGGACGTATCCGGCAGGTACATTCGGAGAAAGGACTCCCGTCCGACACCGGTAGCGATCGGTATGTCCGACACGAACGACGCCGACGGCGACGAACCGATCGAACTGGAGGACTCGGACCTCCCGACGCTGCTCGGCCACCTCTATCGCGGCGAGATGAGCCGAGCAGTCGCCTGGCGCGACCGCCTCGACCGGACGACCAACTGGGCGGTGACGATCATGGCCGCGGTCCTGACGTTCGTCTTCTCCGCCCCCGACAACCCCCACTATCTGTTGCTCATCGGGATGTTGACCGTCGCTCTGTTCCATCTCGTCGAGACCCGGCGCTACCGGACCTACGACGTCTGGCGGTCGCGCGTGCGACTGCTGGAGGAGAACCTCTTCGCCACCGCCGTCGACCCCGACGGGACCGTCGAGTACGAACCGTGGCAACACGAACTCGGCGACGACCTCCGGCGCCCCGCGGTCAAGACGCCGTTCACCGAGGCCTATTCGCGGCGTCTCCGCCGGATATACCTCCCGCTCGCGGTCGTGTTGCTCGCCGCGTGGATCGCCCGGATCACCGTGTTCGCGCCCGGGTCGAACCCCGTCGCGGCGGCCGCTATCGTCGCCGTCCCGGGGTCGGTCGTCATCGCCGTCGTCGCGCTCGCCCACCTCGTCGCCGGCGCGGTCGCGTTCTGGCCGCGCGAACGGAAAGCGATGGGCGAACTCTACGACCGCGACAAACACGGCGAGTGGAAAGACGAGTGAGCCCGCTCGCTGCGGGTATCACTCGTCGAAAACGTGGGCGAAAAAACGCTCGCGGTCGGAACCCTACCGACTTCGCGTCGTCACTTCGCAGCCGTCCTCGGTCACGATGATCGTGTGTTCCTTCTGGCTGACCATCCGTCCGTCCTCCTCCTTGAGCACGGGGTAGCCGTGGACGATATCCTGGCGCTGAAGCCGGCGCAGGGCCATCTTCGGGCGGCGCACGTCGAGCCAGCGAGCGGCGAAGGGCAGCGTCCGGAACTCCTCGGTGATCTGTTCGAGGGCCTTCCGGGCGGTGCGGTCGCGGACCGACCCTTCGCGTTCGAGGGCGAAGATCTCCTCCTGACTCCCTTCCTGTACCTTGCCGCCGCCGTCGGTGGCGAACGGCTCGACCGCGACCACGTCGCCGACTTCGAGTTCGGCGCTCTGCTCGACGGCGCGGTTGGGGATGTTCGGCGTCGTGTGCTGCTCCCAGTGGCCCAGGCCGTGCCCGGTGAGGTTCACGACGGGGTTGTAGCCGTAGCCCTCGATGGTCTCCTCGATGACGGCGCCGATCTCACCCGTCTCGATCCCCGGCTCGACCACGTCGAGGGCGGCGTCGAGCGCTTCGGCCGAGGCCTCGGTGAGTTCGGACTCGCCGGCCAGGTCGACGGTGACGGCGGTGTCGGCCAGCCAGCCGTCGATGTGGACGCCGATGTCCAGTTTGACGAGGTCCTCACCGATCTCGCGGTCGTCGTCCGGGCCGGCGGCGCCGTGCGCGGCCTCCTCGTCGACGCTGACGTTGACGGGGAACGCGGGCTCGCCGCCGAGTTCGCGGATGCGCTCTTCGGCCCACTCGCTTATCTCCAGGTAGCCCGTCCCGACCTCGCACCGGTCGGCCGCCTCGTCGCGCACCTGCGCGAGGATCTCGCCGGCCTCGCGACAGTTCTCGTACTGCTCGGCATCCAGATCGACGCTCATGGCTCGCGGTTTGGCCCCTGCGGTCAAAGGGTTTCTGTGTCGCGCGAGGCGACGCCGTCACTCGTCGGACCGCGCCGTCTGCATCGCCGGGCTGTTGTACGCTTCTCCCATCTCCCCGTCGGCGTCGACCACGACGATCCCCGCGTTCTCGTCGGCCGAATCGCCGAACTCGTCGATCGCCAGCCGCGCGGCCGCCTCGGCGTCGGCGCCCCGCTCCAGCAGGTCGACCGCGCGGCGAGCCAGCCCCTCCCTGGCGATGTCCTCGCCGGCCCCGGTGGCGCTCGCCGCGCCCGCCTCGGCGGCGAAAAAGCCCGCGCCGACCTGGGGCACGTCGCCGACCCGACCGGCCAGCGCGAACCAGCGCCCGCCCGTCGAGGTTGCGGCGGCGATTTCCTCGCCCTCGCGGGCGACCGCGCCGACGGTGTCGTGGTCGTGGGGGTCGGCCCGCGGCGGTTGCTGGTCCACAGACCCGTCCGCCCCTTCGTCGCTCGCGAAGTGCTCGCGGACCCACTGGAGGTGCGCGTCGGGGTCGCCGGTCGGCGGTTCGGCGTCGCCCCACCGCTCGCGGGTGCGGTCGGCCCACAGGTCCAGTCCGGTCTCGACATCGACCGCGTGTGCGAAGGCGACCGCCCGCTCGCCCGCGAGCATGACGTGGGGCGTCTCGGTCATGACCGCCCGGGCGACGGAGACGGCGTGGCAGACCTCCGGCATCGCGCCCGCCGCCCCGACCTCGCCGTCGGCGGTCATGATCCCCGCGTCCGTGCGGATCATGCCGTCGCTCTGGACGGCGCTGCCGACGCCCGCGTTGAACGACGGATCGACTTCGAGGACGCGGAGCGCCGCGCAGACGGCGTCGATCGGGTCCGATTCCTCGGCGCCGCGGGCGACGGCCTCGTCCAGTACTGCCTGGCACTCGGCGGGCTC
>Ga0207755_100759_pt1 | contig 12598 bp, 15 predicted proteins | sample A23P2SouthBayCA_FD_187734 | JGI IMG/M metagenome (GOLD analysis project Ga0207755, IMG submission 187734) | Aerobic enrichment media microbial communities from Bioluminiscent Bay, La Parguera, Puerto Rico - A23 P2 (SPAdes) | ecosystem: Environmental > Aquatic > Marine > Unclassified ...
CGGAGCGAGCGACCCCGAGGGAAAAAGGTGGCCCACGGAGGGCTTGTTGGCGTGGCTGGCCGAGCAGGAGTAGCGTCCGCGCGCGCGAGGTGCGAGCGCGGTTCACCGGACCGAACGGAGTGAGGCCCGTTTTTTCGCCACCGAGAGAGCGCAGTAACAGGTCCGCTTTTTCGCCACCGAGAGAGCGCAGTAATCCGTGAGCGAAGCGATCGAGGATGCCCGAAACGGGTTCGTGGTAAGAGCGGGTTATCGCCGGTAAGGCCGTTCGACCGGCGAGAACGGTCGTCGGCCATCAAGATGTCGTCGGGCCAAGCATTCGTATGGTCTCGACAGAGACGGACCTGCGCGAACGAACGGCGAGCGGGCGGGGTGAACAGCGGGCGCGGCGAGTCGTGGACTGGACGGTGCCGATACTGCTGGGGCTGTACGGGCTGGCGGTAGGCTTCGGCGGGGCAGCACTAGCGGTGGCCGCGGACCGGGCGGCGATCGCCGAGCTGGTGGCCGAGGGGACGATCGTCTCGGACGTGTTCTCGGACGCGGCGCTGGTGGACGTGACCTTCGCGACGGCGCGCTGGAGCGGGATCGGACTCGTCGTGACCGGACTGCTGTCGTGGGCGGGGGCGCTGGCGTTCGTCGCGTATCGGCGCCGCGAGCGCGCCCGCGAGAGCGGGACGGGGCCCCGCCCGACGTACACGTGGACCGACGCGGCGGCGGGCGGCGTGGTGACGGCGGTCACCTCGTTTTTGTTGCCGTTCGCGCCGATGCTCGGCGGGTTCGCCGGTGGCTATCTCCACCGCAACGAGCGGACGAGCGCGACGCGAGTGGGGGCGCTGTCGGGGCTACTGGCCGTCCTACCGCTGGCGGTGGCGTCGCTGTTCGTGGCCGCGGGCGTCGCGATCGGAACCCTGCAGGCCGACGCGGTCGGCGTCGCGCTGCTGGTCGTCGGCGTCGTCCTCGTGTCGCTGCTGTTCACGGCGCTGTTCTCGGGCGGGTTCGGCGCGCTCGGGGGCTACCTCGCGGGCCGACTCCGCGAGCGCGACGCCGAAGACCCCGACGAGTTTGGCGGGGACCGCGAGGAGGACAGCTTCGACGACGAACGGCACGACCGCGACGAATCGACCGCCGACTGAGCGACCCTCGCACGGCCACGCCGGCTCCCCCTAACGCCGAATTCGTCAGTTTCCCCGAGGAACCGTCCACGTTCGTCCACCAGACCGTCCCGGGAGCGTGCGAGAGATTGACAGTCGTGTACCCTAATGATTTATAATGCAGTAGAATGATCGTGAACTACAGATGCGGATCACAGAAACGCGGCAACTGTTCACGGACTCGTGTGAGTATCCGACCGACGCGGCGACGGTCGTCGATCGGGTCGGTGACGTGGAGATCGAGGCGCCGACGGGCGACACGACGACGGTCGAGACGGTGCTGTCGCGGTCGAACGTCGGGACCTACGAGTCGGCCGACGACGTGTACACGGCGTTGATGGGCAACCTCGACGACTCCTTCATCGGGCTGAAGTACTACGACGACCGCGGCGACAACCAGCCCCACCCCCACCGGAACTGGCACTGAACCGGGGTGTGGCGGCGTGACGGCGGGGAGTGTGACGGGCGGGGCCGCGGTGAGTATCCGCGGAGGGTCGGAACGGGTGGTTCGGTCCGCGGTGGATTCGGACTCCGGGACGAGGAGAGGCGGCGAGCCGGCGCGGCGCCCGCTCGGATGTGCGACCGTCGCGGGGCCGGAGAACACTGATTATCGCAGCGACCGAACCCGCCCACTGATGGCCGATCCGCCCGTCGTCGACGCCGGAGAGCTGAACGCCGACGAGTTACTCGACCGGATCAGATCGGAGGGCCGAATCCGACTCCGAACGGAGTTTCTCGACGTGGAACACGAGGTGACGCTGCGGTGGGACGGGGAGACCTACTACTGCGACACGCCGACGCGCCTGCACAGACACGACTCCGAATCCGAGATGCGAAACTGTCTGGTCGAGCAGGGTTACGGGCGCTGAGGGGGGCTCGGCCGCGGCCGGCAGTGCAGCCCTCGTGCCGAGGCCACCGTGTCCGTTTAAGCGGCGGCGGTGCCAAGTGAGCGACACCATGGTCGAGGCGGACCCTTCGCCCCAGCGGTTTCGCGAGTTGATGCTCGACGAGCAGCCGGGCTTCGCGGACGTGCTCGCCTGCGTCTTCAACATCCAGGAACACGAGGTTCGAACCTTCCTGACCCTGCAGGACCACCCGGGAAGCACCGTCGCCGAACTGGCCGACCAGCTCGAACGCGACCGCAGCAACGTCAACCGCTCGCTGTCGACACTCCGCGAGAAGGGACTGGCCGAGCGCGAGCGACGACTGCTCGACGGCGGCGGCCACGTCTACCAGTACTCGGCGACGCCGCTGCCCGAGGCCCGTGAGCTGATGCACGAGACACTCGACGAGTGGACCGCCTACGTCCACGAACGCATCGACGAGTTCGGCGACGAAGACCGCTGATCGGTCGTATTCTCACCAGTGCGGCGTTCTCCTCCGACGAGCGCGGGTCGAAGCGCCTCGACCCGGTCGGACGGCTACTCCGTCGAGCGGAGCTTTCGGTAGAGGTACGCGACGCCGAGCCCACCGACGACCAGCGCCGGGAGCAGCGGCGAGTCGGCGACCTTCGACGCCTGCCGACGAACGGCCTCGCCGACCGACGACCCCTCGTCGATGTGTTCCAGAACGGCCTCGGTGTCGTTGGGGACGGGTTCGGGGTCGCCGCCGGCCTCGTAGGCGGCGTCGGGGTCCTTGAGCAGGTGGCCGGTCGTGAGACACACCACGTCCTCGTCGGCGCTAACTTCGCCGGACTCACGGAGTTTGCGGAGGCCGGCGACGGAGGCGGCGGAGGCGGGCTCGACGCCGACGCCCTCCTCGGCCAGGTCGCGCTGGGCCTCGGTGATCGCCTCGTCGGAGACGGCGACGGCGGTGCCGCCGGTCTCGCGGATGCCCGGCAGCGCCTTCGGGGCGTTGACTGGGTTGCCGATGCGGATCGCGGTCGCGATGGTCTCGACGTCGTCCCAGCGTCGGACCTCGTCGTTGCCCTCCTCGACGGCCTCGACCATCGGCGCCGCGCCCTCGGCCTGGACGCCAGTGAGTTTCGGCACGTCGCTCTCGTCGATGGCGCCGGCCTCCCGGAGTTCGCGGAAGCACTTGTACAGCGCCGCGGTGTTGCCCGCGTTGCCGACCGGGAGGACGATCCGGTCGGGATAGGTCCCCTCGTCGGCCATGAACCGCTCCATGATCTCGAGGCCGATGGTCTTCTGTCCCTCCAGACGGAACGGGTTCAGGGAGTTGAGCAGGTACGCCTCGCCGCGGGCGGCCAGGTCCTGCACGATGTCGAGACAGCTGTCGAAGTTCCCGTCGACTTCGAGGATGCGAGCGCCGTGGAGGCTCGCCTGGGCGACCTTCCCGGCGGCGACCTTCCCCGAGGGCAGCAGCACCAGCGTCTCCATCCCGCCCCGGGCGCCGTAGGCCGCCAGCGCCGCGGAGGTGTTGCCGGTCGAGGCGCATGCCAGTCGGTCGACGCCGACCTCCTCGGCCACGCGGACGCCGACGGTCATGCCGCGGTCCTTGAAGCTCCCCGTCGGGTTCATCCCCTCGTGTTTGATCCGGAGGTTGTTCACGCCCACGTCCTCCTCGATGCTGGGGACGTAGTGCAGCGGCGTCCCGCCTTCGGGCAGCGAGACGCCCTCCTCGAAGGGGAGTCCAGCGGAGTAGCGCCAGACGCCGTAGGGGCCACTCTCCGGGGAGCCGCCGGCGCCGAAGTCGTCCCACGTCGGGAGGTCGGCGTAGCGGACTTCGAGCAGGCCGTCGCAGTCGTCGCAGGTGTAGCGGATCTCGTCGAAGGGGGCGAAGGTCTCGCCGCACTCGATGCAGGTGAGCCAGACGCCGTCGTCCGCGACGGCCGGCTCGGACTCGTCGAGGGCCAGATGCGCGCTCATTGGAAGGGTCTGGTCGCCCGGCGACCAAAAGAGGGCCGATCGTTCGGCGGAGACGGCGGCGTCTGAACCCGGGCCGCTTTTTAGGCGCGCACGTTCAACTCCGAACACGGGGCACGTAGCTCAGTCCGGATAGAGCGTCGGACTTCTAATCCGACGGTCGTGGGTTCGAATCCCACCGTGCCCGTCCATCTTTTTCCCACCCGGGTTTCCTTGCGCGCCGGAGGCGCGCTGCGGGGAACCCGGGCGGCAAAAACATGGGTGAACCGGCGCCTTCGGCGCCGGATGCTGGTATCTCTCGGGTTCTTCTGTAGTAACAGGCGGCTGGCGACCCGAGCTTGACGATTCAGCCACCAGGCGACCTCGATGCCGTCCCAACTGCGGCCAGTACGACACGACCGTCATCGAGCTGACCCGCGGTCTCGGCGACACTGTGGTGATGTGGCCCAACGTAGACAACGCCGACCTTCAAACACTCACACTTCGCACAGAGCCGTTAGCTCGTCGCGACCCGACTCACGCACCTCCCTCGTGCGCTCAGAGAGGGTTCGGCGATGGCGCTCCCGGATCAGCCGTCGAAGCAGCTCGTCGTAACTTTCGCCCGCCCGTTTGAGTTCGTTCAGTTCCGTCACCCGCTGTTCGGTGACCGGAATCCGTTTGCTGGCGTCGGACATCTCTCTCGGTTCCTCGATCTGTCCGCATGATCTAAAACGTTCGCCGGGTGACCGTCGCTGTCGACCCCCGAAGACCCATACCGCCCGCCGCGAACGTGCAGGCGTGGACGACCTGCCGACGGACGTGCGGACGGTGCTCTCGCAGTTGTTCGCGGAGGGCCAGCGCGCACTCGGTGACGACGATCTGACCACTGCACGCGAGAGCGTGACGAGCGCCGCCGCGGTCGTCCGGAACAAACTCCCCGATGGCGAGTTCAAGCGGGAACTCCGTCACGGCTGCGAGCGGGTGGTCGACCTCCTCGACACCGGCGACTCCGACGACGCCGCGGCCGCGGCGGAGTACCTGGCGGCGATGGAGCGGCGGCTGGACGCCGTCGAGTAGTCGGAAAACAGCCGGACGTGACGCTCAGAACCCCTGGTTCGGGTCGGCGGCCATCGCGTCGTAGCCGGCGATGCGGTACTCGCGGGAGTCGGTGCAGTCCTCGTTGGCCGACGCGAGATCGCCGACCGCGTAGTCGAACCGATGCTCGAAGTCGCCGCTGTGGGACTCGACGCGCTCAGTCACGTCCGCCACCGAGAGGTCCTCGTCGAAGTCCTCGCGGAACGCGGCGGCGTTTTCGGCGGCCGTCGCCGCGGTCTCCGCGTCGGCGTCGAACTCCGTCTCGAAGGCGTCGGCCAGTTCGGTCTCGAAGTCGTCGTCGCTCATGTGCGGGGGATCGGAATCGTCCCACCTGTCTCTTTCCACTTACACGTGGTCGCGGGGCATGAGATCCTCGAAGGGCTGGTCGTCGAGCCACTCGGCGAGTTTCACCAGCTGATCGCTTGCGGCCTCGAACAGCTGCTCGCCCTTCTCTCTGGTCGCGTCGGTCTGGTCGCCGAGCACACCGCTCTCGGTGTTGTCGATGGCGTCGTAGAAGGTGCGGGCGCCGTGTTTGCGCAGCCCCTCGAAGTTCTCGACGTCGCGGATGCCCTCGTCGCGGGCGCGCTCGAACTGGTCTTCCCGGACGAGGTCGTCGTCGATGTGAAGCATCATGGCGGTCTCCTTGGGACCGCCGTGGGGGCCGTTGTACTCGAAGACCTCGTCGACCAGCTCGGGGATGGACTCGTCCCACATCCACTCGACGGCGTAGGCGACCTCGTCGTCGCGGACCCGGCGGCCGACCTCGCGGAGGTGCTGGACGTTGCCGCCGTGGGCGTTGACGAAGATCACGCGGTCGACGCCGTGGTAGGTGAGGTTTCGAGTGAGCGACTCGACGTAGTCGCGGAAGACGCCGGGCTCGACCCACATCGTGCCGTTGAACTGGCGGTGGTGGGGGCTGACACCGACGTTGATGGTAGGTGTGCAGAGATACCCCGTCCGGTCGGCGGCCTCGCGGGCGAGCGCCTGGGCGATGCGGTGGTCGGTCGACTCGGGCAGGTGCGGGCCGTGCTGTTCGGTCGATCCCAGGGGGACGAGCGCCAGCGACTCCTCGGCGAAGTACTCGCCCAGTTCCGGCCACGTGTGGTCTCCGAGGTACATGTCCCATTCCGAGGGCTGGCCGGTCCTTACTGTTTCCCTCGCGGCGGTATCGCCCGCGTCGACGGGCGTGTCATCGAGCCCCACGAAACCCCGACCACTGATTTGTCGGCGGGTCGATCGGTCGGTATGGACGACGGTGCGACCGACGGGCCGACCGACGCGGCGAGCCCCGAGACGGGCGACGCCCTGGGTGCGATGCTCCGGGACTACCGCGAGACCGGCGCGGGCCGCGAACTGATCGAACGCGACGACGGCTGGCTGGGGGTCAGCGCGGGCGGCGAGTTCTACTTCGCCGACTACGAGGCGTGGCCCGAACCCGACCGGCGGGCGCTCGACCGCGTCGAGGGACGGGTCCTCGACGTGGGCTGTGGCGCGGGTCGCGCAGCGCTCGCCCTGCAGGAGCGGGGTCACCAGGTGACCGCCATCGACGTGTCGCCGGGCGCGGTCGAGGTGGCCCGCGACCGCGGCGTCGACGACGCCCGCGTGGTCGACGTGGCAGACGTGGCCGACGAATTCGGCCACGGCACGTTCGACACGGTGCTGATGCTCGGCAACAACTTCGGGCTCGTCGGGACCGCCGAGACGGCACCGGACCGGCTGCGGGGCCTCGCGACGGTGGCGACCGACGGTGCGACGCTCGTCGCCCAGAGCCGCGACCCGGTCGCGACCGACGACGAGGCGCACCTGTCCTACCACGAGAAAAATCGCGAGCGCGGCCGACTCCCCGGCGCGCTCCGGATGCGCGTCCGCCACGAACGGGTCGCGACGCCGTGGTTCGACTACCTCATGGCCGCCCCCGACACGATGGCCGAGCTGGCGAGCGACACCCCCTGGGAGCTCGTCGACACGATCGAACCCGAGGCGGGGCTGGACCCGGCGGGCGGCGACTACGTCGGGATCCTGACGATCGAAGGGTGAGACTCGTCGGGGTCGCCCGCTCGCGTCTCCGAGACCAACACTTTACTCGCTCGCCGCCGTTGTCGGGGCAAGTACTCGGCTTCCTCATGTCGACACACGACATCACGCTGACGGTAGACGGGACGACCGAGGAGTTGACCGTCGAGTCGCGGACGCTGCTGGTCCACGCGCTCCGGGACGAACTGGGCGACACGGCGCCGAACGTCGGCTGCGAGAGCGGCAAGTGCGGCGCCTGCACGGTCGAGCTGGACGGCGACGCCGTCAAGTCCTGCACGGTGCTGGCGGTCCAGGCCGACGGAAGTTCGGTGACGACCGCGGCCGGCCTCGCCGACGGCGGGCTCGACCCCGTCCAGCGGGCGTTCCACGACGAACACGGGCTGCAGTGTGGCTACTGCACGCCCGGGATGCTCGCGACGACTCACCAGCTCCTGGCGGAGAACCCCGATCCCTCCCGTGCGGAGATCCGACGGGCCCTGAAGGGCAACGTCTGTCGGTGCACGGGCTACGAGAGCATCGTCGACGCCGTCGAGACGGCGGCCGCGCGGCTACGTACCGGAGACGGTGGTGGCGAGGAGCCGACGGCGGGGAGCGAACGGGCCGGCGCGCCTGGACCGGGGGCCGAGGACTGAGATGTTCCCGGCCGAGTTCGACTACGAACGAGCCGAGTCGGTGAGCGAAGCACTGGGCCTGCTGGAGCGATACGCCGACGCGGACGTCGAGGTCCTTGCCGGCGGCCACAGCCTCGTCCCGGCGATGAAGACCGAGGGGCGCGAACCGGACGTGGTCGTGGATCTGGACGTGCCCGCGCTGGACGCGGTGAACGCGCTCGACGACCGGACCGTCGTCGGCGCGCTGACGACCTACGCGACGCTCGTCGACTCCGGGACGGTCCGGGGAACCGTCCCGCTAGTGGCCGAGGCGGCGAGCGAGGTCGGCGACACCCAGATCCGAAATCGCGGGACGATCGGCGGGAACCTGGCGGAAGCCCACCCCGGCGCTGACCTGCCGGCGGCCGCGCTGGCGAGCGACGCGACGGTCCTGCTTCGCGACCGCGACGGCAAGCGGGAGGTCCCGGCCACGGACTTCTTCCGCGGCGGCGGCGAGACCGCCGTCGAGCGGGACGAACTCCTCACGGGTGTCCGCGTCCCCTACCCCGGCGACGGCGGATTCGCGTACGCGAGGAAGACACATCCGGCGACGGGCTACGCGATGGTCGGCGTCGCCGCGGTGGTCGAGACGGAGGAGGGGACCGTCACCGCAGCGCGCGTCGCCGCCACCGGCGCGGTCGACCGAGCGGTTCGTCTGCCCTCGGTCGAGGACGCACTCGCCGACGAACCGCTGGACGCGGACACCGTCGACGCCGCGGCGAGCGAGGCTCGGGCTGACGTCGACGCGGACCGCCTCCGGTCGGACGCCTACGCCTCCGGGGAGTTCCGCGGGGAGCTCCTGGAGACGTACGTCGCCCGCGCGCTGGAGACGGCCGCCGACCGTGCGGCCGGAGACACCCCGACGAGATGACCGGTGCCCGAGCCCGACCGGCCTGGTCGGCACCCGAACGCGCGGTCCGTGCGACCGCCAGACGGTATCTCGACGCCGGCGAACCGGCAGTGCTGGCGACGGTCGTCGCGGTCGACGGCCGGGCCTACCGGCGGCCGGGGGCGAAGATGGTCGTCGCGCCCGACGGTGGAGCGACCGGTACCGGATCGCCGGACGACGGCGGAGCGGGGGAAGGCCCGACGAGCGGCGCGGGCTCGGTGACCGCCGGCTGCCTCACCGATTCGGTCGTCGAGCTGGCGAGCGACGTGCTGGCCGACGGGTCGGCCCGCGTCGAGCGCTTCGACCTCCGCTCGGACGAGACGTGGGGCCTCGGCGTCGGCTGCGACGGCGTCGTCGACCTCCTGCTCGAACCGCTCGGGGAACGCCACCGGCCGGTGGTGGCGCCCGACGAGGAACTTGCGGGCGGACGAACCACCGCGGCCGTCGTCGAGAGCAGCGACGACCGGGTCGCGGTTGGCGACCGGTGGGTCGAGGGCGAGAACCGCGCAGGTCCTGCCCGCTCGCCGCCGGTTGCGGCGGCCGTCCCCGACGACGTGGACGGACCCGATTCGGTTCGAGTCGAAACGGAGGGCGGGTCGGTGCGGCTGTTCGTCGAGCGTCTGGCGCCGGCGCCGCGGCTCGTCGCAGTCGGGAGCAACGCCGACGTTCGTCCGGTGGTCGAGACGGCGCGGTCGGTCGGCTTCCGAGTAGTGGTCGTCGGCTTCCGCGGCGGCCGCGCGACGAGCGTGCGCTTCCCGCGAGCCGACCGGGTACTCGCGACCTCGCCGCGAGACCTGTGCGAGGCCGTCGACTTCCGGACCGGGGACTCGGTCGTGCTGATGACCCACAACTTCGTCGACGACCGCGTGGCCCTGGGGGAGTTGCTGGCGACGCCCGTCGACTACGTCGGCGTGCTGGGGCCGACCGAGCGGTTCGACCGGCTCCGGGCGGCACTGGCCGACGACGGGAGCGAACTCGACAACCGTGATCGCGAGCGGGTCTACGCGCCGGCCGGGCTGGACCTCGGCGGTGGGAGTCCCGCGCAGGTCGCCCACAGCGTCGTCGCCGAAGCGCTGGCCGTACGGAACGGTAGTTCCGGGGGGCATCTTCGCGCGAGCGACGGTCCGATCCACGGGCGCCCGGACTGATCGAACCGAACGTGGTCTCGTCGAGCGGTCGGGGTGGTCGTCCTACCGGCTGTCCAGTCGCCAGTCGGGGATGGGGACCTGGCCGCCGTCGACGCGGAGTTCGTGGCCGTTGACGTAGTCGGCGGCGGGCGAGGCGAGGAAGGTGACGCCGTTGGCGATGTCCTCGGGCTGGGCGAAATAGCCCAGCGGATTGAGGTCTTCGATCTGCTCGGTGACGGCCTCGGAGAAGCCGTCGGTCATGCGGGTGTCGACCCAGCCGGGGGCGACGGCGTTCACCCTGATGCCCTCGTGACCGAGTTCGAGCGCGAGCGACTTCGTGAGGCCGAGGAGGCTGTACTTGCCCACGTCGTACTGGGGGGACTGGCCGACGCCGTTCTTGGTGTGGATCGAGGTGATGTTGACGATCTTGCCGTAGCCGTCCTCGATCATGCCGTCGACGACGGCGCGGGTGCAGTTGATCGACCCGAACAGGTGGACCTCGATGTTGAGCCGGAAGTCGTCGTCGTAGTCCTCGTCGAGGAACGGCCCGGCATCGCCGACGCCGGCGTTGTTGACGAGGATGTCGACGCTGCCGAGTTCCTCGACGCCGTGTTCGACCATCGCTTCGACTTCGGCCTGGTCGGTCACGTCGGCGGCGACGCCGACGGCGTCGCTGTCGTCGTCGCGGTCGCGGACGGTCGCCGCGGTGTCTTTCGCCACGTCTTCGTCCAGATCGTTGACGATCACGTCGGCGCCGTGGGTCGCGAGTTCGAGGGCGATCGCGCGGCCGTTGCCGCGGCCGCCGCCGGTCACGAGTGCCGTCTTCCCTGATAGGTCGAGATCCATGGCGCCCCGTTCGAATCCCGGTGTCTTCAAGCCCGGCGGTGGAGGAAGATGCGTCTCCGTTCGGAGGCGGCGCTCGCTCGGAAACGTTTTTTGCGTCGCCCGTCCCTCGTGTGGGTATGGATTATCTGGAAGTCGAGGGTGCTCGCGAGTTCGTCGCCCGCCTGGAGCACGGAGGCGACTGGCGAGCCCAGATCGAGGCCTTCGCCGCCGAGGAAGGGGTCGACTCGGCGTTTTTGTTCGGTCTCGGTGCCGTTCAGGACGCGGAAATCCTGTACTACGACCAGGACGACGAGGAGTACTACCCCGAGCGCTTCGACGAGCCGCTGGAGATGGCCGCCTGCGTCGGCAACGTCTCACATCTCGACGGCGAGCCGTTCGCCCACACCCACGCCGTCCTCTCGCGGGCGGACGGGACGACGCTGGCTGGCCACCTCGATAGCGCGACCGTCTTCGCCGGGGAGCTGTACGTCCGCGAGTTCGACGCGGCGTTCGAACGCGAGTACGACGAGGAGACCGCGCTGGACCTGTGGCCCCTGTGAGATGACTGGAGACCGATACCGACGATGAAACCGGAGGACGAGCGCTACTTCGAGCGACTGGAATCGGGGCTCGACGACGCCTTCGACGTGGCGGAGCGGGCCCGCGAGCGCGGCGGCGACCCCACCGACAGCGTGGAGATCCCCGTCGCCCGCGACATGGCCGACCGCGTCGAGAACATCCTCGGGATCGACGGCGTCGCCGAGCGCGTGCGCGACCTCGAAGGCGAGATGAGTAGGGAAGAAGCGGCGCTCGAACTGGTCTCCGATTTCGTCGACGGCGACGTGGGCGACTACGACACCCGCGCCGGCAAGGTCGAGGGCGCCGTTCGAACCGCCGTTGCCCTGCTCACGGAGGGGGTCGTCGCGGCGCCCATCGAGGGGATCGACCGCGTCGAAATCCTCGAAAACGACGACGGGACGGAGTTCGTCAACGTCTACTACGCCGGGCCGATCCGGTCGGCGGGCGGGACCGCCCAGGCGCTGTCGGTGCTCGTGGCCGACTACGCCCGTGCCATGCTCGGCATCGACCAGTACAAGGCTCGCGAGGAGGAGATCGGCCGCTACGCCCAAGAGATCGACCTCTACGACGCCGAGACCGGACTGCAGTACTCGCCCAAGGAAAAGGAGTCGAAGTTCATCGCGAAGCACATGCCGATCATGCTGGACGGCGAGGCGACCGGCGACGAGGAGGTGTCGGGCTACCGTGACCTCGAACGGGTCGACTCCAACTCCGCCCGCGGGGGGATGTGTCTCGTCATGGCCGAGGGTATCGCGCTGAAGGCGCCGAAGATCCAGCGCTACACCCGCGAGCTGGACGAGGTGGACTGGCCATGGCTCCAGGACCTCATCGACGGCACCATCGGCGAGAACGAGGGCGCCGACGGTGACGCCGAGGACGCCGCGGACGACGGAGGCGCTGAGGGGAGCAACGGCGAGGACGGTGACGGGGAAAGCGGCGACGGCGAAACGGGCGACGGGAGCGTCGGCGAGCGCGACGGCCCGCCCCGCGCCGACCCCAGCGAGAAGTTCCTGCGGGACCTGATCGCGGGGCGCCCGGTGTTCTCGCACCCGAGCGAGGCCGGGGGCTTTCGCCTGCGCTACGGCCGAGCGCGCAACCACGGCAACGCGACGGCAGGCGTCCACCCCGCCACGATGCACCTCGTCGACGACTTTCTCGCGACCGGGACCCAGATCAAGACCGAACGCCCCGGCAAGGCCGCCGGCGTCGTCCCCGTCGACACCATCGAGGGGCCGACCGTCCGCCTGGCCAACGGCGAGGTCCGCCGGATCGACGACCCCGAGGACGCCCTGGAGATCCGGAACGGCGTCGAGAAGGTCATCGACCTGGGCGAGTACCTCGTCAACTACGGCGAGTTCGTCGAGAACAACCACCCGCTCGCGCCCGCCGGCTACACCGTCGAGTGGTGGGTCCAGGAGTTCGACGAGGCCGGCGCCGACGTGCAGGC
>Ga0207755_100762_pt1 | contig 12576 bp, 13 predicted proteins | sample A23P2SouthBayCA_FD_187734 | JGI IMG/M metagenome (GOLD analysis project Ga0207755, IMG submission 187734) | Aerobic enrichment media microbial communities from Bioluminiscent Bay, La Parguera, Puerto Rico - A23 P2 (SPAdes) | ecosystem: Environmental > Aquatic > Marine > Unclassified ...
AAGAGGGCGTCCGGACCGGTGACGACGACCTCGCGACCGGCGTCGGTCTTGCGGACCTCGTACATCAGCCGGAGGCGCTTGACCGCCGAGACGAGCACCTTCGGGTCGGACGACCGGACGCGGACCTCGGTCGCGTCGAACAGCGCGGTCTGGGCGAGCGAGAGGTTGTACTGGGCGACGAGTTCGTCGGGGCCCCAGCGCGGGTCGAGTTCGGTGAGGACCTGCCGGTCGTCCAGATCGGCGTACAGCGTCGCGGCGAGGTCGTCGGGGTCGGCGTCGAGGCGGTCGGCCGCCCGCCGGAGCGCGCGCTCGCGGTCGTCGGCGGTGACGACGCCGACGGCTTCGCCCGCGGCGAAGGCGGCCTCGCGGGCGCGGCGAGGGTCGACGGGGGCTCGGACCTCGAAGCGGGCCTCGCGGTCGAGGAGCTTGGCGAACCCGCGGACGAGCTTGAAGTCGTCGGCTTCGCGTTCGAGGTCGGTCAGCGCCGAATCGAGGTCCGAACGGGTGCGGTCGACGTGGCCCTGGTAGACGCCGAGGACGCGGGCCGCCAGTTCGCGGCGGTCGTCGCCGGCGAACTGCGGGTGGAAGCCGCCGCCGGCCCGCGAGACGCGCAGCAGGTCCTTCGTCAGCACGACCGCCACTCGGTCGGCGGGCGATAAAAACGCGACGGGGCGGGCCGACCGCACGGGGCGGGCCGACCGCACGGGGCGGGCCGACCCACCGCTCGCGGAGCTACTCCGGTTCCGCGGTGCCCGAGCCGGGACCTTCGGAGCCGCTCGGGACGCTGGTGAACTCGTCGAGCGTCTGGTCGCGCTCGGGCGCGGGCAGTTCCCGGTCGGGGTTGGCCAGCAGCGGGAGGACGAGTCGCATGAAGACCACGATAAACACCAGCAGAACCGGCCCGAGGAAGATGCCGTACCAGCCGAACAGCGCGGGACCGAACAGGTACGCGAACATGACCAGGCCGGTGTTGAACATCCGCCCCGAGAGGTACGGTCGGATGTACGTGCGGACGACGTTGTCGAACCCCAGCATCATCACGGCGAGGAAGAGAACCGGATACCAGAGCAGCCGGGGATCGGTCGTCGCGGCCTGGACGGCCATGACGCCGGCGACGAGGAAGTAGACGATCGACCGCCCGACCAGCGGGACGAGCGTGAACACGCCGGTAACGACGGCCAGGAGGACGATCGACGGGATCGCGATGTCGCCGGGCGCGAGCAGGTCGAACACCGTGTAGATCACCGAGGTCAACACGATGATCGCGAGGATGGTCAGCGTGTAGCCGAAGAAGATCGAGCGCAGTCCGTCGTCGACCGTCGAGAGGTAGCGGACCGCCAGGCTGTCCTCGCCGAACACTTCGGACTCGAACCAGCCCGCGATCTGGCGGTCGCTGACCAGCAGGAAGAAGCCGATCAGCAGCGCGATGAACACGTTGTACAGCGTCGCGCCGACCGCGCCGAGGAAGCCGGTGACCGAGCCGACGACCGCCTGCACGGACGGGTCCTGGATCAGCGTCACGGTGACGTCGTAGACCTCGGTCGGCGTATCTGGCAGGTCGGCAGGCTGGATGGGCAGACGCGCGAGCAGCTGGTCGAGCGGCACGCTGGCCAGCGCCGACGCGAACTGCCCGGCGGCGACGACCAGCAGCGCCCCCAGCAACAGGACCACCGGCAAGACGATCAACAGGAGCGTGACCATCGCGACCAGCCCTGGTGAGCCGAAGCGGTCCTCGAGCCGTCGGGTGATCGGGCGCGACACGTAGTAGATGAACAGCCCGAACACGAGCCACGGGAGGAATCGAAGCGCCACGAGGGCGAGAACTCCCGACAGCCCCAGTCCGAGTACCCACCAGGCCAGGCGTCGCGGGGCTACGTCGTCTACGCTTCCCGGCATCGATGTGTCGAGGTGTGCCATACTCGGAGATACGATACCGGTCGAAAAGTGTGTTGTCTCGGTTTCACGTACCGATACCTGTCGTTCGCTGACGGGAAACGATCCGGTAGCGAGGCCGGCCAGGGCGTCGTCGGAGCGTCCACGGCCGACGAGAAGATACTTACCGGATCGCACTCGGGGGTGCAGTATGCAACGACGGACGGTCCTGCGCGGGCTGGCCGCCCTCGCGGCGGGGGCGGGCGCGGGCTGTGCGGCCGACGGCGAGGTGCCGGCGACGGCACCCGAACCGCCCGAGGGGATCGCCACTCCCGAGGAGGGCGGCGACGGTGGAGGTGGGGGGAGCGGCGGCGACGGTGGAGGTGGGGCGAGCGGCGGCGACGACGGCGACGCCGAACCGACACCCGACCAGCAGCGGTTCGTCGTCCCGGCGCGGACGTTCCGGTCCGACGAGAACGGCGACCTGCTGGTCGAAGTGACCGTCCGCAACCGCGTCGGCGTCGCTCACGAGGCGGTGATGACCGTGACCGTCGAGGCCGGCGACAGGACCTTCTCCCCGTCTCGACACGTCGTCCTCCAGCCCCAGGCTAGCGGCCTGGTCGAGATCAGCTTCCCCATCCCGGAAGGCCGACTGACCGGCTTCGCCATCTCGTTCGACCCCGGTCCGCCCGAGACGCCGATCCCCGACGGGACCGTGACGCCCTATCCCGAGGACGGGACGGCTACCGAAACCCGGTCACGGACCGACCGAACGGACCCAACCGCGACGGACCCAGCCGCCACGGACCCGAATGCGTCCGAAGCGATGGCCGGAACGTCGACCGAGACCGCCCGATCGACCACGGGCCCGGACGCGTAACCGAGTTCGTGGGCCAGGAGTGGATCCCGCGTTCCGCGATCGTTCGTCGTAGCGACCCCCTCTACTGTCGGTTGTCGTACCGGACCGGCAGGGATTCGACGCCGTAGACGAACGCACTCCGGGTCGGCTGGAGCGTGGTCTCGGCGAGTCGCACGTGCTCGACGCGGTCGAGCAGTTCCGAGAGCGCGACCTCGGCTTCCAGCCGTGCCAGCGGCGCGCCCAGACAGTAGTGGGTGCCGTGCCCGAACCCGAGGTGCTGGTTCGGCGACCGGTCGGGCCGGAACGTGTCGGCGTCGTCGAACCGGCGCTCGTCGCGGTTCGCGGAGCCGAGCCAGACGACGACGCGGTCGCCCGCCTCGATCGTCTCGCCGCCCATCCGCACGTCCTCGGTCGCCACGCGACTCATCGCCTGGACGGGCGACCGGTACCGCAGCACCTCTTCGACGGCGCGGGTGAGCGCGCGGTCGTCGCCACGCACCCGCTCGAACAGGTCGGCGTCTTCCTCGGCGAACGTGCGCACGGCGTTGGCGATCAGGTTCGTCGTGGTGATGTTGCCCGCGACGAGCAGGAGGATGCACGTCCCGAGCGCCTCCTCGTGAGAGAGGCGCTCCCCGGCGTCGGTCTCCTCGCTGACGATGACCGACAACAGGTCGTCGCGGGGGTTCTCGCGGCGCTCCTCGATCGCTTCCAGGAAGTACTGGCCCATCTCCATCTGGCTCTGCTGCTGGCGCTCGGTGAACCGCTCGGCGCCCTCGTCGTCGCTCGCGGCGGCCACGAGGGTGTCCGACCACGTCTTGAACCGGTCGCGGTCCGACGGCGGGATCCCGAGCAGCTCGGCGATGACCGTCACCGGGAACGGGTACGCGAGATCCGCGACCACGTCCAGCTCTCCGGTGTCGTCGACGGCGTCGTCGAGCAACTCGCCCGCCAGTTCCCGGAAGTGGGGCTCGCGGTCCGCGAGGGTCCGGGGCTGGAACCAGTCGTCCACGACGCCTCGGAGCTCGTCGTGGCGCGGTGGGTCCTCGAACAGCATCGTGTCGAGGATGAGCCCCTCGCCCGGCTCGGTCGGCTCCTCGAAGTCGTCGGCCCGACTGGGGTCGACCGAGAACGTCTCGTCGTCGTCAAGCGCGCGCTTGACGTCCTCGTACCGGAACACGTCCCAGGTGCGACGTTCGGGATCGTATCGGACCGGCGACTCCTCGCGCATCCGGCGGTACCAGTCGAACGGGTCGAGCCAGGACTCGCGGTCCTGCAGCGCTTCCGGGACTCCCTGGAGCCCCCGGGGACCTGCCGAACTCATACCCGGGCTTCGAGTGCGACGGTGCTAAACCCTCCGCTGAGCGGCACTTCGTCCGCACGTAGATCGGTCGTACGTGGCCACTACAGGACTCAAACCGGCCACTCTCCGAAACTGACGACTCGTCAACGCCGTCGTCGCGCGACCCGTTCTTCCGCCGTCTCCTCGGTCACGATCTCGTAGAGCAACGCGCGCTCGCCGTCGGCCTTCGGTCGGAGGATGCGACCGAGCCGCTGGGTGAACTCCCGCTCGCTCCCGCTGCCCGAGAGGACGACGGCGACGTTGGCGTCGGGTACGTCGACCCCCTCGTCGAGGACGTTCGCCGTCACGACGCGGGAGTACTCGCCCGAGCGGAACCGCTCCAGAATCTCGCGTCGCTCGCTCGCTCCGGTCTCGTGGGTGATCGCCGGGATCAGGAAGCGCTCGGAGAGGCGATAGACGAGGTCCGTGTGGGCGGTGAAGACGATCACGCGGTCGTCGCGATGCCGATCCAGCAGCGCTTCGAGCCGGTCGACCTTCGCGTCGGCGTTCATCATCACCTCGCGGGCGCGCTGTTTGGCGAGCAGCGCCTCCCGAGCGCGGGGGTCGCTCCCGGAGCGCTTGACGAGTTCCTGGTAGTCGCTGCCCGAGCGCATCTGGATGCCCGACGTGGCGAGGTAGTCGGTGAACGTCTCCTGGTGGCGTTCGTACACGTCGCGTTCCTCGGGCGTCAACTCGACTTCCAGGCGCTTGATGTCGTAGTCGGCGAGGTGCTCGCCGGCGAGTTCGTCGACGGCGACGCGGTGGACGAGCGGGCCGACCAGTTCCGCGACCACCTCGTGGGCGCCGTCGGGGCGCTCGAAGGTGGCGGTCAGGCCCATGCGAGCGGGCGCGGCGAACAGACGAGCGATGTCGCGGTACCCCTCGCCACCGAGGTGGTGGACCTCGTCGAAGACGACGAGGCCGAAGCGGTCGCCGAGTTCGTCCGCCCGGAGGTACGCCGAGTCGTACGTGGAGACGGTCACGTCGGCGAGTCGTTGCTCGCCACCGCCCAGCTGGCCGACCTCGTGGCCGAACTCCCGTTCGAGTTCGCGACGCCACTGTTCGAGCAGGTCGATGGTCGGGACGACGACGAGCGTGGGCGTCCCCACGAGTTCCATCGCGGCGATGCCGACGACGGTCTTGCCGCTCCCCGTGGGGAGTTCGAGCACCCCTCGTCGGCCGGCGGCCGCCCAGTCGTCGAGGGCGTCGCGCTGGTACCCGCGGAGTTCGTACGTCGAGTCGAGCGAGAGGGACGGCAGGTCGAACACGCGGTCCTCGCAGGCGATCCCGCGGTCGTCGAGCGCGGCGAGGAGGTCGGCGTAGCGATGGGCGGGCGCTCGGCGGGTCTTCGACCGGGCGTCCGGCTCGACGAACGGCAGGTCGTCGAGCGCGTCGCTCCCGGTGATCCGGACGGTTCCCTCCTCGTAGACGAGCCGGACGGTCACTGCTCCGGGGTACCGCTCCCCGGGAGTTAAGCGGTGCGGGCCGTGGTCGCCCGGTCGGTATCCGTCGCGAACGCGGAGCGGCCGCACCCGTCGTCGGCCGGATTCTCAACCCTTTTGTCGCCGCGGCGACTGGCTTGGGACATGAGCGAGCAGGACGCGTCCGACCCCGCTGAGGCCGCAGACGAGCAGCCAGGCGCGACCGCGCAGGAGGGGGGCGCGAGCGACGAGCCCGTCCGGCCCGACGAGGTCATCGACGCCGAGGAGACGGGCGACGGCGACGCCCACAACGAAGCGACGGTCGACGGCGCAGTCGACGTCGACGAGGAGCTGGTCGACCGCGTCGCCGAGTCCGACCCCGAGTCGGTCGCCCACGAGCTCGCGGCGCTGCGGACACGCGTCGACGGTCTGGAGGACCAACTCGACGCGCGCGAGGAGGAACTCGACGACCTGACCGACAAGCTCAAACGCAAGCAGGCGGAGTTCAAGAACTTCAAAAAGCGGATGGAGAAACGGCGCGAGGAGGAGCGCGAGCGGGCGACCGAGGATCTGGTGACGCGGCTGCTCGACGTGCGGGACAACCTGCGGCGCGCACTCGACCAGGACGAAAACGCCGAGATCCGTGGCGGCGTCGAGTCCACGCTACGGTCGTTCGACGACGTATTCGACGCGGAGAACGTCGACGTGGTCGAACCCGAACCGGGCGAAGACGTGGACCCCCACCGCCACGAGGTGCTCGTCCGCGTCGACTCGGACCAGCCCGAGGGCGCCATCGCCGAGGTCCACCGCCCGGGCTACGTCATGGCCGGCAAGGTGATCCGCGAGGCGCAGGTCACCGTCAGCGACGGCGCCGACGAGTGACGCCACCGCCGGACGTAGTGACGGCGCCGAAGTTGTCTCTGGGATGAGTTTTCTGCGACGGTACGCTCGTATTGCGGTCGGATTTATAGGCACCGGTCGGTGTCGGGAGCGTGGCCACAGATCGGCCGTTTCCGGGCGTCTATAGGGGGTCACCGTCGGTCGCGTCTAGCAACTTTTAACCGGCACAATCGGGTATAGACGCGTAAGATGGCGAGCAACAAGATTCTCGGAATCGACCTCGGGACCACGAACAGTGCGTTCGCGGTCATGGAGGGGGGCGACCCCGAGATCATCGTCAACCAGGAGGGCGAGCGGACGACACCCTCGGTCGTCGCGTTCGACGACGGCGAGCGTCTCGTCGGCAAGCCCGCGAAGAACCAGGCCGTCAAGAACCCCGACGAGACCATCCAGTCCATCAAACGGCACATGGGCGAGGACGACTACTCGGTCGAACTCGACGGGGAGGAGTACACGCCCGAGCAGGTCTCGGCGATGATCCTCCAGAAGATCAAACGCGACGCCGAGGAGTACCTCGGCGACGACGTCGAGAAGGCCGTCATTACCGTCCCCGCGTACTTCAACGACCGCCAGCGCCAGGCGACGAAAGACGCCGGCGAGATCGCCGGCTTCGAGGTCGAGCGCATCGTCAACGAGCCGACCGCGGCCGCGATGGCCTACGGCCTCGACGACGAATCCGACCAGACCGTCCTCGTCTACGACCTCGGTGGCGGGACCTTCGACGTCTCCATCCTCGATCTGGGCGGCGGCGTCTACGAGGTCGTCGCGACCAACGGTGACAACGACCTCGGTGGCGACGACTGGGATCACGCGATCATCGACTACCTCGCCGAGCAGTTCCACGACGAGCACGGCATCGACCTGCGCGAGGACCGTCAGGCGCTCCAGCGGCTCACCGAGGCCGCCGAGGAGGCCAAGATCGAGCTCTCGAACCGCAAGGAGACCCGCATCGATCTGCCCTTCATCACGACGACCGACGACGGACCCCTCGACCTCGAGGAGAAGCTGACGCGAGCGAAGTTCGAGTCGCTGAGCGAGGACCTCGTCGAGCGGACGGTCGGCCCGACGGAGCAGGCGCTCGAGGACGCCGGCTACGGCGAGGGCGACATCGACGAGGTCATCCTCGTCGGCGGCTCCACGCGGATGCCCCAGGTGCAGGACCGCGTCGAGGAGATGACCGGTCAGGAGCCCAAGAAGAACGTCAACCCCGACGAGGCCGTCTCGCTCGGTGCGGCTATCCAGGGCGGCGTCCTCAGCGGCGACGTGGACGACATCGTCCTGCTCGACGTGACCCCGCTTAGCCTCGGCGTCGAGGTCAAGGGCGGCCTCTTCGAGCGGCTCATCGAGAAGAACACCACCATCCCGACCGAGGAGTCGAAGATCTTCACGACCGCGGCGGACAACCAGACGCAGGTCCAGATCCGCGTCTTCCAGGGCGAGCGGGAGATCGCCAACGAGAACGAACTGCTCGGCGAGTTCGCGCTCTCGGGCATCCCGCCGGCCCCCGCGGGCACGCCGCAGATCGAGGTGTCGTTCAACATCGACGAGAACGGCATCGTCAACGTCTCCGCAGAGGACAAGGGCTCGGGCAACGAGGAGAACATCACCATCGAAGGCGGTGCTGGCCTCTCGGACGACCAGATCGAGGAGATGCAGCAGGAGGCCGAGGAGCACGCCGAGGAGGACAAGGAGCGCCGCGAGCGCATCGAGGCCCGCAACGAGGCCGAGAGCACGATCCAGCGCGCCGAGACCCTGCTGGAGGAGAACGAAGAGGAGGTCGACGAGGAACTCGTCGAGGACATCGAGGCCGAGATCGACGAGGTCCAGGAAGTCCTCGAAGACGAGGACGCTGACACCGAGGAGTACAAGGACGCGACCGAGAGCCTCGCCGAGGCGCTGCAGGAGATCGGCAAGCAGATGTATCAGGACCAGGCAGCCGAGGGTGCGGCCGGTGCAGGCGCCGCGGGCGGCGCGGCAGGCGCCGGCGGCATGGGCGGCGCCGGGCCGGGCGGTGCGGCGGGCGCAGGCGGCGCGGCCGGCGGTCAGGGCGAGGAGTACGTCGACGCCGACTTCGAAGACGTCGACGAAAGCGACGAAGACGAGTGAAACGAGTCTGAGGAGCTTTCGTCCTCGTCGGCTCGGAAGTCGCGCGGAGCGAGCGAGCACGTGTTCTACCTCGCTGTCGACGGCGCGTCGGTCGAAGCGATCCGGGACGCGGCGTCGTCGGTCTCGTCGATATCGACCGTCGAGGAACTGTCCGACGGGCGGGTGGAACTCCGTGCGGCGCGGGGGACGATCACGTCGGTGTTGACCGACCTCGGCGCGCGGACGACGGCGGGTGTCGCGGACAGAGGGACGGCACGGATCACGGCGGAGCTCCCCTCTGACGCGGCGGTCCGAGAAGTCGTCGACGCCGTCCGATCGGCGTACCCCGACACCGAACTGGCCGCCTGCCGGGAGGTCGAACGGTCGCTGCGGACCCCGTCGGAGTTCCGCCGCGGCCTCGCGGCGGACCTGACCGGGAAACAGCGAGCCGCCCTCGAGACGGCGTACTTCTCCGGCTACTTCGAGTGGCCCGTGCGGACGGCCGACGCCGGCGGGGTGGCCGACACGCTCGATATCGCCCCGCAGACGTTCCATCAACATCTCAGAGTGGCAGAGCGAAAGCTGTTGGCGGCGCTGTTCGACGAGGCGGGCCCGCGGGCGGACCGCTGAGATACCAGAGTACTCAGGTACGTCGCTCAATGGCGTCGGCACGCAACTCGGCGTGTGACGGGATTCGAACCGCCGAGTCGCGACCGGTGTCGCCACGAGACCGAGACTGCTGTCGGACGGTCGGGCGACGCGGACGGGTTCGCCCGTCGGGTCGCCGGCCCGGCGAGCGGATCGACCGACCGATGACCGTGACGCGCGACTGGGAGGGTACGAACGCCTACGGGGACGACTGCCCCAGCTACGCGGTCGTGCGGTCGGTCGCCGCCGCGACGGACCGGACCGTCGTCGACCTCGAACCGGTACACCGGACGATCGACGCGGAGGCGCTCGACGCACTCTTCGAACGGAGCGCCCGGGCGCGGGTGTCGATCCGATACGCCGGCTGCGAGGTGACCGTCACGCGACGCCACGTCGTCGTCCGACCCGACGACCGCGACGGCTCGTCGGAAGGGAACGACGACGAGGGGGCTCCATGACCGGGGCGAAAGACGGTGTCAGCCCGCGTGCCGTTTGGCCGTGGTGTAGGCTTCCCGGACGCGTTTGAACTCGTCCTCGTCGCCACCCTGGTCGGGGTGGGCCTCCTTGACCTTCCGTCGGTAGGCGGCTTTCACCTCGTCGAGGCTGGCCGTCGTCGCGAGGCCGAGTTCGTCGAACGCGGCCGTTGCGGGGTCGCGGGTCTCGGCCGGCTCGGCCGGGCCGAACTCCACCTCGGGCACCTCGAAGGGGAGTCGATCGCCCAGATGGACGCCGGGCATCTCGTGTTCGACGAGGATGGGGACGGTCGGCGAGCGGTCGATCCGGTAGTACGCCTGCGCGTCGAACGTGATCGCCACGTCGCGCTCGGGGAGGTAGAAGGCGACCGGCTGGCCCTCGACGGGGTGGTCTTCGGCGTAGGCCTCCCCGATGGCGTCGAGGTAATCGCGCAGCTCCACGCGGCGGCGCTGTTCGCCGCCGTCGCTACTGTGGGGATGCCGGCGCGTCGGGAACAGGCGGCCGGCGGCGACGAACAGGCAGGCCGCGAGGACGCTGCTGGCGAGGCCGAGGCCGAGCCCGACGAGCAACCAGCGGGGCAGCCCGAACAGCGCATCGAGTACCACGCGCAAGCGTTGGCGTCGCTCCACTATCAAAGTCTCGCCAGCGGATCGTCGGTCGGGTCACGGGCGGGCACAGAGACCTCGCCCGTGCGGTTGGTCGAGGGAGCCGACTCAGCCGATATAGCGCAGGTCCTCGTCGGAGGGCGTCGGCGTCCCCTGGTCCATCTCCTGGATCTTGCGGACGACCTCTTCCATCTCGTCGGCCCGCTCCTCCAGGGACGCGTAGTCGACCTCGAAGTCGACGACTCCCTGGAGCACTTCGAGGACGGCCTGTGCGCTCTTGGGGTCGACGAGGTAACCGCTGGTCTCGCCCATCAGACAGGCCGCTTCGAAGCCACGGCGCTCGCCGAGACCGAGCAGCAGGCCGCTGACGCCGACGATACCGCCGGCCGGTTCGTCCTCGCGGAACTCGACGCCCACGTCTTCGAGATCGGCGACGACCTCGTCGGTGGTCGCGGCGCCCAACACGGAGTACTCCTCGATGAGTTCCCCGGTCGGGACGCCGCCGAGGGCGAAGGCGCGGGAGACGCCGTGGTCGTCGGCGACGTCGAGGAAGGTCTCGGTCAGGCCGTAGTGGCCAGTGTTGTCCTGGGCCTGGTGGTCGCCGGTGAGCACGAGCATGTCCCGGCCGTCCTCGGGGCGGACGGCGTGGAACTCCGCGCCCGCCAGCTCCGTGCGGCCGTCCTCGACGCTGACCTGCGGCGGGAAGTGCGTCGAGTGGACACGCTCGACGGGCTCGCTCTCGATCTCTTCGAGGAGGTGCTCGGCGGCGAGCTTGCCGACGTGGCCCACCCCGGGCAGTCCCTCGACCAGTACGGGGTCGTCGAGATCCACGTCCCCCAGCGCTTCGCGTTCGAATTCGTCCATGCGCCCTAGTCGCGGCGCCGCCGCTTAAGTGCGCGTCGATACTCCCCGTAACTGTCCGCTGGTGAGAACGGTGCCGGCGCGGAGTTGACCGCTTCGGCGCCGCAGTCGGGACAGGTGTCCGAGAGCGTGTACCGCGGCCGCTCGTGGGCCGATCGCCACGCCGAACAGACGAGAATGTCGGATTTCATGTGAGGACTGAGTCGGGGCTGCCGGCGCGGTGGCGCCCGCAGGTTACTCCGCTTCGACCTCGCGGTCGCGGTGGTAGCGCCCGGCGCCGCCGTGGTCGCCGACGACGTCGACGGCGCGGTCGGCGCTCTCTTCGAGGTGGGACTCGGCGGTCTTGTAGTCGGGCGCCCGTACCTGGATGCGGTACTCCGGCGAACCGACGTACGTGACGTCGAGTTCCACTTCTTCGGGTATCTCGCCGTTGCCCTCGGCGGCCTGCAGCGCCTCCTTGAGCACGTCGACGCCGTCGCCGCTGGGACACTCCAGCGTGACGTAGCCGGTGACGTTGACGTACGGCACCGAGACGTTCTCGCGGGCGGTCTCGACGATGGCCTCGACTTCGTCGTCGTCGAGGTCGGTCTCGTCGAGGGCCTCCTCGCCGTGGATCGCGGCCTCCTCGAAGCCCTCGTACATCGACCCGAAGGCGGCGAGCAGCTCGTTGGCGATCGTGGCGTAGGTCTCGTCGTCGATGTCCTCGCCGAACGCCAGCAGCATCCAGTTGTCGGCCTTCTGCTCGTTTTTCCACTCCTGAATCTTGTCCTTGCGCTGGTGGTCGTTGACGTCCTTGATCGAGAGGTCGATCTGCTGGGATCCCTGATCGACGTCGAGGACCTTCGCGACGACGGTCTGTCCCTCGGAGACGTGGTCGCGGACGTTCTTGATCCAGCCGGAGGCGACCTCGCTGATGTGACAGAGGCCGCGCTTGTCCTCGTACTCCTGGAGGTCGACGAAGACGCCGAAGTCCTCGATCTCGTCGACGCGTCCGACCACGAGTTCACCGGGGTCGGGCCAGCCGCTGTATTTCATTATCGTGCCTCGACGGTTTCGAGGACCTCGCCCTCGATGGCCGCTTTGCCGCCGGTCGGTCGGGCGAGCGTGTGCCCGCAGACCTCGCAGGCGACCTCGCTCGCGGCCTTGCCGAACACGATCTGTTCGTTCTCACAGTCCGGGCACTCGACGCTGAAGAAGTTTCCTGCCATCGTTAGTCCTGAAGGTCCAGTTTGCCGGCGCGCCATCCCTCGCGGAGGTGGGCTTTGCCGCAGTCGGAACAGCGGTACTTGAGGTCGGTCTTCTGGGTCGGCTTCCCGCCGGAGGGAACCTTCGAGAACTTGCCCGCGTTCCCGTAGCCCGAGCGCGTGCGCTCGGCCTGGCGCCCGTTGACCTTCGTCATCCCCGAGGTGCGACCGGAGCGAACCCGCTCGACCTCGTGTTCGTTGTGCTCGTCGCAGTGCGGACAGTACGTGTTAAATCGGCGTGGCATCTCCATAGATATCGACCTTGCGG
>Ga0207755_100764_pt1 | contig 12537 bp, 15 predicted proteins | sample A23P2SouthBayCA_FD_187734 | JGI IMG/M metagenome (GOLD analysis project Ga0207755, IMG submission 187734) | Aerobic enrichment media microbial communities from Bioluminiscent Bay, La Parguera, Puerto Rico - A23 P2 (SPAdes) | ecosystem: Environmental > Aquatic > Marine > Unclassified ...
GCGTAGTCGCCGTCGTCGCCGAACTCCATGTGGCGGGGACCGGAACCGGCCGGCAGTTCGACGGTGGCGGCCGTCGAGGGAACGAGTTCGCCGGCGTCCAGATCGAGCTCGTAGCCGACGATGCGATCGGCACCCAGGTCCGGAACGTAGGCGAACCGGTTGTACGGACCTGGCTGGATCGAGTGGGGGTGTGCGGCCTCCTGGCGCTCCTCGTTGGGACCCGTCCCCTCGTGTTCGACGAGGTCGGAGGGCTCCTCGATCTGCCCGTCGTCGGCGATCGGACACATCGCGACGGTACCCCCGGTGTAGTGCGCCACCAGCAGGTACTCCCCTGTCGCGTCGACGGTGCAGTGACACGGGTCAGCGCCGCCGCCGGTCGTGATCTGGTTCAGTCGCGTCAGTTCGCCGGTCTCGCCGTCGATCGACAGGGCCGTCACCGCGCCGTCGTCGACCTCGTTGACCGCGTAGCAGTACTCCCCACTCGGGTGGATCGCCAGGAAGGAGGGGTTCTCCCCCGCCGCCGTCGCGTCTCGAACGTCGACAGCGCCGTCGCCGTCGACCGCGACGGTGTAGATACCCTCGCTGTCTCCATCCGTGTACGTTCCGACGAGTGCGAGTTCCTCTGTCGCCATGCGTCGCCCTTCGATTGCCCCTGTCTTCGGTCTTTGGACTCGATCCGCTGGTCCGACAATCGACACGCCTTAGGGCGACGCCCCGCTACCGACGACTGCACCACGGTGGGATGGCAGAGCGGCCCATTGCGCCTGCCTTGAAAGCAGGTGGCGCAAGCCTCCTGGGTTCAAATCCCAGTCCCACCGCTGCTTTGCTCCAAGCATTGACGCGAGGAGCAACAGCACGATGCTGGGATTTGAGCCCTGCCAGTCGCAGCGACCGAACGTAGTAAGGTCGACCGTCTGGCTCCGGTTCAAATCCCAGTCCCACCGCCTTTGCTGCGAACGACAGTGAGTAGGAAGCGGTATCACTGGTGATTTGACTCCTGGAAGGAGCGCACAGCGACCAGCGGGAGCGAGCATTTCTTCCTCCGGTTCAAACACCGCGGGACCGATGGCCCCGCGATGATCGCGAACGCTCCGCGTTCGCTCACTCCCAGTCCCACCGCTGCCTTGCTCCGAACACCCTCGTGAGAAGCAACAGCCACGAACGAAGCTTCGAATGGTGAAAAACAGGCCAGCAACTAACGAGTTCCCGGCAACGATCCCTCTCACAGTCGATCGACGATCGAAACGTGTTTTGAGGAATCACGAAGCTTATACCCGCGTGCTAAGTGGGACACACAAACAGAGGCTTACAGATGTGGAGTGAACCTACGACATCGAACCGACGGACGGGGATCGCCCTCCTCCTCGTCGCCGTCCTACTTGTGAGCAGTGTGGGGCCAGTGCTCGCGGCACCGCGGGTGTTCGTCGCGAGCGCCGATCTGGAACAGTCGCGAGCCGTGACAGGTGAGTCAGTCAACGTGTCGTTCGAGTTGCGCAACACCGGGGATCCGGGCGCAGCAGGGATAGAGGTCACCGTGAACGGGTCCGTCGAGTTCACGAACCGGTACGAGGTCGACACGGACGAGATCAAGACCGTCACCGAGCAGATCACGTTCGAAGAACCGGGACGGTATCGGGTTCGCGTCGACGACAAGAGCGCGGGCTGGATCCGTGTCGAGCGGTCACTCGCCGAGACGACAGACGTACGCCCGGAGGGTCGGTCGATGGTGCTTCGCGGTGGGCAGATCCCCTACAACACGCTGTTGACGACGGAGTTCCCGGCGACCAACGAGACGGTCGCGGTCGATTCGATGACCTACCGAACGCGACGGACTTCGTTCGAGCGGAACGTCGAGATCTACACCAACACGTCGGCGACACCGTTCGACGTTCCGACGGGGAACGCCACGACGGTCTACGGCGCAGTCACGGTGCAGTCGCGGTCGGGGATCGACGACCACCGGATCCGCCTCGGCGTCAATCGGTCGACGGTCAACGACAGCGCATTCGCCACCGACGCGGTCCACATCTATCGTGCGGACGGCGAGCGCTACGTCCCGCTCGACACGGCGCTGAACGGGACCGAAGACGGCCGATACGTCTTCGAAACGGCGACCAACGACACCGGAACACTGCTGGTCGGATCGCTCGCGCCCTCCTTCGAGGTGACCGGCCGCTCCCTGTCGACCAGCGTTCGTGGCGCGGAGAAGCGGATCATCGTCACTGCGAACGTCACGAACACGGGGAGCGTCGCGGGCAACTACACCGGTAACATGGGCATCGACGGGACCGTCGTCAACGACACGACCGTCGGACTGGCACCCGGAGAGTCGCGGGAGGTCACGGTCGGTCACCGGATCAGCCGTGACGGGACCTACGAGGTGAGCTTCGACGACGTGGCTGTCGCGACGATCATCGTCGACACCGGCGAGGACGGAACGGGCGGCGAGACTGTGACCGAGACCGACGGTTCGACACCGACCGAGGACACGTCCGACGGGACCGAGACGACGACCGACGGCACGGATGGCGACGGAGCGACCTCCGACACTGCCGATGACACTACCTCGACTGCCGACGGGGCCGACGACTCGCCGACGGAGCGGTCGGGAGAGGGTGGGGCGACGGCCGGTACCGAGACGGACTCCGGAGGCGGCGACTCGGAGCTCTCGCTGCCGACCGGTGACGTCGGACTCACCGAGATCGTGATCGGTGGCAGCGTCGCGGTCATCGGTGTCATCCTCGTGTTGCTCCAGCGCTGGTGAGGGTCGGCGAACACGGGATTCCGTAACCGGGAGATTTTTGCGTGGATCACCCTACCCACCGGGTATGGACTGGCCCCACGATCCCGACGGCGAGCAGGGTAGCGAAGGGCGTCGCAAGTACGGCCACGCGGTGATCGCGAAGAAAGTCGACGAGGAGGAGGACTTCCCCCTCTCCGCCGACGAGTTCGTCGCAGAACACGGTGACGATCCCGTCCGTATCGACTACGAGACGGTCGTCAGCGTCTCCGAAATCTTCGAACACGTCGACGGCGACGAGTTCGACGACTTCCCGGAGTTCCACAAGGCGCTCGGACGCGCGCTCCGCGCCGCGGATTACTGGCCGTACCGCCTCGAACACGCCTGAACGGTCGGCGCTGTCTCTTCGATGCGAGGATAGGGAACACACGGTGCGACCAGCGTGATCGACGACTCCGACGAGACTTCGGCTACTGGGAGTCAGACGGCCTGTTTCGACAGAACAATACCGGGCGCTCGCCAAATCGAAGTCGACCGTGACAAACACGCAGCTGACGCACATCCAGATCGACAACTACGGACCGTGGACGGTGACACCGGAACCTCGTCGAGAGGTCGATCTCCAGACGCTCCAGTCGCGACTGTACGCCGACCTCTCCCAGCTCTTCGGGAACCGGGACGCCTACGTCTTCTTCACGCGGTTCGACAACATGATCGCCGTCAGCAACGGCGTCGACATGGACGATCACGCCCTGATTCAGGAGTCGGTCGGGAACCGCTATCCGGTCACGATGAGTCTCAGCGTCGCGACCGGGACGACGCCGGCCGACGCGCTGGGGACGGCGACCGAGCAGTTGCAGGACGCCGGCAGTGCACAGGACCAGCACCGTCGTGAGATCCTTCGTGGCCGGACGATCGACGAGGGGTTCCGGACCGACGACGATCTCCAGATCGCGCACTTCGACGTCAACGACGCCACCGAGAAGTACACCGATCAGCTCAACGAGTTCGACACGTTCATTCGGATCGAACAGGGGTACGCGGAGCTGATGCGACACATGCGCCGGGCCCACGACTCGTTGGCCTTCTTCGTCGGCGGCGACAACGTGATCGCGACCTGTCCGGATCTGGACGATGCCGACTATCAGGAGGCGATCGACCACGTCGAGGAGGCCGTCGGCGTCGAACTGAAGGTCGGCGTCGGCCGCGGGAAGGTGGCCTCGGATGCGGGGATGGACGCGAAGCACGCGCTCGAAGAGTGTCGAGCGACCGGCGACGACGTGACGATCGCGGAGTAACGCCCCAACGCTGTACGTTCGGTGGGCGAGTGTATAAGCGTAGTGCAGGTAGTTTTTAGGGCAACTGTGTGCTACCGTTTACCATGAATGAAAACGTGACCGTGCGGGAGGTGATGGAGCGCGAGTTCGTGGGTGTCAGCGAGTCGGACGGCGTTCTCGAAACGACTGAACTGCTCCTGCGTGAGGACGCCGACCTGGCCGTCGTCCTCCGTGGGACCGAACCGGTGGGCGTCGTGACCGACCGCGACGTGCTGGCCCACGTCGTGTCGGGGCGGGACCCAGAATCGGCGACGGTCGAAGAGATCATGACCGAGTCGGTGCCGACAGTCGGGGCCGAACAGACGCTGCCCGAGGCCCGCGATCGGATGTCGTCGTGGTCGACGAGTTGGCTCGTCGTCTCTGACGGCGGCGAACCGGACGGGATCGTCACGGAACACGACATTCTCGCGACCTCGACGCTCGGCCCCGAGACGACGGCGACCGAGCGCGAGAGCCGACAGGAGACGGTCCAGCAACAGATGACCGCCAGTGCCTCCAACGCGACGAGCGACGGCGAGCGCGCGACGGACGACGCGTTCGACGAACAGGGGATCTGTGAGATGTGCGGGGCGCTGACCCGCGATCTCTCGTCGTTCAACGGACAGCTCCTCTGTGCGGACTGCCGAGACATCTGAAACGATGGAGGTCCGGCTCGCACGACACGAGGACGCCGACGCGGTCACCGAGCAGTGGCTCGATCTGGCCGACAGCCAGCGCGCCCACGACTCCCACGTGCTGGCCGAGGAGAACCGCTCGATGGCGCGGGAATCGGTGCTCAGGCACGTCGTCGCCGACGAACTCCTCGTCGCCGTCGAGCGGGGCGAACTGCTGGGGTTCGTGATGTTCACCGTACAGACGAGCGACTTCACACAGGACACGACCCGTGGGCTGGTCCGGAACATCTACGTCGCACCCGAACACCGCAGTCAGGGCGTCGGAACCGCCCTGCTCGGAGCGGCCGAGGAAGAACTGACCGATCGCGGTGTCGAGCACCTCGTCCTGGAAGTCATGGCAGACAACGAAGCCGCCCGTCGATTCTACCGCCGTCACGGCTACTCGCCCCACCGAATGGCCCTCGAAAAGCCGACGGAAAACGATACGCTCTAAACGGTCCCCCCGCTACACCCGGACGCGCCAAGGGAGCTTGGGTGGTCCAAGCACTCGACTTGTAATCGAGAGTTCGTGGGTTCAAATCCCACCCTTGGCTCTTCTGTCTGTGAACGGACGTGAGCAGACGAAGTGCTGGCGGTGGGCTTTGAATCAGGGTAGTCACAGTCCGCGCAGGGAGTGGAGTGACCGAGTGGAACCGTCTTCCCGTGGTTCAATATTCTACCCCTGGCTCTGGTCCTTTTAGTCACACGCCAGCAGAGACGGACAGCGAATCCTCTCGGTCAGACGCGACATTTGAACGAGCAGACATCGTCAGACCGGGAACGTCATTTAAGTCCGTGGCAACCACAGGTCCGGATATGCCCGACACACTGGAGCTGTACACCGGCGACACCGTCACCGTCGAACACGTCGAACCACTCGCGAACGGCGGCGGGCGGTTCAACGTCACCGCGGAGGACGGTCGCAAGTGGCAGATCGACGTGACCCGGGACGGGGACGTCGAGGTGGTGACGACGTGGCGCGACGGTACCCTCGCCGACCTCGACGTGCCCGAGTGGATGGACGACGTGACCGGGCGACTCAGCCGGATGTAGGCGGGCGAGTCCTTTTGTGCGAAGACGCCCCGACAGACAGGCGTGACCTTCGTACTCGGCCGCGATAGCCCCGTCGAGACCGGCGTTAGCGGCAGGATCGGGTGTTATCGAGCGATCGATGGCAGCGAAGGCGCGCCGTTACATGTCGACTTCGACGGCCCGCACGCGGCGTTGGTCGTCGGGAAGCGGGGGTACGGGAAGTCGTTCACACTGGGGGTCCTCGCCGAAGAGCTAGCGCGGGCCCACGGTGTCGCGCCCGTGATCGTCGATCCGATGGGGGTGTTCTCGACGCTTTCCGAGCCGGCCGACGGTGATCCGGTCCCAGCGACAGTCGTCGACGACCCGAGGGTGACACCGGCCTCGCTCGATCCCCGGTCGTGGTGTGCACTGCTCGGTCTGCCCGCGGAGAGCGGGGCCGGTGGCCTCGTCTGGCAAGCCGCTGGTGCGGCCGAAACGATCGTCGAGATGCAGGCGGCGATCCGCGAGACGGACGCCCCCGAGACGGACAGGCGCGCAGCGATCAACTTCCTCGGGATGGCCGACGACTGGGGTGTGTTCGACCCCGACGGCCTCGACGCCCGGGACCTCGCGGGCGGTGAGGTGACCGTTCTCGACGTCGCCGGACTCGACGCCGCACCGACGAACGCCGTCGTCCGGGGGATCGGCGAGGCGCTGTACCGGGCACGGATCGACGACGCGGTCGAACGGCTCCCGTGGCTGCTCGTCGACGAGGCTCACACGTTCTTCGACGGCGTCGCGAGGTCGGCGCTGGAGACGATCCTCACCCGTGGGCGAGCCCCCGGCGTGAGTCTCGTCATGGCGACCCAGCGGCCCAGCGCAGTCCCCGAAGTCGGGGTCTCCCAGTCGGATCTGTTGCTCTCACATCGGCTGACCGCGGAGACCGACCTCGACGCACTCGACGCTGCCCAGTCGACGTACGTGAACACTGCCCTCCGGGACCGACTCCCGACCCAGCCTGGTGAAGTCGTCGTGATCGACGACGCGACCGAGACTGTCCACGCCGCGCAGGTCAGACTGCGCGACACGCCCCACGGCGGTGACAGCCCGTGCGCCAGTGACGTAGCAGTCGACGATTGACCTCGCCGTCGCGCTCTACCCTTTTGTGTCTCCGGTGCTAACGGGGTGGTATGAGCGAGCGCACGACCGAAGACCTGCCCGAGAACGACGACGAGTGGCGAGAGATCCTGACCGACGAGGAGTACGAGATCCTGCGCGAGCAGGGCACCGAACCGCGCTTCAGTAGCGACCTGATCGACGTGAAAGACGACGGCCAGTTCACGTGTGCTGGCTGTGGGACGGCGCTGTTCGACAGCGACGAGAAGTTCGACTCCGAGACCGGCTGGCCGAGCTTCTGGGACGTGTACGACGACGGAGCGATCGAGACACGCCGCGACACCAGCCACGGGATGGACCGGACCGAGGTCGTCTGTGCCAACTGCGGCGGCCACCTGGGCCACGTGTTCGACGACGGTCCCGAACCGACCGGCAAGCGCTACTGCATCAACGGGGCGGCCCTGGAGTTCGACGACGGGGAGTAAACCACCGGAACGCTTTTGACGATGTTCGCGATTCGTATGTATAGACTGTGACAGACGATTCGACCGTCACCGCCGACGAGGGAGTGCCAGGGGACAGCGAACCGCTGTTGAAGCCGTCGTTGACGCAGTTCCCGTGGGTTCGCGCGGCTGGCGCATCCCTGGCCGTCCTGCTCGTCCAGTATCTCGTCCTCGTCGCCTCGATCACGCTCACGTCCGTGACGGTGACCAGATCAGGATGGGCGCTCTGGACGAAGGCCGTCCAGTACGTCTTCGTCCTCTACAGCGCCCACCACGTCCCGATCGCGACGACGGTCGACACCCAGATCCAGACGGGTACATCGCTGAACAACCTCCTCTACGGACAGTCGCTGTACCCCGTCGTCCTCTTTTTCCTGCTCCCGATAGTGGCACTGACGATCGCGGGGTACCTCTTCGAGACGCGCCGAACCCCGCCCGCCACCGTCGCCATCTTCGAGGAGAGCACGATGGTCGCCACCGGGTTCGCGATTCCCTACGTCCTCACCGGAGCGATCGGCTCGTTCGTCTTCGTTCGCCGAGTGTCGCTGGAGGCCGCACAGGCGAACTCGGCCCCCGCGCTGCTGTGGACGCTCGTCGCGATGTTCCTCTTCCCGATGGTGTTCGTGACGCTCGGCGCGGCGGTGGCCTACAGGCGGAAGCGACCCGATCAGGCGTAGGTCCGGTCGACGAACTCCAGAATCTTCTCGGACTCGGCCATCGTGACTCCGCGGTCCTCGTCGACGATCACCGGAACGCCGCGCTGGCCCGAGACGCGCTTGACCTCGTTTCGCTGGGAGTGGAGCGCTTCGACCCAGACCGTCTCGTAGTCGATGTCGAGTTCGTCGAGTCGGTCGGCGACTTTCTCACAGTACGGACAGCCGTCGAGCTGGTAGAGTGTGGTGCTCATACGGGCACGTCGGCCCGGAGCGAAAAGCCGTTTTCGGCACAGCTACTGAGTCGGCGTTCGAAAGAATGCCGCAAAAAGACCGAACGACTTACTCGTAGAGCCAGGTCTCGTCGACGCTCTCCCACTCGACGAGTTCGTCCTCGTCGAAGAAGAGGTCGATCTCTCGCTCGTTGGAGCCCTCGTCCTCGTGGTCGGAACCGTGGATGACGTTCCGACCGAGGTCCAGACCGAGGTCACCGCGGATCGTGCCGGGTGCGGATTCGGCCGGGTCGGTCTCGCCCATCATCGAACGGACCTGTCGGACGGCGTCCTGTCCTTCCCAGACCATCGCGAAGACGGGACCGGAGGTGATGAAGTCGACGAGCCCCTCGAAGAAGGGCTTGCCCTCGTGTTCACCGTAGTGGTCCTCTGCGAGGTCCCGGTCGATCTGCATGAACTTCGCACCGACGAGCTTCAGCCCGCGGTCCTCGAAGCGGCTCACGATCTCGCCGATGAGGCCACGCTGGACCCCGTCGGGCTTGACCATGACGAACGTGCGCTCGTGGTCGCTCATGCCTCGGCCTCTTCGGTTTCCTCGTCGTCTGCGTCGTCGGCCTCGGATTCCTCGTCGGCGTCTGCGTCGTCGGCCTCGTCGTCGACAGATTCCTCTGCTTCGTCGACAGCGTCTTCGGCGTCGACAGCAGCGTCCTCGGCCGCCTCCGCGGCGGCCTCGTCCTGTGCTGCGGTCGTCTCGCGGCCGGCTTCGGTCCACTCGAGGTTGCGTGCCTCGCGACCGAGGTCGGCGTTGTTCTCGCACTTCGACGAGCAGAAGTGGATCGTCGTCCCGCTCTTCTGGACGAACATCGTCCCGGTGCCCGGCTCGATGTCTGCGCCGCAGTAGTCACATTCTCGGGTTCGCGGCATCGTTACTGACCCCCGATCTGGTCGGCTTCGCGTGCGGTCTCACGGAGCTGGAGGACGTCGCCTTCGCGGACGGGACCGAGGACGTTCCGGGTGATGATCCGACCCTGATTCGAGCCCTCGCGGATGCGGCACTTGACCTGCATGGCCTCGCCGTGCATCCCAGTCCGGCCCACGACCTCGATGACCTCTGCCGGCGTGGAGCCACTGTCTTCGGATTCCTCAGCACTCATCCTCAGTCACCTCACCGAAGTTCCTCGACCTTGCTGGCAATGTCCTCGACGTCGTCGCCCGCCTCACCGGCGTCGACGATCGCCGCGGCGGCGCTGCCGACCTGGAGGCCGGCGGCGTGACCGAGGTCGTCCTGTTCGGCGACGAAGACGAAGGGAACGTCCTTCTCGTCGGCGAGTTCGGGGATGTGCATGACGATCTCCTCGGGCTGAACGTCCTCGGCGACGAGGACGAGTTCCGCGTTGCCGCGCTCGATTGCCTTGGTCGTCTCGTTCGTTCCTTTCTTGACACTTCCTGTGTCCCGCGCGACCTCGAGCGCCTCGAGGGCGTCCTCTGCGAGATCAGCGGGTACGTCGAAATCTACGTATACTGGCATTGATGGATCACCTCCTGCACGCGGGCTCGCGCTCCCCCGCCTGAGAGTCCTGAGAAGGCTGGGAGCATCATCAACCCGGTGCAGGCTGTACACGTGATTGCGACACCTGCCCTAAAAGGAGTTTCGAAGCTGAAATCCCGTGACAGGACGCCACACGGTCGTCGTCGGTGGATACGTTCGAGACTGAGACGGGTTGTTCTCGCCGTTTTCCCGGTGGACCGCACGACGGTGGGCGGTCGATCCAGCACGGATCTACAATAATCCGTATGACCGGCGTGTAACTGGACCGTCAGGCCCATACTCGCCGGCGAGCCAGAGCTATGTATGGAACTGGCGGGCCGACTCCGTTCGGAAGCCATCGACGCCAACGAGCGGCGCGTCCTCGTCCTCACCGGCAGGGCCGAGGCGACGAGAGGGGCAGCGCGCGACACGCTCGAAGCGGCGTCGATCAGCACGGACGAGACGACGCTGGTCGGCCCCGTCGACTGCCTCGGCTGCGAGCACCTCGACACGGTCCACGCCGGCGAACTGCTGGGTCGGACCCGGACGGCAGTCGTACTGGACTGTCACGACGCCTGTCGCCCCAACGCCATCGGGAAGGCCGTCGGCGCGGTCGACGGTGGCGGCCTGCTCGTACTCCTGACGCCACCACTCGACGAGTGGCCCAACAGTCGCGACGGCTTCGACGAGCGACTCGCGGTGCCGCCGGCGACCGTCTCGGACGTGACCGGGAACTTCCGGACGCGGCTGGTCGATCTGCTCAGATCCCATCCGGGAATCGCGATCGTCGACGTCGAACGCGGGAGGATCGTGCGGGACGGACTGACCGACCCGGCGCCCCGACTGTCCCGGGGAGCGCCGACGATACCGGACGAACACGCGTTCGCCAGCGCCGTCTACGAGGCGTGTCTGACCGACGATCAGGTCGACGCCGTCCGGTCGTTCGAGACGCTGTCGAACCCCGGCCACGCCCTCGTCGTGGAGGCCGACCGTGGTCGGGGCAAGTCCAGTGCCGCAGGGCTCGCTGCTGGCGCGCTCGCGGCCGCCGGTGCCGACGTGCTCGTGACGGCCCCGCAGTACCGCAGCGCCCGCGAGGTGTTTGCGCGCGCCGTCGAGGTGCTGTCGGCGCTCGGAGCCCTCACGGAACAGGACGATCGAAACCAGCCCCAGTATCTCGAAACGGCCGACGGCCGGATTCGCTACGAGGACCCGACGACTGCTGCTGAGCGAGCGCCGGAGGCCGACACCGTGGTCGTCGACGAGGCCGCGGCCCTGCCGGTTCGCGTCCTCGAACGGTTCCTCGACGCCCCTTCGGTCGCGTTCACGACGACCGTCCACGGCTACGAGGGGGCGGGCCGGGGCTTCTCGGTGCGCTTTCGCGACCGGCTCGCCGAGAGCGGCCACGAGGTCACGGAGCGGACGATGACGACGCCGATCCGCTACGGGCCCGGTGACCCCGTCGAGTCGTGGGCGTTTCGCGCGCTCATGCTCGACGCCCGCCCGCCCGTGGATCCACTGGTCGACGATGCTACGCCGGAGACGGTCGCGTACGAACGCTGCGAGTCCGAGCGGGTGCTCGACGACGAGCACCTGCTCCGGGAGGCGTTCGGCCTGCTCGTACTGGCACACTACCGGACGGAGCCGGACGACCTCGCCCGACTGCTCGACGCCCCCAACGTCTCGGTGCGGGCGCTCACCCACGGCGGCCACGTCGTCGCCGTCGCGCTGCTGGCCCGCGAGGGGGGTCTGCCGGCGGATCTGCGGGCCGACATGTACGAGGGAGGACGAGTCCGTGGGAACATGATCCCGGACGTGTTGACCACGCAGTTGCGCGACGAGGACGCCGGCGTCCCGGTCGGCCAGCGCGTCCTGCGGATCGCGACCCACCCGGCGGTCCGGTCGCGGGGCCTCGGATCGGCGTTGCTCGACGCGGTCGCCGACGAGTACGACGACGAAGTGGACTGGCTGGGCGTGGGATACGGCGCGACGCCGGAACTGGTCGACTTCTGGGCTGACAACGACTACGGGACGGTCCACCTGTCGACGACGCGCAACGACCGCAGCGGCGAGTATTCCGCGATCATGCTCCGGCCGTGTTCGACGGCGGGCGGGGAGCTCGTGGAGCGACACGCAGTGTGGTTCCGCGACCGGATCGAGAGCGTCCTCTCGGACCCGCTCGACGACCTCGATCCCGACGTTGCGCGGGCGGCACTGGGTGCGACGGCGGGGACGTCACCGCTCGATCTGTCGCCGCCTGAATGGCGACTGGTCGCCGGCATTCCCGGCGGGGCGGGCGTGTTCGACACCGACCCGGAACCGGTGCGGGCGCTCGCTCTGCACCACCTCGTCGACCCCGCCGACGAGGAGGCGCTGACTCCCCGACAGGAGCGTCTGCTCGTCCGGAAGGCCCTGCAAGGACGCGCGTGGGACGCCGTCGCCGACGAGTTCGACTTCGTCTCGACGGCCGAGTGCATGCGCGCGCTGGGTCGAACCGTCGAAAGATTGGTACGGCTGTACGGCGACGAGACAGTCACGGAGGAACTCGACCGACACACATGATCGATCTCCTGGTCCTCGTCCTCGCGTTCGCGCTCCTCGTCGCGGGCGTCGTCGGCAGTGTCGTCCCCCAGATGCCCGGCGCACCGTTCTCCATCGCCGGCGTCCTCGTCTACTGGTGGGGTACCGGCTTCAGTCAGCCCGGGACCCTGTTGCTCGTCGTCCTGCTGCTGGTGGGCCTGCTGACGCTCGCCATCGACTGGCTCG
>Ga0207755_100765_pt1 | contig 12455 bp, 9 predicted proteins | sample A23P2SouthBayCA_FD_187734 | JGI IMG/M metagenome (GOLD analysis project Ga0207755, IMG submission 187734) | Aerobic enrichment media microbial communities from Bioluminiscent Bay, La Parguera, Puerto Rico - A23 P2 (SPAdes) | ecosystem: Environmental > Aquatic > Marine > Unclassified ...
AACGAGCGCCGTCGAACTGCCGCCGCTGGACCGCGACATCGAGGAGTTCGATGCGCTCCGAATTGGCGTTCTCGACCCCGCTCCGCACGGCGTCTCCGAGGCCATCGTCGACGCCATCGACGACCTCGCGGCCGACCTCGGCGCCGAACCCGACGTGTCCGTCGGGTCGGTCGACCTCGCAATGGAGGACATCGAGGAGGCGTACTCGGTCATCTCCGGGGCGGAGTTCGCGTGGCTGCTCCGGCAGTCCTTCGCCCAGCGCGGCGGCGTGCCGACCGCCCCGGAGATGGCCGGCCGCATCGACGGCTCACTGTTCACCGACCACGTCGCCGAACGCCTGCTCCCGGGGGCCTATCTGGACGCCGCAACCGACGGGCGGGCCTACGCGCTCGCCCAACAGCAGGTCGTCGCGTTCAAGCGTACTCTCGCCGAGCGCTTCGAGCGCTTCGACGTGCTTCTCACACCGACGCTGCGGACGCTGCCGCCGAAACCGGACCAACTGCGGAACTCCGAAGGCGGCTTCAAATACACCATCGCAAAGCAGTTCAGCCTCGCGGGGATTCCGGCGGTGTCGGTTCCCTTCGCCGAACGAGAGGGGCTGCCGGTGAGCGCCCAACTGCTCGCCCCGCAGTTCGAAGACCGGACGGCTATCGTGGCCGCACGACTCGTCGAGCGCCTCGGCGAGTGGTCTCACGACTCGTGAGGGCGACACCTCTCAGTTGCCGTCGGGCGCCGCCGCGCCCATATCCTCGGGCAGGCCGTACCTGAACGGCATCCCCTCGGGCGCGTCCTCCTCGGCCAACCGCGAGGCGTCGAGTTTCCGGTTGTCCCACGTGACGGTGTGGACCGGCTCGATGTCGAACCATATCCAGCCGTCGCGTTTGGCGTACACCTTCTTGACCACGTCGGGAATCTCGCCGTCGTAGAAGCGCTCGACCCACGCGCCTTCCAGTTTCGACCGCTTCTTGGCGTCGGTGACGACCGTCGCGTAACCGTGGACGAAGACGCCCCGAAGCGAGGTGTAGGTCTCGCCGTCGTCAAGCGTGAGGCCGACCCGGTTGTCGTGGAAGACGTTCTTGCTCTTGCGTTGGCTCGGGTGGGTGAGCACGTAGAAGTGGCCGTCGTCCAGTCGGGCAAAGCCCACCGGCGCGACGTGTGGCCAGCCGTTTTCGGAAACCGTCGCCAGATACAGCGTTCGCTGGTCGTCGAGAAACGCCTCCAACTCCTCGTCGCCCATGTTCATCCCTCGCATACCAAATCCTGTGTAGCGGTCGTACAAAGAGGTATCCGTAAGTAGCGGGGCCTACTTGCTGACGAACTCGGCCGCGTTCTCGCCGGCGATTTTCCCGAACACCGCGGCGTTCGTCAGCCCCGTTCCGCCGGGGTAGTTGTTGTAGAAGAGGCCGCCGGTGGCGTTGCCCGCGGCGAACAGCCCCGGAATGACCGTATCCGTCGTGTCGAGCACCTCCGCTTCCGGCGTGATGCCGACGCCGCCGAAGGCGAAGGTCATCCCGCCGGTGACGGGGTAGCCGGTGTACGGCGGATCGTCCAAGGGGAGCGCCCAGTTGGACTTCGGCGGCGTCACGTCGGTCGCCTCGTTGCCGTCGAGGCTGTTCGCTTCGTATCGCTCGAAGGCGTCGTCTTCGCAGGCTTCGTTGTACGCCTCGACGGTCTCGACGGCGCGGTCGACGTCCTCGATGCCGAGGCGGTTCGCGAGCACCTCGATGGAGTCGGCGGTCATCGACCGCGAGGGGCCCATATGCGCCACGTCGTCGACGACTTTCGAGTCGACGATGATGAATGCCTCGTGGTAGGGCTGTTCGAAGATGCGGCGGCCGAACTTCGCGTAGGTGTGGGCGCGGGCGTCCTCGCCCTCGTCGACGAACCGCTCGCCGTCGTGGTTGACGATGAGGCCGTACTGGTAGCCGTCGATGCGGGTGATGCCGCCCTCAACGTCCGGCGACCCGGCGTCGATGAGCGCCATGTGGGCGTCGCCCCACTCGCCGTCGGATTTCGCGCCGACGTCCATCGCGGCCTCGATGGCCTCGCCGGTGTTGTACCGGCTGCCGCGGACCTTCATGTTGCCGTAGCCGGGGCCGTAATACCGGGTCCGTTTCTCCTTGCTGGAGCCGTAATCGCCCGCAGCGAGGACGACGGCGTCGCCCTCGAAGCGGACGCGGGAACCCTCGAGGAACCCTTCGACGCCGGTGACGGTGCCATCGTCCTCGCGGACGAGGTCCTGTGCTTCCGCGCGATAGTAGATGTCGGCTCCCTCCGATTCGAGGATGTCGACCAGTTCCGTCACCATGTCGGCACCGTGGAGCCAGACGCGCCCGGCGGTGTACCCCGAGTGTGGCGCCTGATACTCCCACTCGAGTCCCTTGTGGGTCAGCCACTCGAAGGTCTCTGCGGCCTCCCGAGTCACCGTCTTCGCGAGGTCCTCGTCGGCGCGGTAGTTGGTGACCTTCATGATATCGGAGTAGAAGTCCGAGGCCGTGTAATCGGGAACGTTGAACTCGACGTCGAGGTCGATGTCGGCCGTCGGGATGCGGAACGATTCGGTGAACTGCGTGTGTCCGCCGCGGTGCTCTTTCGGTGCCTTCTCCAGTATCGCCACGTCGGTGTCTTCCTCGGCGAGACGGAGGCCGGCGGCGAGACCGGCGATACCACAGCCGACCACGACCACGTCGTACTCTTTGTGCTGCATGGGCTAGTGACTCTACTTCCAACTCCACGAGATACCATAAGGAGATTACTATCGCGGTCGGTGTCTCCCCTACTCGCCGGCGGGCGGACCGTACGTTAAAGACGTGTGGTTGCCAAGGAACCACACATGATTTCCCACGACGTGGTCGTCGTCGGCGGCGGCGGCGCCGGTCTCCGTGCCGCCATCGCGGCCCACGAGGCCGGCGCGGACGTCGCAATCGTCTCGAAGTTACACCCCGTTCGTTCTCATACTGGCGCGGCAGAGGGTGGTATCAACGTCTCGCTACACGACGACGACTCGGACGAACTGCACGCCTACGACACGATGAAGGGGTCGGACTATCTCGGTGACGCCCCCGCAATCGAGACGCTGGCCCGCGACACGCCCGAGGAGGTCATCCAACTCGAACACTGGGGGATGACCTTCTCGCGGGACGACGACGGCGGCATCGCCCAGCGGTATCTCGCCGGCCACTCCGCGCCACGAACCACCTACGCCGGCGCCGAGACCGGCCACCACCTCCTGCATACGATGTACGAGCAGGTCGTCAAACGCGGCATCGAGGTGTACGAGGAGCACTACGTCTTGGAGTTGGCCGTCAGCGGCGAGGCCGACCCCGACGACCGCGAGTGTCACGGCGCCGTCGCCTACGACATCAAATCCGGCGGCATCGAGGGATTTCACGCCCGAAACGGCGTCATCCTCGCGACGGGCGGCCTCGGGCAGGTGTACAACCACACGACGAACGCCGTCGCCAACACCGGCGACGGCCCCGCGATGGCCTACCGCGCCGGCGTGCCGCTGGAAGACATGGAGTTCATCCAGTTCCATCCGACGACGCTGCCCTCGACCGGCGTCCTCATCTCCGAGGGCGTCCGCGGGGAGGGGGGAATCCTCTACAACAGCGAGGGCGAGCGGTTCATGTTCGAGTACGGCTACGCGAGCAATGCCGGCGAACTCGCCTCCCGTGACGTGGTTTCGCGGGCCGAACTCCTCGAAGTACAGGGCGGTCGCGGTATCGACGACGAGTACGTCCACCTCGACATGCGCCACCTCGGCGAGGAGCGCATCAACGACCGCCTCGAGAACATCGTCCACCTCGCGAAGGACTTCGAGGGCGTCGACCCCGTCGAGGAACCCATGCCAGTCAAGCCGGGCCAGCACTTCGCGATGGGCGGCATCGAAACCGACGAGAACGGCCAGACGTGTATCGACGGCCTCTACGCCGCCGGCGAGTGTGCCTGTGTTTCCGTCCACGGCTCGAATCGTCTCGGCGGCAACGCCCTCCCCGAACTCATCGTCTTCGGCGCACGTGCGGGCCGCCACGCCGCCTCGGGCGACCGACGGCCAGCGGAGATCCCCACAGGGGCCGACGCCCGAACCGAATCCGGAACCGTCGACGCCGCGGTCCCGCTCGGTCAACCGGAGGGCGCAAGCGTCGCGACCGACGGTAGCGCCGACGCTGCCGAGTCGCCCGAAGCAGTCATCGAACGCGCCGTCTCGACCGCCCGAAGCCGCGTCGAGGAGTTACTCGAACGCGACGGCACCAACCACGCCGAAATCCGAGCGGACCTACAGGACGCGATGGAGGAACACGTCAACGTCTTCCGGAACCGCGAGGGGCTCCTCGAGACGCTGGAGACGATTCGGGAGTGTCGCGAGCGATACGAGAACGTCGCCGTCGCCGACCCCTCGCGGACGTTCAACACCGACCTCATCCACACCATCGAGACGCGCAACCTCATCGACGTTGCCGAGACGATTACGCTCGGCGCGCTCGTCCGCGAGGAGTTCCGCGGCGCCCACTGGCGACAGGAACACCAAGCACGCGACGACGAGGGGTGGCTCAAACACACGCTGATTTCTTGGAACGACGGCTCCCCAGAATTGTACTTCAGCGACGTGCTGTTGGACGGCGACATTCAGACGTACGAACCGAAAGTTCGGAGTTACTGAGAACGGTCTCGTCGTCAGTTCGGCCACTCGACCGCACGCTTGAGGTCATGCGGAATGTGACCCCCCTGTTCTTTCGCCGCCTCGAAGTACTCCCACAGCGCCGGCTTGAACGAGGGGTGTGCGCAGTTCTCGATGATTTCCTCGGCGCGTTCGACCGGCGAGGTGCCTCGGAGGTCGGCGACGCCCTGTTCGGTGACGATGACGTCGAGGTCGTGTTCGGTGTGGTCGACGTGGAAGGACATCGGAACGATGCGTGAGATTTCGCCGCCCTTCAGCGTCGACGGGAGCGCACACACCGACACCAGCGAGTTGCGGTTGAAGTCGCCCGACCCGCCGACGCCGTTGATGGCTTTCGACCCGCGGACGTGCGTCGAGTTGGCGTGGCCGTAGATGTCGACCTCGATGGCGCTGTTGACGCCGACGACGCCGAACTGGTTGATGAGGCGAGCGTCGTTGGACACGTCGGTCGGCCGCAACACGATGTCTTCAGCGTAGCCCTCGACATCCTCGAACAGTCGCTGTTGGCCCTCCTCGGTGAGCGCGAGCGTCGTCGCGCTGGCACACTCCAACCGACCCGCATCGAGCATATCGAGGAGGCCGTCCTGAATCACCTCGCCGAAGTAAACCACGTCTCGGCCGGCGAAATCGAGGTCGATGAGTTCGCCCATCAGCGCATTGCCGAGGCTGCCGACGCCGAACTGGAGGTACAGTTCTTCCTCGAAGACGGGCGTTCGCTCCATCTCCTCGGCGAGGAACGACCCGAAGTTCCGGGCGATGGCCCGGTCGTCGTCGGTGGGGTCACGGAACGTGTACGTCGAATCCGGTCGGTCGGTCTCGACGACGGCGAGGAGTTTCTCGGGGTCGAAGCGGACCTTTGCGTCGCCGATGCGGCCGTCCGGCTCCGACAGCGGAATCGGCTCCCGGTTCGGCGGCGCGTCGGGGCGGTACACGTCGTGAACCGCCTGCAGTTCCAGCGGTTGGTTGTGGTTGACTTCGACGATGAGTTTCTCGGCCGCATCGACGAAGGCGGGCGTCTGGCCGATGGAGGTGGAGGGAATCAGCCAGTCCTCGCCGACGGCGACGGCCTCGACGATGGCCACGTCGGGGTCGACCAGTCCGCCGTACTGCACTTCGTCGCCCAGCGAGGAGACGTTGCGGTCGCTGAAGGCGATTTCGTTGTTGTTGACTTTCTCTCGTGCTTCCGGCGTCGATTGATACGGATACCGGCGAGCGATGGCATCGGCCTCGACGAGTGCGGTGTCGATTTCCTCGCCGACGCTGCCGCCGCTGACGACGGTGAGTTCGAGGTCACGTCCCGAGTCGGCCAGCGCCAGTGGCAGGGCTTTCGGGTAGCCGACGCTCCCGAACCCGCTGACGAGGACGACCGCGTCGTCGGCGACGCGGTCGGCGGCGTCGTCGGCCTCGGCCATCGGCAACTCGCCCGCGTAGCGCTCGGTGACTCGGTCGCTCATTCGAGGTCCTCCGGTTGGGTGCCGATGCCCTCCGGCCAGCCGGTCGGTTGGGCCGCCGTTGGCTGGGCGTGCTCGCGTTTCAGTACCATCGGCGTCCGCTCTAAGGACAACACCAACTCGTCGTCCTGATTGTACGCACGGAGTTCGGTCGTGACGATGCCGACGTGGTCCCGTGAGGACGACTCGCGTTTCTCGGTCACCTCGCTTTCGACGAAGATGGTGTCGCCGTGGAAGACGGGGCCGTGGTGTCGCACCGCATCGTAGCCGAGGTTGGCGGTGGCGTTCGCGCTCACGTCGATGACGCTCATCCCGACGGCGAGGGCGATGACGAACGTCCCGTTAACGAGGCGCTCGCCGAACTCCGTCTCGGCGGCGTAGGCCTCGTTGAAATGCATCGGATTGGTGTTCATCGTCACGTTCGTAAACCACACGTCGTCGGTTTCGGTGACCGTCCGTCCGTAGGGGTGTTTGTAGATGTCGCCGACCGAGAAGTCCTCGTAGTAGCGTCCTTCCCAGCCCTGTACCAGTCGTCGTTGTGTCTCTTGTTCAGCCATGGGTTGTCGTGTGCGTCTCCGTCGCCGCGTGCCGCATCGCGGTCGTCGCGTGTTCCGTCACGGTTGTCGGTGTGTGCTTCCGCCGAATCGTAAATAAACGTGCGGGTCAGTACGGGGGGAATCCCGGCCGCGACACTTCGGGAATCGTCCGTGCGTCGAGTACCAGTGGTACCTCCGGGTCCGACGCGAGGAACTCCTCGACGACATCGAGGTCCTCCGGTGAGCGGACGACCGCGCCTTCGGCGCCGAACCCCTCGGCGATTTGCACGAAGTCGGCGCTGTCGTACGTACTCGCGGTCTCTCGTTCGTAAATCATGTTCTGGCGGTGTCGGATGATGCCGTAACTCCGGTCGTTGAGTATCGCGACGATGACCGGCAGACCCAGTCGGACGCCGGTCTCTATCTCCTGTATCACCTGCAGCAGCGCGCCGTCGCCGGTGTAACAGACGACCGTCTTCTCGGGGGCGGTCGCCTGTGCGCCCAGGGCGGCCGGCAGGGAGTAGCCCATCGTCCCGAAGTTGCCGTTGACGAGCATCGTCCCGTCCTCGCCGATGTCGTGGAAGACCGCGGGGAAGCCGGTGTTGTTGCCCGAATCGACGGTCACGATGGCGTCATCGGGGACGCGCTCGGAGAGTTCGACGGTGAACTCGCCGGGGTCGATTTCGTCGGGGCGCTGCTCGAAGCCGTCGTCCCACGGGAACGGCGCCTCGGCGATGGTCTCTTCGACCGCCGTCGCCCGGTCGGGGTTCGCCTTGATGCGGTCGGTCAGCGCCTCGACCGCTCGGCGGGCGTCGGCAACCATCCCGACGGCCGGAAGCTGGTGGGTCGCTATCGACTCCTCGTTCGTGTCGATTTGAATCACGTCGGCGTCGGCGTACAACTCGCCGTAGCGGGTCGTCTTCCCCGAGAGTCGTGCGCCGACGACGACTGCCACGTCGGCGTCCCACAGCAATTCGTCGTTGGCCGACGACATGAACGTCCCCGAGATGCCCGACACGAAGGGGTGAGACTCCGACAGGACGCCGCGGCCGAAGTACGTCGTCGCGATTGGCGCGCCGACTTTCTCGGCGAACCCCGCCAGCGCGTCGCCGGCGTTCGAGCGCATCGCGCCGCCGCCCGCCAACACGACGGGGTGGTCGGCCTCGGCGAGCAGTTCGACGGCCTCGTCCAGTCGGTCTGCGTCGGGTGCGATACGCTGGCGTGGGCGGGGAACTGGCGTGTACGTCGCTTCGGGGGCGGGCGCTTCCTGTACGTCGGTCGGCACCTCGACGATGACGGGCCCGCTTCGAGTCCGGGCGCGGTCGAAGGCTCTCGAAAGCACCTCCGGAATCGTCTCGGCGGTCTCGATGCGCGTCTGATACGTCGAAATCGGCTTCGAGAACGCGGGGTGGTCGAGATACTGCAGCGAGGTCTCCCGGCCGGCGATACCGGTGTCTCCCACGAGGACGACGATGGGAACGTTGTCGCGGTCGGCGGCGGCGATGCCCGTCGCGCCGTTCGTGAGGCCGGGGCCGTGAGTGAGCGTACACACCGCGACGCCGTGGCGGGTTCGGGCGTGACCGTCGGCCATCGAGACGGCGGCCTGTTCGTGGCGGGCCTGCTTGAACGTGAGGTCGCTCTCGTTGAGGCTGTCGATGAGGTGGGCGTTACCCTCGCCGATGATGCCGAACACCGAATCGACGCCCTCCGCCGAAACGGCGTCGAGGACGTAGCTACTGCCGGTGGCTTCCGGGCCGGATTCTACCATACCACCCCCGAAGTGACGTGTCCCCGTTATCGTTTCGGTCGGTTAGCCGAGTTTGAAGGGGTCGTCGACGGAGCCGGATTCGTCGACCCAGACGGTCTTCGTCCGGCGGTACTCGTCGATGCCCTCTTTGCCGTTCTCCCGGCCGAGGCCGCTGTCCTTGTAACCGCCGAAGGGCGCGTTGTACGACAGCGTCCGGTACTCGTTTATCCAGACGGTGCCAGCCTCGACTCGGTTGGCGAACCGACGCGCCTGCCGCATGTCCTCGGTCCAGACGCCCGCCGCAAGCCCGAAGTCGGTGTCGTTGGCGAGTTCGATGACCTCTTCCTCCTCGGAGAAGGTGATGACGCTGGCGACGGGGCCGAAAATCTCCTCGCGAGCGACGGTCATGTCGTTGTCCACATCGGTCAGAATCGTCGGCTGAAGGAAGCACTCTCCCGGTAGGTCCTCGGGTTGCTCGCCGCCGAAGGCCAGCGTCGCCCCCTCCTCGACGCCGGTCTCGATGTAGGACACGTCGGTCTCCCACTGGTCGCGGAAGGCGACCGGCCCCATCTCGGTGTCGGGGTCCAGCGGGTCGCCCAACTCGATGTCCTCGGCCCGACTCGTAAAGCGGTCGACGAACTCGTCGTGAACGTTCTCGTGGACGAACACGCGCGAGCCGGCGAGGCAGGTCTGGCCCGTCGCCGCGAAGATGCCCTTGATGACGCCGTTGATGGCGTTGTCGAGGTCAGCACTCGGGAAGACGACGTTGGGGCTCTTCCCGCCCAACTCCAGGGAGGCGGGAATCAGCGCCTCGCCGGCGGCTTTCCCGATGTGTCGGCCGACGCCGGTCGAACCGGTGAAGGCGAGTTTGTCCACGTCGTCGTGGGTGATGAGCGCCTCGCCGGCCGTCGACCCACCGCCGGTGACGACGTTGTAGACGCCCGCCGGCAGGCCGGCCTCCTCGTGGAGCAACTCCGCGAACCGCAACGCGCTCACCGGCGTGTAGGAACTCGGCTTGTGGACGAAGGTACAGCCTGCCGCCAGCGCCGGCGCGAGTTTGAATACGGTCAACAGCAGCGGGGAGTTCCACGGCGTTATCGCGCCGACGACGCCGCGTGGCTCCTCGCGGACGTAGGTGAACATCTCCCCGCCTTTGCTCTCGACGGGAATCGTCCGGCCCTCGTGGGTCCGACACTGGCTGGCGTAGTAGCGGAACCACTCGCCGAGGCCGCCCATCTGGGAACTCATCTCCCGAATCAGTTTACCGTTCTGTCGGGTCTCCAGTTCCGCGAGTTCCTCGGCGTGGTCGTCGATTGTGTCGGCGATGTCGTGGAGTATCGACGCCCGCTCGCTCGGCAACAACCCGCGCCACTCGTCGGATTCGAAGGCCGACCGTGCCGAGTCAACCGCCCGCTCGACGTCGGCTTCGGTGCCGTCCGGAACCGTCGCCCACACCGACCCGTCGTAGGGAAACGACACCTCGATGCGCTCGTCGCTCTCGGAAGGCGTGTACTCGCCATCGATGAACTGGTCGTACTCTGTGGGTTGTGCTGCCATACCGTCCGTTCCGGTCGAGCGATGATAGGTGTTTTCACCGTCCCGTCGCCGGCCAAGACGGCCAAGCGACGAGGGATACCTATAAGCCACCGCACGCAACAGACGACTACATGGCATCGAGTATCACGGACGTGTACAGCATGTTCGACACCAGCATCGTCTCCGACGCTTTGGACAAACACGACATCGACGGCGTCATCACCGGCCTGCCGCCGGCGGCACCCGACCAGACGACGGTCGGCCGCGCCCACACGATGCGCTTCGAGTTGGTCGACGACCCCGGCGAGCGGACGAACTTCCCCTACGCGATGTTGAACGAACTCCGCGAGGACCGCGTGCTCGTCATCGACGGCGTCGGTCCCGACATCTCCTGTTGGGGTGGCAACGCCTCGCGACTGGCCGAAAACGCCGGCGTCGCCGGCATGGTAATCGACGGTGGCCACCGCGACATCCCCGAGATTCGGGAGGGGTCGTTCCCGGTGTTCGCCCGTCAGGCGACGCCGAAATCCGGCCAGCGCCGCCTCGCCGTCGAAGAAGTCGGCGAACCGCTCGACATCGACGGTGTGACGGTGAACCCCGACGACCTCATCGTTGCCGACGCGACGGGCGTCGTCGTCGTGCCCGCCGAGAAAGCCGCCGAAGTCGCCGAGACGGCCGAGGCGACGCTCCGGGAGGAGTTACTCGTCGAGCGGAAAATCGAACATGGCGCGACGGTTGCCGACCTCCAGGGCGACGACCACGAGTTTTAGAAGACGCCCTTCTCTTTCAGCTCCTCGTACTCCGCCTCGGAGTAGCCGAGGCGTTCACACATCACCTTCCGGGTGTCTCGTCCCTTCGTCGGCGACGGTTCGATGTCGGGCAGTTCCGACCCTGAGAACCGAATCGGGATGCCGGGGACCGATATCTCGCCGTAGTCGGGGTGTTCGATTTCGTTTATCATCTCGCGCTCCTTGAGGTGGGGGTCGTCGGCGACCTCGTCGAGTTCCTTGACCGGGCCACAGGGGACGCCCGCATCGAGCAGGATTTCCTCGATGTCGTCGCGCTCGCGCTCGATGGTCCACTCCTCGACCAGTTCGTCGACCTCGTCGAGGTGGTTCGACCGTTTGACGTTGCTCTCGAATCGGGGGTCGCCCTTCAAATCCTCCCGGCCGATGACCTCCAAAAGCGAGTGCCAGTGCTGGTCGGTGACGCCGAAGATGGCGATGTAGCCGTCGGATGTCTCGTAGACGTTGTAGGGACTCTGTGCGAGGCCGCTGTGTCGGTTGCCGGTCCGGGGTGGCACGTCGTCATCGTTGAAGTGCGCCGCCATCGGCGACATCAGCGTCGGGAACACCGAATCGTGCATGCTCACCTCGACGAACTGACCCTCGCCGGTCAACTCCCGCTCGTACAGGGCACCGAGGATGCCAGCGAGCAGGTGGATGCCACCCATGAAGTCGCCGACGGCGATGCCGGCTTTCGTCGGCGGTCCGTCCGGAAAGCCCGTCACGTCCATCACGCCGCTGATGGCCTGAATCGTGAGGTCCATCGCGGGGTACTCGTTGTAGGGGCCCTCCTCGCCGAAGCCGCTGCTGTGGGCGTAGATGAGTTCCGGGTTTATCTCTGAGAGTTCCTCGTAGCCGAGGCCGAGGCGCTCCATCGCTCCGACCGAGAAGTTCTCGACGAGGATGTCGGCGTCCTCGATGAGTTCCTCGAAGATTTCCTTTCCCTCCTCGGTTTTGAGGTTGAGTGTCATGCCCTCCTTGTTGGAGTTGAGCATCACGAACTCCGGGGCCTCGCCGTCGTCGACGCGGGCCCGAAGCGGTTCGCCGTGTGGCGGTTCGATTTTCGTGACGTCCGCACCCATATAGGAGAGCAGCAGAGAGCAGTAGGGGCCGTTGTATATCTGCCCGAGGTCGACTACGTCGATGCCGTCCAGTAACTGGTCGCTCATACGTTCGAAGGGGGCAGTGAATCTATTAAGCTTTTGCCGTGGCTTCGCTCGCCGAGGGGTCGGCGGAACAGGTATGTGCCGCCGGGTGTACGGTGTGTGTATGGCTACCGTTTCCTCTCCGGACGGACTGCCGGTCGTCGATCCCACGCGGGAGCGAGTCGACCGGTTCCTCGAGGCCGCCGATGTCGCCGGCGAGGACCGTCTCGGCCCCTTCCCGTTGAGCGAGCGGTCGGCGACGATGGAAACCCTCGCGGCGAACGCGGTGATGGCCGGCTGTGAGGCGTCGTTCTTTCCGGTGGTGTTGGCCGCCCTCGAAGCGACGCTGGACCCCGAGTTCAACCTCTACGGGACGCTCGCGACGACGGAGCCACACTGGCCGATGGTGGTCGTCAACGGACCGATAGTCGAGGAACTCGACATCAACGGCGGTGCCAACGCCTTCGGTCAGGGGTCGAAGCCCAACGCGACCATCGGGCGGGCGCTCACCTTCGTGTACATGAACGTCGCCGGTGCGACGCCGGGGCCGACCGACAAGGCGACCCACGGCGGG
>Ga0207755_100766_pt1 | contig 12426 bp, 8 predicted proteins | sample A23P2SouthBayCA_FD_187734 | JGI IMG/M metagenome (GOLD analysis project Ga0207755, IMG submission 187734) | Aerobic enrichment media microbial communities from Bioluminiscent Bay, La Parguera, Puerto Rico - A23 P2 (SPAdes) | ecosystem: Environmental > Aquatic > Marine > Unclassified ...
TGCCACGTCAGCACCTGCTCGCTAATGCTCGGTTCCAGCGCGTCGTACTCGTACGGCAGCGGCGGCAGCTCGTAATCGCTCATGTTGCACTCGACCGGACGGCGGCGAGCGGTATGTATGTTCTCTGTAGGGCGTTTTAGTAGATAGCCCGAGAGGTTTCGAGTGCGTGTTTAACACACTCAGGGACCCCACTAGACTCGTCTGCGTCTACGTATGACGTGAACCCGCCACGTTCGATGTGGCGCGCGGGCGACTGACGGAACCCGCCGCCGCGACGCCCGGCTTTTTGCGTCCCGCGCGCGACACGCCGCGTATGAAGGCCACCGTCTTCCACGGCGAGGGCGACGTCCGCGTCGAGGACGTCCCGGAACCCGAAATCGAGGAACCGACCGACGCCGTCGTCCGAATCACGCACACCGCCGTCTGCGGTTCCGACCTCTGGTTCTACCGCGGTCAGCGCGACGTCGAACCGGGCTCTCGCGTCGGCCACGAACCGATGGGCGTCGTCGAAGCGGTCGGCGAGGACGTCACGTCCGTCCGTCCCGGCGACCGCGTCGTCGCGCCGTTCTCGGTCAGCTGTGGCGAGTGCGAGTTCTGTCGGAAGGGACTCTACACGTCCTGTACGACCGACGAGGGCTGGAACGGCGCACAGGCCGAGAAGCTCCGCGCCCCCCACGCCGACGGCACGCTCGTCCGCATCCCCGAGCGCTACGCGGACGACGAGGACACCTTGGAGTCGATCGTCCCGCTCACGGACGTGATGTGCACGGGCCACCACGCCGCGGTCAGCGCGGGCGTCGACGCCGGCGACACCGTCGTCGTCATCGGTGACGGCGCGGTCGGCCTGTGTGGCGTGCTCGCCGCCCAGCGCCTCGGTGCCGAGCGCATCGTCGCGATGGGCCACCACGAGGAGCGCCTCGAACTCGCCGAGGAGTTCGGCGCGACCGAGACAGTCAGCGCGCGCGGCGAAGAGGCCGTCGAGCGCGCGCGCGAACTCACGTACGGCGGCGCGAACCACGTCATGGAGTGCGTCGGCGCCGAGTCCTCGATGGGAACGGCGTTCGACGTCGCGCGCCCCGGCGGCACCGTCGGCTACGTCGGCGTCCCCGCGGGCGTCGACGAGGCCGCGTTCCTCGGCACCGCGTTCGGGAAGAACGTCACGCTCCGCGGCGGCGTCGCGCCCGTCCGCGCGTACGTCGACGACCTGCTGGCGGACGTCCTCCAGGGCACCCTCGACCCGTCCCCCATCTTCACGAAGACCGTCGACATCGACGGCGTCCCCGAAGGCTACGCGGCGATGGACGAGCGCGAGGCCGTGAAGGTCCTCGTGAAGCCCTGAAACGCTAGTTCTTCTGCCGGGCGAGCGCCGCCACCGCCGCGGCCGCCAGCGCGACGACGCCGAGGCCGAACCCGGGCGACGACCCGCCCGTCGTCGTGCTCGTCGTGCTCTCTGCACTCGTCGCGTTCGACGTGGCCGCCGACGTCGCCGTCGTACTCGTGGTGGACGACGAGGTCGCGGACGACGTCGTGGTCGACGCCGCCTGGTACGTCACGGCGAACGGGGAGAAGCCGGACGTCTTCGCGGACACCGTCACGGTGCCGTCACCGTTGTCGGACGCGGACGTCTCCAGCGTCTCCCACGCGCCGTCCGTGTAGTGCTCGACAGCGAGCGTCGAGAGGTCCCTGTCGTCGGCGAGCGTCGACTTCGAGACGGTGACCTCGACCGTCGCCATCTGCCCGCTGGTGGGGTTCGGTGCCGAGACGTCGAGGTAGACCACTCCGGTCCCCGTCGGGTTCGGCACGCCGGTTGGCGGCCCCGACAGCTCGGTCGCCGACACCGTCCCCGAACCGCCCGGAACCGACACCGTCAGGTCCGTCACGTCGCCCGTGACGCCCGGCGTACTCGGCGCGAGGTCCAGCGACACGGAGCCGTCCGCACCGATCGGCCCGGAGCCCTCGCCGAGGGTCGTCGGCCCCTGCTCGGGAATCGGCTCACTACCGCCACCGCCCCCACCGCCACCGCCTCCACCGCCGCCGGTGGTCGGTTCGTCGACAGTGAACGTCCACGTGCGCGTTCGCGTGTTCCCGGCCGCGTCGGAGACGGCGACGCGGACGGTGTGCTCGCCGGTCGTGAGGTCCGTAGACGGCGTGAATCGCGTCTCGCTCGCGGACGTCGTCGCGGCGCGCTCGGTGCCGTCGAGTCGCAGCGTCACCGAGGACGCGTTCACGCCCGAGAAGTCGTCGCCGTACTGCGCGCTGATCGCGGGCGTCGCGTCCGTCGTCGTCGCGCCGTCGCTCGGCGAGACGGTCGAGATAGTCGGCGGCTGGTCTTCGGTGTCGCCGGTCACGGCGAACGCGGAGAAGTGCGTGGTCTCCACGTCGTACCAGTACGCGCTCGCCGTCTCATCGGTGAGCGTCGCGTTCGCGCGCTCCCACGACCCGCCGTTCTCGACCCAGAACGCGGCGTCGCGCCGGTGGACGTAGGTATCGTCGAAGCGCGACTTCGGCAGGCGGAGCGTCACCGTCGCGTTCGCGAGGTTCGCGTTCGAGACGGGCACGTCGACCTGCGGATAGAAGAGGCCCGTGTCGTTCGGCGAGGGCGTCCCGGTCGGGTTCGCGCGCGCCGTGCCGACCGTGACGTTCTCCCCGCTCGCGTCGGTGCTCGCGTTCAGCGTCACCGATTCGACGCCGTCCGGTTCGTTCGGCGTCGCGCGGTACGTGTCCCCGCTGACGTGCGAGACCGTGGCGTTCCGGCCGACGCGGTACGCGAGCGTCGTCGCGTTCCGGTTCCCGGCGGCGTCGACCACCGAGACGGCGACGCTCGCCGGACCGATGGCGCTCGCGGCGTCCACGGTGCCGTTCCACGCGCTCCCGTCGTGCGAGAGCGCGGTCCCGTCGGCGTGGACCGTCTCGACGCCCGCGAGCGCGTCGCTCGCTCCGACGGTCACCCCGAGGGGTGTGTCCGGCAGCACTCCCGACGTCCGGTTCAGCGTCGCGCGTTCGACGACCGGCGGGGTCAGGTCGACCGTGAACGAGCGCGTGGCGTTCGCGCCGACGTTCCCGACGCCGTCCGTCGCGCGTACGGCGACCGTATGCGAGCCCTCGCCGAGACCGGTCGCGTTGTGGTACCACGTTCCGCTCGCGTTCGTCGCGACCCGCCACGCGCCGCCGTCGACGCTGACCGAGACGCTCGCCACCTCGGTGAGTTCGTCGTTCGCGCTCGCGGTGACGTTGACCCACGTCTCGTTCGTCGCGGCGTTCGCGGCGGGCGTGCCGACGCTCGCCGTCGGCCCGGTGAAGTCGAGCGTGAGCGTGCTCGCGTTCGCGCTCGCGGCGTTCCCGTACGTGTCGTTCGCGACGACGGGGAGCGCGTGCGCGCCCTCGCTCGCGTTCGCCGCGTCCACTGCGACGGTCGCGTTGTAGACGTCGTCCGCGTCGGGGTCGGTGAGCGACACCGTCCCAGCGCCGAGCGCGGACGCGTTCACGGAGACGTTCGCCACGGCGGACTCGTCGGTCGCCGTCGCGTTCACCACCACGCTCTCCGTGGCGTTGACGGCCGCGCCGCCGTCGGCGGCGCTTGTCGCGCGGACGCCGGAGACGCGCGGGCCGTTCTCGTCGGCGCCCGTCACGGTGAGCGAGCGGTTGAGCTGTGGCCGCGCGGGCACGTTGGTGTCGAGCGCGAAGAACGCCGTGCGCGTCCCGACGCTCGCCACCGTCGCGTTCAGGGTGTACGTCACGCTGTCGCCGGGCGCGACGGTGTTCAGGGGCGTCGGGCTGGACGCGGCGAGCGCGAAGTTCGACGCGTCGGTCCCGTTCACGTACGCGTCCGTGAGGTTCAGCGGCGTCGTCCCGTTGTTCGTCACCGTCAGGGTCGCCTGCCCGCCGTTACGCAGGCTCACCGTCCCGAAGTCGACCGTATCCGTCGGCGTCGTCCGATAGTCGGGGAGGCCGCCCGCGCCCGTGAGCGACGCGTTCGTCGGGGAGTCGGTGGCGTTGTGCGCGACGACGAGGCGCGCGCTGTAGTTCGCCGTCCCCGGCGGCGTGAACGAGACGGTGACGTTCGTCCGGCCGTTCGCCGGTACGACGCGCGACGCGCCGCCGCTCGTGATCGCGAAGGCGCTCTCGTTCGCGCCCGCGACGCGCGTGTCCGTGACGTTGAGGGGGACCGAGCGGTCGTTTATCACGGTGACGTTCGCGTCGGCCTGCACCCCCTCGCGGACCGTCCCGAAGTCGCCGCCAGCGGTGGTGACGACGCTGCCGGGATTGAGCGCGATTTCGTCGCCCCAGACGGAGATAGTCGAGATGTCGAGCCCCGACTTCGAGCCGTCGTAGAGCAGCGAGTTAGGGGTCGTCGAGGCGTTGAACGCGTGCGCGTTCGTCGTCCCGGGGAAGGGGTCGCCGGCATCGCCGCGGTTCCCCGAGTCTTTGTCCATCGACCGCTGTCCGTCGGCGGACTCGACGTCCACGAGTTTGTGGGCCTCGTTGTCGTTGTTCGTCCGGGACTCGTCGATGTGCGTGAGGAGGACGCCCGAGCCGGGGAGTCCCTGATCGAAGCCGACCCGTCGGCGGTCCGTCGCGAGGAAGTACTGGCCGGTGCCGCCGATCTGAACGCCGTTCGGGTTGTCGCGCCACTGGAAGACGTCCGAGTTCGTCGCGTACGGCGAGAGCGTGCCCATGTGCCCACTGAGCGGCTGTTTCGTCGGGTTCACCCAGCCCTGCTGCCACTTGTGGAAAGCGACGGGGTGTGCGGGCGAGTCGCCCGGGCGACTCACGTAGTTCCACGACCCGCCACCCATCACGCCCCAGTCGCCGATGCCGGCCGAACTGTAGTCGGTGTCGTAGAGGTCGGTCATCCCGAGCAGGTGGCCCGTCTCGTGCGCGACGACGCCGACGGTCGTTATCTCCCCGTCGCCCGCGTACGTCTCCGGCTGGAGCGAGTAGGAGTTGATGTAGACGCCGTCCGCCTTCACGGCGTCGAGGCCCGCGCCGGTGAACGACCAGCGGTGCGACCAGATGTCGGACGCCTGCCCGCTCGCGTCCTCTCCCGGCCCCTGGTGGATGACGATGACGCCGTCGACGACGTCGTCGTTGTTGTTATCGTAGTTCGAGTAGTCGATCCGATCGTTCGCTTTCAGGACCGCTTGACGGGCGAGTTGGGCCTGCCGGGTCGTGTTGTTCCCGTAGTAGTCGTGTCCGTGGTCCGCGGTTTCCCATCCGGTGACGCCCGCAGGTCCGCTGGAGAGGTTCAGGTTGCCGTAGGACGCCTCCTGGTAGAAGTCCTTCATGCTCCCCGGGCCGGACGCGATACTGGGGTTGTCGCCGAACAGGAGCGACTGGAAGTTCGTCGTCGTATAGTTCGTCGTCGTGTCGCTGAAGTTGATGAGGACGACGGGGAGGTTGACGGTGCCCGAGCCGGGCATGTCACCGGCGCGCGACGGGGCGCTCGGTGCGCCGCTCCCGCCGGCCGTCGTCTCCCCCGCCGCGTCCATGCTGTCCGGCGCGGTGGTCGCGTTCCCGCGGACGTGCTTCGGGACGTCCGGCGGCGCGTCGATGCCCGCCTTCCGGTCGGTGGCGACGATTTCGCCGTCGGCGGTTGTCGCGTACCACCACCAGCCGTTCGACCCTTCGACGATCGTGTAGCCGGCCGCCGTCTCCCAGCCGTGATTCGTCGTCTTCCCCCACTGGGTCGCAGTAATCGTCGTCCCGTCCGGTTGCGTCAGTTCGTGCGAATCCGGTGACGCCGGCACCGCACCGACCGGTGTGGCGGTGGCGACCAGCGTCAGCCCCACGATGAAGAGTGCGAGGAGCGAGCGTCGCATTAACTGGTATACAATAGACCATCATATAACCCTCACGAGGTTTGCAGATTCGGCGGTGCCACAATAGCTATCCGCGTCCGGTCACACGGTAGGGATAGCCTACGCCGCATGTCATCGCCAGGTCACCGCGCCGACGACGACTCCGCGCTCCTCGACGAGAGCGGCGCCGTCGAACCCGGCGTGCTCGACAGGGAGTTCTTCGCGTCGCTCGTCGAGAACGGCTCCGACGCGATCATCTCCATCGACGAGGAGAGCCGCATCCTCTTCGCGAACGGGTCCGTCGAGCGCGTGTTCGGCTACGCGCCGGACGAACTCGTCGGCCGGGACCTGACCGTGATCATGCCCGACCGATTCCGCGACGCCCACCACGAGGCGCTCGCGCGCTACGTCGATTCCGGGGAGCGAACGCTCGACTGGCAGAACGTCGAACTCCCGGCGGAGCACGCCGACGGCCACGAGGTCCCGCTCTCCATCACGTTCGAGGAGCACCGCTACGACGGCGAGCGCATCTTCTCCGGGATCATGCGCGACGTCTCCGAGCGCGTCGCGCGCGAGGAGCGCCTCGAACGACAGAAGGAACAGCTCGAGAAGTTCGCGTCCATCGTCAGCCACGACCTCCGGAACCCGCTCCAGACCGCGAAAGCGGACGTCGCGCTCCTCGAAGCCCGGCACGGCGAGGACGAACTCTTCGACGAACTCGACGAGACGCTCGACCGGATGGACGCGCTCGTCGACGACGTGCTCACGCTCGCCAAGCAGGGACGCGCCATCGGTGAGACGGACGCCGTCGACGTCGAGGCCGTCGCGGCGGACGCGTGGAATCACGTGGACGCGCCGGACGCGACGCTCGACGTCCGCGACGTGTCGCGCCTGAAGGCCGACCGCGAGCGCCTCGAAACGCTCTTCCAGAACTTGTTTCGGAACGCGGTGGAGCACGGCGGCGCGGACGTCACCGTCACGGTGGGCGACCTCGACGACAGCGCGGGGTTCTACGTCGCGGACGACGGCCCCGGCATCCCCGAAGCGGAGCGCGAGGACGTCTTCGAGTACGGCTACACGACGGACGACGACGGCACCGGGTTCGGGCTCAACATCGTCGAACAGATCGCGGACGCGCACGGGTGGCGCGCGGCCGCGACGGACGGCGCGCGCGGCGCCCGATTCGAATTCCGCGGCACGACCAATCGATGATGACGACGAATCACACGGCGACGGAATCGGCCGATTCGAGCGGGGGCGACCGACCGGTCGTGCTCGTCGTGGACGACGAGGAGCGCATCCCCGAGGCGTTCGCGCTCTGGCTCGGGGACGAGTACGACGTGCGGACGGCGACGGACGGGGAGTCGGCGCTCGCGTCGCTCGACCGCGACGTCGACGTCGTCCTGCTCGACCGACAGATGCCCGGGCTCTCCGGGGACGCGGTCCTCGAACGCATCCGCGAGGAGGGCTACGACTGTCGCGTCGCGATGGTCACCGGCGTGGACGCTGACTTCGACATCGTCGACCTCCCGTTCGACGACTACGTCACCAAGCCCGTCGGGAAGGACGACCTCCGGGAGGTCGTGGACGAACTCCTCACCGTCCGCGAGTACGACGAGGACGTCCGACGGTACTTCGCGCTCTCGAAGACGCGCGCGGCGCTCGAAGCGGAGAAGACCGGCGCGGAACTCGCGGACAGCGAGGCGTACGAGTCGCTCCGAGACGACCTCGCCGCGCAGGAGGCCGCGGTGATGGACGACGTCGCGGACCTCGACACGGACGAGTACGAGGCGCTCTTCCGCGACCTCGACACCTGACGCGCGGACGATTTTTCCCGCTCGCGGCCGAACTAGGTCGCGTGTTCGACGACCGAGCAGACGCCGGCGAGCGACTCGCGGAGCGACTGCGCGCGTCGGGCGTCGCCGCCGACCTCGTGGTCGCGATTCCCCGCGGCGGCCTCCCCGTCGCGCGCCCGGTGGCCGACGCCCTCGACGTTCCGCTCGACATCGTCGCGGCGAAGAAACTCGGCGCGCCCGACAACCCGGAGTACGCCATCGGTGCCGCGGCGGCGGACGGGAGCGCGTGGCTGAACGAGGACGCCATCGAGCGCCTCGGCGTCTCCGAGTCGTACGTCGAGGCCGAGCGGGAGCGGGCCGCGGAGACGGCGCGCGAGAAGGAGCGTACGTATCGCGCGGGCGAGGGCGAGCGAATCGAGGGGCGTCGCGTGGTCGTGGTGGACGACGGCGTCGCGACGGGCGCGACGATGCTCGCGAGCGTCCGCCGTCTCGCGCGGGCGGGCGCGGCGGCCGTCGTCGTCGCGGTGCCCGTCGGGCCGCCGAGCACGCTCGACCGGCTACGGGCGGAGGCGGACGACGTGATAGCGTTGGAGGAGCCGGCGGCGTTCGGCGCCGTCGGGCAGTTCTATCGGTCGTTCGGGCAGGTGAGCGACGCGGACGCCCGGTCCTACCTTCGCCGCTGACCCGTACGATTCTGTATAGCGGATTTTGGTTTACGAGTCGCGGTCGCGACGGAGCCGAAAACGTTAGTAACTACTCGAATGTGAGTTACTGTATGAACTCGTCTACCCTCGCCGCCTACCTCGACGACTTCGACCGCCGGGACTGGCAGGAGGCCACGCCCGCCGACGGCACCGTCCGGTTCGCCATGGTCGGCGTCGGCTGGTGGGTCCGCGAGCAGGCCGCCCCCGCCGTCGCGGCCAGCGACCTCTGCGAGACCACCGTCCTCGTCTCCCGCGAACGCGAAAAGGCCGCGAACGCCGCCGACGCCCTCGGCGTCGAACGCGGCATCTCCGCCGCCGAATTCCGGGACGGCGTCGCCGCGGACGCCTACGACGCCGTCTACGTCTGCACCCCCAACGCCGCGCACCTCGAAACCGTCGAAGCCGCCGCGGCGCTCGACAAACCCGTGCTCTGCGAGAAACCGATGGAGGCCTCCGTCGAACGCGCCGAAGCGCTCGTCGACGCCTGCGACGCCGCCGGCGTCCCGCTGATGGTCGCCTACCGGATGCAGACCGACCCCGCCGTTCGACGCGCCCGCGAACTCGTCCAGGCCGGCGCCATCGGCGACGTCGCCGCCGTCCACGGCCACATGAGCCAGCGCCTCCTCCGCGACATCAACCCCAACCCCGAGCAGTGGCGGCTGAACCCGGACCTCGCCGGGTTCGGTGCGTCCGTCACCGACCTCGGCGTCTACCCGCTGAACACCACGCGCTTCCTCCTCGACGCCGACCCGCGCGCCGTCCAGTCGATGCTCTACAGCGCCCACGACGGCTTCGAAGACGTGCCGGACGAACGCGCCGCGTTCACCGCGCGCTTCCCCGACGGCGTCTTCGCGTCCTTCTCCGCGTCCCAGCGCGCGTACGAGACGGGGTTCCTCCGCGTCGTCGGCACCGAGGGCGAACTCGAACTCGACCCCGCGTTCTTCAACCGCAACGGGTCGGCGCTCACGGTCACGCGCGAGGGCCAGTCCGCCGAAATCGGCTTCGAGTCCGTCGATCAGATGGAGGAGGAGTTCGACTACTTCGCCGACCGCCTGCTCACCGACCGACCCGTCTATCCGACCGGCGAGCACGGCGTCGTCGACATGCGCGTCATCGAGGCCGTCCTCGACGGCGAGACGGACGCCCACCCCATCGCCGAACCCGCGCTCACGTCCCGGTGAGCGCGTAGACGTTCGCCAGGTAGACGTCGCGCACCCGGTCGCCCCAGTTGTGCGTGTACGTGTCGATGACGTCGTCCGCGACGTCCCCGCGGAGGTACTTCACGACGCCCCTGTCGCCCGTTCTGTCCCGCAAGTGCGTCGTGAAGAAGTGCCGGAAGTAGTGCGGCGTGACGTTCTCCGCCGCGCCCCCGCCCGTCCGATACCATCCGGCGTCGCGGGCGTGTGACTCCACCATCGTCCGCACCATCGACGGCGTCAATCGCTCCCCCCACGCCTCGCTCGTCGAACAGAACAGCGGTTCGGCGTCCGAGCGCGCGTCCGGCCTGATCGCCAGCCAGCGCGTCAGCGCGGCCGCGAGCTCGTCGTCCACGGGAACGAGCGTCACGCGCTTTCGCTTGTTCGACGCCGAGCGCACCTCCCCGTTCGTCGCCTCGCCCGCCGATATATCGGGGTCGACGAGGAGCGTGTTCGGGCGGCCGTCGAGACGCCCGCGCGTCCCCAAGGCCGGATACGCCTCTCTGACACCCGCGTGCGCGAGCGAGACGTCCCGCAGGTCGAGATTACAGAGTTCGCCGACCCGAATCCCGGTCTTCAGGAGCGTCAGTATCACGGCGCGTTCGAGCGGGTGCGTGACGTCCGCGACGAACGCGCGCATCCGCTCGACGGACACCTCGCGGCGCGTCGGGTCCGCGTCGATGGATTCGTCCATCTCCTCGACGACGAGCGTCATCGGGTTCGCGTCGAACGCCCCGACCTGCGTCATGTACGCGTAGAAGCGATTGCAGTACGAGGCGTACGTCGCCACGGTCGACTCGGCGTAGTCGTCGCGCAGCGACGCCACCCACGCCAGACACGCCCGTCTGTCGGCCTCGGCGACCGAGACGCCCCGTTCGTCGAGGAACGCCTCGAAGCCGCGCAGCACGCGCTCGTAGGCCGCTCTCGTCCGCTCGTGGCGGCCGTGGTAGCCCATGTCTTCGAGGAAGTAGCCGACCGGGTCCGCCGTCTCGCTCGCGGCGTCGCTCATTCGTCCCCCCGGAGGACGTAGCCGCCCTCGCGCGGGCTGTACCGGATGATACCGTCGTCGTCGAGCGACGCGAGCGCGTCCTCCAGGCGCTCCTCGAAGTCGCCCGCGAGCGCGTCGACCAGCGCGTCCCACCCCGCGACCTCGCGCTCGCGGAGTTCGGCGACGACGCGGGATTCGAGGCCGCCCCCGTCCTCGTCGGGGGCGTCCGGCGTCGGCGTCGCCCCGCCATCGGTGTCGAGGCCGAGGTCGCGGACGCCGGCCTGCACCATCGTCCGCACGAACTCGCTCTGCGACATGTCGAGGTCGTCCGCGCGGGCCGCCCACGCCTCCTTCTGGTCGCGCGGGACGTACGTGCGGACCGAGACGCGCTCCTCACTCACGGCCACCACGCCCGTCACGGACGATTCGATCGAATGAATCCGGCGATTCCGGCGAGTACTCGGACCCTACACACGTATTCGCCGCGCAGTTCGCGTCGGCTCCGTCGTGGAAGGGGCTTTCGAGGGCGTGACCCCTACCCCCTGGGCGTCGAAAACGGGTGTCGTCGGTGAGCGCGTACATCGGGAGTTCCTACGTGGCGCGTCTCGTTCCGTCACGAAAAAGGCGTCCCTCACACGCAGATAAACATACTTATCGACTGGTCTCGCACCAGTGTTCGCGGCTACTGTGAGTACACGTGGATGGATTACTACGACTGTGGGTATACGATAGCGGATAACTCAGACAACCACTGTGAGTGCACGTAGACATATCTATTATCGTTGGCCGCGGTTCTGCAGGGAACGCTGGGCGACCTGTCCCGCCTCCCTGATCGCGCGCTGTCTGCCCGACGCGCCGAAGGACCGATAGAGGAGCGCGAGACAGCCGACCGTTCCGAGCACGACCCCGGCGGTGACCGCGTACTGGTCCGCGGTGTAGAGCACGGCGCTCGCCACCACCCCCGCGCTCGCGGCGACCCCGAGCGCCAGTCGACGCGCGAGCGAGTCGAGCACGCTGCGCTCGTCCAGCACGGTCGCGCGCACCCGCAGGTCGTCCCTGTCGACGCGATCCAGCGCCCGGTCGAGTTTCGGCGGGATTCGGACGGCCGCGCGGGCGTTCCGCGCGAGCGCGTCCCCGCCCTCGGCGAGCGCGTACTCCATCCGCTCGTCGGCGCTCGGCGGTCCGAGGTCGCTCTCCGCGATGTACTCCTCGACGACCGCGACGAAGTCGAACTCGGGGTCGAGCGCGAGGCAGACGCCCTCCAGGACGGTGGCGACGCGCACGACGAACGCGAGGTCCTGGGGCATCCGGAACGGGACGTCGTGCAGCGTCTCCTCGAACCCCTCCACGAGCGCCGTGATGCGCTCCTCGGAGAGGTCGTCGCCGCGCAAGTGGTCGACGGCGGCCGTCATCACGTCCCGGACGAACGCGCGGTCCGCCGTCGGATCCACGGCCCCCATCTCGACGAACGCGTCCACGAGCGCGTCCGCGTCGTCCTCCGTGACCGCGACGTAGAACGCTCGGAGCTGTTCGCGGCGCTCTGCGCCGAGCGAGCCCGTCATCCCGAAGTCGTAGAGGACGACCGCACCGTCGTCGCGCACGGCGAGGTTGCCGGGATGTGGGTCGGCGTGGAAGACGCCGTCCTCGATGAGCATCTCGACGTACGCGCGCTCGACGCGCTCTGCGAGCGCCGAACGGTCGATGCCCTTGCGGTCGAGTGCGTCGACGTCGCTGATCTTGGTGCCCTCGACGTACTCCATCGTGAGCACGCGCGCCCCCGAGCGCTCCGCGAGCGACGCCGGCACGACGACGCTCGGGTCGTCCGCGAAGTTCGCTCGAATCGTCTCCAGCGCCTCTCGCTCGTGGACGTAGTCCATCTCCTCCCGAATCGTCGCCGCGAACTCGTCTGCGAGGTTCGACAGCGTGAACTGCTGGCCGGGCGGG
>Ga0207755_100767_pt1 | contig 12419 bp, 15 predicted proteins | sample A23P2SouthBayCA_FD_187734 | JGI IMG/M metagenome (GOLD analysis project Ga0207755, IMG submission 187734) | Aerobic enrichment media microbial communities from Bioluminiscent Bay, La Parguera, Puerto Rico - A23 P2 (SPAdes) | ecosystem: Environmental > Aquatic > Marine > Unclassified ...
CGGCGGCGCGTTGCATCGTCGTGCTAAACGCCGTCGCCTTCTCCTGGAGGTGGTCGTTGAACTGCTGGGCCTCCGCTCGGGCCTGTTCGGCCTCCTCTCGGGCCTCCTCGGCGTCCGTCTGGGCCTGTTCGGCTTCCCGCCGCTGGGCTTCTGCCTCGGCGCGCTGTTGCTCCGCCTCCCGACGTTGCTGGTTCGCCGTCTGCTCTGCGTCTTTGAGGTCTTCGACCGTCGCAATCGACCCGGTCGCTGAGATGGCGACCACGCCGACCAGCACCGCCAGCAACGAGGTACTCAGGGCGTCCATCAGCGGGCCGGCGACGCCGACCCATTCGATGAAAACGACACCGGTCCAGAGGAACCCGATTCCCGTGGCGAAGGTGAAGTTCAGCCAGAACCCCGACTCCAGATCGGCGTCCCGGTAGGTCCTGACGCCGATGACGGTGGCGCCGAGATAGCCAAGCACCGCCAGGAAGTCGACGACGATGACGAAGAGACTCATCCAGCGTGTTCACCCCGGTCGCTCACAGCGTCGACCTCGTCTCCCGCCTGTTCACGGTTCTCGTCGAGGACGCGCTGGCGTCGGATGTAGCCGGCGACGAGGAACGCGACGGCCGATCCCAGCAACCCGACGACGTGCTCCGTGTAGTTCAACAGCGTCCCGAGAAAGAGGTTCTCGACGTTCGTCGCGAGTGTCGCGACGACGAGTAACACGTAGCCGACGACGAACCACTTCGACCGCGTTCGGTACTGTAAGACGATTGGAACGAGCCCGATCAGAGCGACGATCGGGAGGACAGCTTTGTGTGGATCGAGTGCTGCGAGTGCACCAGTCATACCGAATAGAGAGGGATAGTGATACATAAACAATTGTTATAAAATATCGATGGTGATAACCGGGGCTTTGCGACGGTTCGGATAGCCGACTGTTCGGTTATAGCTGTTAAGACACAGCGGGAGACGTCACACCAGAGGCGTTCACTCGGACACACCGGATGTCGACCCCGTCTCGATCAGATCGAGATACCGTCGGCGGGCGGCGGGACCGCCCGTGACGGGAGCATCGGACACGACGCGACCGCGGTCGAGTATCGTCAGGTGGTCCAGCGTCGCCGCGAACTCGTCGACGTGGTGGGTGGCGAGTAACAGCCCGTGGTCCTCGTCGGGATAGTCGGCGAGGAAGGTCCGAAACCGGTGCTTCGAGCGGTCGTCGAGGTCGTCGAGCGGTTCGTCGAGGACGGCGATCGTCGGGCGCTTGAGGAAGGCCAGCGCCAGATCGAGTTTCTTCTGCCACCCGCCGGAGAGGTCGCGCGCCGGGCGCGTGGCGACCCGTTCCAGCCCCAGGACGCCGACCAGTCGTGCCCGCCACCCCTCGTCCGGTGGCGGGGCCATCGACCCGAACACGTCGAGGTTCTCGGCCACGGTGAGATCGGGGTAGAACGTCGGGTCCTGAAAGCTACAGCCGACCGTCGCCGCCGGTCGGGCGACGGTCCCCTCGGTGGGTCGAGTGAGACCCAGCAGGAGGCGCAACAGCGTCGTCTTCCCCGAGCCGTTGGCCCCCAGCAAGCAGTGACAGCGGCCGGTCTCGACGGTCAGATCGACGCCGTCGAGCGCGACCACGTCGCCGTAGCGTTTCACGACGTCCTCGAAGCGAATCGCGGCCACGGTCAGGCCCTCCGTTGATAGACGACGACGCTGCCGGCGAGAAACGCCAGTGCACCGACCGCGAACCCGCCCAGCAGCAGGTAGCGGTCGGCGTACAGCGCCGCCGCGTTGCCCTTCAGTGCGGTGCCCCGGTGGACGATCGCCGCGTAGTGAATCGGCGAGAGCCGCGCGACGGTGCGGCGCATCGGCGAGAAGAAGCCCGCCGGGTAGACGAGATTCGAGAACGCCAGCGTTCCGAAGAGGAGGGTGGCGTTGACCATCCGCCCGACCGTCGCGAAGCGCGTCAGGAACATCACCCCCAGCGCGATGGCCGACAACGAGAGGAAGGTCAACAGCGTCGCCGCGAGCGCGCCGGGCGCGAACAGATCGACCCGAAAGTCGAGAGACGCGGCGATCCCCTGGAAGGCGACGACGGGGACGAGCATCAGCGGGAGGAAGACGGCGTACTTGACGGTGAGCAGTCGCCACAGCGACGACTCGACGCGGATCCGCTGGAAGACGCGCTGCTCGTCGGCGACGACCCGGGGGAGGTAGACGAAGGCGTACACCATCGTCAACAGGATCGTTCCGACGCTGACGAGGAACTCCGAGAGGGTGCGATCCTCGCCGATCGCGGTCCGTTCGACCGTGGTCTCGGCCGGGAACGTTCCCCGTAACTGTCCGGACAGGATGTTCGCGATGGCCAGCGAGGGCTGTTCGTATGGGACCATCTCCTCCTCGACGACCATCTCGATGGTCACGGACGCGTCCTCGTCGAACAGGCCGTGGGGGACGACGAAGAGAGCATACACCTCCTCGCGGGCGAGTGCACGCTCGGCCGACGCACGCGAGTCGTAGTCGTGAGGTCGCGAGAAGAACGCGGCGACGCCCGTGACGGCGTCGACCTCGTCCTCGGAGACGACGTCGCTCTCCGGGACGACGGCGATGGGGGTGTCCCGTGGGATCACCTGCTGGAACGCGACCGTCGAGACGGCAAAGAGCGACGGCAGAACGAGCAAGACGAGGACGAGGACGCCGGCGTTGTGACGAACCCAGCGGGCCTCCCGGGCGAACAGCGAGCGCAGTGCCACCGCGTCACACCCCACTCCGTGTCATTGACCCTTCGTTTTCCGCACTCGTAGAAATGGCTTGTGCCACGGTTCATCCGGGGTGGCCAGTGTGGACGCGTCGCCGGAGAACGGACGGTTTCTTATAGCCCGCGGTTCGTGTGCTTGCACAATGAGCGGTACTATGCAAACGGAGGTGAGCGGTCGATGAGCGACTCGCAGGACGAGGTGCGGGCGTACACAGTCAGACTCGAACTGGTCGACGAGCCCGGCGAGTTGCTCCGGGCGCTGCATCCCATCGCCGACAACGGTGGCAACCTCCTCTCTATCTTCCACGAACGTGGCAACATCACGCCACGGGGGCATATCCCCGTCGAGGTGGACCTGGAGGCCACGCCCGAGCGGTTCGACGAGATCGTCGAGGCGCTTCGGGACGCCGACTTCAACATCATCCAGGCCGGCGCGGAACGATACGGCGAAGCGCTGACGATCGTCCTGTCGGGCCACCTCGTGAACACGGACCTCTCCCACACCCTCTCACACATTCAGGAGGCGACCGAGGCGACGGTCACCGACCTCGCACTGTCGGCCCCCGAGGGGACCGAAGACATCTCGAGTGCGCGCCTGCGCCTCGCCACCGAGGAGGGGAAAGCCGACGACGCGCTGGCGGCGGTCCGGCAGATCGCGGCCGAGAAAGACCTCACCGTCGTCGAGCCCCTAACCGCGGGTGGTGAGGCGTGAAACTCGCCGTCCTCGGTGCCGGCGCTGTCGGGCGCTCGGTCGCCGAACTGGCCACCGACTACGGCCACACGGTGACCGCGCTGGCCGACTCACGGAGCGCCGCCGTCGACGCCGACGGTATCGACGTGACCGACGCACTGGCGACCAAAGACGACGAGGGAACGGTCGGGACGGACTCCCCAGAGGCGGCCCTCGACGCCGACTACGACGCCCTCGTCGAGGCGACGCCGACGACGCTCGGCGACGCCCAGCCGGGTTTCGGCCACGTGGAGGCGGCGCTGGAACGGGATCGCCACGTCGTCCTCGCGAACAAGGGACCGGTCGCCGAACGCTACGCCGACGTGCGTGCGCTCGAACGCGAGAGCGATGGCGAGTTGCTGTTCGAGGCCACCGTCGGCGGGGCGATGCCGGTGCTGTCGACCATCGACGACTTCGATCCCGAACACATCACCGCGGCACGGGGCGTCCTCAACGGGACGGCGAACTTCATCCTCTCGCGGATGGCCGCCGAGGGACTGGGCTACGAACACGTCCTCGCGGAGGCCCAGGACCTCGGCGTCGCCGAAGCCGACCCCACCTTCGACGTGGAGGGAACCGACGCCGCCCTGAAGTGCGCGATCGTCGCGAACGTCCTCGCACAGGGCGATCGGGAGTACACGCTCGACGACGCCGAGGTCGAGGGAATCAGTTCGATCCCCGGCAGCGCGCTCGAACTCGCTCAAGAGGACGGCCACACCGTCCGCCTCATCGGCGAGGTCGCCGACGGCGACGTGCGCGTCGGCCCGCGACTCGTCCCCGAGAACGCCGCCCTCTCGGTGTCCGGGACGCGCAACATCGTCCAGCTAGAGACCGCACACGCCGGCCGACTCAACATCTCCGGGCGAGGCGCGGGCGGCCCGGAGACCGCCAGCGCCGTCCTCGCGGACGTTGGTCGCCTGCCCGAGCGGTAACACCACTCCGAGACCGCCTTCTCGCCATTCGTCTCCCCCCACCAGCAGTCGGACAGCCGACACGCTCGCCGTCGAATCGGGGGACGCGAAGGGGTTCGGCCCGTGTCACCGCGTGCCAAATCGCAAGAAGGCGCGGGGATGGCCTACGAACAGTTTCGAAATCGTTTTATGAACTACCGCGTAAAGACTCCGATATAGCGCCTCTGCGCGTGAGATACAACAATGAGCGACCGACACCAGAACCTGGCCATCATCGGCCACGTCGACCACGGAAAGAGCACGCTCGTCGGCCGACTCCTGTACGAGACAGGATCGGTACCGGAGCACGTCATCGAACAGCACAAGGAAGAAGCAGAAGAGAAGGGCAAGGGCGGCTTCGAGTTTGCCTACGTCATGGACAACCTCGCCGAGGAGCGAGAGCGTGGTGTCACCATCGACATCGCCCACCAAGAGTTCAGCACGGACGCCTACGACTTCACCATCGTCGACTGTCCCGGCCACCGTGACTTCGTCAAGAACATGATCACGGGCGCGTCCCAGGCCGACAACGCGGTCCTCGTCGTCGCCGCCGACGACGGTGTCGCACCCCAGACCCGCGAGCACGTCTTCCTGGCACGCACGCTGGGCATCGGCGAGCTCATCGTCGGCGTCAACAAGATGGACCTCGTCGACTACAGCGAGTCCGACTACAACCAGGTCGTCTCCGAGGTCGAGGACCTGCTCAAGCAGGTCCGCTTCGGCACCGAGGACGCCAGCTTCATCCCGATCTCGGCGTTCGAGGGCGACAACATCGCCGAGGAATCCGACGAGACCGACTGGTACGACGGTGACATCCTGCTCGAGGCACTCAACGACCTGCCCGAGCCGGAGCCGCCGACGGACGCACCGCTGCGCCTCCCGATTCAGGACGTCTACACGATCGACGGCATCGGTACGGTGCCGGTCGGCCGTGTCGAGACCGGGATCCTGAACGTCGGCGACAACGTCTCCTTCCAGCCCAGCGACGTCGGCGGCGAGGTCAAGACCGTCGAGATGCACCACGAAGAGGTGCCCAAGGCAGAGCCCGGTGACAACGTCGGGTTCAACGTCCGTGGCATCGGCAAGGACGACATCCGCCGCGGTGACGTCTGTGGCCCGGCCGACGACCCGCCGACGGTCGCCGAGACCTTCCAGGCCCAGATCGTCGTCATGCAGCACCCGAGCGTCATCACGGCCGGTTACACCCCGGTCTTCCACGCTCACACCGCACAGGTCGCCTGTACGATCGAGTCCATCGACCAGAAGATCGACCCCTCCTCCGGCGAGGTCGCCGAGGAGAACCCGGACTTCATCCAGAACGGCGACGCCGCGGTCGTCACCATCCGACCCCAGAAGCCCCTCAGCATCGAGCCGTCCGGCGAGATTCCGGAACTCGGGAGCTTCGCCATCCGCGACATGGGCCAGACCATCGCAGCCGGCAAAGTCCTCGACGTGGACGAGCGATAACGCATGTCCCAACAGGCACGCGTCCGGCTGGCTGGTACCAGCCCCGAAGACCTCGACGACATCTGCGGTGACGTTCGCGAGATCGCGAACAAGACCGGCGTCGAACTCTCGGGTCCGGTCCCGCTGCCGACCAAGACGCTCGAAGTCCCCACCCGCAAGTCCCCCGACGGCGAAGGGACCGCGACGTGGGAACACTGGGAGATGCGCGTCCACAAGCGCCTCATCGACATCGACGCCGACGAACGAGCACTGCGCCAGCTCATGCGGATCCAGGTCCCGAACGACGTCTCCATCGAGATCGTCCTCGAGGACTGAGCGGGAACGCACCCGTTCCGCACCCCGACTAGCGTTCGGCTGTCCGACAGTGCTCGTCGCTGTGTGAGGACCTCCCGAACGCCACTCTCACGCGCAGGACTTATCCCAATGCGCGATCGAGTGGCCAACGAGGGCTCGTAGATCAGTGGCAGATCGCTTCCTTCGCAAGGAAGAGGCCCCGGGTTCAAATCCCGGCGAGTCCATAGCATTCAGTCTTCTTCCCGAACTATCCGGATGACGGGTAGTTCGTCGGCTCATTCAGGACTTTTCGACGACCGATACACCGGAAGCAAGCCGGTCCGAGATCGAGTGGACAACGGACCGTTATTCACCCCCTTCACGTCCGGCGGTCAGATCGAAGGAACTGGAGTGAAAATAGTCGGGTCACAGGGTCGCTGCAGTCGAAACGGAGATGTCGTGGCGTAAGGGGCTGCCCGGCCGGTGACCTGCAGACAGAGACTCGACGAGGAAGCGGGATTCCGAAAGAGATCTGCTCGCGGTGTCACGGCGGTGGTGGCCGTGAGTAGTGGCGGTCGCGAGACCGCGGCCTGTGTAGGGACGGTGTGTGCTCAGGCGTCCAGATCGGGACTCCACTCGGTCATCGCAAAGAGGAACAGAGCGACGCCGAGGAGAGCGACGAACGGACTCAATCCGAAGAGCGGTGCGAGAAAGGGGGCGAGATCGAGGATCGGGGCGCTCGCGTTCAGCAGGCCGACGACGAAGGCGAGGAGCCCGGTCCCGGTGAGTACGAGACCGACGACGGCGACGGTGAGCCAGACGACGGGAGGGTCTTGAGCGGCGGCGTCGAGGTCTGCGTCGGTGTCCATCACCGGACGCTCGTGGTGGAACGCACCTATCAGTTGGGGTTCGTGCGCCCGGTCACACGTCGACGCCGTAGAGCCACTTGGTACCGTAGAAGACGAACCACGCCATCCAGATGCAGAAGATCACCAGCCAGACGCCGTACTGGACCATCGGGTCCGGGACGAGCAGGTACGCGACCGCGAGCAGGGCGGCGACGCTCGCGCCGGCGGCGTAGTCCCAGCGGTCCAGTGGCGGTGGGCGTTCCATATGGGTGGTACCGCTCGGTCTGGTCGTTGGGCGAGACTACTCCGAGATACCGTAGGTGTCGCCGGTCCAGTCGCGGGCGGGGTGGTCGTACACTGGCTGGTCGCGTTCGAGGTCGTCGAGCCGTTCGCGGTCCTCGGCTGCGAGGTCCCAGTCGAACAGCTCGCGGTTCTGACGGACGTGCTCGGGGGAGGAAGACTTCGGGAGGACGACGACGTCCTGCTCGACGGCCCACTTGAGGACGATCTGGGCGGGCGACCTGTCGTACTCGCTGGCGAGGTCCCGTACGACGGGGTCGTCGAAGACCTCCGTGCGGGCGAGCGGCGCGGCGGCTTCGAGGACGGTGTCGGTCTCGCGGCAGTACTCGACGAGGTCGGGACGCTGGAAGTAGGGGTGGAACTCGATCTGGTTGACGGCGATGGGCACGTCGCTGACGTGGTGGGCGGCGCTGAGCTGGTAAGCGCTGAAGTTCGAGACGCCGACGTTCCTGACCGTCCCCTGTTCGTGCAGTGTCGCCATCGCATCCAGGGTCTCGCGGAGCGAGACGGCGGGGTTGGGCCAGTGGATCAGGTACAGATCCAGGTAGTCGGTGCCCAGTTTGTCGAGCGAGGCCTCGCAGGACTCGATCACCGAGTCGTAGTTGAGGTTCTTCGGGAGGACCTTCGAAGTCAGGAAGAGGTCCTCGCGGTCGTAGTCGGCCAGCGCGTCGCCGATCTCGGCTTCGTTCTTGTACCCCTCGGCAGTGTCGACGTGAGTGTACCCGGCGTCGAGACCCGCTCGCACGGCTTCGCGAACGGTGTCGCCGCCGATGTTCCACGTACCGACGCCGACGATGGGGAGTTCGTCACCACTGGGGAGTGTCCGTGTTGGCTGTGACATCGTCTAGGATGGGAGTACACGTGGTGTTAATCGTTGCGCTGCCAGCGGATCTCGTGCGGAGAACGACCGGCACGCTCGTACGACGGGTCACTCCCCCGAGTAGGGCCAATTAGGGTCTCGTGGCGCCCCTTCGGGTGTCGCAGTCTGGTCGGCCGCCTCGGGCATACAGGCCCCGTGTTCGACGAAGTTCTCGCGGGCGTCGCTGAGCGAGACGTGGTTGGTGTCGCTGACGTACTGGTCGTCACCGAACTGGACGGGGTCGTCGAGCCAGTGACACACCGGACAGACCTCGTAGGAACCGGGCTGTCCCTTCGGCAGTGTCCGATAGCCACAACACGGGCAAAAGCCCAGTTCTCGGGAGGCGGGATTGCCGGGCGAGTCGGTGGACATACTCCGCGGTATGTCACGACACACCAAAGAACTATGGGATCGTTCGATCAGTCGCCTTCGCCCGGTTCGACTCGAAGCGGGCGAGACGACTGGCGGAGTCACTCCTCGCTCGCCTCGACCTTGTCGGCGTACTTCTCCAGTTCGGCGGCCATCTCGCGGGCCTCGGCCGACGACAGCGTGACGGTGTCGGCGTGTGGCTCGACCGCGTCGATCTCGGTGTTGTCCATCTCTAGCTGTACCTCGACGGCGTCGGGATCCTCGCGCGTGTCCGTGCTGACGTTCAAGACGGTGTACGCGGATTCCTCGAAGCCGTGACCCTCGACGCGCCCTTCCAACAGGTCGAAGGTCGTGTACGCGTTGACCGTCATGATGCGATCGACCATACCCGATCCACACGCTCGTCGGACTTAAACGGCGAGTTATGACTGGCGATCACGGGCGCGCGCTGATTTCGGAAACCGATCACTCATCGAACGCTACCGAGGACACTGCGGGTCGCGATCAACGAGAAAAGAAGCGAGGCGTCGAGAGCCCTAGTCGTCAGAGGGCAGCGGTTCGTCGTTGGCGTCGGTCGGCGCGGGCGAGGACTGCATATCGCTATCCTCGACGTAGGGGTACCAGGTCATCTTCGTGTTGCCGAGGTACGGGTCGTCGTAGCTGGTCTCCTCGGGGTCTGCCAGCGCCTGTAGCTCCTCCTCGTCGCGGTCGGCGACGAACTCGCGGAAGGTCTCGTCACCGTCGCGCTCGGCCTTGAAGGCGTCGAGCAGGTTCTCGATGTAGCCGGGCACCTCGTCGGCGGCCACGCGCATCTCGACCCAGTCGGCGAACTGGGGGTTCTCGCCGAGACCGCCGCCGAGACCGATGTCGAACGCTTCGACGGGTTCGCCGTCCTTGCGGGTCTTCATGCCGCGCAGGGAGATGTCGGCGATCTGGGGCTGGGCGCAGGAGGCCGTACAGCCCGAGAGATGGATGTGGAAGTCCTCGACGCCTTCGGGGAGTTCGACGTTGTCCTTGAGCCAGCGGGCGTAGCGGACCTGCCGGTTCTTCGTCTCGACGATCGACAGCGAGCAGAACTCCGTGCCCGTACAGGCGATGGAACCGCGCATGAACGGATGAGGATCGGGCGAGTAGTCCTCGAGCAGGTCTTCGGCGAGGAACTCGTCGAGGCGGTCACTGTCGACGTCCGTGACGATGACGTTCTGGCGCTGGGTCAGCCGCACTTCACCGGAGCCGTACTCGTCGGCGAGTTCGGCGAGCTCGTACACGTCGTCGACGCCCATCCGGCCCACGAGCACGTCCAGACCGACGTAGTAGTTGCCGTCGGGCTGTTCGTGGACGCCCACGTGGTCGCCGTGTTCGTTGCCGCCGGCGTTGTAGGTGTACTGATCGCGCATGTCCTCGCCCGCACGCTGGAGGTCGAAGTCGACGAACTCCTCCTGGAGGACTTCGCGCATCTTCTCGGGACCCCACTCGTCCATGAGGAACTTGATGCGGGCGTTGAAGCGGTCGTCGCGGTCACCGTACTCGCGGAACAGCGCAGACATGCCGTGGCCGATGTCGGCTGCCTGCTCCGGGGGCACCCACACGTCGATGTCGCGCGCGAGGCGGGGCTCCTTGCGGGAGAGGCCGCCGCCGACGCGAACGTTGAAGCCGAGTTCCCCATCCTTCTCGGCGGGCTCGAAGGCGAGGTCGTTGATGTCGCCCTGTCCACAGCCCTCGTCACAGCCAGTCACGGAGACCTTCCACTTGCGCGGGAGGTTCGCGTAGTCGTCGTCGCCCTTGAACGTCTCGTGGAGGTCCTCGGCGATCGGCCAGGCGTCGATGTGCTCGTGCTTGTCCTTGCCGGCGACGGGACAGCCGACGATGTTCCGCCAGGAGTCACCACAGGCCTGCTGAGTCGAGAGCCCGACGGATTCGAGCTTCTCGAAGATCTCGGGCACGTCCTCGATCTTGATCCAGTGGAGCTGGATCGACTGGCGGGTCGTCCAGTCACAGTAGGCGTCGCCGAACTCGGGGTTCTCGGCGGGACCGCGGGCGTACTCGTCGGCGACCTCGGCGATGACTTCGAGCTGACCGGGCTCGATGACGCCGTTAGGGGTCCCGATCCGCATCATGAAATATGACTCCTGACCCGAGCGCTGGTGGTACAGACCCCACCACTTGAAGCGCTCGAACCAGGCGTCGTGTTCGTCGTCCGGGATGGCGTCCCAGCCTTCCTCGGCGAAGTTCATCAGGTGCTCCCTGATCTCGTTGCCGTACACCTCGTCCTTCCAGTTCTCGACTTTCGTGGGCATCGGTAGTGTATCCACTCCTAGCGCGCTACCCATATACAACACACCTTCTCGACAAGGCTCCCCACCTCTCCCTGCAACCGGAGATAATTACCTATTGTTCGGCGTCGGCCAGCCGGCGGTACTTGGCCGGCACGTGGACGCTGTCGTGGACGACACCCCGAAATTCACCCGATTCGGGGTCGATGACGCGGCCGACGGTCAGCCAGTCTGTGACGCCCTCAGTCCCACAGGCGATACAGCGTCCGGCGATGCGAGCCTCGATGTTCGGGTGGTCGACGCCGGTGTCGACGAACCCCTCGGCGAGGAAATCGGTCGGTTCACACCCACAGAAGTCGCTCTTGGCCAGCAACCACAGGTCGCTGACGTTCACCTCGCGGGAGTCGTTGACGCTGATCCAGGCCCCGTCGTCGAGCTGGTGAACGTCGGTCGTCATTACATGTCATTAGATTCCCCAGCCACCTGAGTCGTTCGACGCCCCCAATTTTCGCCGGAATCGTCGCGACCTGACTCCCGTCTTGCGGTGTGTGCTACTGAATGCCACGTTTCGTTGCAGAACGCTACCCGTACTAGATACCTGCACGGGTTGCCGGCAAACGGGAGTGCTGGTAGAGATTACAGGGGAGAGCGCCTTTATGATGGTATGGACAGTATAGGTGGATACCGAAAGAGAGCGTCGCCCGGCGACGCAACGGAACACCAATGACCAACGCACAACAGAGTTCACGTGAAGACGGAGACGCCGAAGTCGAAGAACCAGCGACTGACCACCTCGACGACGTCGAGGACGGATGCGGGTGCACCGAGATCTGGGAGCACCTCTCGGAGAACCGCGACGAAGCAGCAGCGGACGACTGAAAGATCTCGCCGGCGAACCTGACGTCACCGTATGTGGCGTCGACACCAGAGCCGGAGAGGCAACTGATTCTCGCCGGCGCATCTGCGGCCAGTCTCGTCTGGCCCCAACACCAGAGCCGGAGAGGGCGACTGATTCTCGCCGGCGCACCCGACAGTCACTCGTCGACACCGGTCCCGCTGTGCACAGTCCGGACACGCCGGACCGGACCCTTTTATCCGACCGTTCCCAACAGGGAGTGATGACTGCCGATGGCCACGACGGCCGGAGCCACGCCGAACGCGAGTCGCCGGTGGGGAAGCCCGTCATCCGGGGCGACCCAGATCTGACCGGCCAGCGCGCCGAGGAGGCCGTCGAGTTCGACCCGGACGACCCCGAGAGCCTCGAACTCGCCGCCCGAACGGTGCGAGCCTTCTCCGAGAACACCGCCGGGGCGGACGACAACGTCTACATGCTGCGGGGCGCAGCCGCGTGTGCGGCGTTGGTCCGGGGGGAGGGGTCGTACAAGGCCGCCGCCGAACGGGCCGGCGGGGACGCCACCGTCTCGTTCATCCGTAAGTGGTCTCGCGTCCACGACCTGCCCAATTCGATCCGGCGCCACGTCGCGATGGGGCGGATCGCACCGACAGCGGCGAAACACATCGCCCGCGTCGGCGGCGAGGCCCGCCTCCAGCTAGCGTGGGCGATCCTCGATCACGACATGACGGTGCGGCAGGTCCGGTCTGTCGCCAGCGAC
>Ga0207755_100771_pt1 | contig 12398 bp, 17 predicted proteins | sample A23P2SouthBayCA_FD_187734 | JGI IMG/M metagenome (GOLD analysis project Ga0207755, IMG submission 187734) | Aerobic enrichment media microbial communities from Bioluminiscent Bay, La Parguera, Puerto Rico - A23 P2 (SPAdes) | ecosystem: Environmental > Aquatic > Marine > Unclassified ...
AATATGTGTCGACCACTACCACACGAGGGAGCGGACGTGAGCCGAGCGTCGCCCGCGCGAGTAGGATCGCACTACCGACGCCCGGCCGATCAGGAACCGCGCGCGGTCGGAATCGGATGGCCGTCGCCGATACGTCGCGGTCGAACTGGCTGGCACTCGGTTCTGGTCACTCGACGTATATTTCACGACAAAATGGTCGCTATATGGCCATGTCGGCAGTTTTAGCGGTTTTCGAGGCCGTTTTCAGAATTCGTTACTGCCGTTCAACCGGGCCTTGAACGGCGAAACCTCCCGTTGAACGGGCGATTCGGGGAAAACGCAACGCCGGGTTTATGTGGGTAAGCCGAAACTACCCGATAGCATCTCGCAGGGGTGTGCGTGTCAGCGCGCCAGCAGAGATGCGGTGAACACAATGGATATCAAGCAACTCTTCGACGACGACGACGCGGTGTCGCCGGTCATCGGCGTCATCCTGATGGTCGCGATCACGGTCATCCTCGCGGCCGTCATCGCGTCGTTCGTCCTCGGTCTCGGGAATCAGGCACAGCAGGGCGCACCGACTTCGACCATTGGATTCGATTACGAGCAAGTCAACGAGTGGTCCGATCAGGACAACGTCGGTGTTTTGACCGTCTCACACGACGGCGGAGATTCGGTCAGTGACGAAGAGCTGTATATCCGTGGAAGTAATTTTTTCGACCTGTATGAAGACACCGGGTCTAGTCGCGCGAGTACTTGGCGCGGGTGGCTGAAACAGAACGCGAGCGCCAGCAGTATAGACCACATGAACGCATCTGTCGAGAATGGCATTTGGAACGGGACCGCGAGCGGAGACGACAGCGCGGTCGTCTCCGGTGACCGAGCGTACGTCTCCGTGAACTCGACGTACGACATCAGCGTCGTCTACCAGTCCCAAGAGGGCGACACCTCCTCGACGCTGAACGAGCAGGAAGGCCCCGACGCCTAACTCGCGGCACTCTCTTTCCGTTTTTATCACACCGCGTAGCCGCGGCTCTCATCGACGAGAATCACGCGCTCGGCCGCCACGGAACTCCAAGCCCCGATTGAACGCGATAAATGTCGTCTGAGCGGCCGGTGCGCGCAAAAACGGCGTGGTACACTTATTTCCGTACCCGAGAACTGTCCGGATAGCACTGCGCACGAGCGCGGGTGCTGGTCGAACCATGCATATCAACGGGCTCCTCTCGGACGACGACGCGGTGTCACCGGTCGTCGGCGTTATCCTCATGGTCGCGATCACGGTCATCCTCGCGGCCGTCATCGCGTCGCTCGTCCTCGGGTACGGCAACCAGACCGGGCCGCAGACACCGACGACGAGCTTCGAGGACCAGTACACACCGATTCCCGGCCACGCGGGGTCGGGCTACGCGACGATCGCCCACCAGGGTGGCGACTCGATCGCCGTCGACGCGCTGTACGTCCGCGGGTCGGGCTTCAACGCCTCCGACACCGCCCACGGGAACGTCCAGTCGCCGGACTCACTCGACGTACAGGACGAGTTCTACGAGGACGGCGAGACCGTGCGGCTCCACGTCAACGAGACCGGGTTCTGGCCCGCCGACCGCGCCTCCGGCCAGGACAGTCAGATCGTCACCGAAGACTCGATCAACGTCCCCGTCGACCGCGACTACGAACTGCTGCTGGTGTATCGCTCACCACACGACGAGTCGTCCTCGATCGTCTACACCGCCGACGGTCCCGGCGCGTGACCGTCTACCCCGACTTCGAGCGATTCGCCGTCGACCACTCTGGACCATAGATGCCTCTCCGTCGGCCAACGAGCGTGTAGAAACTGAGTGGGCCAACGCGGATTTGAACCGCGGACCTCCCGGTTATCAGCCGAGCGCTCAACCTAACTGAGCTATTGGCCCGTGCCGAACGCATCCATACGTTTCCGATGGGGGACTTTAACAGTTACCCTTCGGCCTCGATAGCCCCGCCGTGTGGCGGTTCTGTGGTACGGTCACACAGGGAACCACCGACGGGGGTCGTCGCTCAGTCGAACCCGCGGCGGTCGTCGCGGTCGTCGTCCTCGAACTCGACGTCGTAGGCGTCATCGTCGAGGTCGTATGCGTCGTCGGAGGGGCCGGTCGGGCCGGGGCCTTGCCCCCCGACGTTGGGGCCCTGGCCGCCGACGTTCGGGCCGCCCTCGCCGCCGAAGGGGAACCCGCCGATGTAGACGTTGCCGGTGGCGAACCCGCCGCTTTTGTTGTCCATGTAGGGGACGAGTATCTTCTCGCGGACGAACCAGCGGACGGGCGCGCGGGTGAACGGGACGAGCAGCAGGATGCCGATCGCGTCCGTCACCAGGCCGGGCGTGAGCGTCAGCGCGCCGGCGACGAGCAGGAAGGCGCCGTCGAGCAGTTCGTTCGTCGGGAGTTCGCCGACGGCGAGTTTCCGCTGTATCTCGCGGATGGTGTGGCGGCTCTCCGCACGGACGAGCAACAGCCCGAGGAGGGCGGTCAGGACGACGAGGAGGACCGTCAGCGGGGCGCCGATCTGTGTCGCGACGAAGACGAGAAACAGCGAGTCCAGCAGCGGCACCAGCAACAGCAACCCCAGATACCGGAGCATACCTCGGCTTGTCGCCGACGACTCAAACACTTTTCGAGCGGGGTCGTCACTGGGCTCGCGACCGCGCGAGCGCACGGCCGGTGGATCTCCCTCTCAGATGTAGTCCTGGCCGCGGAAATACGAGAGCATGACGAGCGCGACCAGTACCATGCCGACCATGACGGCGGGGTAGGCGTAGGGCCAGGCGAGTTCGGGCATGTTGTAGGGGCTCGCCTCGAAGTTCATGCCGTAGACGCCGACGACGAACGTGAGCGGGATGAAGATGGTCGCGACGACGGTGAGCACCTTCGTCACCTCGTTGGTGGACTGGGAGAGTGTGTTGAGGTAGATATCCCGGGCGCCCGAGGCCAGATCGCGGTAGGTCTCGGTGAGGTCGACGAGCTGGACGAGGTGGTCGTACACGTCGCGGAAGTACTTCTCGGTCTCCTCGCTCACCTGAGCGGGGTCGCCTCTGGCGAGGACGCCGACGGCCTCGCGGGTGGGCCAGGCGAGCTTGCGGAAGGAGAGCAGCTCGCGGCGGACGCTGTTGATGGCTTCGAGCGTCTCGATGTTCGTCGAGGTCGTCACGGCGTCCTCGACGGTCTCGATGTCGTCTTCGATCTCGTCGAGCAGGTGGAAGTACTCGTCGACGACGACGTCGAGGACGCGATAGGCGGTGAAGTCGGCACCGCGGTGGAGGAGGCGCTCGTCGCCCGAGCGGACGGCCTGTCGGACGCGGTCGACCGGGTCCGCGGGACCGGGGCTGAGCGTGAGCAGCCAGTCGTCGCCGACGAAGACGCCGACGGGCACGTCGCGGATCTCCTCGTCGAAGGTAGTCTCGCCGCCCCGGAGCGTGGCGCGCTTGACGGCGACGAACGTGTAGTCGTCGTACTCCTCGGCTTTGGGGCGCACGCCGTTCAGCACGTCCTCGACCGAGAGTGGGTGGATGTCGAACGCGTCGGCGACTCGCTCCATCTCGGCGCGATCGGAACCGGCGGCGTGGACCCAGGTCGTCCCCTCGGCGGCGCGGGCCGCGACGAGGTCGTCGTACTCGGTGACCTCGTCGGCGCGGTAGACGAGCGCCGTCGTCACGGGTCGTCCTCCGGGATGTTCGACCGTCCGATCGCCGCGAGCGTGACCCCAACCATCACCGCGGTCACGGACAGCGACCGCCCCGGATAGGGTGTCCCGACGCCGACCGCGTACCCCACGGTCCCGACGGCCGTGAGCGCCAGACCGAGCGGGAGTGCCGCTCTCATGTCACCTCCAGATGACCGCGAGCGACAAAAGCGTATGCCGGTCGCTGTCGATCGTCCCCTGCCCGTCGCGACTCTCTGCCGGCGGGACAAGACACTTACGGGACCCTGCGGAGTAGACGAGTGTATGGTCCACTGCCCTGAATGCGAGACCGAACTCGCCGAGAAGGAAGACGTCGAGTTCGTCGACATGGACGCGAAGATGGCCGGCCTGTTCCGTTCCTCCAAACGCTTCTACGTGGTCGGGTGCGCCGACTGCGGCGCCGCGATCGGCAGCGGCGTCGCCGGCGGCGGCGGATAGTCGCGGTGCGATAGGAATCGAGCGCGACCCTCGGCGAGTCCGTCAGGCCGGCGGGTGACGGAGGCCGGCCAGCAGTGCGTCGACTCGCGAGCGCTCCTCGACCGCCTCGGGGTGGACGGCGACGACGGTGACGAAGTCGCCGTCGTGTTCCACCGTCGCGAGGTGGATCGTCGCGTTCGTCCGCACGCCGCCCATCGACCGGGTGGCGGCGTACTCCGAGACCGTCCGGGACTCGCCGAGGAACTCGACCGAGCGGTTCGTCCGGAACTCGACGTTCGCGAGGCCCGAGGAGGCGCCGACGAACCGCCGGACGAGCCGCTCGTCCGAGAGCGACCCGATGGGGTTGACCGAGGTCCCCGCGACCGTCGCGGCGGGCGACGTGAAGACGGTCACTCGCGCGAAGTCCCCCTCGATGCCCTCGGCCAGCGCGACGGTGCGGTTGTACCGCCGGAGTTCGCTGGAGACGACCACCTGTCGGGTCTGGCCCCCGACCGTGACGTTCTGCGTGCTGTTGGGCGAGGCGCTGTGTGCGAGCCGATAGTCGGTCTCCTCGAGCGTCGCGTCGTCGACCTCGGTCGCGTTCGCCGCGAATCCGAGCGGCTCGCTCCCCGTCAGGAAGCCGACACAGCCGGCGCTCGCCAGCAGGAGGACGAGCACGACTCCGATACCAGCTTGGCGTGACAGTCTCATGTCACCGACGTTATCGCCGCGGGGAATAAACCCGCCGGCCGGGTCTCGACGGGAGAGCCGCGACCGCCGCCGGGCGGACGAGGGCTACTCGAAGCGGTACGTCGGGCCGTCGTCGCCGTCTTCGACCGCGACGCCGATGTCGTCGAGGCGGTCGCGGAGGTCGTCCGCACGCTCGTAGTTGCCCGCCTCGCGCTCCCGCTCGCGCAGGTCGAGGACGAGCTCGGCCAGGTCCTCGGCGACCCGGACCTCCCCGCCGTCGGCCGTCCCGAACGAGAGCCCGAACACGTCGCCGCCGAGTTCCTCGAAGGCGTCGATGGCGCGCTTGAGGCCCGGGAAGTCGTAGCGGTCGCGCTCGTCGACGTGGGCGTTGACCGCCGACGCGAGTTCGAGCAGCGCCGCCATCGCCTCGCGGGTGTTCAGATCGTCGTTCATCGCCGTCTCGAAGTCCGCACGGGCCGACTCGACGGCCTCCCGGAGGATCGAGTCGGCGGCGTTCGAGTACGCGTCGACGCTGTCGGCGGCCTCGACGGCCCGCTCGTAGCCGCGTTCGAGCTGTTCCCAGCGCTCCTCGGCCTCGGCCAGGGTTCCCTCGGAGAAGGTCGGGTCGGCGGAGTAGACGGTGGAGAGGAAGAAGGTCCGGAGAGTGTCGACGCCGAACTCCTCGATGGCTCCCCGAGCGGTCGTGAAGTTCCGCAGGCTCGACGACATCTTCTCGTCTTCGACCTGGACCATCCCGGTGTGGAGCCAGTACTTCGAGAACTGTTGACCGGTGGCACACTCCGCCTGTGCGATCTCGTTTTCGTTGTGCGGGAAGACGAGATCGGACCCGGCGACGTGGACGTCGAAGGTCTCGCCGAGGTGCGTCGTCGACATCGCCGAGCACTCGATGTGCCAGCCGGGGCGGCCCTCGCCCCACGGCGAGTCCCAGGTCTGCGCTTGCTCGGCGGCCTCCTCGGGCGGCGCCGCCCCCTCGTGCTGGTGGCTGGCGATCTCCTCGGGATCGACGCCGCCGGCCTTCCACAGCGCGAAGTCCGCGGGGTGGCGCTTCTCGGCGCGTTCGTTCTCCTCGCCCTGGGCTTCGGCCTCGTCGACGTCTTGGTTCGAGAGCTTGCCGTAGTCGTCGTCGGCGGTCACGTCGAAGTAGACCGACCCGTTGGACTCGTAGGCGTAGCCCGTCTCGACCAGCGTCTCGACCATCGCGACGATCTCGTCGACGTGCTCGGAGACGCGGGGGTACACGTCGGCCCGCTTGAGGTTCAGCGCCCGCATGTCCTCGATGAACGACTGCGTGTAGTGGCGGGCGACGCTCTCCTCGTCGTCGCCGACCTCGCCGACGCGGGCGACGATCTTCTCGTTCACGTCGGTGAAGTTCTCGACGTGGCGCACGTCGTAGCCCAGGTAGTCGAGCCACCGGTGGACAACGTCGGTGTGGGTCCACGTGCGAGCGTGGCCGACGTGGGCGGGGTCCGAGGTCGTCAGCCCGCAGAGATAGAGGGTGACCTCGTCGTCGTCGACCGGCTCGAACGCCTCGCGCTCGCCCGTGAGCGTGTTCGTCACCTGCAGCGTCATTACCGGAAGCTACGCGGCCCGGCGTTTCAAGGTGGCGGATGGGCGGCGATCCGCGCCGCGACCCTACCCCGCGAGCGCGTCCTCGACCGCCCGCACGGCGTCCGGCCCGTCGTGGCGACCGACGACCACCACGAGCGACCCGCCGCCGACCGCCGCGGCCTCGACGGCCACCTCGGCTGTCTCCAGTCGCCCGAGCACTTGCCGGAGCGCCCCGGCGTCGGCGTCGCCACCCGCCGTAATCGCCGTCAGCGACCCGGCGTCGGGAACCAGCGCGAGGTCACCGACCACGAGCAGCGCGTCGGCGGGGTCGCCCTCGCCGAGCCCGCTCTGCATGCTCACCGGCGGGTCGCTCCCGGGTCGCTCGTAGTCGGGGAGGTCCTCGGCGAACCGGCGGAGCGCGGCGACGACCGCATCGGTCTCGCCGTCGACGGCGAGAAAGCGGGCTGCGGCGGTGTAGTTGACCACGCTCGCCCGGAGCGCGTCGACCAGGAACGGGTGGCGCCGGGCGGCCTCGCGAGTGTCCGCGGCGAGTGTCATGCGCGTTTGGATGCGGACGACGATCAAAAAGTCACCGGGACGGCGGCCGGGTGCGCCGGTCAGTCGAAGTATAGGGCGATGTGGTCCTCGTGGTTCGAGTCGGCGTCGGTCGGCATCGCATCGAACCAGGCGAGGTCGAGCGTCGCGGGGTCGAACGCGGGGTGGTCCCAATCGTCGGCGACGGTCGGCTCCTCGCGAAACGAGTCGGCGTCGCTGGCCAGCGACGCGCCGAAGTGGAGTATCGCTGCGCGGAACGAGTCGTCGCTGTCCCCCTCGCGGTGGAACTCGATGTACTCGACGAGCTCGGCCGCTTCGACGGTTACCTCGACGCCGGTCAGTGCTTCGACGGCCGCCACGGCGGCGCTCGCCCAGTCCTGGCCCGGGTCCACCTCGCCGCCGGGCGGGGACCAGTCGTCCCCTCCCTGGAGGAGGACCGCGCCGTCGTCGCGAGTGACGCCGACCATCACGACCCCGTCGATCTGGTTGTAGCGGTCGCGGAGCGCGTCGAACTGCTCGTCCGGGAACGCTCGCGTCCGTTCGTCGACCGCGACGCCGTCGCGGGCCGCGACCGCCTCCGGGTCCGGGGCGGTGACACCAGTGTCGTCTTCGGACATCTGCTCGACATATCAGCCGAACTGCAATATTGTTTTCGAACTGTCATTACGTGGTCGAGGGTTGGCGACGCCCAACGACACCCATTTGAGGGTGTTGTCCGTACGCGCGGGTATGGAAGCGCTCGTCATCGTCGCACACGGCTCGCACCTCAACGCGGGGTCGAGCGCGCCGACGTTCGACCACGCAGACACCATCCGCGCCACCGGCGCCTTCGACGAGGTCCGTGAGGGGTTCTGGAAGGAAGAGCCCTCCTTCCGCGAGGTCCTGCGGACCGTCGAGAGCGACGAGGTGTACGTCGTCCCCCTGTTCGTCTCGGAGGGCTATTTCACCGAGGACGTCATCCCGCGGGAGTTGCGCCTGGAGGAGTGGGACCCGGAGGCCTGGGATTCGGACGGCACCAGCGCCACCCACGCGACCCTGCAACCGACCGACGTGGACAAGACGGTCCACTACTGCGGGCCCGTCGGCACCCACGAGGCGATGAGCGACGTGATCGTCCGTCGCGCCGAGTCGGTGACCGGTGACGACGAGGTGGGCGAAGGGTTCGGTCTCGCGGTCGTCGGCCACGGCACCGAGCGCAACGAGAACTCCGCGAAGGCCATCGAGTACCACGCCGACCGCATCGCGGAGATGGATCGGTTCGACGAGGTTGAGGCGCTGTTCATGGATGAGGACCCGGAGGTCGACGACGTGACCGACTACTTCGAGAGCGAGGACGTCGTCGTCGTGCCCCTCTTCGTCGCCGACGGCTACCACACCCAGGAGGACATCCCCGAGGACATGGGGCTCACGGAAGACTACCGCGAGGGCTGGGACACCCCCGCCGAGGTCGACGGCCACCGGATCTGGTACTCCGGGGCCGTGGGGACCGAACCGCTGATGGCCGACGTGGTGCTCGAACGGGCCGCCGACGCCGGCGCCGACGTGGCCGACGCCGTCGAGCGCGTGCGGGCGGAGACGGGGAGTGCGGAACCCGCGGACGACTGAACTGCGGGGGCGACCGGTCAGGAACCGTTGCCGTCCGCGTCGTCGTCGGCGAGCGCCGCCCGGATCTCGCGCAGGGAATTGATACCGTACAGTCCGAGCGCGATCCACGCGATCGAGAACACGACGCCGAGCACGGCGAACGCGAGGCCGAGGGTGGTTTCGTCGATTGCGACCATCGTACCCCTACCTACCGCGCCGAACCAGTTAAGGGGGTAGCCACGGCTTCACTGGGTGAAGCCGAGCCGCCGGCTTGACACTCCGAGCGGACGGTGATTTCGTGTGGATGAGGACACCGACCTCGACACCGTGGCGTCGCTGCTCGGCGACGACTGCGCGCGGACGATCCTCGAAGCCACGGCCGCCGAGGCGCTCTCGGCGGAGGAACTCGCCGAGCGCTGTTCGGTGTCCGGCCCGACGGTCTACCGCCGACTGGAGACACTGCGCGAACAGGAACTGGTCGCCGAGCAGACCCGCGCCGGCGAGGACGGACACCACTACAAGGTGTACACCGCGACGCTCGACCGCGCGGTCGTCGACCTCACGGAGGATGGGTTCGAGATACGGCTCAGTCGCCGCGGGCGGATGGCCGACCGGTTCACCGAGTTCGTGGAGGATTTGAGATGAGTGTTCCACTGCACTTCGCCGCGACCGCGGACGGGCTGATCCCCGGGATCACGACCGCCGTCATCGCGGTCCTGGGCTTCGCCGTCGGCTACGTCGCCTACCGCGGGTACCGCCGCAACGAGAGCCTCCCCATGCTGTTCGTCGCCGCGGGCTTCTTCCTCGCGTTCTGGACGCCCGGGGTCCTGTTCGGGGGGTTCGCCGCCCTCGACGCGGTCGCGACGTTCGCGCCGGGACTGCGGTCGACCGTCCGCACCGCGCTCGCGCTGGCCGCCGACCTGGCGACGATCGTCGGGCTCGTCTGTATCCTCTACGGCCTGTGGATGCCCCGGCGGTGAGCCCGGAACGCCGACGGACGACCCAGGCACGGTCTCAGGCTCTGCGACCGACGGTGGGTTTTTAAGCCGTCGACGGTCGACGGACGGGTGTGAGCGACGATCGCGACGAGGCGGAGGTACTCGCGCTCCTCGAAGACGAGTACGCCCGCGCGATCCTCGCAGCCACGAGTGCCAGACCAATGCCAGTAGACACGCTCAGCGAGCGGTGCGACGCGTCCGAGTCGACTATCTATCGGCGCGTCGACCGCCTGAAAGAACACGACCTCGTCGAGGAACAGACCGAGTTCGACCCCGGTGGCCACCACTACAACGTCTACGCCTCCCGACTCAGAGGCGTCAACGTCACCTTCGAAGACGGCGAGTGGTCGGTCGAACTGGACCGCCGCCCGGCGTCCGAGGAAGACGTCGCCGACCGCTTCACGAGGATGTGGCAGGACCTATGATCTGGGGGTACACCGCCGCACAGTTCGTCGCGGTGCTGGTCTCGCTCGGGTCGACCGTACTGGGTCTCGTCATCGGCTACCAGGCCTATCGCGGCTTTCGCCGCAACGATAGCCGCTCGATGCGGTACCTCTCGATCGGTCTCGTCCTGTTGACAGCCGTTTCGTTCTCGCTCGCCTTCTTCGGGACGCTCCTGCTGCGGATACAGATCCTCCCGACGTCGGTCGGCGACCCGCTCAGACTCGTGGTCAGGCTCCTCCAGTTCGCCGGCCTCGCGTTCATCACGTACTCGCTGTACAGCCGACCGTAGGCCACTGGCACTCGTGGTCGGACCGCTTACCGGACCCCGTCACTCGCAGGTCATCGAGACGGCGATATCGACGAGCGTCTCGCGCGACGCGGGGCCGATAACCCTGTACGTCGCTCCCTCGCAGCGCCAGGTGAGCAACCGCTCGTCGAGCACCTCGCTGATCCGCCCCTCGCGGCCAGCGACGTCGACGCGTTCGCCGCTCTCGTTCGTCGGCGATAGCGGGGTGGCGTCCGGCTCCTTGCTGACCAGCACCGTCGCCGAGCCGTTGGTGTACTGGAGCGAAAGCGTCTCGTTGCCGCGGTAGGTGGTCAGACTCCCGCTCTCGAAGCGGTACTGGGCCGGAACGTTCGGGTCGGGGACCTCGATGTCGGTCGCCGCCACGAGCGACTCGCGGGACTCGAAGGACCGACTCTCGTAGGTCGACTCGACGACGGTCGCGTTCGCCGGTGGGTCGAACTCGAAGGTACCCGGCGGGACGTCCGGGTTGAACGTGACGTTGCGGTAGGTCGTCGTGACGACGGTCCGGTCGCCGCCGACCGACACGGACGTGTTGGTTCGGATCGGATAGTACCACTCGGTGTCGAACCACAGCTCGACCGTGCCGATAGCGGAGTCGTTCCTGAGCGGTTCGATCGTGACGGCGTGAGTCTCCCGGCCGGCGACGGTCTCGGTGCCGTTGTACGTCAGCGAGACGTTACCGTAGAACGACAGCGACCCGCCGACCGGCGAAGAACTGCCCCCACCGGCCGCGGGGACGACCGGCAGCTGAGAGATTTCGGCCGGCGTCGACTCGTCGTCAGAACTCGCCCGTAATCGTTCGAAGACGGTCACGTAGGACTCGAACGAGCTGTTCTGCCTCACCGACGAAGTGTTCAGGTCGAGGATCCGGACCCGGTTCGCAGACCGGTCGTACAGCCAGGTCCGGGAGCCGTTCGAGACTGTCAGTGTCTCGTTCGCCCCGGACACGACCCGGCTTCTCGATTCGCCGGTATCGAGGCGAGCGATCGTGTGGCTGCGCGAGGAGTTCACGTCGTTGCTGTCGTTCAACTCGTTGACGACCGTCGCTTCGATGGCGTCCAGCGAGTCGAGTTTCTCTTCGACCGTCGCTCCGTCGGGGAGGCCGTCGCCACCGCCCATCACGGCACACCCCGCCGACACCGCCGCGAGCGCGACGACTGCCAGCAGCGCGAGACGGTGGACGGAGCGATCGGAGATGGAGGGCGTACGCATCGTATCGGGCTATCCGCACGTTCGGTGGTAAAACGTTCGGGAGGGCGAGCGGCGCCAGCGGGGACTGGGCCGATGTTCGTCGGGTCGGACCGAGGGACGAAGTGACGGTTACGGGGCGCCGACCCCGCGTAGCCGGGGCGTCAGGGACAGCCGATCGACTCGGCGACGGTCAGCAGCGTCCCGCGGTCGACGTCGCCGGTGACGCTCAGACGACCGTCGTCGCAGGTCCACTGAACGCTGCCGGTCTCGCCGATGGAGACGTATCGGCCGTCGTGGTCGCCGACGGAAACGGACTCGCCGCGGTCGGAGGGCGGCCCCGCCGCGTCGGGCGAGTGCGTGACCGACACCGACGCGGAGCCGTTCGAGTACTGCATCGAGACGGCGCCGTCGATGGTCGACCCGCGCTCGAAGTCGAACCCGTCGGGCACCTCGGGGTCCGGCACGGTCGCGTTCGCCGCCGCGACCAGGTCCGCGCGCGTGTCGAACGTGCGGAGGTCGATAGAGTCGCGCTCGACGGTGGCGTTCGCGGGCGGCTCGTAGGTGAACCGCGCGTCGTCGATTCCGGGGTTGATCGTCAGGTTATCGTAGTGGACCGTGGCGGTGACGTTCAGCTCGCCGGACATCGCGTAGCGGACCTGCACCGGGAATCGCTTCTCGGTGTCGACCCACATCGTGACGTTGCTCGTGATCCGGTCGTCGCTCTCGTTGCCGGGAAGGAGCCGGACTTTCCAGACGGACTGGCCCTCGAGTTGGACCTCGCCGTCGTAGACGACCGAGCGGTCGTCGACGAGCCGGCTCAGCTGCCCGCCAATCCCGGAGTCGGTCGAGTCGGGGATCGTGACGTTCGTTCGAGTCGCCAGGTTCTCGCTGGCGTCGTAGTACCAGGTGACGTCGTCGCCGACGACGGTCACGTCACCGGCCCGGCGCTC
>Ga0207755_100774_pt1 | contig 12356 bp, 15 predicted proteins | sample A23P2SouthBayCA_FD_187734 | JGI IMG/M metagenome (GOLD analysis project Ga0207755, IMG submission 187734) | Aerobic enrichment media microbial communities from Bioluminiscent Bay, La Parguera, Puerto Rico - A23 P2 (SPAdes) | ecosystem: Environmental > Aquatic > Marine > Unclassified ...
CCCGCCGATCCGAACCCGGTCGTCCAGGCCCGCGACGACGCGGGCGAACGATGAGTACCCCCGATGGCGGCCGACGAAAGCGTTCTCGAACCGACCCGGAACCCGAAGACGATCCCGACATGGGCGACCTCTTCGACGACCTCTCGGAACTCGAAGCGCTCGTCGACTCCCCGGAAGAACGCGAACGCGTCCGGGAGGCGATGCAAACGGCGAGCGAGGTCGAGGACGCCGACGCGCCGGTGTTCGGCCAGATCGTCTGGGGTTTCGACAGGGCAGACCTCGCCGAATCCGTCCTCGGGGCGCTCCTGTTCGGGATCCCGATGGCTGTCGAGGGCGGCACGGTCGACTCCGGTGTCTACCTCTCGGCCCGGCCGCTGTTCCTGGCCCTGACGGTCCTCGCGACGGTCTCCGTCGTCGTCGGGATCCTCTACGTCGCAGAGATACAGGACGTGCGCGTCGCGTACGCCTTCTTCGGACTCGTCCCCCGTCGACTCGTCGGCGTGCTCGGATCGTCGTTCCTGACCGCGGTGGTGCTGTTGACCGCCTGGGGTGTCGTCGACTGGGCCGATCCGTGGGTCGACCTGTGTGTCTGTGTCGTCGCCTTCTTCCCGATGGCGATCGGTGCGGCCCTCGGTGACATTCTCCCGGGGAGCTAACCGATTCTCGTCGGAAACCACTCGCCGGTCCTCGGTTCGGGACGACACCGTCCGTGTTGGTCACCCTCACACGCTCGCGGCGCGTTTGACAATCGTTAAAAGCCGTGGTCGGATACGGTTGTGTATGAGCGAGAGCGACAGTCAGCGCAAACGCACACAGAAGTGCGTCTCGTGTGGCATCAACATCGCCGGCACGAACGCCGCTGCGTTCAAGTGCCCGGACTGCGGCCAGCAGATCTACCGCTGCGCCAAGTGCCGCAAGCAGAGCAACCTCTACGAGTGTCCCGACTGCGGGTTCCGGGGGCCCTAACGATGGGGAAAGTAGCTGCCAAGATCAAGGTCATGCCGAACAGCCCGGACATCGACCTCGACGCGCTCCAGGAACGCCTCGAAGGGTCCCTGCCCGAGGGCGCGAAGATCAACGGCGTCGAGCGTGACGACGTGGCCTTCGGTCTCGTCGCACTGTTCCCGACCGTGATCGTCCCCGACGACAGCGGCGGCACGGAAGCCGTCGAAGAGGCCTTCAAAGAGGTCGAAGGCGTCGAGTCCGTCGGCGTCGAGAACGTCGGCCGCATCTGACGACTCCCGGTTTTCCACCCCTTTCGACGACAGACTGAGCCGCTGGCTCGTGTGTCACGGTGACCCGCTGACGGGACGGGAACGCACGTTTTATTAGGGCGACCGGTTTATCGGACCGCACGAATGCCTAGTTCGGACGGACCCCTCAAAGGAACGCGGAACAAGCTGAAGAACACCCCCCGAGAGCGTGGCACCTCGCCGCCCCAGCGCGCCGTCGAGCAGTTCGACGACGGTGACAAGGTCCACCTCAAGATCGACCCGTCGGTCAACGACGGCCGCTTCCACCCGCGCTTCGACGGCTCGACCGGCGTCGTCCTCGGCAAGCAGGGCGAGGCCTACAAGGTCGAGATCAACGACGGCGGCAAGGACAAGACCATCATCGTCACGCCCGCGCACCTCCGACGACAGGAGTAAGGCATGACGATCTTCAAAGAGAAGGTCGACGAGGAGTACCTGACGCTCGCAGAGACGAAGGAGATCCTCGAAGACATCGAGGCCGAGCGCTCGCTCGACGAGGACCGCGAGATGCGCTACGAACTCGCGCGTGCCATCGAGCACGTCAACCGCTTCGCGCTGCTCGACCCCGAGGAGGCCGACGAGTTCGTCGCACAGTTACAGGAACTCGACAAGGTCGACGAGCCGACGGCGTACAAGATCGCGAACCTGCGCCCGGAGGACCGAGACGAACTCCGGTCCGTGTTCGCACAGGAGCGCTACTCGCTGTCTGGCGACGAACTCGACGAGATTCTCAACGTCGTCAAGCAGTACGTCTGATCGACTGTCGCGTCACCACGACGCCCTCCCCGACCCACGACATTAAGTGGGCGCTAGCCATATCGACTGACATGAGCGATACCGAGAGCGGTGACGACGGTGAGCCGGCCGTCGTGCTGGACTTCTTGCCACACGGCAAAGCCGACGACGACCGGCCGCAGTATCAGAAACAGCCGCTCGCGTACGCGATGGGTGTCGACGACTTTCGCCTCTTCGAGATCGTCGTGGGAGAGGGCAACGACGTGACCTTCGGCGACCGGATCGACGTTCACGACACCGACTTCGAGCGGGTCAGCGTCGTCGAGTACGAGGATCTGCCCAGCGGCGCGCAGTCGGAACTGGACTACGCCGTCGAGGACCTCGTCGAGGACGAGGAGCAACGGTTCGTCGACTTCTACAACGACGCCCAACCGATCACGCTGCGGCTCCACCAGCTGAACCTGCTGCCGGGGATCGGCAAGAAGCTCCGGAACTCGATCCTCGACGAGCGAAAGCGCAAGCCCTTCGAGAGCTTCGGAGAGATCGAGGAGCGAGTCAGCGGGCTCCACAACCCCGAGGAAGTGCTCGTCGAGCGGATCCTCGAAGAACTACAGGAAGACGACCTGAAGTATCGGACCTTCGCCCGTCGCGAAGACGAGGACTAGCGCCGAAGTGACACCGTTTTACGCGCCTGCCCGCTACCGGTGAGCAATGACTCTCGACGGAAACCGTGGACCGGCGGCCGAGGACGCCGCATCCGGTACACGCGACCCGGACGCCCTCGTCGCCCGGGCGGGCAAGCGAGCAGACACGCGCAAGGACCAGCACTTCCTCGTCGACGACCGCGTACTGGACCGGATTCCAGAGTACGCCACCGACGCGGAGATGGACCTCTCCCACGTGCTCGAAGTGGGCGGCGGCCCCGGCGCACTGACCGACCGCCTGCTCGCCGTGGCCGACCGCGTGACCACGATCGAGCGCGACCCCGACTTCGCGGGCCACCTCCGCGAGGAGTTCGCCGACGCGGTCGACGCCGGTCGGCTGACCGTGATCGAGGGCGACGCGCTCGACGTGGAGTTCCCCGAGTTCACCGCGAGCGTCTCGAACCTCCCGTACGGCGCGTCCAGCGAGATCGCGTTCCGACTCCTCCCTCACGGACGCCCGCTCGTCCTGATGTTCCAGCAGGAGTTCGCGGAGCGAATGGCCGCCGAGCCGGGGACCGACGACTACGGCCGCCTCTCGGTGACGGCCGGCCACTACGCCGACGTCGAGGTCGTCGAGACGGTCCCGCCCGAAGCGTTCTCCCCCCAGCCTCGTGTCGACAGTGCGATCGTTCGCATCGAGCCGCGTGACCCCGACTACTCCGTGCCCGACGACGACTTCTTCATGGACTTCCTCAAGGGGGTGTTCACTCAGCGCCGGAAAACCATGCGCAACGCCGTCCGTAACACCGCCCACATCACCGGACTGGGCGACCCCGACGCCGTGGTCGATGCGGCCGACGGAGAACTGATGGGAAAACGTGCGGGGAAGCTTTCACCGGCGACGTTCGCCGAACTGGCGACGCTGGCCCACGAGGTCGGTGCGCCGGGTGAGTACTGAGATGACTGGGGACGCGCCGGAAGACAGTGGCGACGGCCGCCCCGCACTGGCCGACCAGCGCGACACGACGATGGTGTACCAGCCGGCGGAGGACTCGGACCTGCTGGCACGAACGGCGAGGGGGGCGGCGACGCCGGGCGAGCGCGCCCTCGACGTGGGGACGGGTTCGGGCTACGTCGCCGAGATGCTGGCCGAGGCCGGCGTCGACATCGTCGCTTCGGACCTCAACCCCGAGGCGTGTCGGCAGGCCACGGAGCGCGGCGTCCCGGCCGTGCGTGCCGACCTGCTCGATCCGTTCCGCGACGACGCCTTCGATCTGGTGACGTTCAATCCGCCGTACCTCCCGACAGACCCGGACAAGGAGTGGGACGACTGGATGGAACACGCTCTCTCGGGCGGCGAGGACGGCCGTCGACTCGTCGATCCGTTCCTCGACGAGGTGGCGCGCGTGGTGGCTCCCGGTGGACAGGTGTTCCTGCTGATCAGCAGTCTGACCGGCGTCGGCGACGTACAGCGCTACGCTCACGAGAAGGGGCTGGCCGGCGAGATCGTCGCCGACGAGGAACACCCCTACGAGCGACTGGTCGTGATCCGATTCGAATTACGGGACGAGGACCCGATCGCGGGAGCGGGGAACGCGGGTCGGTAACGGTGGGATCCGTCCGCTCCGAGGGCGAGACGGAAACTCTCCCGGGCCTGAGACGACGAGGACGGCGTCACTCGTGGTAGTGAATCCAGTCGCTCGTCGGGACGAACTCCGTTCCGCCACAGGCACCACAGGCGTCCGGTTGTTCGAATCGATGATCGCCGCCCGATCGGTGCATCGGCGTGCCGGCGTGGGTCACCTGACAGTTCGCGCAGACGTATTCGACGACGTTTTCTGGACTGTGCGCCATACCGTGACTTCGACCGTATCACGGATATAGGTGTGGTAGCGTATACCGATCTCTCGTGCCAGGGGACTCGGACAGTCGGTGGATAACTACAGGGCATTTTCTGATATAGGAAATATTAAAGCCCGTCATTTCGTACATCGTTCCAATGACACAGGTAGTTGCTGCGACACCCGGTCTGTTCCCGCTGCCGGACTGGGCGAAGGACGAACTGTCTCGACTGAAAGGCCACCAGAAATCCGACCTCATCAGCGGCGACGAGGGGGCGGAAGTCGTCGACGCCTACGAGCGCGCTCGCGAGGAAGTCGTCGGCGTGCAGGAAGACGCCGGTCTCGATCTGGTCACCGAGGGCCAGCTGCGCTGGGACGACATGATCGCCCACCCGCTGGCGATCGCCGACAACGTCGAGACCCGCGGAATCGTCCGGTACTACAACAACAACAACTTCTACAGGGAGCCGGTCGTCACCGGCGACCTCGAAGCTAGCGGCGACGTTGCCGCCGAACTCGACGCCGCGGCCGCACTGACCGACGCGGATCTGCAGGCCGTCCTACCGGGCCCGTACTCGCTTTCCGACCTCGCGACCGACGAGCACTACGGCGACGAGGCCGCGTTCCTCGACGCCGTCGCCGACTTCCTCGCGGCCGAGGCCGAGCAGTTCACCGACGTGGACACGCTGTTCCTGCTGGAGCCGTCGCTCGTGGAGAACGCGCCCGGCGAGGGCACCGACGAGCGCGCCAGCGAGGCAATCGACACGGTCGCATCGGCTATCGACGCGAACGTCGTCGCTCACACGTACTGGGGTTCCATCGAGGAGAAAGTGTACGCTCACCTCATGGACGCCGACGTGGACGCCATCGGCTTCGACCTGATCGCCGACCACGAGGAGACCGTCTACAACGTCCAGGAGTACGGCACCAAGGACGACGTCGCGCTCGGCCTGGTCGACGGCCAGAACACGCTCGTCGAGACGCCCGAGACGATCCGCGAGCGCGTCGAGTGGTTCGTCGAGCAGACCGACGGCGACTACGACACCGTCTACGCCACCGCGAACACGGAGCTGTTCTACCTGCCCCAGAACAAGTTCGAGGCCAAGATCGAGGCGCTAGCTGACGCCGCCGCGATCGAGGAGGTGGAAGCATGACGGGTCCCCGCGAGCAGTTCCGACCCGAGGGCCACGACAACGAGCACTTCCTGCTGACCAGCGTCGTCGGTTCCTACCCCAAGCCCAAGTGGCACGACCGCGCCCGCGAGATGTTCGAGGACCCCGACGCCGACTTCGGCGAGGACGAGTGGGAGGAGGCCAAAGACGACGCCGCGAAGCTCATCACCGAGGAGCACGAGCACGCCGGCCTCGATACCGTCGTCGACGGTGAGATGCGCCGCAACGAGATGGTCGAGTACTTCGCCGAACTGATCGACGGCTACGAGTTCAACGGCCGCGTGAAGGTGTGGGGCCACAACTACTTCGACAAGCCCTCCATCGCCGACGAGGTCGAGTACGGCGAGGAGTGGCTCGTCGACGAGTACAAGTTCACCGCCTCTGTCTCCAGCCGCCCGGTCAAGGTGCCGATTACGGGTCCCTACACCCTCGCTCGCTGGGCGTTCAACGAGGCCTACGAGACCACCGAGGACGCCACCTACGCGCTCGCCGACCTCGTCAACGAGGAGATCGAACGCCTCGTCGACGCCGGCTGTCAGTACATCCAGATCGACGAGCCCGCACTCGCGCAGTACGAGGACGACCACGCCATCGTCGGCGAGGCCCTCGAACGCATCGCCGACGGCGTTCCCGAGGACGTGCGTCTCGGTCTGCACGTCTGTTACGGTGACTACTCGCGGATCTACCCCGAGATGCTGGACTACCCGGTCCACGAGTACGACCTCGAACTCGCCAACGGCGACTACGAACAGCTCGACGTGTTCAAGGCCGACGAGTTCACGAAGGACTTCGCGATGGGCGTCGTCGACGCCCACGTCGCGGAGGTCGAGTCCGTCGAGGAGATCAAGGACAACATCAAGAAAGGGCTGGAGGTCGTCCCGCCGGAACAGCTGACGGTCTCGCCCGACTGCGGGATCAAGCTTCTCCCCCGCGAGGTCGCCTACGGCAAGATGGAGAACATGGTGCAGGCGGCTCGCGAGATCGAGCAGGAACTCGACGCTGGCGAGATCGACGTGGTCGCCGGTGGGGCGGAAGCCAGCGCCGACGACTAAGGCGAGGTTCTGACCGCGAAGAGGAACCTCGTTATTGCGAGCGGGAGTGAGCACAGCGAACGACACGCGAGCAGCGAGACGCCGAGCGAAGCGAGGGGTCTCCGGACGGCGAACGCGGAGCGTAGCGACACGCGAGCAGCGAGCGGTCGACCCTTATACGACCGCCGAGCGGATCGTGCCTTCCCCTCTCACACCGGACCGTGTTTTGAAGACGTTCGCGCTCGAACCCGGAGACATGACACGATCTGTTGGCTTCATCGGCCTCGGTGCGATGGGCGCACCGATGGCGTGGAACCTCGACGACGCGGGGTTCGATCTCGTCGTGTACAACCGAACGACCGAACGGGAACGGCCCTTCGCCGAGGCCGGCGTCAGCGTCGCCGACTCGCCGAAGCACCTCACCGAGCGCGTCGACGTTGTCTGTCTCATCGTCTCTGACGGCGAGGCAGTGATGGACGTACTCGAACGGAATCTGGGTGTCCTCGCCGGCCTCGACGAGGAGACGACGGTGGTCCAGATGAGTACGATCGGCCGCGAGCAGACGATGGCCGCCGCCGACGTCGTCGACGACCACGGCGGTCGGTTCCTCGACTGTCCCGTCTCGGGGACCGTCGGCCCGGCCCGCGAGGGGACGCTGGTCGGCCTCGCTGGCGGCGACGCGGCCGTGATCGACGACGTGGAGCCGATTCTCGACGCGATGTGCGAACCGGTCGTCCGCTGTGGCGAGGTCGGGCAAGGGACGAGTATGAAACTGTTCGTCAACGCGCTGCTGGGCAACGCGATGAGCGCGTTCGCCGAGACGCTGACGCTTGGTGCGAACAGCGGCCTCGACGTCGAGGACATGCTGACGGTCGTCGAGAACGGCGCGCTCGACTCGCCGCTCTTCACGGCGAAGGGTGCCCAGATCAGTGACGGCGACTACGATTCGCGCTTCCCGGTCGACTACCAGTTCAAGGACCTCGATCTGGCGCTGGATCTGGCTGGCGACGAGGGGGTCCCGATGCACCAGACCGCCGCCGCGCGCGAACTGTTCAGCGCCGCTCGGGCCGACGGTCACGGTGGCGAGGACATGGCCGCCGTCGTGCGTCACCTCGCGGATCTGACCGGCGTCGACCTCGCCGAGTAGGTCTCGCCTGCGCGTCTCGGGCGGGCGCTGTCACCGTTCGCCCGTTTCGACGGAGCGGCGCGTGTCGAGAGCCGAAACAGTGACATTCTATCACAAACAACGAACAGCAACTGGTGGCCCGGAATGGATCGGAAATCGGTGCTTGTCGTCTCGGACGGTGGTGTCGACGTGCCGACGCTCGAGAGCGAGCTGTCGGGACACCGGATCGATATCGACCGTCTCGACGATCACACTCGGTTGTTCGACAGACTCACGCGATCCGTGTACCACGGCCTCGTCCTGCCGGCGACGATCGGTGACCAGACCGGCTTCGAGATCTCCTACGGCGTCACGGAACTGTTCCCCGAGCTACCCGTGATCGTGGTCGGTGCCGCCGGAGACGAGGTCCCCGACGACCTCGACGTTCTCGCCGTCCCTGTCGAGGGGGTCGCCGACGCGATCACGGCCGCTCTCGGCGGCCCGGCCCCGTCGGTCGCGGGGCGAGAGCCGTCCCCGATGGAGACGATGTTGCTCTCGATGTTCGAGCAGTTACCCGTCCACCTCTACGCCAAGGACGCCGAGGCGCGCCACGTGCTGTTGAGTCGGAACGAACTCGAACCGACCGACCTGCTCGGTCGGACCGACCTCGACTTCACGGAACTCCCGGAAGAACACCGGAAGGCCGCCTATCGCGACGAGCGGGAGGTCATCGCGAGGGACGAATCGCGTCTGGAGGTCGAGGAGTACACCGACTTCATCGACTCACACACGTTGACTTCGAAGGTCCCGTGGCACGACGCCGACGGTGAGGTCGACGGACTCGTCGGCCTGACACAGGACATCACCGAGTACAAGGTCCAAGAACACGCCTCACGTCGACAGCACGAACGCCTCGTGAAAGTGGCGCTCGTCGCGGCCCACGAGTTCAGGAACGAACTGCAGGTCGCCCACGGTCGGTTGCAACTGATGGACGACGACGAGCAAGTCGCGGTCGTCGAGGAGTCGCTGTCCCGGATCGCTTCCATCGTCGACACCGTCGTCGAACTCGCGTCGGAGGGGCGAAACGCCCAGCAGCGCCAGCCGCTGTGGCTCTCGACGCTCAGCCGTGAGGTCTGGGACACCCTCGACAGCGGTCGGGCGTCACTCCGGATCGACGAGGATCACCGGATCGTCGCCGATCCGGAATCAGTGAGTCTCTTCTTACAGATCCTGCTGAAGAACGCGCTCGAACACGCCGGGCCCACCGTCACCGTCACGGTCGGGACGACTGAGGAGGGGTTCTTCCTCGAAGACGACGGTCCCGGCTTCGCCGTCGATCCGCCGGATCGGGTCCTCGACGCGGGGTTTACCACTGTCGACGAGAACACCGGGTTCGGCCTGTACGTCGCCAGCAGCATCGCACAGGACCACGGGTGGACGATCTCACTGTCGGAGAGCGCCGACGGCGGCGCTCGTTTCGAAATCCGGAACGTCGAGTCCACTGAGTGACCGTCGCCGACGGGGACGCGTCGCGTTTCTCGCCCGCTGTGGACGTTTCGAGCGTGCTCGACGTCAGTCTCGTTACGGATCGAGTGTGAACGTCTCGTCGCCGTCGAGAACGAGGACTTCGGTGTCGCTCCCGGTCGCTTTCACCTCGCGCCGGAACTCCTCGGGGTCCTGTTCGACCGGTGGGAACGTATCGTAGTGCATCGGCATCGCGTACTCCACGTCCAGCCAGTCGACTGCGATGGCCGCCTGCATCGGTCCCATGGTGAAGTGGTCGCCGATCGGGACCGCCGCAGCGTCCGGTTCCAGATACGCCCCGATCACTTCGCGCATCTCCGTCATCAGACCGGTGTCGCCGGCGTGGTAGAACGTCGTCGATCCCTCGTCTTCGACCTGCGTCGGCTTCGTATCCGAGATGACGAACCCCGCGGGCATCCCGCCGCCGGTCGCACCGTACGACGTCTCCATACCGTTCGTGTGGTCGGCCCGGTGCATCGTCACGAACGCGTCGCCGAGTTCGACTGTCCCACCGAGGTTGAATCCCACCGTGTCGTCGAGTCCGAAGTTGTCTTCACAGTACCCGACGACCTCCGGCAGGCCTGCGACCGTCGCGTCCCGGAACCGGTCGACGTCAGCGATGTGGTCCATGTGGCCGTGGGTCAGGAGGACGTAGTCGGCATCTACGTCCTCCGGGTCGAGGTCCGTCTTCGGGTTGTCGAAGAACGGGTCGATCAGCAGCGACGTCGCGCCGACTGTCACGTGGAACGTCGAATGACCGTGCCAGGTGATCTCCATAGTCGGGCGACGGTACTCGCGGCTGTCACTTAAGGATATAGCCGACGACGTGGTACGCTGGCGACCGACTGGCGTCTACAACTGTCCGTCTCAGTCGTCGGCCGCGTCGCCGTCGCGCTGTTCGCTGAGGTGTTCCCAGATCTCGGTACAGCCACAGCCGTCGTCGACCGTCTCGACGTGCTCGGTCGACGGTTCGGAGGTCGATTGTTTACTCACGTTGCGAGTAACTTACTCGCACCACCGGGAAATACGTTTCGGCTACCTTTTATTCCGTGGGACGGCAACTCTCGACTATGAGTGAGGGTGCCGACGTGTTCGACCTGCTTGGCCTGACGGAGTACGAGGAGACGGCACTGACCGAACTCATCCGGATGGGGCAGACGACGGCACCGAACCTCGCCGAGGCGACCGGTATCCCCAAAGCGCGTATCTACGGCGTCCTCGATGCACTGTCGGATCGGGGGTTCGTCAAGGTGATCCCGGGTCGGCCCAAGGAGTACCAGTCGAAAGCTCCTGCCGAGATTCTGGACCGTGCTGTCGAGAACCAGCGCCAGTCCTACGAGGAGTTCGAGACCGCCATCGAACAGGCACGCGAATCGTTCCTCTCGGAGTACGGCCCGCGCTACGAGCGTGCCAGCGAGCGCATCTCTCCTGCGGCGGAACTGTTCCACGTCGTCGACGTGGGCGAACCCAGCGAGCGGGAGACTCGTCAGATATACGAGGAAGCGTCCGAACAGGTCGTTGTCATCTCCAAGGCCTTCGAGTACTTCGAGGCTGTCCGGCCGGCCTTCGAGTCGGCCCACGAGCGCGGCGTGACCGTCTCGATCATCCTCCTGCACCCGGACCTGTTGTCGGCCCAGAACCGGGCCGCGCAGTCAGAAATCGTCGACCGGCTCGCCGAGTACCCCGAGATCGAGATCCGGTACAGTACGGAACGGCTCCCGTGGCGCGGCACGCTCGCCGACCCGAGCATGGACTACGACAGCGGGACCGCGATCTTGCTGGTGCAGGAAGACGACGTGCCCAACCACATGCGACAGGCCGCGATCACCGAGAACGGATCGTTCGTCGCCGGGCTGAAGCGGTACGCCGATCTGGTGTGGGAGTACGAGAGCGAACCCGTCGATCCCTGAACCGTCCCCCGTAACTCATTCGAGATACCCGAGGTCCTCGAGACGGGACTCCGTCTCGTCGTCCATCTCCACGTCCGGGACCGCCGTCGACGAGCGTTCCATCTCGTCGATGTGGTCCTGTAACGCCCCTCTGAAGTCGTCGACGAGGTCGGGACGGTCCGTGGCGACATTCTCTCGCTCGCCCGGATCGGCATCGAGATCGTACAGCTCTTCGACTCCGTCGTTCGTGTCCCAGATGAACTTCCACTCGGCAGTGCGTAGCGAGATCTTGTACCCGTCGTCGCTGGTGGTCTCGCTGATGACTCGTGGCTCCTCCTCCGGATCGTCGGCCCACAGGAGCGAGCGGCCGCGGTAACTGTCCGGGATCGGTGCATCGGCAAGGTCACAGCAGGTCGGTGCGATGTCGAGTAGCTCTGGGAGCGTGCGATCCCGGTCGACCGCGTCACCGTCGAGACCGTCGCCGCCGAGGACGATCGGGACGGCGATCGACTCCTCGTACATCGTCGGGTTGTGGCTGAATCGACCGTGTTCGAGGAACTCTTCGCCGTGGTCCGAGGTGAACACGACGACCGTCTCCTCGTCGAACTGCCGCTCGATCGTCTCCAGCAACCGCTGGACGTGTTTGTCCATGTATCTGATCTCCATGTCGTAGAGGTCGATCAGGGTCTGGAACTCCTCGTTGGTGATCGCGTCGGGTTCTTCGAGCATCTTCCGCCGGAGCCGGATCGCTTCGCGGTCCGACACCGTATCGACGCCCAGCGCTTCCGCTTCCTCGTCGTGAGAGAGGTACGGGTGGTGGACGTCCATGTAGTGGACCCAGCAGAAGAACGACTCGTCGACGCCGTCGAGCCACGCGATCGCCTCGTCGGTGATCTCCTCTGCGTCCTTGTAGATTTGGCCCATGTCGATACCCGCAGTCTCCTCGGTTCGATCGTAGAGGTACTGGAGCGTCCGATAGACGATCCCGTCGTGGTCGAGGTTCATCTTGAGCCACGATCGGAGCCGTGCCAGTTTCGACGGGTCGGACTTCGAGTCGAAGAAGTGATCGAAGCCGCGGTCGTAGTTGTAGTCGCGCGCCAGAAACAGGTTCGAGTGGAACGCACCGGTGGTGTAACCGCCGTTCTGCAGCGCACTGCCGACC
>Ga0207755_100775_pt1 | contig 12354 bp, 8 predicted proteins | sample A23P2SouthBayCA_FD_187734 | JGI IMG/M metagenome (GOLD analysis project Ga0207755, IMG submission 187734) | Aerobic enrichment media microbial communities from Bioluminiscent Bay, La Parguera, Puerto Rico - A23 P2 (SPAdes) | ecosystem: Environmental > Aquatic > Marine > Unclassified ...
CCAGATCGGCTCGTACGACGCCGTCGGGGACGACTCGATCGACGTGCTCGGGATGAGCGAGGGCGAACTCGACAACTTCCGCTGGGAGGAGGTGTCGATGGTGTTCCAGGGGGCGATGAACTCGTTCAACCCCACGATGAAGATCAAGGGCCACTTCCACGAGACCATCCAGGCCCACAACGCGGTCCTCGACGAGCGGATGGAACACGTCCGGAACCTCTTCGAGGCACTGCACCTCGACCCCGACCGCGTGATGAACTCCTATCCACACGAGCTCTCGGGCGGGATGAAACAGCGCGCGCTCATCGCGCTCGCGCTGGTGCTCGAACCCGAGGTGCTCGTGATGGACGAGCCGACCGCGGCGCTCGACCTGCTCATGCAGCGCTCGATCATCTCGATGCTGCGGGAACTGCGCGACGAGTTCGAGCTGACCATCGTCTTCATCACGCACGACCTGCCGCTGGTCGCCGGGCTGTCGGACCGCATCGGCGTGATGTACTCCTTCGAGTTCATCGAGGTGGGCGACACGCGGTCGCTGCTGAAAGACGCCGCCCATCCCTACACCCGAGCGCTGTTGCGTTCGGTGCCGAGCATCGAATCGGACATCGACGAGATGGAGCCCATCGAGGGCGCGCGACCGGACCCGGTGAACATCCCGACGGGGTGTTCGTTCCACCCGCGATGTCCGGTCGCAGACGACCGCTGTGAGATCGAGGACCCCGACCTCGTGTCGGTCGGCGACGACCACCAGACGGCGTGTTTCTACTCGGACCAGGCCCGCAACGAGCTGTCGTACAGTCTCGACCACGGGACGACGGAGGACTAACCGATGAGTACAGACGAACCCACGGCGGAGGACCCAGCGGACGACCTGACCGCCGACGAGCCGGCGACCGACGTACCGGACGACGAACCGATCCTGTCGCTCGACGACGTGAACGTCCACTACACACCCGGCGGGATCGTCAAGCGAGCGCTGACCGACAAGAAGGTCCGCGCGGTCGACGGCGTCAGCTTCGACCTCTACGACAACGACATCGTCGTACTGGTCGGCGAGTCGGGCTGTGGCAAGACCACCCTCGGCAAGACGGCGATCGGTCTCGAACAGCCCACCAGCGGGTCGATCTCTTACCGCGGCCAGGATATCTGGGACGCAAAGGAGAACCCACGCGACGCCGACATCGAGTTCACCGAGATCCGGCGGTCGATGCAGATCATCCACCAGGACCCCGCCAACGCGCTGAACTCCTCGCGACGCGTCAAGGCGATCCTCTCGGACCCCCTCAAGAAGTACCGAACCGAGCTGGGACCGAAGGAGCGCGAGGACACCATCTACCGCTTCCTGGAGTTCGTGGACATGATGCCGCCGGAGGACTACGCCGAGCGCTATCCCCACCAGCTGTCGGGCGGGGAGAAACAGCGCATCGCGCTCGGGCGCGCCCTGCTGATGAACCCGGACGTGATCCTGGCCGACGAGGCCATCTCGGCGCTGGACGTGAGCCTGCGCGTCGGGATGATGGACCTGATCCTCGACCTGCAGGAGACGTTCGATACCTCCTACGTCTTCATCAGTCACGACCTGGCGAACGCCCGCTATCTCGCCAAGCGCGCGGGCGGGCGTATCGCCATCATGTACCTCGGCGAGATCGTCGAGATCGGGCCGCCCGACGAGATCCTGCAGAACCCGACGCACCCCTACACCAAGGTCCTGAAGTGGTCGACGCCGACGGTCGACCCCGACCTGGCCAAAGAGCGGATCCAGGAGGACCCGCCGGTCCGCGAGGTGGACGTCCCGGACCCCGAGGACCCGCCCTCGGGCTGTAAGTTCCACACCCGCTGTCCGGAGGCCCGCGAGGTCTGCACGCAGGAAGAACCCGAGCGGTTCGACACGGCCGGCGAGAGCGACGCCGCCTGTTTCCGCGCGCTGGAGACCCACGAGTACTGGAACAGTGCGGAACTGGCCGACGCCGACCAGGACGAGTACGACGCGCAGGACTCTTCGACCTTCGGCGACTGACCGGACCATCGCTTTTCGCGTCGATTCCGCTCGGCCGTCGCCGCGCTCGCGCCGAAAGCAAATCTTATTTCTGCCAGACGCGGTTGTGAGCACATATGGCACGACAGATGGCCGACGGACCGATGGTGGTCCTCTCCGACGAAAGCCAGCGCACGTCGGGCGAGGACGCCCGGTCGATGAACCTCGAGGCAGGGCGTGCAGTCGCGGAGACGATCCGGACGACCCTCGGCCCGCGAGGGATGGACAAGATGCTCGTCGACCAGGGTGGCAACGTCGTCGTCACGAACGACGGCGTGACACTCCTGGAAGAGATGGACGTCGACCATCCCGCCGCGGACATGGTCGTCGACGTGGCGACCACCCAGGAGGAAGAGGTCGGTGACGGCACCACCTCCGCAGTCATCCTCGCCGGCGCCTTGCTCGGCAACGCCGAGGAACTGCTCGAACAGGACATCCACCCGACTTCGATCGTCGCCGGCTACCGCCACGCGGCCGAGACGGTCACCGAGGTGTTCGAAGACATCGCGACCGAGGTCGACCCCGACGACACCGAGGTGCTCGAGCAGGTCGCCGGCACCGCGATGACCGGCAAGGGCGCCGAGACCGCCAAGGATCTGCTCTCGTCGATGGTCGTCAGCGCCGTCCGCGCCGCGGTCCGAGAGGACGGCACCGTCGACCAGGACGCCGTCGACGTGCGCCAGTTCTACGGCGCCTCCATCGACGACTCGGAGTTCGTCGACGGCATTCTCTTCGACATCGAGCCGGTTCACCAGAACATGAGTCGTGACCTCGACGACGCGAACGTCCTCGTCTACGAGGGCGACATCGAGGTCTCCGAGAGCGAAGTCGGCGCCGAAGCGTCGGTCGGCGACATGGCCGACCTGCAGGGCTTCGTCGAGCGCGAGCAGTCCGAGCTGTCCGACAAGGTCGACGCGATCGTCGAGGCGGGCGCCGACGTGGTCCTCGCCGACGGCGGTATCGACGAGTACGCCGCCGAACTGCTCGTCGAGCACGGCATCACGGCCTTCCGCCGCGTCGACGACGACAAGCGCCAGCGCGTCGCGGCCGCGACGGGTGCCGAGCGCGTCGGCGACCTGAAGCTGCTGACCGCCGATCACCTCGGCCACGCCGGCAGCGTCCACGAGCGAGTCATCCGCGACGTGACCGTCCGCCGGCAGGCCGACCACGAGTCGACGGTCGTCTTCGGTGATCTGCCCGAAGAGGGCATCGGCACGATCCTCCTGCGCGGCGGCACCGAGCACGTCCTCGACGAGGTCGAGCGGGCGGTCGTCGACAGCGTCGGCGTCGTCTCCGCCGCCATCGAGGACGGTCACGTCCTGCCGGGCGGCGGCGCCCCGGAGATCGAGGCGTCGCTCGCGCTCCGCGAGGAGGCCGACTCCGTCGAGGGTCGCGAGCAGCTCGCCGTCGAGGCCTTCGCCGAAGCCTTCGAGGACGGCCCCCGCACGCTCGCCGAGAACGCAGGCCACGACGCCATCGACGCGCTGGTCGACATGACCGCCCGCCACGACGGCGGTGACGTGAACGTCGGCATCGACGCCGACACCGGCGAACTCGTCGAGATGTTCGAGGACGGCGTCGTCGAGCCCCTGCGCGTCAAGACCACGGCCGTCAACTCCGCGGTCGACGCGTCGACGATGATCCTCCGCATCGACGACGTGATCTCCGCCGGCGACCTCTCGGTCGGCGGCGAGGACGAGGAGGACGGCGGCGGGCCGCCCGGCGGTGCCGGCGGCATGGGCGGCATGGGCGGTATGGGCGGCGCGATGTAGGCCAGGCGGAACCGCTCTATTCCGGACGGTTTCTCTCCTCACTCCAGCAATAGTACCTCGGGACTGTCAACCGTGTGATTCCGGCGTCGCATCCGGCGCGCTTCGCGCCGGTTCACCCGGCCGAACGCAGTGAGGCCGCGCCTTTTTCACCCACGGTTTTGCGTTCGGGGGTTTCCTCGGTCGCCTGCGGCGACCTGCGGGGAACCCCCGGCCGAAAAAGATGGTCTCAGGAGTAGTTGTGTTCCAGTTCGACGACGTTGGCGGCGCCCAGCACCGCCTGTCGGAGCGCCTCGTAGAAGCGGTCGTCGTCGACGCGGTGGACGGGACAGGAGACGCTGATAGCGGCGATTGCTCGGTCGTCGTCGTCGGTGATGGGCGCGGCGACACAGCGGAGGCCGTTGAGTCGTTCCTCTTCGTCGATGGCGTAGCCCTGTTCGCGGATCTCCGCGAGCTCGTCGAAGAAGTCCTCGGGGTCGGTGATGGTGTGTTCGGTCTCGGCGGGCATGCCGTGGTCGTCGAGGATCGCCTCGACTTCGTCCTCGGGACGAAAACCCAGGATGGCTTTGCCGAGGCCGGTGCAGTGGAGGTCGACGCGTTTGCCCTCGTAGGTGTCGAGTTCGACGGCGTTGTCGCCCTGTGCCTGATAGAGGTAGATCCCCTGACCGCTCTTCTCGACGAGGAGGTTGACGAGCTCGCCCGTCTCGTCGGCGAGCTTGTCGACCTCGGCGTGGGCGGCGTCGAAGATCTCGTTGCGCTTGCGGGCGTACGCGCCCAGCCCGAGGAACGCGAGCCCGATGTGGTACTCCTCGCCCTCCTTGACGACGTACTCGCGGTTGGCGAGCGTGTTGAGGTGGTTGTGAACCGCGCTCTTGCCCACGTCGACCCGCTCCGCGACCTCCGAGACGCCCGCGCCGTCGAGCTCCTGGATGATCTCGACGATCTGCAACGTCCGATCGACCGTCGTGACCGGGTGTTTCGGCTCGTCCATACGGAATGATTCGCGCCGTCGTACTTACCTGTTCCCTTCGTCCGAACTTCGTTCTGTATCGTTTCGATCTCGTCGGTCCAGATCGGGAGATACCGCCGTTTCGCCGTGAAAGTGTTCGGACAAGTGAAACGTCTCCCCGTGTGGCGTCGCTCGAGAGAACACGTCGGAACCTGAAAGACGACACGGTCGGCGCCAGGTCCGCGCGAAGCGGACCGGTGATTCGCCGGCTTGACGAGGCTTACGCCTCGTCAAACAGCGTCTCGCCTTCGACCATGTTCTCCTCGACGGTATCGAAGTCGAGCGTCAGACCGAGGCCGGGTTCCTCGGGGATCTCCATGCGGCCCTCTTCGATGAGGTTGTCCTCTTCGACCAGGTCCTCCCACCAGCCGAGCTCGTAGGAGTGGTACTCGACAGCGAGGGAGTTCGGGATGGCCGCGGCGAGCTGCGCGGAGGCCATCGTCCCGATGGGCGAGGAGACGTTGTGCATGGCGACGGGGATGTAGTACATGTCGGCCATGGCTGCGATCTTGCGGCCCTCGCGCATGCCGCCGACGCGCGGGATGTCGGGGGCGATGATGTCGATAGCCTCGTTCTCGATGAGGTCGCGGTTGCCGTGGGTGCGGTAGACGTTCTCGCCGGTGGCCAGGGGCGTGGCCGTCGACTGCGTGACCTCGCGCTGGGCGTCGTGGTTCTCCGGCGGGACGACGTCCTCGAGCCACCAGACGTCGTACTCCTCGAGACGCTTGGCGAGGCGCTTGGCGCTGCCGGTGGCGTACGACCAGTGGCAGTCGAAGGCCACGTCGGCGCGGTCGCCGACGGCTTCGGTCGTCGCCTCGACGATCTCGGCCTTGTGCTCGATCTCGCCCGGGCGGAGGTGGCGGTTGGCGCGGTCCTTCTCGTGGCCCGAGGGAACGTCGAGGTCGAACTTGATGGCGTCGTAGCCCAGGTCGGAGACGACGCGGTCGGCCTCCTCGGCGCAGGCCTGCGGGTTGGCCTCGTCCTCGGTGTGGAGGTCGCAGTAGACGCGCGCGGAGTCGCGGTACTTGCCGCCGAGCAGCTGGTAGGCCGGCAGGTCGGTGAGCTTACCCGCGACGTCGTGCAGGGCGATCTCGATACCGGAGATGGCGGAGATGACCTTCCCGGAGATGGAGCCCTCGCCGGACATCTTCTGGATCATGTGCTCGTACAGGCGGTCGATGTCGAGGGGGTTCTCGCCGACGAGGAACGGCTTCATCCGCTCGATGATGGCCGTGTCGCCGCCGCCCCAGTAACACTCACCGTTGCCGACCGGGCCGGCGTCGGTGTAGACGCGCACGAGGATCCACGGGTAGTTCCCGTCGACCATCGTCGTCTGTACGTCGGTGATCTCCGCGTCGCGTGTGCCGCCGCGCTCGTTCTCGACGCCCATCGTCTCGGCGGAGAGATCCCGCATCGTGTATTCAGCGTTCGGATCGCTGATCTTGTCGAAGTCGACCATGACGGGTATAGGTCCAGACCTAACTCGCTTAAAGTTTCCCACATCCGCTCGCCCGGGTCGCCCGGCGGCGCCGCCCGGGCGGCGATCGAGATGAAGGCAGGTCGTGTCCTGTATGGAAACTCGTAAGTGGCCGCCAGACGACCGATTACGTGCATGACAGAGACAACGAACCTGTACATCGACGGCGAGTGGGTCCCGGCCGAGGACGGGTCCACGTTCGCGGTCGAGAACCCGGCCGACACGAGCGAGACGGTCGCCGAGTACGCCAAAGGCTCCACCGAGGACGCCCAGAAGGCTATCGACGCTGCCAACGAGGCCCAGGGCGACTGGGAAGCGATGCCCGCGCCCGACCGCGGCGCGATCCTCCGCGAGACCGGTGCGGTCCTCGAGGAGCGCAAGGAGGAACTGACCGAACAGCTCTCCCGCGAGGAGGGCAAGACGCTCTCGGAAGCTGGCGGCGAGGTCCAGCGAGCCATCGACATCTTCTATTACTACGCTTCGAAGGCCGCGGACAACGCGGGCAAGCGCAAGGGCCCGAGCGGCGGCCGCACGTCGGTCTACACGAAGCGCGAGGCGCTCGGCGTCGCCGGCCTCGTCACGCCGTGGAACTACCCCATCGCCATCCCGGCCTGGAAGATCGCCCCCGCCCTCGCGACGGGCAACGCGATCGTCCTCAAGCCCGCTTCGGCCGCACCCGGTCCCGCCGGCGCCATCGTGCAGGCGCTCGAGGACGCCGGCCTCCCCGAGGGCGTCATCAACTTCGTCCCCGGCTCCGGTAGCGACGTCGGTGCCGAGCTGACCTCGAACGACGGTATCGACGCCGTCTCGTTCACCGGTAGCTCCGAGGTCGGTCACCACGTCTACGACGCGGCCACCGACAACATGGCCCGCGCGCAGGCCGAGATGGGCGGCAAGAACCCCGCCATCATCACGGACAGCGCGGACGTCGAGGAAGCGGTCGACATCGTCGGCGCCGGCGCGTTCGGCGTAACCGGCCAGGCCTGTACCGCCTGCTCCCGCGCCATCGTCCACACGGACGTCTACGACGAGTTCGTCGAGGGCATCGTCGAGTACGCCGAGTCCATCGACATCGGCCCCGGCGTCGAGGACCCCGGCATGGGGCCCCACGTGACCCAGAGCGAGCTCGAATCCACGCTCGAATACGTCGACGTGGCGGCCAACGAGGGCGCCACCCACGAGACCGGCGGCGAGCGCCTCGAAGGCGACGAGTACGACGACGGCTACTACGTCACGCCCGCCGTCTTCAGCGACGTCGAGCGCGACATGCGCATCTTCCAGGAGGAGGTCTTCGGTCCGGTCCTCGCCGTCACCGAAGTCGAGGACTTCGACGACGCGATCGAGACCGCCAACGATAGCGACTACGGCCTCTCTTCCTCGGTCGTCACCGACGACCTGAACGAGGCCCACGAGTTCGTCGAGCGCACCGAAGCCGGTGTCGCGAAGGTCAACGAGAAGACCACCGGTCTCGAACTCCACGTGCCCTTCGGCGGCGTGAAAGACTCCTCGACCAACACCTACCGCGAGCAGGGCGACGCCGGTCTCGACTTCTTCACCGAGATCAAGACGGTCTACCTCAACACGTAGACCGCACCACCCGTTCGCCACCGCGAACGGCTTCGACGAACGACCGCGTTCGTCAATCTCGGATATCGATCCGTCCCGTTCGTCCGATTTCGACCGACCAGTACCAGAGCCCTCGTCTACCCTGTGTAGACCGCGACGTTCCCAAAACGTTCCGAATTGTTGAATACATTTTACCTACTTATTTGACCTAACACGACTGTTAGGATGGGTATAGAGGCACTAAAATTGATTATATTGGCCGATCTACGAGTTTCATCTACCGCCCCACGTAGTCGAACTTTCATTCACTATAGCGAAACGCAGGTTCCGATACAGGGCCGCGTCGAACCGTTCGGCTGGAGTGACTATTACAAGACTATGGGTGTAATCGTCCGAGATAACAACACTACGACTGTAATTTAGTTCCACACCACCGTCGCGGAGACGGACGGGCAGCCGGTCAGTACTGCTCGTGTCGAAGCTCGATTATGTTGACCGTCTCGCGCAGCTCGTTGACCAGTTGTTTTTCGGTTTCCGTCTGAGACAGTCGTGAGGTCGGCCCCGTGATCGACATCGCCCCGATGACGGTCCCGTCGCTTTGCTTGATCGGCATCCCGAACGCACGGACGCCGACGATGTGTTCCTCGTCTTCGACGGAGTAGCCCCGCTCTCGGGTCTCCTCGAGTTCGGCTACGACGCGGTCCTCGTCACTGAGCGAGTGTTCCGTCGCCTCGCCGAGGCCTTGTTCGTCCAGAAAGGCCCGGAGCCTGGGCTCCGACCAGTGCGACAGGATCGCTTTTCCGATGGCCGTGAGGTTGAGCGGCGTCCGCGACCCGATCGGCACGTCGTCCCAGATCGCGTTCTCCCCCTCGGCCCCGTAGATGATGACTCGTTCACCGCCCTCCGGGACGCCGAGGTTCACGGCCTCGCCCGTCTCGCGCGCGAGCCTGTCGACCTGAGAGCGGCCTACCTGGTAGAGGGTAAACGAGTGTCGGAGTTGCCCCGCATGTCGAAGGATCCGGAGCGAAAGTCGGTAGCGCCCGTTCTCGTTGATCGCGTAGCCCGTGTTCTCGAGAGTCTTGAGGTAGGAATGGGCCGTGGTTTTCGGAACGTCCAGTTCGTTCGCCAGTTCGGTCACTCCCGTCGACTCCACGTCGGTGAGGTGTTCGAGTATTTCGAATGCCTGTCGTACGACCGAGAGGGACTGGGTTCCGTCGTCTTGGGAAGTGGTGTCGGTCACTGATCCACGGATCTGGACGGAGACGTAAATATGTTGTGTGCCGATACGGCCGTTCCGGTATTCTGGACGCCCCGAGAGTCGGGTCGAGGCCAGAAACTGACCGGTCAGATGCCGGCTACTGATATCACGTCTCCGGCCGGTAGGTCGCCAGGAGCGGGATCGGGCACGGCGGACCGACGTATCACAGTGGGGGCGGGCGCCGACTGTTCCGTTATTTCGTACGTTTCGACGGGTGAATCTCGGTATCGTCTCTTTCTTGGGGATAGTTAGCAAGCGCCCAGAAAATGCGTCCGAATATTTGGAACGGGTCTTCGGAAGGGAGGTCTCGGACGGTGAAGGGTGGAAGAGGCCATCCGCTCACCGCGCGACGGCACGGCCAGGGGGAGTCGGTGGTCGAGAGCGTCGGCCCGGCGACGGTTCTCGCGGTCTCGTGTCGAACGAATCCGGGGATTTATATATTGGTACTGGGACAGTGGTGGTGTGAGCCCAGAGATAATCAAAATCGAGAGTGTCGAATTCAATTACCCACTCCGTGACGTCGGGGTCGACGGGAATGGATTCAATCTCGTGTACGAGCCCGGGTCGACGACGGAGCGGAAGCTCTTCGCGATCAGGGTCCACACCGACGAGGGGATCGCCGGTGAGTACGTCGGCGGGAACTCACCGGGAGCGGCACAGATCAACACCTTCGCCGACTATCTGATCGGGAAGGACCCCCTCGAACGAGAGAAGCTCTGGAGCGAAGCCAAGCGCGCCCTTCGAAAGTACGACCGGATGGGGATCGGACCGATCGACATCGCCCTCTGGGACTTCGCTGGGAAGTACTACGACGCCCCGATCCACGAACTCCTCGGTACCTACCGCAAGCGCCTCCCGGCGTACGCTTCGACGTACCACGGTGACGACGAAGGCGGCCTCGACTCGCCGGAGGCGTTCGCCGACTTCGCCGAGGCGTGCCTGGGGATGGGATACGGCGGGTTCAAGATCCACGGCTGGGGTGGCGGCGACGAGCTGCGAGACCTCGACCGCGAGATCGACGCGGTCCACGCCGTCGGCGAGCGTGTCGGTGACGAGATGGATCTCATGCACGACCCGGCGTGCGAACTCGAGACGTTCGCCGACGCGCTGAAACTCGGCCGCGCGCTCGACGAGGAGGGCTTTTACTGGTACGAGGACCCCTACCGCGACGGCGGGATCTCCCAGCACGGACATCGGAAACTCCGCCAGCAGCTCGACACCCCGATCCTCCAGACCGAACACGTCCGGGGCCTGGAGCCCGCTACGGACTTCGTCGCCAACGAGGCGACCGACTTCGTGCGTGCCGACCCCGAGTACGACGGCGGGATCACCGGCGCCATGAAACGTGCGCGGGTCGCCGAAGGGTTCGGCCTCGACGTCGAGTTCCACGCGCCGGGACCGGCGCAGCGTCACTGCATCGCCGCCGCTCGGAACGCGAACTACTACGAACTCGCACTCGTCCACCCGGACTGCTCGAACACCCAGCCGCCCGTGTACGAGGGCGATTACTCGGACATGATCGACACTATCGACGACGAGGGTACCGTCCCGGTTCCCGACGGCCCCGGCCTCGGTGTCGAGTACGACTGGGACTACATCGAAGAGAATCAGACCGGCAGTCTCCACGTCTACGAGTAGCCGCTCCAGGAGTCGGTGCTGTCAGGCCACCGGTTCCGCTTCGTCTCCCCTCGCGAGTCCCGAAGCACGCGAACCGAACGATCGCGGCGACGACGCTCCGATCAGCGGTCGCCCGCGAGCCAGCGGACGAGGTCCGCCCACAGCGTCGGGTAACTCTCCCACTCGACGAACTCCATCGGGCCCCAGTGGGGCGCGCAGTCGCTGGCGAACGCCGCCGACCGACCGGACCCGTGGTCGCCGACCACCAGCAACGGGTCCTCGTCGATACGAACGAGTTCGCGAGCGTCTTCGTCGGCCTCGAATCGGTTGTACCCGAGAAAGTCGGGCCAGTCGTCCTGGGTGTCCGCGAGGACCGGGTGGTCGGGATCGACCACGTCCGGGTAGGCACCGTCGGATCGTTCGACCCTGTCGTCCGTTCGTTGCATAGTGACCGGGAGAGCGTCTTCGACGACCGTCCCCGCGTAGTTGGCCCGCCCGTCGATCCCTTGGAAGGAGAGGTAGCCGCCGATCATCAACAGCCCGCCACCGTCGCGGACGAACTCGTCGATCAGGCGGAGACGATCGGGCCGTCGCGTCCCGTCGCCGAACGTCTCGGGAGGGATCGCGAGCGTGTTGTATCCGATATCGCTCAGCACGACCACGTCGTACTCTCCCAACTCCGCGGCCGTCTCCGGGAACGACGAAGCGGCGACGTGACACGGCTGGTAGGTCGTGTCGATATCGTCAGACGTCAGTGCGGCCTCGAGGTAGTCGATGGCCTCGGTGTAGCTCGAACTGGAGAACAGATCGAACCCCTTCACGTGGAATTCGATCGTCTGCCACGACTCCCCGACTAACAGTGCGCTAACTGCACTCATAGAGCTACCGATAGGACTGAGAAATTTAATTCTTTCGGCGGCAGGCACCCTGGTTCACCGTCTCGGTGTCTTACTGGAACCGAACGAGGTGTTTCGGAACCGAGTGTCGGGTGGAAGCTCTCATCCGGATATCGAAAATCTTTTTGTACCCTTCGTTCGCATCGTCAGTGTACTCATGACGTGCCATCGTAGTTCGGCATCAGTAGCAGATCCAGTGGAACCGAGTCCCGCAGGAGGGGGGTCGTGATGTCCGTCGTCGACAAGGTGGTCGGCGAGGACGGGGCAAACGACGACTTGATCCTGCTCTTGCTCGACAACCTGGTGTGGCCCATCCTGATAGCGACGTTCGTCGCCTTCGCGTTCCTCCTCCCGGAATCGTTCTTCACTTCCGGGAACATCCGGTTCCTCCTGCTCTCGAGTGCGGCCCTCGGGATGCTGGCGCTCGGTGAGTCGATCTGCCTACTGAGCGGCCACTTCGACCTGTCGGTCGGATCGATCGCTGGGTTCTCGGCGATGATCACCGGGCTGTTCATGACTCAGTGGTTCCCCGGCGCGCCGGGGATCGTCGGGATCGCCGTGATACTCCTCGTCGGCGGAACCATCGGGCTACTGAACGGCGTCTCCGTCGCGTATCTGGGCGTGAATCCCTTCCTGCAGACGCTCGCGTTTTTCATCATCTTCCGCGGCGCCACGATCGCGGCGTCGACGTATCCGATCACCGAACTCCCGGAGTCGTATCTCTTCG
>Ga0207755_100778_pt1 | contig 12271 bp, 7 predicted proteins | sample A23P2SouthBayCA_FD_187734 | JGI IMG/M metagenome (GOLD analysis project Ga0207755, IMG submission 187734) | Aerobic enrichment media microbial communities from Bioluminiscent Bay, La Parguera, Puerto Rico - A23 P2 (SPAdes) | ecosystem: Environmental > Aquatic > Marine > Unclassified ...
TTGGTGGTCTCGACATCGTCCGGATTAGCCGCAGCGAGGTCCTCACGAGCCGAACCGAAGGTGGTCACGTCGGCGCCACGGAATCGGTAGATGCTCTGTTTCTCGTCACCGACCAAGAAGACGTTCTGAGCGTCAAAATCATCGGTATCGCCGGCAGTCAAGAATTTGATGAGCTCCCACTGGAGCAGGTCAGTATCCTGCATCTCGTCGACCATTACGTACTCGAACTGTGACTGAACTTGCTCGCAGAGACGGTCGTCCGCGTTCAAGAAGTCGATGCAGGTCTGGATGAGGTCGTGATAGTCGAGAGCATTCTGTTCCGATTTCGTCTGTGTGTATTCGTCCAGAACGGTGGAGTAGAGCCGAGCAAGGCTCAGGACGTAGTGACTACTGTTCCACTCGGTATCGAGACCGCCGATGAACTCTCGTTCCTCAGGTTCGATCCCTTCCAGAAGCGCATCTGCAGCTGCGTCTAATTGCTCCTGCTCGTCCTCGTGAGCACTCCAGCTTGACTTGGACCCCCGGTACCAGTGACGCCGGCTGTATCTGCTACCACTCCCAGTCGTCAGTCGGTCACAAATAACGTCGAAGGCTCGTTGCCACTCTCTACCTTCTGCCTCGCCGGTGTGAATTCCGGTTTCACGTGCGATCGTAGAGACGGTCTCCAGGAAATCCATCCCGTTATCACTAGGATCGATGTCGAATTCTTGGTCGTAGAGGTCGCAAATGGTGTTCAAAGCGGCCTGTACTGACGGGTCGCTAAGGTAATCCTCAGCAGTCTCCTGATCCGTCGGATAGAACGTCCTCCAGACATGGTCCAAATATGCGTCTACAGACTCGTCTTCCCAGCGATTCGCCCATTCGGTACTCATCGGGCGGCTGTTGAGTAGACCGGCCAGAACCTGCTCAAGAGAATCTCGACTCCAGAGTCGAGCGAGGCGGCGAATATCCTCATCCGTTTCCCAGCGAGCGTCAATCGTCTCCCTGACCACCTCCTGCATCAACACCTTGGAATCGGCCTCGTCCAGCGTGTCGAACTCGGGTTGGACCGGGGCTTCGACGACGTACTCGCGGAGCAGCCGAGAACAGAAGCCGTGAATGGTATGAATATAGCCGTCTTCCAAATCGTCCTTGATGCTGCGCCATCGACTGTAGTCGTACTCGTCTGATTCGGGGGCCTCACTGAGACGCTCAGCTACTTCTTCCCGGATACGCTCCTGCATCTCATTCGCGGCATCGTTCGTAAACGTGATCGTCGCGATGTTCTCGGGCCCGATGTCGGAGTCGGACTCCAGCATCTCGAGGTAACGGAGAGTCAAGGTTGTGGTCTTTCCAGTGCCTGCCCCAGCGGTAATCGCGATATTCTGATCGAGTTCCAGAGCCTCCTCCTGTTCAGTTGTTGGGGAGAGCTCCTCTTCGCCTTCGTCATCCGTCGACGCTGGCGCATCGTCGATACCCGTCATTCGTCTTCACCCCCAAGCGTATCCAAGAACGACCCATCTCGCGCTCTCTGTGGGATATAACCGGACGAATCGGAGCGATCCATCTCTTGGATTATCTCTTGTCGTTGGTGGTGTCGAACATCGCAGATGTCCCGATAGTCACAGTAGCGACAGCCCGCTTCTTTCGGCGAAAGCGTGGTCGTTTGGAAAGCACCATTCTCGATGCCGTCAGCTATCTCGCCAACTCGCGATGGGACGGTTTCTGTGAGGAACCGCTCGTAGTCCTCGTCAGTTCCATCGTTCCGTTCAAGGTAGTATCGAAGACTCCACTTTCGAGTAATCTCTGTCGGGGGCTCCGTTACATAGAATTCCCCGTCCACATCGGCAAGTGTATCCTCGTATCGGGCTGCTAGTTCTGCTCGTGTGGCAAGTATATAGAGCGGGAGCTGAAATTCGATACCGTCGATTGTCTGAATGGTTTCTGGGTCGCTCGTCTTGTAGTCGTGAACTAAACCTTCGATGGTACCATCGTCCTGTTCGCGAAGGCTCACGCGGTCGATGAATCCCCCGACGGATATCTCTCTTCCATCCGCCGTCGTCACCGTGATCTCGCCCTCTTCCGAATCCGAGAAGTCCATCGGCACCTCAAACCATGCCGGAACATCGTCGTTGTCGTCGTGCTCCGCATCAAGGAACCGGACGAAGAGTCCTCGATCGATTCCCTGATGAGGTCGATCATCACCGAAGTACTCGTTCACGTCGGGCGTCGCGAGCCCAGCAAGGAGCTGTTCGAGCCACCGTTTATAGAACACGTCGTCGAAGTCGATTTCGGAGTCAGCAAGGCTATCTCGTGTCTGCTCCAACAGCTGTTCTTCGAGGAATTCTCGATCATATTCACTGAGGTCAACTGGATCGCCGTGGTCATCCTGGAGCCCGCGATAGAACTCCTCGAAGATATCGTGGACGAGGCTCCCGAGATCGACTTTCTGAGGCTCGAGATGGAACTCGTCGGGCGCTTCGATGCCCAGTATCCGTTTCATATAGTAGGCGTGCCCACACTGAGCGTAATCTTTCAGCTGCGTCGGGCTGTACGGCCCACGTTCACCGTGGAGCTCCGAGACCAATTCGGGATCAAGCTGTGCATCGTGGGCGGTTAGTCCGGCGTCAGCCCGACTTTCAGCGCACCTCGCACCCGCCATGACGCGCTCGGCCTGCTGTCGCGAGAATACTCCGGAGTCAGCAGCGTACATAACGGCTTCCTCCCGTGCCTCCCTATCTCGGTGATGACGAAGGGCCCGCTGGACGTCTTCGGGAACGGCATTCCCAAGATCATCAGGCGTTGGCTCAAGACCAGTTACTCGAGCGAGTTCATCGAGAATCGACGACTCAAGCAGGTCATCGTCATCAAATGATGTCTCGGGGGTCGTAATGTAGACGCTCTCCGCACCTGAGAGCAAGGTAGCAAACTGGTAGCGGGCCTCGGCTCGATCATCGGTGAACGAGAGGTCAGGAATGTCGTCGAACAATCGCTTGAAAAAGAGCGGTCGATCATTCTCGACGGGGAAGTCCTGCTCGGTCAACCCGACGAAATACAGGTGCGAATAGGACTGCATGTAGGCATCGCGTGGACCAACGATCTCGACGACCTCCTGTGTAGATTGACTCGGTGGGGGGACCCGCACCTTCTCAAGTGCATCAGCCACTTCTTCGATTGGCTCGTCCATCCCAAAGCGCTCAGCCACGAATTCGACGGCGTCAAGCACCCTCTCGACCCGATTGTAGGACGCGACTTCCATTCGGGCATCGAATGACGCCGCATCTTCTTTGATAGAGTCGACGTTTTCAGAGAGGTCGACGGTTTCGAACACAGTTCGCACGGCTTCAACGACGTCGTCGGCCTCCGCGACCTCAGCATCGTCGGCGACCTGGAAAATGTTCTCCAACACCTCCGCGGAGGCATCGTCGAGTTCCTCGAGAAGTCGGTCAGTATCGACTGTCGGAAGGCGGCGGGCGAGGTCAGCAACAGCGGACCGATCAACGTCGTCCGTGGCACCGCCAAGAGTCACGAGCGGGTTCGTCGCGAGACGGGCTACTGTATCTGTGCGTGGGTCGTCGACACAGAGATCAGCCAGATCGAGCATTGCCCGGCCAGCATACGTCTGATACAGCAGTTTGTTCGCAAACCCGACCGACTGGATACCAGCGGCCTCGAATACGTCGGCGACTTGCTCTTGATACGAGATTAGACCCGGAATGACAACCAGAATGTCGTTGGGATCGGCGCCGTCCGCGAGCTGTTTCCGCACCCTTCGAGCAACTTGTCTAACCTCTCGATCTGGTGTGGGGGCGCTGTACCATTGAAGCTGATCGGGAGGAGCCGTATCCTCGTCAACTCCTGGAGTTGGCGTATAGAGATTTCCAGCAGCGTCGATGAGTGAACTCGGAGAATCGGGATTGACAGCGGTCGGTGGGCCAGCAATTGCCTGGTACGTCTCCATCGCGTCAGCAGTGATCTGGTTTGCGCCGTCGGCTGGCGTTTCCGTATCGGCCAGGGGGAGCGAGATACAGACGGGGAACACGGTGGCTAGTCGCTGAAGAAAATCCTTCTCGTGGTGGGACAGGTCGTAGAATCCAGAAATTACGACGACGTCGACGTGAGGGAAGATCTCCGTAAGGGAAGCTCCGCTATCGAGGACCGTCCGGTACGCCTCACTAAGGGTATACACGTCATCCCCGACACCTTCTCGTCGGAGCTCGTAGAACACCTCATACACGCTGGCGACCAAATCAGCGGTTCCAGAAGATAACTGGGAGTCCTCGACGAGGGTTCGAACTGATTCAGGGGAGTGGTAGCCCTCTCCCTCCAGTTCTGTAATGAGATCGGTGAAGTGGTCTCGATAGAGATGCGCATCGTCCAAGAGACCACGGTCAGCGACAGTTCGAAGCGCTCGGTCGATTAACCGGCGCCGGGTCAACGCATCCAGAAGAGAACTCGGGTCAGCGATTCGCTCATAGCATTCACCGATGACAGTATTGAAATCGGTTACTCGAAGTCGGAGCGGTTCGTAATTCTCGGCCCACTCGTCGGCAACCTCATCCGTGCGATGGTCGTTGTTCTCGATGTAGAGGATGCTGCCGGGGTCGTGGCCAGCCAGTTCATCAACCCGTTCAAACACCTCAGTTTGAAGCGCGTCGAAGGAGGGACTGGTGAGAAAATCACAGCCATTAGCCATGCAACAAGCAAAGTAATTCCCGTGACATAATACTATTCCAGGGAAGAAGATTGTCTAATAGGGATTACTTGATTGAGTTCAAATCGGTCGAAGATCCCGCCAACGCACGTCAACAACTGTATCATTCTCAGCTAGCGAAACACGATATAGCACCGAATCGCGTTCATCTCCAGTGTTGATTCCAGCATCATCTTCCAATATACCAACAACATCACCAATTTCGCCGTGCAGCCGGTCAAAATCTGGGTCAGATTCATTTGGGATATCGATTCTGACCCGATCTCCTTCGCAGAAACGATTCATTCCAGCAGCACCCCCTCTTTCAAAGTCTCTCCAATTCCCGCATACACCTCGTATGCCTTTTGAACACTCTGTACTCCCGTAATCGTGACTTTCCCCGTTGAAAATAACAATACAGTACAGTCGATATTATCTGGTCTATGAATTACTGCTGGAAACTGCTCAGGTTCATACTCCGAATTCTCCATTCCTAACGCCACAACCACAGCAGCTAAATTTAGTTCACTGCTCAACCCACCCGTCACAACCAAATACTTCACTGAAACAGAGTCCATCATCTCCTCTTGACTGACTTCTACCCCAATATCGTTCAGAGTGGTGAAAAGCCATCTAGTTACTTCTAAAACAGATTCCCAAGAAGAAGCACCTGCAATAGTGTACGACCCCGAGCGGAACACCATAGACACAGGCGAATGTTCATCGGGCTTCAGATATACTCGTCCTGGGAGCACTGTTCTGTCAACCGAGAGTTCTGCACCCAAAACATCCGTGTCAATCTCCCCGGTTCCCAACACGCCTGACGCAACAATATTCACTATCTGAAGACCCCGGAACTCGTTTCCATCCGTTCCAACAGGCGTGTCCATTCTACAGATACCTACGGGAGGGGATGGAATCAGCGTTTGGTCAGTCGTCTGCGTAGGTTTCCAGCCTCTCCGAGTCGATCTCCTCCGATTCCCGACCGTACTCAGCGTCGAAGTTCTTCATGTACTCAATCTCGTCGTCATCAAGCCCGTACATCGGGCCGATGAGATCGTCCACCCGATCGACAATCGGCTTGAGTTCCACTGCGTTCTCGATTACTGTGCGGGGTTTCCCGACGAAGCGCTGTTCCATCGCCTCCCACAGTTCCTCACTTACCTCGATAATGTCTCCCCGGTTTTCTTCGAGCGTCTCTTCGTCAGGGAACGGGAACGGTTTGATCTCCCACCAGTCGATGTTGCGTCCGTTCTTGTACACCATCCAGTACCAGTAGTACAGCGACGACTGGAGCGTGATGAAGCTCATACGCCGCTCAAGATCCGACGAGAAGTACATTCGGTACATACTCGTCGGTGTGGTCTTCCCTTGTTGCTCGTACAAATTCACCAGCAATGGGTTAATCCAGTACAGCGCACCACGACGACGCCACATCAAATGCTCCGTCTCATGATCTTGAAGTGCGTCACCGAACGTTCGAGCACTTGCCTCTTTCAACTTCTCAAGCGCACTTCTCGCGGTATCGTGGCCGAGCTTCGGGATGGATAGGTTCTGCCCATCACCAATCTTGTCACCAAGAGCAAGACCGTTCGCCTGCGCGTAGCTGATGTTCGATAGCGTTTCGTTTCGATTCTCAGTGGTGAATCGGATGTACCGACTTGTGTAGATGTCCGGTTCATGCTCGCCGGTTAGCTTCCCGGTGATGATAGCCGGCTTCACGTGCGCCCCCTCAAAAATACGCGATGGGCGGTGTGCGAAACACGCCATGCGTGTTTTTTCCAACCGTCGCGTGAGGTGTTTTCGTGCCGGCTCTTCACGCTGATCGTATGCAATACGAAGCGTTGTGATGTTCCCGAAGTGCCCACCGAGCTTCAACAATTGTAGTTCACGCTCAACGAACTGAGCCGCAATATCGTTGATTCCCCCCGTCTCAAACGCACTAACTAGGAACTTTGCATTGTCAGAGAGTATGTCACCGTACGGTGGGTTCCCGACAACAATATCGAACACCATGTCGTAGTTTCCGTTCTCGTCTTCCTCACGGGCCTCCGGGAACTCTGCCGTCCAATGGAACGGCCTACCCTCGATTCGCTCTAAATCGGAGTGAAGCGGTCGACGCTTGACTTTGTTATAGTAGAACTCGTCTTTTTCGGCGAACTCAATCAACGACTCAAGGATGTGTTCAGCAGCTTCAGCCTGACTGGAAATACCGTTGTGGTTCTTCACATCGTTGAGCTCATCCATGTACCCCACGATGTCCATCTTCCCACTCTTGTGCATATGGTGGACGTCAAACCCAGCGTCCTCGAGATCTGCTATCTGGGTGTCAGAGAACTTCTCCTGGTCAGTACGCTTGATTGACACCGTATCGATGTACTGGCGAAGTTCGACAGGAGAAATTTGCTCGGCAAGCTCGTGAAGCACCTCTACATCCCGGATTTCACCCTCGACAGTTTGCGTTAGCCGGTCGATGTACTCCTCGTTAAGATCATCACGTAGGTCGTCTCGAAGATCATCAAGTTCCCTCTTCGATCCCTCGTTCTCCTCCTTGTATTCCTTCCGCTGGGTGAGGATTTCCTCCATCCGGTCGCTGTACTCACTCAGTGTCTTTGCCCCGTATCCAACAGTCGGAAGACCAATCAGCGAGTTCCCCTCGAGAATGTTCACGTCGATGTTCGGGAGACGACCATAGCTTTCCTCCCAGTCGTTCCCCTCCAAGATTTTCAACCAAGTCCGCAGTTTCGCAATCTCAGTGGCAACGCGGTCAACGTCAACCCCGTAGATAGAGTTCAACGCAATATCGCGCTTCTGCTGATACTTCACTTCTGGAGACGGGTCATCACCACCATGCTGTCCACGGTGAATTGACTGGAGCACCTGATGCAGTTGCTCCATCGCCGCCGTCAAGAAGTGCCCAGACCCACATGCAGGGTCAAGAACAGTCAGGTCAAGCACCTCCTCACGCGCGTTGTCCAGCCCTTGGGTGCTTCCGTACCAGCCCTCTCCTTCCTCTATGTGCGCCAAAATCTGCTCCAGAGACTCTGCCTCTGCCTGCCGCCGGAACGTAGACTCAACATCCTCATCAAGTGTTTCTGCAAACGCTTCGATGATGGTTTCCTTGACCTCACCATCGACGGCCTGTGAGTTAATCAGGTGTGTAACGTCGTTTGGTGTGTAGTACGCGCCAGTTTCTTTTTGTCGGTCTTCAGCCTCGCTAATATGGTTGATGGTCATCTCAAAAACGCTCCCGAGAATTGCGGGATCGATTTCGATGTCCATCTCATGGTTACCCTCAATCAGTTTGTCGATGACGAGTACCATTGAGGGATTCCGAACGTCGTAGTCGTCTTCCTGAGTTAGGTTCTGCCGGAACAGTCCTCCATTCAGGTACGGCACATCATCGTACCAGCCACCGTGCAGATCGCGCTGCTCCCGAGGTTTGTTGAACAGATCGTAGAACAGCGGTTTGATAGTGCTCTCGTATAGGGTTGTGGGAATGCCTTCGTTGTAGTTCTCAACCCGGTCGCTCAAGAATCCTTCTGAGAGAACACCACGCTCTTCGAGGAACCGAATGAACATCAGACGATTCACGAGTGTGACCGCGAACACGTCCTTGTCTTTCCTCGATGCATCGTCGGGTGCGACGACATCGTTGCGCAAGCAGGTGTCGTAGTCGTGTTCATCGGACTCGCCGAACAATACCTCGATGTAAATCTCGAAGAAATCATCGACGTCCCGCTTCCGTTGGTCACGGAACTGGGACGGAGCGGTTTTCGTAAGCAGCGGAACCAAATGCTCGGGTTGGAACGTCAGTACAAACGCTTCTAATTCGCTGTCAACATCGATATCCGAGTCAGGGAGAGCTTGCTGACTGATGATATTCTCATCACGCGCCAACTGTCGGAGAGCATCCCTGAAGCTGTGGCGCCTAACGGCTTCGTGCTCGAAAAAGTCGCCACCACGCTCTGTCCGGTAGACAATCCAATCCAGACCGTCTGTAGCGATCCCGTCGTTAGGGAAAGAAATGTTGGACAGGTAATCGTCTACCAGCTCATTTTCTCCGTCCTCGATCTTGTTTAGGGATTTGTTTTCTCCAACAATCTCGAGGGACTGGTTACTATGTTCCTCTTCGAGTTTGAAGTCTGGTGTTTTACGCTGAGAGGTTGGTCGGCCAGGTACTTTGTTAAGGCCTACCGCGTTCAGAACAGGATTTATAAGAATATCTTCTGTCCATGTCTCCGGTTCAGCACCGATATCTCTACGGGTGATCTGGCGGTCCCCGTTTAAAATCTGCTCGATCTCGTGGGGGTCATTGAATTCGTCTTCGAGTTCCTCAAGAAAATTGACGAGGACATCACGAAGGGTGGAAACTGTAGTCACGTTATTTGACTGTCTGATTATGGTCTCTTCATACTTTCCCTTGGGCACTGAACCAGGATACCAAATCGAATCAGGCGTCGCTCTTAGTCTCTCTACCTTCTTCAACCAAATCAATTAGACAGTCCCGAATGGACTCGAAAAATTCATCTTGGCCAGCTAGAAACTCCATTGGATCCAATTCAAGAACATACACTGTTAACGGATTTCCCGGCGTTTCCAGTTCCCACCGTTTTGATTCCGTGTGTAATTTTGGATATACAAGCCCCACAACATCTGACTGATACCCTTTCCCGTACGCAAGAACCTGATAAAAATAGCTTCGTTCCGGTTTTTCTCCGTGAGTATCTATTTTTGAGCCCATAGTGGTGTATTTGCTATCAAGAACGAGAAGGATCTGCCCATCACATTCAAATATATGATCAGGGTTAATACTTTGAGGAGGGGAGCCTGATGCCAATTGTTGGTACGTTTTTGCATCGTCACCAGTATAGTCCCATGGTAGATCAACTGTATCCAAGGTCGCGTCAACGAATCCCTCAAACATTTTTTCAGTATTAAACAAAATTCCCGGTAGAGTCACCTCTTCACCGGCATACGCAGCTTCTAGATGTTCAATGAGCCACTGAGCAATCGTCAACGCTTCATCAAACCGACGGTGTTGAGAAGATAGAGATAATTGACCCGGGCGTAATTCAGGAACCTCAATTGAGTCAACTTCTGGAAACTGTTGTTCCAAATCATATAATAGATTAATAGTTCTGGTGTCGGTGGCTAGTTCGGAAAAGCGGTGGCAAGCCCATTTGAGAACCCTACTAATCGGGATATCATTTGTATACTCTGTCGTACGAAACCATAGTTCGGACGGCTTTTGGAGTAGTTGCGGGTAGAGTTTTTTCGTGATGAGACGTCCCCGTGCGTTCGAAAGTCGTTCTTCACTTTCAGAATATGCTGCTGGCGCTCCTTGGGCAAGAGCCTCCGAGAGTCTGTCTGCATAGGCGGTAGCTAAGACGTCCATCAAAGAGGACTCTGAAGTTCCTCCACGAATGGTTTCTGCGAAGTCTACGCGAAATTCGCTAATCCCAGAAAACGAAAGAACCCTCAGAAATTTGTCTCGCCAATCTGAGGGAATTTCATTCTCGTTAGCGAGATACTTTGGCACAATTTCAATAATTTGATTATTAATCTCTATCTGGCCACAGACACCACGCGGTATGACAGTCGTCTTTGACCTACCTTGTATAAATTGAAAAGGTGGTTTCCGAAGATCAAGAGCCTGTTTCCACTCTTGGTTTAATTCTTGTAACCTTTCAATTACATTCCTACTTACCCCATCCATATCATTAGATGTATATTCAGCTAACAGAACCATACCAGATCAGTCGGTTCCACCAGCCAAAACCCAAAGAATTCGACGGAGCCGGTCGTTATCACCAATAGAAGACAGTGAAGCTGTGGCGATAGCAGTGTTCTGACCAAGTTGATCCAATTCCGATTCGTAGAGGACGTCGGCTTGGAATATGTCGTTTGTTTCTACTCGCAAAATTGGCTGCAGCTGGTCTTCCCGTCCACGAAACAGCTCTTGTAGCTTCGGAAAAATTCGACCATCCCATTCCTCTGCAAGTTTACGGATCTGAGATTCATCACTTCGATCTTCTTTTAAAGAGTCTAGATAGCCATGTCCGAGCTGGAAATCCTGCCCAAGAGTTGCTGAGAGCAGAGTATTTATCCGGTATAGTAACGCCGTCGCAAGTGCACCAACACTTGTATCGTCTGGTGAATCAGAGATCCATTCCGCAGGATCATCTTCCTCGACATCAACCCACTGCCTGAGTAGATCATAGTCCGGTTCAAATGGTATTTGACTGAAGCGCCGAGCAAGTGCCGAGTCGAGTGGCGCCGTCGATCGATCCAACGAATTCATCGAAGCTACAATATAGAGCTGACGCGGGAGATAAAATGGTCTCTCAAAGGAATCAATAGGTTGTTCGCTCATAGGATCCTCGATAGAATCACCCTCATTCAATTGTGGTAATGTGAATGAGATGGAACTGGCTGTCGCATTTCCGTCCCAGTCTAGGCGTTTATCCGCTTCCATCACCGAAATGAACTCTCCGAAAACTTTCGAAACATTTGCCCGGTTAAGCTCATCAATGAATATAACACCACTATTACCTTCTCGGACATGTTTTATCAACGAAAGTAATACTCCTGCCCTCGGCTTCAATCTCACCCCACCTTCACTACTCGGTTGCGGGCGCATTCCCAAGACAAAATCCTCATATTCGGTGCTCTGATGGAACGTAAGCCATTCAGTTCGGGTTTCTCCCCGAAAGTCCGGAATATCAAGTTCAAAGGGATTCTCCACTCTTGAGGTGTCGAATAATCGGGTCCCCGAATCAAGTCTAGCTTTCAGCCGACGCATCGTGAACGTCTTACCTGTACCGGGAGGGCCACGAAGGAGTACGTTAGGTGACTCGTTCAACCGACGTAAAACTAGAAGTTCCTCAGGAAGAACATCAGAAGGAGGATTGTTTCCGGTCATAGAGTCGTCACCTCATTATGGAAGAAATCAACAAGAGCAGTATTTTCGCGTTCTCCCCCTGCATCAACGTAGCGTTTCCAACACTCCTGAAGCAATCCTGGATAGGCACTAATCGTATATGAGTTTACATTTCGGATAGTTCGGGTGTGAAACTCATCGGAAGAATCTCTAATGAAATATATTATCGGAGGGTTCTGGCGATCATTTGTATAATAATTATCTTCCAACGAGTCTAACCCTCCAAAGTCATCCACAGTTGGCATATAATCATCAGACACCCATAACTCATGAGGTGGGGTGACCGGAATTTGCCAGGGTCTGGATACAGTATATTTGAGGTGGATTTCCGATTCAGGAACGTCAATACGGCCGATCGGTTCAATTTCGATAGTGAAAGAAACGGAGTCTTGGCTCGAATCCTCAAGCTCCGCGTCGAGTGCCTCATTATAACTCTCATCTACACCGTCGCAAAATTCCTCAATTTCACTAGTAATATTAAAAAATTCTAGAATACGTTCATCTGAGCCCAATGTAATCCATCTTTGGCCACCTCCATCTACATCGAACAGATCTCGGAGGGCTTTGAAGCCAGATTGAGTAACGAATCTTGAAAGAACCATCTGGCAATCACGAAGGGAGTCAACCGAATCACTCATAAAATCCCCATCCCCTCA
>Ga0207755_100783_pt1 | contig 12229 bp, 12 predicted proteins | sample A23P2SouthBayCA_FD_187734 | JGI IMG/M metagenome (GOLD analysis project Ga0207755, IMG submission 187734) | Aerobic enrichment media microbial communities from Bioluminiscent Bay, La Parguera, Puerto Rico - A23 P2 (SPAdes) | ecosystem: Environmental > Aquatic > Marine > Unclassified ...
CGTCTACGAGGCGATGGCGGCCGGGACGCCCGTGGTGGCGTCGCGCGTCGGAGGGATTCCGGAGATGGTCGTCGACGGCGAGACCGGCGTCCTCGTGGACCCGCACGACCCCGCCGGTCTCGCGGCGACGCTCGACGACCTCTTGGATCGGCCCGCCGACCTGCGCGTGATGGGCGACGCCGGCCGCGAACGTCTGATCGAGCGGGACTGGACGTGGCAGGGGTACGCCCGCCGCGTCAGCGCCGTCCACCGGGAGGCGATGGACGCGTGGTGAGCGAGTACACCGTCACCGTCCACGAGCGAGTCGCCGACCTCAAGCGAAACGAGTGGAACGCCGTCGTCGCCGACCAGTCCCACACCGGGAGCGTCTTCGAACGCCACGAGTGGCTCACCGCCTACGAGCGCGCGTTCGACGCGACCGGCGCGCACGTCCAGGTCCGCAAGAGCGGAACGCTCGTCGGCGCCCACCCGCTCTTCGAGCGCTCCCTCCCACGGCTCCCGGTCAGCTTCCTCGGGCCGCCCCGCCCCGAGTACAACGGCGTGCACGCCACCACCGACGAACGCGCCGTCGTCACCGCCGCCCTCCGCGCCGTCGACTCGCGCTGTCGCGGCCGCACCATCGGCCACCTCTGCAAGCCCGCGTCCTCGCGCTCGCTCGGCTACGCCGCCCTCCTCCGCGAGCGCGGATACACCCCGACCGTTCGCGGCTGCCAGTTCCACCTCGACACCGACCGCTCGTGGGAGGCCGTCCGCGACGACTTCGACCATACCCGCCGCCGGAACCTCGACCGGGCGGACGAGGCCGGTGTGACCGTCGAAGAGCGCGACGTCACGCGCGAGACCGTCCGGTCGTTCGCCGCCGCCCACCGGCGGAACATGGCGCGCATCGGCGGCGACGGGACCACGCGGCGCTTCCTCCGGGCGCTCGCCGTCGAGATGCCTGAGCGAATCGTCGTCTTCGCCGCCGACGCCGACGGCGAGGACCTCGGCCAGCTATTCTGCGTCGTCGACCGCGAACAGGACCAACTCCACCTGCTCTTCCCCGGCTTCCGATCCGACCGGGACCAGCGCTACCCCTCGGACGCGCTCTACGCGGCCGCGATACGGTGGGCGATAGCGCACGATATCGGCGCCGTCAACTTCGGCGAGACCGACTCGGACCTCTCTGCGGGTCCCTACCGGTTCAAGACCAAGTTCGGCGCCACCCCCGTCCCCACGCTCCGCTGGGAGCGCGTGCGCTCGCGGCTCGGCCGCGCGCTCTACGCCGCCGGGAGCGAACTCGTCTACGACTCGCTCTTCCCGTCCCGCGACGACTCCGGGCCCGCGTGAGCGGGGACAACACGGAAGTGGCTCGCCCGCCACCATAGCGCGAACGCGTGTCCGAGACCCACCCGACCGTCACCGTCGTCGTCCCCTACAGTCCCCGCTACACGCCCGAGTCGATGCTCGCGGAGGCCGAACGCACCGTCGACGCGCAGACCGTTCCCACCGAGACCGTCGTCGTCGACGACGTCGACACCGGCCCGGCGGCCGCGCGGAACGCCGGCCTCGAGCGCGCTTCGACGCGATACGTCGCGTTCCTCGACGCCGACGACCTCTGGGCGCGCGACAAACTCGAACGCCAACTCGACCGGATGGCCGAGACGGGCGCGGGCCTCTCCGTGCAGGGCGACGCCACCGACCTCGACGACTTCGTCTACCGTGTCTTCGTCGGCGACCTCACCTCGCTCACGTCCTCCGTCCTCGTCGACACCGACGCCGTGAGCGCGCGCTTCGAGGAGGACCTCACGCGCGGCGAGGACCTCCTCTACGTCCTCGAAGCCGCCACCGAGGCCGGCGTCTGCTGTCTCCCCGACCTCTTCGAGCGCCGCCGCCACGACCGGAGCATGATGGCGTCCGGCATCAGCCCCGAGGACTACCTCGCGCAGAGCACCCGATTCGGCTACCTCGTCTCCGAGCGCGTCCCCGCCGCCCAGCCCTACCTCTCCGTCTACTACGGGCAGGTCCTCACGGACGTCGGCCGCATGAAGCGCCGCGAGAACGATCACGCCGCCGCGACCACCTACCTCGCGCGCGCGATGCGGGTCTCCCCGCACCCCGTCACCGCCGCGCTCCTCCTCGGATCCGGCGTTCGCTCGCTCCTCGCCCGCGTCCTCCGCGCCGACTGAGGACGTCCCTCCCTGAGGTAGCCACACGAGCCACCTCGGGGAGATTAGCTACCTCAGGTAGATTAGTCACCTGAGGCAACTGTTCCCGCCCCCCGCGGCCCGCCCCCCCTCGTTGTAAGTGTTCTCGGTGCCCTGCGACGACCGAAAACGGGACGGCGCTGGACGTTCGAGCGTTCCGCGATGGAACGGGAGCGACCGCGCGCGTTCACCGCCGACCTCTACGCGTTCTGGGCGCTCGCCGCGCTCGCGTACGGCGTCGGCGACACGCTCACGACGCTCACGGTCCTCGACGTCGCGTACGTCACCGAGGCCAACCCCCTCGTCGCGGCCGCCGCCGGTTCGTTCGGTACGCCCGGCCTCGTCGCGTGGAAACTCCTCGCCTTCTGCGGCTGTCTCGCCATCAGCGTCCGCGCCGCGACCGCGTGGCGCGACCGCGCCATGGCCGCCTTCCCACCGCTCGTGCTCGCCCTCCTCGGCGCCGTCACGACCGTCTCGAACCTCCGCCTCCTCCTCCTCGGATAGTTACCTAAGGTAGCTACCTTAGGAACTGCAGATACCTTAGGAAACGTAGCTACCTTAGGTAGCTCGACTAACGCAGGTAGCTTTACCACGGTGGCTCAGGTAGGTGGCGTATGGCCGACTCAGCCGACCCGCGCGCGGTCACCGTCGCCCTGCAGAAGGGCGGCGTCGGCAAGACCACCGTCGCGATAAACGTCGCCGAGCGCCTCCACGCCCGCGGCCACGACGTCCTGCTCGTCGACCTCGACCAGCAGGGCAACGCCACCGAGGGCGTCGGACTCGGCGACCACTACGAAGCGGACGCGAACCTCGGCGACGTCTGGGACCCCGACAGCGACGTCGAAATCACCGACCTCGTCCGTGAGACCGAGTGGATGGACGTCGTCCCCAGCCACCGCGACCTCGACGAGGTCGAGAACCAACTCCGAACGAGCGCCTACGGCGTCACGCGCATCCGGAACTACGTCGTCGACCCCCTGCTCGGCGACGAGTACGACTACATCGTCGTCGACAGCCCCCCGAGCATCGGCCCGCTCTCCGACTCCGCGCTCGTCGGCACCCAGAACGTCCTCGTCCCGCTGAAGATGCGCGAAGCCTCCATCTCCGGCTTCCAGCGGATGGTCGAACAGCAGCTTCAGCCCCTCCGCGACGAGGGCGGCATCGACGTGCGCGTCCTCGCGCTCGTGCCGAACATCCTCGAAGGCGACGGCGAGGAGAAACGAATCATCCGCGACATCGAGGACTCCCCGTGGGCCGACCGCCTCCCCGCGTTCGCGCGCTCCGAGATGTTCGACGGCTCGCCCGGTCCCGGCCTCCGAAAACGCGTCGCCTTCGGGCGCGCCTACCGCGAGGGCGAACCCCTCGCCGCCTACGACTCGGACAACGATCAGCTCCCGCGGCTGGACGAACTCGCCGACGTCGTCGAGCGGGGGGGTGTCGATGCCTGACGACAACCGGTTCGCCAACATCGGCGTCGACGACGCGGACGACGACGAGGACGCCGCACCCGACGCAGTCGACTCAGCTACCTCAGCCGACTCAGCTACCCCAGCCGACTCAGCTACCTCAGGTAACTCGGGTAGCGGCGAGGGGGCCGACGACGCTGACGCGCCGACGGTCGACCCCGCCGACGCCGGCCCCGCTTTCGCGTTCGACGACGTCAAGCAACGCGCCGTCTACCCGCGGCCCGACGCGTGGGACGCGCGCACCGAAGCCCTCGACTTCGAAGTCAAGCGCAAACTCCGCGAACACGGCGTGAAGGACGTCACTGGCCGCGAACTCGACGACGCCGTCGCGCGCACCGTCCCCGACGTCACCGACCGCATCGTCGAACACGTCCTCGAGGCGCGCCGTCGGAAGTTCGACAGCGAGTAGACCAGCCCCCCGCGTCTCGCGCCGGCGCGCGACGCCCCGGCGAGACGTGCACGCAGCGTCGGTGTTTATCACTGGTCGCCACTAACTATCGCTATGGGCGACCCCGGACCCTCGCCGGACGACGGCGCGCGCCCCTCCGCTGCCACCGAGGACGAGTTTCACGAGGCGCTCCAACGGCTCGTGACCGCCGCCGTCGCGAACGACGTCGACGTTCGGGGCGGCTGGCCAATCGACGACGACGGCAGGGGAGACGCGTGGGAACTCGAGATAACGAGAATCGCGCGACGAACGACGGCGCGCGTCGCCGACGCCGAATCCCCCGCACTAGCGATCGTCGACGCGGTGGCGGCGCGAGAGGACGTCGATCCGACCGACCTGCCACCGCTCTACGACTCCGTCGAGCCCGAAGTGCTCGAAATCCTCCAAGAATCCGACGATCCGGATCAGCGCGTTCGCTTCGAGTACTGCGGCTACACGATCACGGTCACGTCCGGCGGCACGATCACCGTCGACGGCTGACGGCCCGCCCGGCGCGCGTCACGGCCACCCCTGAGGGAGTTCGTCCCGGTGGTCGTGCATCAGTCGCAGGAGCGGCGCGATCTCGTCGAAGTTCGGGCCGCGACGGATCGTCCGCTCGTCCTCGTCCCACTCGATGTAGCCCGCGCCCGCCAGTTTCGGCAGGTGCGCGTGATACAACTCCGTCGTGAGCAACTCGAGGTCGTCGTCCTCGGTGGCGAGGTCATCGACCGAGAACTCGTCCTCGTCGCGGGGGTTGTGCTCGCTGACGAGCAGCAGGATGCGCCGTCGATACGGATGGCTGAGCGCGTCGAACGCCAGATCCAGCGAGCGGGCGGTGCCGCCATCGGCGATGACGACAGGGTCGTCCGTGTTCCGGCGACCCGTGCTCGTCTCTCGACTCTGCCGTGCGCCCCCGACGTCCGAGCGCCCGCGTGCCGCGGCGATTCCGACGACCCTCTCGGCTCCCGGACGCTCGAACCTCCTCGCCGCTACGGCGACACGGAGCGTCTCCCGCTCCTCCACAGTCAGCGCGCCCGCTCGCCTGTTCGTCTCGGCGGTGGCGTCTCGGGCCGTCGCGGCACCCGCCTCGCGGACGCTCTTCGAGGCGGCGCTGGCCGTCCTGACGTGGTGTCTCCGTCGCATAGTGTGGTGGATGTGACGCGGGTGCGAAACAGTTGGCCCTAACAAGAGAAAACGGACTCACGGTGGAGTTCCACAAGTAAGGCTCTACCGGGAATACGCCCCGTCCAGCCCGGCGGACGACTCCCCCTCGAAGAGCACCGCACACAGCCTGCGCTGGGCTGCACGGAGATGTTCGGAGAACGTCGGCTGGGAGACGCCTAGCAGTGCCGTGACCTCCTTGCCGTTGCTGACGCGTGGCACCTCGAAGAAGCCACTCAGGTAGGCGGTTTGCAGGACTTCGCGCTGTCGGTCAGTCAGGCGGTCCTCGAGCGCGGCGACGAACGTCTGTCGCGTCTTCAGTGGTCGTTCGCGCGACTGACGCGCGAGCAGTTCGAAATCCTGATTCCACTGCCGTAGCTGGTCGAGGAACGCCCGGACCGCCGCCGTGTGCGGGATGTCGACGACAGCAGTCGCGACGCCCGCATCGACAGTGATCGACCGCACGACGGCCCCTGCATCCGTGAACCGCGCGGCGAGTGTCGGGTCGGACACCCGCACCCTGAACAGGGACCCGTCTTCCCGCTCGGTGAGACAGCGCACGTCCTCGAACGCGAGAAGATCTGCCCCCGTGGCCTGCAGCTCCCCTGGGTCGACCCCACGGGCGACGAAAAAGACGTCGGCCCGCCCGCTCGACCGAGGAATGAACCCCTGGTACTCGACCGTGCAGTCGGTCTCCCGGGCGAGGCGACTCAGCGGCGTGTCGGCATCGCCGAATCGGAGCGTGAGTTCGACGACGCTGTCAGTCTGCAACGTCGCTCGCGTCTCCCTCGCGTTCATCGTGTGAGCGATCGTGTCGCCGAGCTCCGACAACACGTCCTGGTTGCGCTCGTCCTTGCCGGATTGAGGACGGTCAGCGTAGACGGTCAACACGCCGTATGTTGCGTCGTCGTAGACGAGCGGAATGCATACCAGCGACCGGGCGCCGCGTTCGAGCGTCGCTTCCCGCCAGGGAGCGAACCCGCTGTCCGTAGCGATGTCCGCGACCACTTGCGGGTCACCGGTGCGTACGGCACGAGCGATGGGGTCACGATTGGTCGGGGTGCCCTCGACCGTGATCTCGAGGTCCTCCAGATAGCCGCTGTCGACGCCGGCCCACGCCCGTGGCTCGATCAGATCGGTCCCCGGATCGTGCTCGCCGATCCAGGCGAACTCGTAGAGGTCGGAGTCGGCCAGCCGTTCGCAGACGACGTCGTCGATCTCCTCGCGCGTCTCGGCAGCCACGAGCGCTTGGTTGATCTCCCGGATGAGCGTGTTGAGCTGGTCGAGGCGGACCAACTCTTCGTTCCGGTCCGTTAACTCTGCTTCTCCGACGGCGCGGTCCCATGCGGTCTCGACGGTCGCAGCCACCATCTCGACGAGGTCGACCGTTCGTTCGTCGAAGGTTCCCGCCCGGGTGGAGCCGAGACACACGACGCCGTGGCGGCCCAGGGGCACGAGCACGCGGCTTTCGAGCGACCCCCACGTGTCGTCCTGGCCGTCGAGATCGGTCGCCACGTCGACGTCGCTCCCGACGAACGTCTGCCAGACCAGCTCGGAGAGCTCCGTCGAGGGGCTGACCGAGCCGCGGTCCACGTCCGGGGCCGTGTCGACGGCTTGCTCTTCGAGGTCGCCGCGCTGGTCGTCGTACCGCCAGAGGGCGGCGTACTCGACGTTCAGGACTTCCCTCACGAGCCCGGCGACCCGGTCTTCGATTGTCGCCGACTCGGTATCGAGCAGGTCCCGGGTCACAGCGTTGAGCCGTTCGAGCGTCGCCCTCATCTCACGTTGGTCGTGAATGTCGGTTGCCGCGCCGAACCAGCGGCTGATCTCTCCATCGTCCCTGACTGGTCGCGCTTGGACGAGGAACCAGCGATACTCCCCATCGTGGTGCCGGATACGGTGCTCCTGCCGGAGCGGCTCGCCCGCGTCGACCGCACGCTGGAAGTTTTCGAGGGACTGCTCGCGGTCTTCGGGATGGATGGCGTCGAGCCACCCGTCGTCAGCGGCCTCCTCCATCGTCTGGCCGGTGTAGTCGAGCCATTGCTGATTGTGCCAGATCGCCGACCCCTCCGGGTCGTTGCTCCACAGGAGGCTCGGCACGAGGTTCGCCACGGCGCGGAATTTCTCCTCGCTCTCGCGGCGAGCCTGTTCGGCGTGGGCACGCTCGACGGCGGCCCAGGTGCGCTCGGCGGTCTCCTCGACCATTTCGATCTCGGTGTCGGTCCACTCGCGGGGTGTCGCGTTGTCGACGGCGAAAAACGCCACGAGACGGTCGTTCTTGACCAGCGGCACGGCGACGTTGGCGTAGCTGTCGAGTGTCGTGAACGTCGCTCCCGCCTCATCGCTCAGTTGCTCGGTCGAGTCGTAGTCGGTCAGGACGAGGCGGTCGCCGGCACGAAGCGTCTCCGCGGTGTACTCGCCGAAGTCCGACAGACGGTGCTCGCCCACGGTCGAACTGACGTCGCTGTGGTAGTGATCGGCGTGAATCCGGAACGTCTCCTCGTCCTCGTCGACTTCGGCGTAGTGGGCGCGCGCGACGTCGAGCCATTCCCCGAGGATATGGGCGGCTTCGTGCTGGATCTCCACGGGATCGGTGAGTGGGCGGATCGCGTCGGTGAGTTCGAGCAGGAACTGGTCGCGCTGTTCTCGCCGTTTGCGCTCGGTGATGTTGGTGGCCGTCCCGAACCACTCGACGATCTCACCGTCGTCGTCCAGGATGGGCACGCCCCGCGAGCGGGCCCACCCGCGGGTCCCGTCGGCCAGGAACACCTCGTGCTCCAGGTCGAACAGGTCCTTTGTCTCGACGGCCGCCTCGATAGCGTCCGCGAGCCGCTCCTGTTCGTCCTCCGGGATGTACTCCGTGAGCCACCGCTCTGTGCGCTGCTCGTCCACCTCGATGAACGGGTCCCCGTCCAGGGAGTACACCTCCGACCAGTCGGGACTCATCCGGTAGACGAGGTCCGTCGTCGTCGTGACGAACGCGTCGAGTCGCTGCTCGTTCTCTTTCAGCCGTTCGTAGGCGGCCTCTTTCGCCTCGTGTAACTCCCGGCCGCGAAGCATGATGTCCGTCGTGAGGTGGGAGTCCCGCGTGTCGAGGCGGTCGAGCACCGCCTCGTCGCCGCCAGCCTGGAGCTGGCGTACGACCGGCGTGACGTCCTCGACGCGGTGGATGATGTAGTTGAGTTCCCCCGAATCGTCGAAGACAGGGGCGTTCGTCGGGGTCCACCAGCGGTCCTCGAACTCGTCCGTCTCGGAGTCGGTGCGGGGGATCGGGTAGAACGTCACCGGCATGACGTCGGTTTCTCCCGCTGCTCTCACGCGTTCGAGCGACCGCCGTACCCGAGGAGCGCCTTCGGGGTCCGGGGCGTCTGGATCGGCAGGGAACACGTCGAAGATATTCTTGCCCATGATTTCTGCCCGGTCGGTCATCGTCGCCGCCAGGTAGGCGTCGCTCACGGCGACGATCTCGTAGTCCTCGGGCTCCACGATGAGATAGAGGCCAGGAACGTTCTCGAACAGCCGCCGGAACGTCGACCCGGTGACGGTCGCCGTTGGGTCGTTCTCAGCGGGAACGTCGGTGCTGGCAGGCCGCCACCAGACGCGACTGTTCGCCCCGACCTTCTTCGTCTGCAGGACACCGTCCTCGGCGAGTGAATCCAACCTGTTGTAGATCGTGCGCTTGGTGCAGTCGAATCCCTCGGCGACCTCCGGCGTCGTCACCGGCGTGCCGGGCGGACCGAGAGCGTCGACCGTCTCCAGCACGTCGTCCCGCGTCGGCGCAGTCATACGCATACGTCTCCCGACACGAGGAAAAGCGTTCTGTCGATGGAAACGTGCGTATCCGCGACCGACGAACCGAACGCGCCGCCGGTCCCTATCGCAATATGCGGTTTATCTCGCCCGCCGGTCCCCGCGAGGGCCGTTACAGATATCGCTCGAAGATCCCGGCGAACTCCTCGCGAACGAGGTCGCGCATGGCGTCGGCGCGGGCCTGCCGGCGGGTGCGCTCGTCGAGATAGTTCCGCTCGGAGACGGACGCGTCGCGACTGCCCTGTGAGGCGGCGACGGCGGCCGTCCCGGCCTCGATGCTCGGGCGCTGCTGGCGGTAGAGGCGATACCAGGTGCGCCGCCCCATCTTCGGGAGGGGATGGCCGCCGTCGATGGTGACGCCCGCGCGGTCGCCGAGAGCGCGGAACCAGCGGCGGGCGGTCTGCGTCGACATCGGCCGCGAGATGGACTGCCCGGGGAGGAGGTAGCCCGTCCACCCATCGCGTTCGGCGAGCGCGTCGACGCGCTCGCGGACGGCGTCCACGCCGACGAGCAACTCGACGGTGTTGCGGGTGCGGCGCGCGTTCTTGCGCTCCCCCGCCTCGAAGGCGATGTAGGGGACGTCTCCCTCGTCGGGATCGAGGGTGAGCTGGTCGACGTGGAGTTCGCAGGCCTCTATCGGTCGGAGCCCCCAGCCGGCGAGCGCGAGGAGGAGGAATCGCTCCTCGTCGTTCGCGACGGCGAGGAGGTCGTCGAGGTCGTCGCGGGAGAGGGCGGGGTGGTCGTAGATGGGGTCTTCGTCCCAGCCGAAGCGATTCAGGAGGTTCTCCGCGGGGTTGTAGAGCCCGCGCCCCATCTCTTCGAGGAAGGTGTACCAGTTCTTCACCGCGGAGACGTACTTCTTCTTCGAGGCGAGCGTCCCCAGTTCGTCGTCGAGGACGCGGAAGGTGTCGCGCACGCGCGCTATCTCGTCGGGCTTCGCCGTCTCGTCCAGGAGCGGCGACAGCAGGTCGCTCGTGTCGTTCACGCCCCGGTAGGTCGTGACGTACGTCTTGAGGCGGGAGCGTCGCGGTTCCACGGTCGTCGGGGCGCGCCCGCGGTCGCGTTCGAGTTCCTCGAGGTAGTCTTCGAGGCCCCGAACCGTGGGTTCGTGGTCGATATCCCACGCGTCCTCCGTCTCGGGATTCGCCGGGATGCCGACCTCGGCGTAGAACTCGCCCGGCGAGAGGTCGTAGTCGCGGCGGAGGCGTTCGACGAACCCCGAGTAGTGCCCCTTCAACCACGCGTACGTGGGGGTTTCGCGGTCCGGGTCGACGTCGACGTCCGGGTCGGCGCGGAGCGCGGGCGTGATCTCTTCCTCGTAGAACTCGGCGAAGTCGTCGAGGCCGTCGAAGCGGGCGTAGTGTGGCATCGTCACTCTGGCTGGTAGGGGTCGGTCGCGGTGTCGAGCCGGTAGACGTCGTCGACGGCGTCGAAATCGTCGTCGAACGCGTAGAGGTAGCCGAGCCCCTCGGTCTGCATGTAGGCGACGATGCACGCGTCGACGAACGAGAAGCGTTCGTACCGGCGGAAGAGCGCTTTCGCGCTCGCGAAGGCGTCGCCGGACGCCGATTCGAGGTGGAATCTGGCGTTCTCCTCGACGCGGTCGAGGAAGTCCGTCGCGGCGTCGTGTCCGGCGTGCGTCGCCAGTCCGTTCAGCGTCTCGGCGAGGACGTAATCGAGCACCACCGCTTCGGGGAGGTCCGCGCCGTCCACTCCGCGGAGTATCGGGAGCGCGGCGTCGTGACGGCTGTCCCGTCGGTACGCGGCGGCGAAGAGCACGCTCGTGTCGAGGAGCGCGCGCGGCATCTAGGCGTCGACGCCCCAGGCGTCGTGCTCGGCCGTCGCGTCGGTCTCCTCGTCGCCGTCGTAGCCGCCGAAGTCGCTGAACGTCCCGCTCCGCTGCTGTACGACCTCCACTCGTAGCGTCCCGTCGTCCTCGACCTGCCATCGGAGCCTGTCGCCGTCGTCGATATCGAGCTCCTGGCGGATTCGCGCGGGGATGTTCGCTTGGTTCCCCGAAACCTTGCTCTCCGAATCGACGCTCATGTTCGACGCGACGGGCGCGACGACCATAAGTATAGTGTGCGAGCACACTATCCCGGAGGGCCGCGACTACGGGCCGTCGAGAGGGTGATTCTAAGGACGCGATTCAGCGGCGGCGGAGCGGTAGAGTAATACTATCTACAATTCGTGTTGCGTCGCTGTCCGGGCTGGACAACCAGACACCACGAATTTCGGGCGCGACAGCGGTATACCTTATATCGCTATATTAAATCTCTCCGTGGGGCGACGAGCTGCCCCGTGCCTTCGCCGCCGGGAACGGCGCGCTGGCCGCTCAGACCGGTTCGAAGACGTGGATCGGCCACTCCTCCTCGTACGAGAGGTCGAACTCCGATCCGAACTCGACCGCGTCCGCATCACGGATCTGGAGTTCGACGCGGTCGCCGATGGCGACGTCCTCCAGGGGAGCGGTGACGCGGCCGGTGAGCCGCGCCGACGAGTCGAGTTCGACGATCGCGACGGTGAGCGGCGCCAGGTCGGCGAACGCGGACGGCGGCCGCTCGACCGACGTGTACGAGACGATGTCGCCGGTCCGGGGCTGTTCCTCGATGGCGACCGCCCGGCTGCCACACCCGTAACACGCGGGGCGGGGCGGGAGCATGCGCGTATCGCACTCCAGGCAGCGCGCCGCCACGAGTCGTCCGTCCGCTAACGCGTCGAAGAAGCCGGGGAGCGTGAACGGCGAGTCGGCGGTGATGTCGTCCGGTGCGAGCGGTCCCGTCGTCGTGGGGTCTGCGTCTGTCATGGGTGAATCACGCTCGTCGTTCCGCGGTCAGGACGTGGGCCACGGTGTGGGCGTCCGCGACGCCCCCCTCGTTCACGAGCAGCGCGGTGTCGGCGTCGGCTACCTGTCGGTCGCCGGCCCGTCCGGTGAGTTGTTCGTAGGCTTCGACCGCCTGCAACAGTCCGGTCGCGCCGATCGGATGCCCGCGGGCCTTCAGTCCGCCGCTGGTGTTGATCCGGACGTCGGTCCAGCCGTCCGAGCGGTCCGCGGGGTCCTCGACGGTCTCGACGCCGCGACCCTCGGGGGCGAACCCGGCGGCCTCGGCCAGCAGCGCCTCGCAGACGGTGAACGCGTCGTGGACTTCCGCGACGTCGACGTCGGCGGCGTCCACGCC
>Ga0207755_100788_pt1 | contig 12163 bp, 7 predicted proteins | sample A23P2SouthBayCA_FD_187734 | JGI IMG/M metagenome (GOLD analysis project Ga0207755, IMG submission 187734) | Aerobic enrichment media microbial communities from Bioluminiscent Bay, La Parguera, Puerto Rico - A23 P2 (SPAdes) | ecosystem: Environmental > Aquatic > Marine > Unclassified ...
TGGATCCGATCGTGGAGTTCCTCGGTTCGGCCCTCGATGGCCAGCTTTTCGAGGTCGTCCAGCAGCGCCCGCGTTCCGCGCTCGCGTGTCAGGAACTCCTCGACGATCGCCCGCGGCATCGTCTCACGGTCCACGTCCTCCATACAGCGGGGATTCGTGCGACGCCACTAAACAGTTCCCCAGTCCCACAAAGCATTTATTTCGATCGTGTGAGTAGCCGCCTGTCCGTTTCCGAGGTGGGACGGACCTATGACAGGGTGAGGGGATCTTCCCCTCCATGCCACTTTCGTCCCGAGTGGAGACACTCTCTCGTCACCGTCACACTTGCTCACGAGAGCCGAGCATACGTGCCGCGGTGCTCGGCGATTTGTTCGCGATAGAAACGCCCGGAGCGGGATTTGAACCCAGGCAAGACTCACTGCGTTCGTCTTGCTTGATTCAAACCCCTCGTTGGATCTGTTCACAACTCGCCGTTCGCTCGGCGACGAGACGCCTCGCTGGAGGTGTGAGTTCCGAAGAAGACGCCCGGAGCGGGATTTGAACCCGCGTCACGACCGTGACAGGGTCGTATGATGGGCCACTACACCATCCGGGCACGACGTATCGCCGGTTGTCCGGCGGTTTGTTTCAGCAGAAGCGCCCGGAGCGGGATTTGAACCCGCGTCACGACCGTGACAGGGTCGTATGATGGGCCACTACACCATCCGGGCACGACGCATTTCTTCGTATCCCGGTGATGGTATTAAGACTTTCCAAACGCGCCGTCATTGAGTTGTAGTGTCGTGGGGCGATACGGCGACGACATCGGTCCGGCGATCGGACGGGCAGTACGGTCTCGTGGGGGCGGTCTCGAAGCGAGCACCGTTCGGAATGTGGGTCCCACCACAGTAGTCGACCGGCCAGAGGAGTGGAACAGTGTTCAGATGAGAGATCGAAAACTGGGTCAGAGCACCGGAAGGCCGAGGGCTTTCGGTGTCTCCACGTCCGATGACGCGGTTGCTTATCTGAACACGATCAGCGGTGGGACCCAAACGACTATGAAGGTCCTTAGCATAGTTGGTGGTGACGCGGCGACCGGGCGATGTCGGATAGCTACTGCAGACGGACTTGGTAAGGGTTAAATGGGCTCCGCCTATAGCCATCTGTAGTATCTCGTGACAGCCACCTTCTCCACTAGCCGGCCACACCAACCATGGTAGACGTAAGCCAACACGAACTCGTCCCAGACCACAGCATCGTCGACGAGGATACGCTCGACGACGTGCTCGAGGAGTACAACATCAAGAAGACGGACCTGCCGAAGCTCAAACGCACCGACCCCGCCGCACCCGACGAGGCCGAAGTCGGTGACGTGATCAAGGTAGTCCGTGATTCGCGAACCACAGATCAGGCAGTCGTGTATCGACTGGTGGTTTCCTAATGAACGCCAACGATCGACGCGCGATTTCACGCGAGTACTTCTCTCGCGAGCGCCTGGCGGAGCATCACTTCCGGTCGTTCAACTCCTTCCTCGACCGCGGCATGCAGCAGGTCGTCGACGAGAAGGAGACGATCGAGACCGACATCGGCGACAAAGAGGGGCAGGAACCGGTCTTCGTCGAACTCGGCGACGTTCGCGTCGTCACTCCCCGTGTTCGCGAGGCCGACGGCAGCGAAGAACTCCTCTATCCCCAGGAGGCCCGCCTGCGAAACATCACCTACTCCGCGCCCGTCTTCATGGAGATGGCGATCGTCCGTGGCGGCGACGAGGAAGAGGAGGTCGTCGTCGACCAGACCGAGACCAAGATCGGCCGGATGCCGGTCATGGTCGGCTCGAACAAGTGTAACATCAACGGGTTCACCGACGAGGAACTGATCGACATCGGCGAGGACCCCGCCGACCCCGGTGGCTACTTCGTCGTCAACGGCTCAGAGCGAGTCCTGATGACCAGCGAGGACCTCGCACCCAACAAGATCCTCGCGGAACACGACACCAAGTACGGCGACGACGTGCAGGTCGCCAAGACGTTCTCCCAGCGCCGTGGCTACCGCGCGCTCGTCCTCTGTGAACGGACCCGCGACGGCATCCTCGAAGTCTCCTTCCCGAGCGTCTCTGGTTCCATCAACTTCGTGACGCTCGTGCGGGCGCTGGGTCTCGAATCCGACGAGGAGATCGTCCACCGCGTCTCCGACGACCCGGAGATCGTGAAGTTCATGCTCGAAAATCTGGAGGCTGCAGACGTCCAGACCACCGAGGGCGCGATCGAGACCCTCGGGGAACGCGTCGCCTCCGGCCAGGGGAAGAACTACCAGCTCAAGCGAGCCAACTACGTCATCGACCGCTACCTCCTGCCGCACCTCCACGAGGAGGGCGTCGACGAGGAGGACGTGCGGATCAACAAGGCCTACTACCTGTGCCGGATGGCCGAGGCCTGCTTCGAGCTCGCGCTCGGTCGGCGCGACGCCGACGACAAGGACCACTACGCCAACAAGCGTCTGAAGGTCAGCGGCGACCTCATGAAGGACCTCTTCCGGACGGCGCTGAACAAGCTGGCACGCGACGTGAAGTACCAGCTCGAACGCGCGAACATGCGGAATCGACAGCTCTCCGTTTCGACGGTCGTCCGCTCGGACGTGTTGACCGAGCGACTCGAACACCCCATCGCGACGGGGAACTGGGTCGGCGGCCGCTCCGGCGTGAGCCAGCTGGTCGACCGAACCGACTACATGGGCGTCCTCTCGCACCTGCGACGCCTCCGCTCGCCGCTGTCCCGGAGCCAGCCCCACTTCGAAGCGCGTGACCTGCACGCGACCCAGTGGGGCCGGATCTGCCCATCCGAGACGCCCGAGGGACCGAACTGCGGTCTGGTGAAGAACTTCGCGCAGGCGATGGAGCTCTCCCAGAACGTCGAGGACGAACAGGAACTCAAACACGAACTCGCCGACATGGGGGTCCAGGGCATCCCCGGGATCGAGCGAATCGAGCAGCCAGCGGACGATTAAATCATGAGTCAGGGACGCGACGCCAAAGTGTACGTCAACGGCAGTCTGGTCGGGACACATCCCGACCCCGAACAGCTCGCAAACCAGATCCGGCAGGCCCGCCGGCGCGGTGACGTCTCGGAGATGGTCAACGTCTCCGTGCGCGACCGCACGGACGAGGTCATCATCAACGCCGACGCCGGCCGGGCCCGTCGCCCGCTGCTGGTCGTCGAGGACGGCGAGCCGCTGATCACCGAATCGGAAGTCCAGCAGGTCAAAGACGGCGAACTGGGCTTCGAGGAGCTCGTCGAACGCGGCGTCGTCGAGTTCATCGACGCCGAGGAAGAGGAGGACATCCTCGTGGCCGTCGAGGAAGGTGAGATCACCGACGATCACACCCACCTCGAGGTCGACCCGCAACTGATGTTCGGGATCGGTGCCGGGATGATCCCCTACCCCGAGCACAACGCCTCGCCCCGGATTACGATGGGGTCGGGGATGATCAAGCAGTCGCTCGGGCTCCCGAGCGCGAACTACCGGATCCGCCCGGACACGCGCCAGCACCTGCTGCACTACCCGCAGCTCTCGATGGTCAAGACCCAGACCACCGAACAGATCGGGTACGACGACCGTCCGGCGGCCCAGAACTTCACCGTCGCGGTCATGTCCTACGAGGGGTTCAACATCGAGGACGCGCTGGTCATGAACGAGGGGTCGGTCGAGCGCGCGCTCGCTCGCTCGCACTTCTTCCGAACGTACGAGGGCGAGGAACGCCGATATCCCGGCGGTCAGGAAGACCACTTCGAGATCCCAGACGACGAGGTCCGTGGTGCACGCGGCGAGGAAGCGTACACCCACCTCGACGAGGACGGTCTCGTCAACCCCGAGACGCAGGTCGGCGAGAACGAGGTCCTGCTGGGCAAGACCTCCCCGCCCCGGTTCCTCGAAGAGCCGGACGACATGGGCGGCCTCTCGCCTCAGAAGCGCCGCGAGACCTCCGTGACGATGCGATCCGGGGAGAGCGGGGTCGTCGACACGGTCACGCTGATGGAGGGCGAGGACGGCTCGAAGCTCTCGAAGGTCTCCGTGCGTGACGAGCGGATCCCCGAACTCGGGGACAAGTTCGCGTCCCGCCACGGCCAGAAGGGTGTCGTCGGCCACCTCGCACCCCAGGAGGACATGCCCTTCACCGAGAACGGCGTCGTCCCGGACCTCATTCTGAACCCCCACGCGCTGCCGTCGCGGATGACGGTCGGCCACGTCCTGGAGATGCTTGGCGGGAAGGTCGGCGCGCTGGAAGGCCGGCGCGTCGACGGCACCGCCTTCACGGGCGAGGACGAGGAAGACCTCCGCAACGCCCTGGAGGAACACGGGTTCAAGTCTTCGGGGAAGGAAGTCATGTACTCGGGCGTCACCGGCGAGAAGATCGAGGCCGAGATCTTCGTCGGGACGATTTTCTACCAGAAGCTCTACCACATGGTCTCGAACAAGCTGCACGCCCGCTCTCGCGGGCCGGTGCAGGTGCTGACCCGCCAGCCCACCGAAGGTCGCGCCCGCGAGGGTGGCCTGCGTGTGGGTGAGATGGAGCGGGACGTGCTCATCGGGCACGGTGCGGCGATGGCGCTCAAAGAGCGCCTGCTCGACGAGTCCGACCGCGAGTGGATCAACGTCTGTGGCCAGTGTGGGATGACCGCCGTCGAGAACGTCGAGCAGCGACGGATCTACTGCCCCAACTGTGAGGAAGAGACCGACATCCACGAGGTCGAGATGTCCTACGCCTTCAAGCTCCTCCTCGACGAGATGAAGGCGCTTGGCATCGCCCCGCGGATCGAACTGGAGGACGCAGTCTAATGAGTTCACAGCAAACACCCAAATCGATCGGCAAACTCAGCTTCGGGCTGATGGACCCCGAGGAGTACCGTGACATGAGTGCCACCAAGGTCATCACGGCAGACACCTACGACGACGACGGGTTCCCCATCGACATGGGGCTGATGGACCCGCGTCTGGGCGTGATCGACCCCGGACTGGAGTGCAAGACCTGCGGGAAGCACAGCGGGTCGTGTAACGGCCACTTCGGCCACATCGAACTCGCGGCACCGGTGATCCACGTCGGGTTCAACAAGCTGATCCGCCGCCTGCTGCGCGGGACCTGCCGTTCCTGCTCGCGCCTCTGTCTCGACGAGGCCGAGCGCGAGGAGTTCGAGGACCGACTGGTTCGCTCCCACGAACTCGGCAAGGACCTCAACGACGTGACGAAGGCCGCGATCCGACAGGCTCGCAAGAAGGACCGTTGTCCGTTCTGTGGCGAGCCCCAGTACGACATCCAGCACGAGAAGCCCACGACCTACTACGAGGTTCAGGACGTGCTGTCCTCGGAGTACTCCCAGCGCATCGTCGCCGCGATGGAGCCGGACGAGGAGGAAGGGCGGGAGCGAACGACGCCATCGGAACTGGCCGACGAGACCGGGATCGACCCGTCTCGCGTCCAGGAGATCATCTCCGGCGAGTTCCGCCCGCGTGAGGAAGACCGCAAGGCCCTGGAGAAGGCACTGGACATCGACCTCACCGAGGAGGACATGAACAAGCTGATGCCCAGCGACATCCGGGACTGGTTCGAAGACATCCCGGACGGCGACATCGAAGTGCTGGGCATGGAGCCGTCTCGCTCCCGGCCCGAGTGGATGATCCTGACGGTGCTGCCCGTACCGCCGGTCACCGCGCGACCGTCGATCACGCTCGACAACGGCCAGCGCTCCGAGGACGACCTCACCCACAAGCTCGTGGACATCATCCGCATCAATCAGCGGTTCATGGAGAACCGCGAGGCCGGTGCGCCACAGCTGATCATCGAGGACCTCTGGGAACTGCTCCAGTACCACGTCACCACGTTCATGGACAACGAGATTTCGGGCACGCCGCCCGCTCGTCACCGCTCCGGTCGCCCCCTCAAGACGCTGTCTCAGCGGCTGAAGGGCAAGGAAGGGCGCTTCCGTGGCTCCCTGTCCGGGAAGCGCGTGAACTTCTCGGCCCGTACCGTCATCTCCCCGGACCCGACGCTCTCGCTGAACGAGGTCGGGGTTCCGGACCGCGTGGCCACGGAGATGACCCAGACGATGAACGTCAACGAGCGCAACCTCGACAACGCTCGGCGCTACGTCGCCAACGGCCCAGAGGAACACCCAGGTGCCAACTACGTCAAGCGACCGGACGGTCGCCGGCTGAAGGTCACAGAGAAGAACTGCGAGGAGCTGGCCCAGAAAGTCGAGGCCGGCTGGGAAGTCTCCCGACACCTCATCGACGGCGACATCATCATCTTCAACCGCCAGCCGTCGCTCCACCGGATGTCGATCATGGCCCACGAGGTCGTGGTCATGCCGTACAAGACGTTCCGACTCAACACCGTCGTCTGCCCGCCGTACAACGCGGACTTCGACGGCGACGAGATGAACATGCACGCGCTGCAGAACGAGGAGGCCCGTGCCGAGGCCCGCGTCCTGATGCGTGTCCAAGAGCAGATCCTCAGCCCGCGCTTCGGTGAGAACATCATCGGCGCGATCCAGGACCACATCAGTGGGACGTACCTGCTGACTCACACCAATCCGCGGTTCAACGAGACCCAGGCGCTGGACCTGCTTCGTGCGACCCGGATCGACGAACTCCCGCCCGAGTCGGGCGTCGAGGACGGCACACCCTACTGGACGGGCCGAGACATCTTCTCGGAACTGCTGCCCGACGACCTCGATCTCGAATTCACGAGCGAGGCCGGCGAAGACGTCGTGATCGAAGACGGTCAGCTGATCGACGGGACGATCGACGACAGCGCCGTCGGCGGCTTCGGCGGCGAGATCGTCGACACGATCACCAAGGAGTACTCCAACACCCGCTCGCGGATCTTCATCAACGAGATCGCGTCGCTGGCGATGCGCTCGATCATGCACTTCGGGTTCTCGATCGGGATCGACGACGAATCCGTCCCGGAGGCCGCGGAGGCACAGATCTCCGAGGCCATCGACAACGCCTACGAGCGTGTCGAGGAACTGATCGACACCTACGAGCGCGGCGACCTCGAATCGCTGCCCGGCCGAACGGTCGACGAGACCCTGGAGATGAAGATCATGCAGACGCTGGGCAAGGCCCGAGACTCGGCCGGTGACATTGCCGGCGAGCACTTCGAGGACGACAACCCGGCGGTCGTGATGGCCGAGTCCGGTGCGCGTGGGTCGATGCTGAACTTGACCCAGATGGCCGGCTGTGTCGGCCAGCAGGCAGTGCGTGGCGAGCGGATCAACCGCGGCTACGAGGACCGCACCCTCTCACACTTCAAGCAGGACGACCTCTCGGCGGACGCCCACGGCTTCGTCGAGGCCTCCTATCGCGGTGGCCTCGGCCCCAAGGAGTTCTTCTTCCACGCGATGGGTGGCCGCGAGGGGCTGGTCGACACGGCAGTCCGGACCTCGAAGTCCGGCTACCTGCAGCGTCGGCTGATCAACGCGCTATCCGAACTCGAAACGCAGTACGACGGGACCGTCCGGGACACCTCGGACACGATCGTCCAGTTCGAGTTCGGCGAGGACGGCACCTCCCCGGTCCAGGTCGCCTCCAACGAGGAGACGCCCGTCGACGTCGACGAGATCGCCGACAGCGTGCTGGACGCAGAGTTCGATTCGGAGAGCATCAAAAGCGAGTTCCTCGGCGAGCGCGCCGAGCCCACCAACCTGTCGGAACACGCCGACGACTGGTGGATGGCGGAGGGTGACGACTGATGACACGAGCAGACGTATCCGACGACATCGAAGCGGTCGTAGAGGACGCAGACCTCCCGCGACGGCTCAAGAACGACGTGTACAGTACGGTCCTCGAACGTGACGTGACCGTCGAGGAAGCCGACCAGATCGCCAAGGCCGTCGAGGCTCGCTATCAGGAGACCCGCGTCGATCCGCTGGACCCGGTCGGGACCGTCTCGGCCCAGTCCATCGGGGAGCCCGGAACGCAGATGACGATGAACACGTTCCACTACGCGGGGGTCGCCGAAATCGACGTGACGCAGGGACTACCGCGACTCATCGAGCTGGTCGACGCCCGGAAGACGCCGGACACGCCGATGATGACGGTCCACCTCGAAGACGAGTACGCGGTCGACCGCGAGAAGGCCCACGAGGTCGTCTGGAAGATCGAGGCGACGCGCATCCTCGCGCTGGGCGACATCTCGACGAACGTCGCCGATATGCTCGTCCAGATCGACCTCAACGAAGACACCCTCGAAGAACGCTGGCCGACGGTCCCGCAGATCGACGACGTGGCCGAGGAGATCGCCGAGACCATCGAGTCGAAACTGGGCGTCCAGACGCGCCGGGCCGGCACGATGATCGAGTTCGGTCCCGACGAACCGAGCTATCGCGACCTGCTCCAGCTTGTCGAGGAGCTTCGCGAAGTCGTGTTCAAGGGGATCGACGAGATCTCGCGGGTCGTCATCCGCAAGGAGGAGACCGACGAGGGCGAGGAGTTCGTCCTCTACACCGAAGGATCGGCCTTCGGCGACGTGCTCGGCATCGAGGGCGTCGACGCCTCCCGAACGACGTGTAACAACATCCACGAGATCCACCGTAACCTCGGCATCGAGGCCGCGCGCGAGACCCTGATCAACGAGACGATGCACACCCTCGAAGAGCAGGGGCTCGACGACGTGAACATCCGCCACCTCATGCTGGTCGCCGACATCATGACGAACCGCGGCGAGATCGAGTCGATCGGTCGTCACGGCATCTCGGGCAACAAGGAGTCGGTGCTGGCCCGTGCGGCGTTCGAGGTCACGGTCAATCACCTGCTGGACGCCGCCATCCACGGCGAGATCGACGACCTCAACGGCGTCACGGAGAACGTCATCGTCGGCAAGCCGATCAAACTCGGCACCGGCGACGTGGACCTCCGGATGGGCGCGAGTCAGGACTGATGGCGGTCGAGCTCTCGGACGAGGCGCGCCAGCTCATCGCGCTGTTCGAGACCGAGACTGACGTGACCGTCCGGGACTGCCTGGTCGACGACGAATCGGATCGGGTGATCTTCGTCGTCAAGGCCGGACAGATGGCCGACGCCATCGGTCCCGGCGGGACCGTCGTCGAACGCATCGAGGCACAGATCGACCGCGAGATCAAGCTCGTCGAGGACGCAGACACCGCCACGGCCTTCGTCGCGAACGCGCTGGCGCCGGCGGCCGTGTACAACGTGACGATCTCGGAGAACAGCGACACCGTCGCTTACGTCGAGGTCGCACAGGAAGATCGGGGCGTCGCGATCGGTGCCGGTGGGAAGAACATCGACGCCGCCCGCAAACTCGCGGCACGACACTTCGACATCGACGGCATCGAGTTGACCTGATCGATTGACGTCGCCTTCTATTCTGATTGACCGCCGTCAGCGGCGGCTTCCGTGCTGCCACCGGTCGCGACGCCGCCAGCGTCGGACTCGGTATCGAACTGATCGAGCAGATCGCGGAGGTTGCTCGCGCGGCCCGACAGCGACTGGATCTCGTCGGTCACCTCGGAGATCGAGGTCGTCTGCTCGTTTGCCGCCGCCGAGACGGTGTTGGCCTGTGCGGCGGTCTCCTGACTGATCGAACTGACCTCGTCGACGACGGCGACGACCTCCTCGGTAGAGGTGGCCTGCTGGTCGGTCGCGTCGTCGATCGCCTGGATGTCGTCGTTTGCCTCCTCGACCTGCGTGACGATCTCTTCGAGCGCACTCACGGTGGATTCGACCGTGCTGATGCCCGAGTCGACGCTGTCGCCCATGGCCCGGATCTCCTCGACGGCGTCGCCGGTCGAGGACTGGACGGTCTCGATGCGGGTCGCGATCTCCTCGGTCGCCTCGCCAGTCTCGGCGGCCAGTTGTTTGATCTCGTCGGCGACGACGGCGAAGCCCTCGCCGGCCTCGCCGGCGCGGGCGGCCTCGATCGAGGCGTTGAGCGCGAGCATGTTGGTCTGCTCGGCGATCTCGTCGATCAGGTCGACGATCTCGCCGATCTCGCGCATCTCCTCGTCGAGCCGTTCCACGTCCTCGATGGTCGCGTCGGCCTTCCGTTCCATCTCGTTCATCTCTTCGATAGCCGACGTGGCCTGTATGCTCCCCTGTTCGCCGGCGTCGGCGGCCTGTCCCGACTTGCGTGCGACCTCGGCGGCCGAGGAGGCGACCTCCTCGATCGAGGCGGAGAGGTCGGACATCTCGGCGGCGACCTCCTGGATGTTCTCGTCCTGTTCGTCCGCGCCAGCGGCGATCTCTCGGACCGAGCGGCTGACCTCCTCGCTGGTCTCACGGACCTGTTGGGCCTGTTCGGTGATCTCCTGGGTCGATTCGTCGACTTCGGCGGCGAACTCGCTGATCGTGACGACGGTCCCCTCGAGTTCGGTCAGCATGTCGTTGGCCGCGCGGGCGATCGAGGCCATCGCGTCGTTGTCGATGTCGGCGTCGAGGCGCTGAGAGAGGTCGCCGTCGGCGGCCCGCTCCATCACCTCGCTGAACTCCTCGGCCTGCCGTTCGAGTGTCTCTGCCAGTTCTTCGGCGCGTTCCTGCGAGCGCTGGGCCTCGTCTCGGGCCTGTTCGACCTCGTCGATGAACGAGGAGAGGTCGTCGCGCATCCGGTCGAGCGCGCGCCCGAGCGTTCCGGGCACGTCCTCGTCGAGAACGGTGGCGTCGAACTCCTGATCGGCCAGCGCGTTGGCCTGGCCCGCGACCGTCGTCACGTAGTCGTCGATGTCGACGAAAGCGTTCTGGATCTGACCGATCTCGTCGATCCGCTCGCTCTTCTCGACGTCGGTGTCGACTTCCCCGGCCGACAGCGACTCGGCGCTGTCGGTGAGCGTCCGAATCTTCGTCAGCGTCCCCCGGTGGACGATCGCACCGAGCGCGAAGAAGCCCAGCAGGGCGAGTCCGATGAGTGCAGCGATCCGGTTCTGAACGGTCGTGCTCAGTGCGTAGGCGTTGGCCTTGGGCGCGTGCTTGAGGACGACCCAGTCGGTGCCGTTGACCGGCGCGTAGGCGACCACGGTGTCGTCGCGGTCGATGACGCCGCTCTCACCGGCCGCACCCGCCTGCAGTGCCGTGCTGTTCCGGCCGCCCTCGTAGACCGTGTTGATCGTCGAAGCGTTCGTAGCGAACTGGACGTTGCCGTCGGTCGCGGCGACCTGCGTGTACCCCCCTTCGATCGACTCCTCGAACCGCGTCGCCCGCTCGGTCACGTCCAGCACCAGCACGAGCGACCGGTTCTCCAGCGGGAGTTCACTGGCGAAGGCGATGAGCGCGTTGTCTCGGTCGCGGTACACGTTTGAGACGATGGTGTCCCGGATGGAGTCGAACTCGTACCCTCGCTGCCACGTGACGCCGGTCGACTCGAGTGTCGCCCCGCGGTCGGCTTCGATGGTGCTCGTCTCGATTTGCGGCGTATCGCCCGACGTGTTCACGAAGTGAAGGCCGTGAACCGTGTCCGGCAAGGACCGAAGTTCGATGTTGAGTTCAGCCGTGATCGCGGACTCCTGATCGGTCTGATACCGCTGCTGACTGGAGAGCAATCGCGTCCGTTCGTGCTGGCGGGCCATCCAGCTACTCAGTGTCTCTGCCTCTTGATCAGCCAGTATCCGGAGCTCCTCCTGCCGGTTCTCTCGAACGTCGTTCGTCACGTCGGCCTGTGTGACCACGCCGGCAGTACTGACCAGTAGCGCGATCACCGCGACGATGGCGGCGAACTTACGCAGGTAGCTCCGTCGAAGTATATCGGGTAACAGCGACTCGACAGGCATGTTCGTGTATCGAGACCACTACAGACGTGGTAGTAAATCCACGGCTCTGATTATGCGAGGTGATAATCGCCGGGAGAGCGAAAGGAGGGCGATGGATCGGTTCGAAGATCGCTACCGGCTGACGACCTCGATCCCGCTGATCAGCGCGTTGTCCGTGACGCCGTTGAACGAGACGGTCACGGTACCGTCGGTCGGCGTGACGCCGGTGACCGTTCGTGAGACGGCGGTGTTCTGACCACCCGCCGCCGCGTAGGGATCGAACCCTGACAGTTCGGTGGCCCCCTCGACGAGTACGTCGAACACCCGTGAGCCGCTCGACGAGAAGTACGTCTCGGCGAAGTGCAGCGTCACGTCGTAGGTGGCCGACGAGTCCGAGACCGGCACGTCGTAGACGGTGTCGTTGCCCCACC
>Ga0207755_100789_pt1 | contig 12159 bp, 10 predicted proteins | sample A23P2SouthBayCA_FD_187734 | JGI IMG/M metagenome (GOLD analysis project Ga0207755, IMG submission 187734) | Aerobic enrichment media microbial communities from Bioluminiscent Bay, La Parguera, Puerto Rico - A23 P2 (SPAdes) | ecosystem: Environmental > Aquatic > Marine > Unclassified ...
GCCCTGGCCGCCGGTGTTGGACGGGCGGACCTTCTCGGCGCCTTTACCGCGGTTGTTGAGCCCACGGTTTGCCGTGCCGGCGTTGGTGAGCCCGCGGAACGCGCGGTTGGTGTGGTCGTCGCTGCAGATCCAGTTGAGATCGTCGTCGTTCTCGATCGCGGGGTGGTTCGGATCGACGAGGATCACTTCGAACCACTTCTGCGAGCCGTCTTCACCGACCCAGTAGCTGTTGAGCACGCGCAGGTTGGGGTACTTTCGGGAGACGCGCTCTTCGCCGATGCGCTGGATGTTCTTGCGCCGCCCGATGCGGTTGACACCCTGGCGCTTCGAGCGCCGACCGGCCGTGAACCGTTCCTTCCGGGCGGTCCCTTTGCGGACCGACACACGGGTCATGACGATGCCCTGTTTGGCCTTGTAGCCGAGTTCGCGCGCCTTGTCGAGTCGCGTTGGGCGTTCGATCCGCTCGATCGCGCCCTGCTTGCGCCACTCCTGTTTGCGCTGCCACTGCAGCTCCCCGAGTTTGCCGTCGTCGGGGTCTTTCCATGCGTCCTTGATGTGGGAATAGAAGCTTTTTGCCATCGTATTCACCCGCGGGCGTTTCCTGGTTCAATCCCGACCGGGGCACATGCCCCGCGGATCACATCCCGACCTGCGGCCCGGTACCGTGCAGGTGCCCGCTGATGCCCGCGAACCAGCGAGTCTACCGGATCTACCCAACTCTCGAGTATAAGAGCTTCGAACTCCGCGAGCGCGCTACCGCACCGGAACGTGCTCGCGGACGCCGCTCGGTGCGATGCCGTTGATCGTCGCGAAGACGGCCCCAAGCACCAGCCCGTAGACGAGGTGGCCGAACCCAAACAGGAGTGCGCCGAATAGCTCCGCTGTGAGCCCCGGAACCGGGAGAAACGGCATTGGCAACGTGGCCACGCCGACACGTTCCATCGCGAACGGGAACAGGACGCCCCCGGCAAAGAGGCCGATAACGGCACCGAAGACGAGCCCTGCGATGATGTAGTCGCTGAAATCGGTCACCAGTTGCTGGACTGCCGGCCTTGAGACGAGGGTGGCGAACACCAGCCCGAACGCGATGCTGATCATCAGGTGGATCGCCCAGCCAGCACCGACTGCGAGTTCGGGTTCAACTGCGAGGCCGCCGAGCAGTTCAATCTGGTCTCCGCCGAAGTGAAGCACCAGACCCATGGCGATCCCGGCGACTAGCCCGCCCGTAACGCCACCGCCCCACACGCCGACGCCGTCGAGTTCGTGTGTTGTGCTAGCACCCATATGTGATGCTACGGATGCGAGACTGATTAATTCAAGCATCCACCGGAGTCAGTGAGTGTGACGTACGTCAGTAGTTCCACTATGGTGATCGATCGTCGCTCGAGTTGACCGAATGCCGGACGAATGTCGGTTCTTGTCCACCTGCCCCACCACCGTCGACACGACAGACGAAGTGAAGAATCATTACTCGATGCTGCTGGCTCGAGTACTGCATTTCAGGCCTCTTTGAAATCCTGAAATTTGGTTTTGTGAAATCGAATGACAGTACATGTATATCTAACTCGGGCGCGTATTTTCACGGTATGCCCTTTAGCATCACCGACGCGATGTCCGACGGGTTCTCCCGCACCACCGAGCGAAACGGCCTGGTTTTCATCGCCGTATTCGCCGTCCTCGCACTTCTGAACGCACTCGTGACCACCCCCGGATTCGATCCTGCGATTGGGACAGTGCCTGCGTCCGGAGCTATCGCCCTTGCCGCCGGACTAGTTTCGCTGGTAATCGGAATCGTGACGATCGCGGCCGTCATCGTCGCGCTCCGGACGTTCGCGTCGACGGAAACCGAGACGATCCCCCGCGAATTCCGCCGCCGACGGATCGGCATCGCCACGCTCAACGTCTTCGTCGGCACGATCGTCTACGTGTTGCTCGTCGCCATCGGCAGCGTCTTCCTGCTCATTCCGGGGTTGTTCGTCCTCGTCAGCCTCTACTACTGGAGCGTCTTCGTCGCAGTCGACGATCAGAACTTCTCCGAGAGCTTCCGCAGCAGCTGGTCACTAACCAGCGGTCGTCGCCTTCGTCTGTTCGGACTGGGGGTGGCCGTCTTGTTCGTTGGGATCGTCGTCAACGGAGCCGCCGGGATTCCGGCGATTTTCCTCGGCGGTGTCGCCAGCCTCGTGCTCACACAACTCGTCGCCGCGGTCGCCACGGTGTACACGCTCGCGACCACCGCTCGCGCGTACGACCAGCTTCGTAGCCTCGAGCCACCTGTTGACGCCGACGCCAGACCGGGCTCTGCCGGGATGCCCGCCTGAGTGTACTCGAACGATATTCTCCTCATGAGTCTCTGTAGCTACGAATGACAGAATCCGTGCACGGAATCTCAACATCGATTAACTGACCGGTGGGGGACGATTCGTCCCCCACTGTGACAAACAACTGGTCAGATCGTGTTGCGGCTGCTGATGACAGCCGCACTCAACGATCAGTTGACGAGCGCCTACAAGATATCGGTCCACTCTCAGGCGGGTGGCTGCCTCTAACCGAGCAGGCCGCCGAGGTCGTCGACAAGACGACCTCTGCGGCCGAGTTGGTCACTCACCTCGATGTCAGCCGATACTGCCATGCTGATCCCATTCCCCACTGGCACGACTCTAAACCGTTCGAACCGATGTTCAGGGCGATCCTTCTGAAAGAACTCGAAGACGCGTCCGATGGCTGGCTCCATCGGACGCTCGACAGTGACCCTCAACTTGCTGACGCTCTTGGCTTCAATCCCGACGACACACCCTCACGAAGCACGATCTCTCGGGCACAGACTAACCGGTTTGCGGACCTCCAGTCGACGATCGAGACCGCTACTTGTCAGATCCAAGCGTTGGCCGCCGAACGCGGCAGTCCCATCGGGACACCGTACGAAGACAGCGCTTCGGAGGAGCCGACAGGCTCCTCGAAGCGCACAGTCAACCGTCTCATTCGGGGGAAAACACGTGACCTCCTCGACGAACTCCAAACTGTCGTGTTGCCTGCCTTCGAGTTTGACCGGCCTGATGATCCGGTTTACGACGACAAGGAACTCCTGATGCTGGAGGCCTGTCTCGGGCTGACAGGCACCGCCGCTAACGGCGGTGCCGAAACCTATGGCGATTTCGTCAATCCTGACCCAGATCTCGACGATCCCTTCTACGAGGACGGACCGAGTGGAGAGACGCTTCTGGAGGCGATCAAGGACCTTTCACCGACACAAATCGCGGAGATGGTCAACCAAAGCGCGGCCCGCGTCTTGACGCGGGCCAAGCCTCGCTTGGAGTTCGAGACACCAGTCATGCTGTCGATCGACATGACCTACGTCGCTTTCTACGGGGAGCGTGAGGAACTCGTACGTGTCCAGGGTGCGCCAAAGGACAAGTCCTACGAGTGGTGCTACAAGTTTGCAACCGCGAACGTTGTTGGAGACAACGTTCACTTCGCAGCTGCGATGCTTCCAGTCGGGAACGCTGATTACCACGACCCAGAGAGCTATCCTGGCAAAAACAGGAGTTACCGAGTCGGCGACATCGTTCGCCGACTCGTCGACCACGTCAACGACGTCTGTCGCGTTCATACGCGGCGACTCTACGCTGATCGGGAGTTCTACGCCACGGACGTATTTTCGGTACTCGAACAGCGAGACCTTTTCTACGTGATTCCGGCACCGCGCGATGACCGCGTCAAGCGGTTCATCGCGCGCATGGACACGGATGTAGAGGGACAAAAGCAAGTGACAGTCAAATCCGAGCACGCGGTGTACGGGCCGGTAAAACACCGTGTCCCCAACACCAGAGCCGAGACAACGCTGGTCGGACTCCCGCCAGACGAGGACCGCGACGAGGTGCAGGTATTTGCGACAAATCTCGACGTAAACGACGAGATTGGTCTTGACCGGCGCTTGACGAAAAAGCAGATCCATCGCTACAGACGCCGAGGCGGGATTGAAACGGCTTATAGCAAAATCAAGGAGTTCGCACCGTGGACGACGTCGACAAACTTCTCTATCCGGTTATTCCACTTCGGCTTCGCAGTTCTACTGTACGATCTATGGTTGCTTGTGGACTTTCTCGTCCAGACGTTGATCGACATCATCGAGTTTCGCACGAAACCGCGGGTGACTGCCCCGCGGTTTCGTGCGTTCCTCCGGAGGGAGGTGAGCGCATTGCTGTAGATCCCGCCCCGTGCTTGCCCTTCCTGAGAGGTATCACTGTCTAAACTGACTGATTATACCGTTTTCGCCCACCCGACCGCCACTCACCGCCGTGAGTGGCGGTCGTGATTCCTTGATCGGCCCTGTATTCGGGATCGATTCCAACCGACAGACGCGAATCTCGTGCACGGATTTCGGGGTATTCGCAGCAGCACGGCCAGCAATTGATATAGCGATATAGGATATATTCTAATTCGATCGACCACCGCTGCCATATGGTGTATCTTGGTTGTCCACTGCCGACAACTCAATACACGATAATTATTAGTGACTGTCACGAAAACAGAGACGTACAGAAATGGCAGTCTTAGAATCACCACAACACGCAGCGAGCGGGCTTCTCGAGTGGGTGAGCCGATGAAGAGCGAGCGAATCCGCTGGTCTCATAAGTCGCTCGACGAACTCCGCACATTTTGGAACAAAGAAATCGAACCCGATCTTCGGCGGGTCGGCGTCGATCTCTCCGAACGACCATCCTATCAAGACTTACTCGAGACTGGCTACGGCGGCCTCCAAGATGCCCTCCGCGAACAACACGACATGACGCTCGTGGAGTTCCTTCGGTCGGTTGGGTACTTCGAGGACGGCAGCGAGAGCTACGAGTGGGGCATTGAGGACGATCGGGCGACAGACGAACTCGAGGCGTACATCCGCACGCTGGCCCGCCGTCGGAACCTCGCCGAGAGTACGGTCGAGACGAAACGTTCGCGACTCGCCACCTACGCGCGCCTATATCGAGATGTGCATGGCAGCGCCGATCTTGCCGATCGCCTCGACGACCTCGAGCACCGAGCCGATGAAATCGAACGCGTGCTCGCCGTCTTTGACGAGTTAGATCGGGACTTAGACAGCGAGGCATCAAAACTCCGGTATCTCGGCGACGTCTCGCAGTTCTACGAACACCTCCAGCGCCGTGGCAAAGCCACGTACAATCCCGCCGAGACTATCGACATGGAATACGGGTGGGAACGCTCAGAACCCGACAATCCGGCCCTCTCGAGTGGGCAAGTTCGGCGGCTGTACGACGCCGTCGAGGGTCCCGACGAGGAACTGTTGGTGCTTGCCCTCTGTGGGTGGGGCTTGCGTCGCAACGAGGTTGCCTCGTTGCACGTCACCCAGCTCGCACTCGAGGGCGATGACCCACACATCTATTTCGAGGAGCGCAAGAACGGCCCCGGTACGGTCGCGTTGCTCTATGGGCGCGAGACGCTAGCTGATCGGATCGACGCGCTTGGCAGCGCCGACCGCGAATGGTCGGGCTATCTGTTCCCCTCGCGGCGGGCTGAAAGCGGCCATGTCGTCGGTGAGACGATACAGGCACGCTTTCAACGAATTTCCGAGCGGGCAGACGTTCAGGTGCGTGGGGAAATACCGACCTCAAAGATGGGGCGACGGTTCTGGTATACGGCGTATGCAAACGCACAGAAACAGTTACTCGAGAATCTCGACGCGATCGCGGCCGACCAGGGCAGCTCCGATGCGAGTGTCGTGTTGAAAAACTACCTCTCGGAGGCTGAACGCCGACAGTATCGGCGTGAGTATATGCGTGAACGGCTTGCAGACGCGTTTGAGGTGGACCAATGATACGGTCTGCTGTCACTGTGTACCGGTGAACTGCGACCGTCGTGTGGGTATACTAGGCCTGAATGACAGAAGTCCGTATCACACACTCAAGCAATCTCTCTAGCTGAGCAAGCGCTTCACTGTGGAGTAGGTGGTCTCGACCCGAGACAACATCACCACCAGCGATGTGAAGGTTGCTCGTCGTCTACTGTTAAGCGCAGGTAGATGTCAAACGGGATATTATTGATCGCTAAGCTCGTCCCGAGATCGGAGAATGTTCCTCCGAAGTCGAGGTAAATAGTGAGCTAAATTAGTCGTTGTCAAAATTCCCACGAGCTCATCGTCGTCAACGACTGGGAGGTGTTGAATCGAATGCTCTCTCATCAGTGTGGCCGCTTCACGGATCGATTTGTCACCCGTGATCGTGACGACCGGTGTCGACATGAACGTACCCACAGAGATGGACGAGATATCTGCATCAACGGCGACCTGGTGCATAATATCAGACTTGGTAACGATACCTAGAACACCCTTCATTTCCGGAGAGGTCACGACCACGGATCCGATATCGTCTTCCGCGAACACTCTTGCAATGGTGCTAGCCGTCGTCTCCCTGGTGATAGTCCGCACGTCTTGTGTCATTACGCTTGATATGGTTTGTTCTATCATAGCTATGGTACGGCACAGAGATGGTTAACTCCTTGCTCAAGCGGGCCGTCAAACAGTGAAATCCACCGCCGTATAGCGATTCAGCACAGCCGTTTACTGTGAAGAGCGGGCATAATCCCGCCATTCTTGATCAGGCTGAGAGAGGTGTCTCATGTCTCGGCAGCTCTCGCATCGCTCTAACTGCCGAACTGAAGGCCTGTTTGGAGCTAAAGCGATAACGAGTGGTTTGAGACACGGTCAACCTCTCGGATGCCTGTTCCCCGAACTGCTCCCGAGCTTGGTCGGCATGTGTCTGTTCCGGGATCTCTTTGTATCCGAGAAGGACGACCGGAACCGACGAGAGGAACTCAATAAGTGATCGGGGATGATCTCCCCTTTGAGAACCGCGCCGGAGAGAATTACTCGTGGCGTAGTACCACTGGATGGGGCTATCTTAAACTAGCTTCTTCTCCTGAAATATAAATCAGGGTGAACTGTCCCACGGCCTGGAAATATGTGCACAGGCCGACTATGCTGTCTCCCCGTGAGATCGTTCTTCAGTCCGGGCGGCTGAGCCAGCGCCAGATTCGTCGGGAGAGGGGGACTTGGACACCTGGCTCTTTGACCACGAGGACGGAACTCGTCGTCTCGGCGGGGACGAAATCAGTGGTCTGACCGAAAAACTCGCGAATCCGATCTGGGCGGGTGGGTCCACCCATTACCAAGAGATCGGCCGCGTTGGCCCGTTTGACCAAAGCACAGTCGACGTCATCGGTTCGAAGTAGTTCCGTCTCGGTAGGACTATCTGTGAGTTTCGCGAGGTCGCTCAAATACTCCCGAGCGGACGTTTCCGCCTCCTCGGCGACCTCCTCGTCGATTGCCTTGACCAACGTCAGGCGCGCACCCGTGGCGGCAGCGATCGCGTCTGCGAGTTCAATCTCCGCGCGGTCGTAGGGGTTGGTCGCGGCCGCGACGACAATGTCCTCGATGTCGCCGGTCTCCCGGTATTTCAGTACGGCGAGTCTGACCGGGAGCGGCGATCGGAGTATTTTGTCGACGTGACTCTCTCGGAAGTGGTATTTTCTGATTGGGTCGTGCCAATCGATGAGAACGAGTTCCGTTTCCTCGCGGATGGTATCTATAAGGGCGGCGCCACGATCGTGGGTGCGGATCTGCTCGAAGGTGACGGTGTGCTCGTCCCGATCCAACGTGAGGGCGCTCTCGATGGGGTCCTTCCAGTCGGCATCAGCGTGAGATGCAGGCTCCACGATCGGAGTCTGCGGGGGGATTTTCGAGATAGCCAGCACCTCCAGGTCTGCATTGAATTCCTCGGCGAATGCATTCATTAACGTACAGAGGAGTGGGTTGGTTTCTCCCTCAAAGGTCTCGACCAGTACATGCGACCCAAGATCCGAGAACTCCCTACTCTTCGATGCTTTCTCTTCGATCGACTGTCGGTACTGGGCTCCGAGAAGCAGGTCCCTGATGTCATGATCCGGCTCGACGGGCTCTCCGACCTGTAGCTGGACGGCGTACCACCCGATTCCGAACAGGACGAACCCGACCGCCGCGACCTGCGAGAGTCGCCCCATAAACGGAAGCAGGAGCAACGCGGCGACGGCACCGGCAAGCGGCAACCACGGTGAAAACGGGACTCGGTACGCTGGTTCGTACCACTCCGGTTGGGCGCTCCGGAGCAAGACGACGGTGAGATTCAGAAGCGCGAACACAAGAATGCCGAACGTGCCCCCGATTTTCGCTAGACCTTCGACGTCGCCGCGGAACGCCAACACCAGCGTGATCATTACGCCCCCGGTCAGCCAGACGGCCCACGTCGGCGTCTCGAAGCGGGACGAACGCTGCCGAAGTTTCGGTGTTACAAGCCCATCACGCGACATCGCGAAGGGGAACCGCGAGGCGGACAACACGGCCGCATTGGCAGTTGACACGGTTGCGAAGATGCCCGCGATCGCGACGACTGCGCCACCGAGAGCACCGAGAAACAGTCTCCCAGCGTCGGCGATCGGCGCCGTACTCTCGGCGATGTCGTCGAGCGGCATGACCCCTGTGATGATGAGCATGATTGCGACGTACAGGAACGTGACGAAGACCACGGCGCTAAACAACGCCCGCGGGAGCGTCGTTCCGGGATCTTTGACCTCCTCGGCGACCGCGGTCGCCTTCACCACCCCCAGATAGGAGATGAACACGAGTCCAGTCGTGGCGACCACCCCTCCGACGCCGCCGGCCGCGAACGGCTGCCACAGCGTGCGATCGGTCGCAAACAAGCCCTTGCCGACGAAAATTCCAAGGATGACGACCAGTCCTCCGACGATAAGGTTCTGGAGCCAGCTGCTCTTTTCGGCTCCAACCCAGTTTAGGACCGTCAACAGGAACCCGCCAACGACTGCTACGCCGAGAATAGGGACGGCCGAGAACTCGGTGACGTACCAGCCGAGTCCGACCAGAGCAAACGAGCCCTTGAAGACGAGCGAAAGCCACGTACCGAAACCGACGACGGTGCCGATGAGTGGCCCCATCGCTCGGCTTGTGAAGTAGTAGGAACCGCCAGACTTGGGCATTGCCGTCGCGAGTTCGACTGCACACATCGTCGCCACGAGCGCGATCAGGCCGGCCAGACCAAACGAGAGCGCCGCAGCGGATCCCGCACCTTCCGCTGCCGGCCCTGGAAGGACGAAAATCCCCGCTCCGAGCATCGTCCCTGTCGTGAGAGTGAATACCGCAACCATACCGAGTTCGCGGCTGAGATCAGAACCCGTTCCCTCTGGCATGAATTATGTGAAGGGATACTCCGATACTACTTAAAAACGAGGGCTTCATTCCAGTCCAATCGTGAGGATGTCATAGGATTCAACTCATAGATTGAGTTTCCCATGTTCTGGATCTTCTTCTCGCTCGTAGGTGGTGATTGCAATCACGATCCGGAGACACAGCGCAACGAACACTTCTGCTCGTGCGTGGACGCGGCCCCGGGTGCGAACGTGTCCGAGGCCGCAGTCCTTGCAAGCATCGTTGATTCTCTCGACTCCTGTATGCCGATCGTATGTCTCGTCTAAGATGGATTGCTCGAGTTGCACGTCTTCTCCATGTTCCTCAACACGGTCTTCGACCCTGTACTCGATGTCTTTCGGGTCGTTAGTGTTGCGCGGATTGTATTGGGAGACTGGCACGACCCCCTGCTGGACGCGGGGGTCGTGCCGGTCAAGAATGTCGTAGGCGCTGTCTCCAAGTATCCAGATTGGTGTTTTGACGGCGAGCGCGTCACGGAGTGATCAGCGAAACTATTGAACATGCAGTCCTGAGGTGCGTGGAATATGGCGACTCCGGTCCATGTTGCGTGTCTAGGGCCGGCGGATCCTTATTTACATATTCCTGGGAGCTGTTTTTTCAGAACTGTTGTAATGAGCCGTCTCAATGAATAGTTCACTCCTTAATTTAATTGCCATTATATATTTTCTATACAAATACAATTCCTGTTGAATACCCATTATGATTCTAACCGTGCTTGGAGAGAACAGCATCCTCCCTCGTATCGGTTCTACGTCCGTCTTTTGCAGCTTCAAAGAGAAGTTTCAAAGGTTATGCAGACCACTCACCTCGGCGTGCTCTTCGAGGAACTCAGAGGGAAACAGTATAGTGAGCCGACGAATGATCCTCAATGAGGAGGCTTCTGTGTGCACAGCGGATGCCTCCTCTCGAAAAGTAGCCTCGATAAGCCGCCGCTGTCACGCGATTCGTCTCTTAGTTAAAGACAGATGCGCACAGAAACAGTTGCTCGAGAATCTCGACGCGATCGCGGCCGACTAGGGCAGCTCGGATGCGAGTGTCGTGTTGAAAAACTATCTCTCGGAGACCGAACGGCGACAGTATCGCCGTGAGTATATGCGCGATCGGCTTGCGGAAGCGTTCAAGTCAAAATAGTCACCTGTTTCGATATATTCAATATGTTGGTGGCAGAACTCTAACTAGTGGCCAATCTTAAACTCGATTTCGACGACGAGTTGATCGCTGTCGACGACCACGACCGTCAACAGCGGCTCATAGCTGCCCACGACGGCGACGAGTGGACCGTGTTCGAAGGGGCAATCGACGGCCCCCAGGCACTCTCGAAACGGGCCACAGCCGAGACAGCGAACCAGGTCCTTGTCGATGCGCTACAGTGGCTCGCTGAGAACGACGACTAACCCCCTTATTTTGACTATAGAGAACCTCACCAGCAGCGACATGAATTAGGCTCGGCGTCTACTGTAACGGGCGAAGGAATATCAAGTAACGACTCGAACGTACGGGGGTTTATCTAGATACTCGATCAGTCGTACTGCACCAGTGTCGCCGGTCGGGCTCTTGTGAAGTTGCACATACTGGAGGCCAGTATCGTTCATCCACGCCTCGAGAAGTTGAGAGGCGAGGTCGACATGGAACGCAGCGAGTTCGTCTTGTAGCAGTGCCGGATTGTGAATGTCGATAATGGCGTCGGTTGCGGTTACGACGGATGATTGGAGCCACGATCGAACCTGCCGCGTCGTCTCTTCGCCAAGCATGTGGCGCAACGTGTTTGTATCGAGTGATAGCACGACGCCTTGACTACGAGACCGATCGTGTATCGTCGTCATCGCACTCTTGATACCGCTTTCGTCTTCGGCGGATTTGAAAATGTTCTGATGGTCATCCCAGACGCCGTGATGGTCGAAGACGAAGAGACGATCGTCGTCGAGAAGGTCATCCATTGGCGTTCCAAGCCGTTCGAAAACCGACTGGAGAAACAATGGTTGTGAGTTGATACGTGGCAAGAGAGCGATGGACCGATTTTCTTTGAGTATATTTGATAAGATGACATAGAGGATCCCACCGACCTCTGCTTTTCCATCGTGTTGAACGACCGCACTTTCACCAGAGAGAATTCCACCACCTAGTAGCGTATCAAGACCATCAATACCCGTCGATATGTGGTTCGTCACACGAAGCGTCGAACTAAACGTCCGGTTCTCCGGAAGAATACGAATCCCCTCATCGCCGAACACGAGTTCGAACGTTCGGTCATCGTACGCCACACCACGCATTTTCAGAATCTCGAGTAATCGTCTGTCCGTTCCGCGGAGTCGGTTTCGTTGGAGCCGTATCACGCCATGCAGATTGTACTGTGTGAGCTCGTCGACCGAAAATTGGCCCGTTTGCATACCGTTGGTGTTCGGCCGTGATGATTCTGCAGTAAACAGCGCTGTTGCGTCGTGATGATCGTTTATCAACTGGATTAGATCCAGCAGGAACCGTCGATACGTCTGCTCGTTTTCGCTCACAGAGCGGAGTCCGGAAATGCTATCGACGACGACACGGTCGCCCGAGATATTAAAGCGGAAAAACTCCCGAAGGTTCGCGGGTGTAAAATCGATGAAGTGGTCATCAATCTCGTCGCCCCCCTCGAGGGTCCGAAGGAGGTGACGATCGACATCGTCATCGGTCCGATCCGCACCATACGTTTCGACAATTGTTCCCTGATCGTATTGGTCGGTCCCACTGCCGGGACGTGCATGTAACGAGAGGACAGTGAGTGACTCGTCTGTTAGATCAAACGAGAACGGCTCGAACGTGTCACGCAATTCATCCGGCGTCTGTTCAGTACTGATGTACGTACAGTGCTCGTCGTTCTCGAGACCAGCCTGCAAGAAGTTCATTGCCAGCGTCGA
>Ga0207755_100790_pt1 | contig 12157 bp, 7 predicted proteins | sample A23P2SouthBayCA_FD_187734 | JGI IMG/M metagenome (GOLD analysis project Ga0207755, IMG submission 187734) | Aerobic enrichment media microbial communities from Bioluminiscent Bay, La Parguera, Puerto Rico - A23 P2 (SPAdes) | ecosystem: Environmental > Aquatic > Marine > Unclassified ...
CGGAGTATTGTACATCGAAGGATTTCGATACCTGGTCGCCGCCAACCTGTGTTCGGACTGTGACGGTGAACTGGCCGCTGTTCCCGTCCGGGGAGCATCCCATTCCCTCCTCAGATTCGGAACCAAACGGGAACGAACTACTGAATAGGTCGGCAGTTTCTCCCGGCGAGATCGCCACCTGCTCGGTTTCATTCATCCCACTACCTCGGGGGTCTTCGACGGGGTTTGGAACATCACCGGAGAAAATTAACTCAACAATCGCTTCTGGTCCGCTTCCGGTGTTTTCGACGGTGACGTACGCTTCCCCATTCTTTAGCCGATCTGTCTCGGTATCTCCGTAAACTTCGTCCCACGGCTTCTCAGGGTTATTCCGGTAAAGACCGATCTCTTGAATTCCAATTTCCGGCTGAATCATTGAGGAACTCTCAGCTAGCGTTTCTTCACCGCTGAGAGCCACGACAGTATACTCTCCAGGCTCGTAGGAAGTTCCGATCTCAAAAGAGACCTGTTGTGACCCAGCAGCGGTTTCTCGTTGACCGAACAGCTCCCCATTCGGCTGGACGAGGTTGATCTGATCGACGCCCTCCTCTGAGGAGTATTCAACGACGAGTTCTGTCCCCTCTACGATGACTTCCTGGATGATTCCCCCTTCATCAGACGGTGTTGAGTTCCTGCCACCTGGGGAATCCCCGTTGTTGAGGCATCCGGCCACGCTCACGAGAGCGGCGCCGGCGGCTGTTCGGAGGGCGGTCCGTCTACTGAGATGGGGATTGTTCTGAGTCATGAGTGTTGCTGGAAGATGTCTTCTGGGCCGAGTATCCGCAGGAGGTGTTTGCCGGCGTAGAACATCACAAAGAACGGCAGGAGCTGCCAGCCAACTTCGAATACCAGCGCAAACCAGCCCTCGATCGTTCCCAGTGGATGCCACCGGATCGTCGCAGAATCGCTCACGTACGCTGGATCATGGCTGAGCCACGACCCGGGATGATAGCGGGCCGTGTAGATGCCCGATTCGTCAATCCTCACGATAGCCATCCCTGATGCGTTTGTCTCGACGCGCTGGTCTCCGATGGTAATGTAGCCATCGCGAACGGTGCCGCCGATTGGATACTGGCGGCTATCGTCGAGCGCTATCGGAGCACCGGATTGATTGTCGTGAAGTTCGACTTTGAGCGTCGCTTGCGACTGGTTCTGCTGGATGACTTCGACAGAGAGATTACTGTCGCGGAGCTGGCGTTCGGAGCCATCATCTGGCTCGACGATTGACGCATTCACGCCTCGGACGATTCCTGCAACTTGCAGCGCCTCTCGATTGACGTTCTCGGCTCGAACGGCGACACCGTAGGTCGCCGTGTACGATTCGTCGACGACATCGATATTGAAATTGTCTCCAAGGTCTCTGTCCGGAGATGGCCGCCCAAGACCCCAGATATCGATTATTTCTGGGCCATCTCGGACAGGCTCGGCACGCGGACCGATTCGCGACGGATACGCATGGACAGAGACCGGAATTGCATCAGATTCGACGGTAGTACTATCGGTCCGATTTGACCGAACGAGTGTATTCCAACTCGGGTTTCGAGCCGTATAGAACCGCCAGACGCCACGCACCCGCGCCTCACCGTCCTCAGTGAGCGTATATCCTTGCCACGGCCGGGACTGGAAGATAGCTACACCGGCATCCCGGTTCGGATACTCGGCGTAGTAGCGCTCCGCCGTGAGGTCATAAATCTCGACATCGATCGAATCGGAGACGTTGCGTGACTCTGTGCGGTAGGTGACGTCGACATTTGTCTGGTTGCCCAGGTCGATTCGAGTGGTTTTCTTCAGCCGGACGTTGATCTCCGTTTCCAGCGTTAGGTTCGCACTCCAATCATCCTTGATCTGGTACTCGAGGGCTGGCGTATGGGAACCGTCATGCTCGACGATGGTCTCACCGTTCTTCTTGAGTCGGACCTCTTCAATCTCGTGCTCCGTGAGCGACCACTCAATTGTCCTGTCCCTTGCGGAACTCCCGTTAGGGACGCGAACGCGGTAATCGACGAATCCGCGCATCGTTCCATTCGGCGCAATGTACAGCGGTGATTCTTCAGATTCGATGTGGCCCCGAGTGGCGGGTTGGACAGCGAAGACCGTAGCATGGGCGTCCTCAATGAAGACGCCGTCCTCAAGGTCCGCATGAGGTGGATGAACAGAGGTGTCTGCCCCACCTGCGTCGAGGTCTTCGAAATCATTCCGCGTCCACGTCGCGGCAGTTGCCGGCGGCTGTTTGAACGTAATATCCGTCCCGTTCGCCACCTGACTCGGTACAGAGCGGGTTTCACCGTACTGCTGGCGATACTCCTCCTGAGTGATGTACCGATCCGAATCACCCGACCAGAGCGTGGCTGATTCGTTTTCTGATAATCCGTTTTCCTCCGTCCCCGGTCGAGGCGGGTCGGCGGCGACGCCACCCGTGACTATCGTCGTCACGAGGAAGCCGGCCATGAGCACGGAGCGGGCGTAGGCGTTCATTGACCTCACGACGTGGAGTGACTTACCAGGGAGCGAGATTGATACACTCTGCCCACGGGAGACCCATCATCGGCCCTGCAACTGTGTAGAGCGGCCCGAGAACGACGACGACGGCCGCAGACTTTGTCGCCGAGCGCTTGTGACGCTTGAGCCCCTTCTTTTGCTCCGGGTGCAGTGTAAACATCTCCATGAGGGAATCAGCCTGCCAGACGATAGCGAGACCGACGATTCCCAATCCAGTTGTCAGCTGGAAGAATCCCTCAATCATCGTTGGGAGGTTGTCCGCGCTACAAACCGCGTTACCCTGTGCGGCGACGGGTTGGACGACAACGAGGGTCAAGAGAACGACACTCAGCACTGACTGCCGAAGGATTTTGCCAGTTACTAGTGACTCGTATGCAGTGCTACGCTCAGGGTTGGAGGGTGTCTTATCCTGTAACATAGGAATCAATCGTAAATGGTATCTGCATCTGTCGGATTGGCTTGCTTTTTGTCGACGAGCGACTGGAGATCAGCGGACCGATTGGTATCCCCGGCGATTTCTTCGAGTGTGTATCCCTGCTGTCGAGCCCGCTCGAGGAGCTCACGGGGTTCGTCAGGGTCGACGCCACGAATGTTCATCTCCTCTCGGAGAGCACGGCGATAGAGGGAGGAGGCGTTGATGTGGCTGTTCCACATCAGGTATAAGTCACCGATCGCCTCTATCGTGACTGATCTAGTGATCATGTGCGGGATGGGTATGCACCGGTTGGGTCCTGGTACATGTTGACTCGGTAATAGGATGTGTGGTAAATATTTTCTGGCCACCAGCAACACAAATTTCTCGAATATTTTATAACTAAGCAATTTAATTGTTGGAAATTAACTAGATTTCCCGTCCCGGGGGATTGATGGTTCAAAATTGAGGCTATCTCGCTCACTTGAGAACCCTTCACATACCGATTCCCCTCTGGGTTCTCCGCTTGGAGTGTCGACGCTCTGTAACAGCACCAAAATCCCTCAATTCCCCATACTCGCCTGTCTATCTTGGTTTGGATAGGTCGAAGTTGAATACTTCGTGGCAAATGCTCTCTGAACCTATGTGATTTGACTCGAAACTGGCCTATCTTTCGAAACTGTGGGGCCCTCACAGCCCATGGAAGTTGAGGCTACAGTAGGTTTAGCGGGGCTGTGATGCGTGGTTTCGGGCGAATTTTCGAGGTGAAGCTGCTTCGGATCTACTCTCGATAGTCTTTGGTGTCGTACAACCAACTAGACCAGTGAATTTTCAAGATCCCCGACAGCGTTGCCACTCAGGAATTCGGATTGCCCCGGACAGAGTATCTCTCTATCCGATTCCGGTCTCTTTCTTCAGCAGTGTGAGCGTATTGTCGGCCGTCACAATGGGTGAGTGTTCGTACTCACCCGTCAACTCGACTTGGACGAGTAAATCGACCGCTCGCCAAATCGAGTACAAGAGACACGCGAATGCGAAGTAGAAGAACCGGAGCCCAAAATTCTTCGACGTCGTCGCCGCCATGAACCGCTTTATCGACCTGTAGCCGCTTTCGATCTCCCACCGATACCCGTACTCTGTGAGGTGCCCACTCCCGCAATTCGTCATGAACACCGAGTACTGTCGGTGGTCGTCGTACTCGGAGTCTTCTTTCCGGCGGTAGATCAGCGTCGTTTCGTGCCATTCGTTCTTCCCGAGGTGGAGCTTTCGGTCGGTCTCGTGTCGGTCTTGGTCACGCCGGAGCAATCGCTTCGCCTGAGCCTTCTCGCTGGTCTGCATCCGCTTGGGAACGACATACGACAGGCCACGCTGGCTGAGCATCTCCAGGACGTGCTGACTGTCGAACTCCCGATCCATCAGCACGTTATCAACGTGTACCATCTCTTCAGCAGAATCCAAGAGGTCCTTGACAATTTCCAAGCGGGACTCCCCCTTCCGAACTGGCCGTGCGTCCAGTACAATCGGAACGGCATTCCCGACTAACTGGACGGTGGCCCACTGGTAGGCGTACTCGTCAGTTTTCTCCTTGGTGCCGATGATTTCGTCTTCGTGGCCCGTTCTATCGCCGGTGAACGGGTCAGCCTCGGTGATATCGATTGCGACGATCCCGGCTCGGAAGAACTCCTCTGTCTCCGCGACTTCGCTCAGGAGCCTATTGACCGCCTGTCGGTACATCTCGCGGATCTCCGCGATGGAGAGGTCACGAATGTGGTCGCGGTGGGCATGTCCGAGTGGTGTCCGCTCACGAGTCGACTCGTAGGTGAAACTACGAGCGCCCTCGTTGGCTGCGAGACTCTCACGAAGTCCGAGATACGTCTGTAAACCCCAGTAAGCGTTCTCGTGTATCTCACAGCCGTCCCCACGTTCCAGCGAAAACGCCGGGAACACGATGCGGCTGACGTGGTCGGTGATCTTCTCTGCCTGCTCTAACGTAGTTTGATCATCCGGGTCTGACTCACCAGACTCGTCCCCGTGGTATCGGAGCTTTCGTGCCGGCTCACGCGGAACCGCGACACCTGCATTCTGTGCTTTGATGAGGATCGTTCGAGCCGCCGTCTCGACAGTCTCCCTGAGGTCAGCGGTGAACCGCTCGTGCCAACTTCGCCACAGTGTCGATTGGTCCGGGATCGTCTCGAAACCCAGTTGCTCGCAGAGTTCAGGGCGGTCCCCGAGGTAGCCGACGAGTGCGGTTTCGTGCTCCCACCCGTGGCATTCTTTCAGGACGAACACCCGGAAGAGAGTGGCCGTCTGGTAGCGTGTCGGCCCCACATATCGGTCGTGGGCGCTGAACCGGAAGTAGGCTAGCGGGAGAACACAGACGAACTCCTCGATGGAGTCGTGACTATCGTGATCGAACCACGTCTCCGAGACTGTCCGGATATCTGATTCCAGTCCGGCAAGCGATGTGCGACCGTACAGCGGTGTCGAATCATACGCCGGCCACTCACCGTATTGTCGCTGGGCGATACGTCGAAAGACAGTTCGGCGAGACACACGAGTCGAACCCACTACGAGATACTGAGCAATACGCGCACAAGAACTCGTTTACATCAACAAGAGATTCTGAAGACGACTTGCCCCATTTTATTGACGAGTCACGGGAGTCTCAGACACTCTCACAGGAGGATTCAGTTACCCTCATCGGGAGGTGTACGCTGTTGCGCCGGGGAATCCGTGCTGGCAGATCCGCGGTCTGCTTCTCCGAGACGAACGTTTCTTAGCCACAGGCCGGTGTCTGGTGGGAGCCTGTATCCCTCTCTGGGAGTTCGTAGAACGAATGTCTGTCCGTGTGTCACGTCTGTGTATCCTCTGGATTGAGACAGTGTTTCCGATGAGCGAACTCATACGCGGGAGTTACTCGGAAGGGTAGCACCCAGGCTTTTGTGCTGACTTCGATGTGATCAGGGCTCTAACCGAACTAAGCCGTTACAACGAGCGGACATCTAGCTGGGCCTGGGAAGTAATCAGCTCCGGTATCGACCGTCGAGACACGCGCTTCGATCGGTCGAACCGGCAGGCGACACGTAGAGTCAGCGGTGTCCGGAGACGTGGACAGGCGCTTCAGGCATTTCGATCCCTTCGCTGGCGAAGGCGGCCATCGAGCGCTCTGTCACGTCCGAGGCGAACGCGAACTCATCACGCAGGTCGGCCACATATGCCTTGCCGCGAATCATCCGATAGTAGGACTCGTCCTCGACCAGAACCGCGAACGGGTGATCGTCGTCGACGTAGACGTACTTCGAGGTCACCATGGCCTCCTTGACGATCGCACTCGCCCGATCGACATCGGCAGAGGCAGTGACCGCGAGTTCGACGACGACCATCATCTCCGGGTGGCCATCGTTGGCGTTCGAAACGTTCGCGGTGAACAGCGTGGCGTTCGGAACTCTGACAGCGCTGTCGTCGGGCGTCGTCAACGTCGTCGCCCGGAGGCCGATGTCGGTCACTTCGCCGTAGTCGCCGTCGATGGTGACCTTGTCACCGACCTGGTACGGACGCTCAGTGATGAGTACCAGCCCGCCGATCACCCCCGCGAAGAGGTCCTTTAACCCGAACCCGAGGGCCGCCCCAAGCAGTCCCGACACTGCGAGCAATTGTGCGGTCGAAAGGTTGAGTAACGGTCCCAGAACCAGAAACGTCGCGATCCCGTAAATTAGAAACCGCAGTATCGGGATCAACATCTTGATGCTGATTCGCCGACGGGGGGTCCGTTCGGCGACAGCGGAAAGCACATATCCAAAGATACGGGCAGTCACGTACGCGGCCACAAGTACGCCCACGCTTCCCACGAGCGTCTCCGAATCTATCCCCAGATCTACTAGTGACTGGAGCACCGTCACAGTATCCGCCCCCGTTCAGTCGCCGCTTCGGTGGCCGGCAGAGCCGCCGGGACCAGTTCCACGATGCCGTTCTCGACCGTGACGAGGCCGTCGCGCGCGAGGCGTCCGAGGACCCGGTCGAGTCCGTTGACGACCCTCGAGAGCTGTGTCCGATCGATTCGCTCTTTCGCAAGCACGAGCCGCAGACAGAATGCCTCTTCGCGGTCCAGATCTCGATCGGACGCGGGGACGGCGATGTCACTCGGGCGCACCTCCGTCCCCTGACGGGCCTCCCAGACCGCGGTGGCAACGCCGAGGTTCCCCCTGGAGATCGCAGCGAGCCGGCCAAACGTCACGTCCTTCGGATCCAGATCACCACCCGAGAACAGTTCCTTGATGGCGACCGGGCTCACCATAGGGACCGGCACCGACACCGACCGATCCCGCCAGTCGAACTCGTGGCGTGTGGTGACCACCAAGCCGCCCCGGTCGGGATCATCGGCGACGAACGTCGGCACCTCATCGTACCGACTGAGGACGAGTTCTGCGATCCGCTCTACAGGAAGGGGCTGGACCTCAACGGTGACCGGAAACTCCCGGTCGAGGGCCTGCACCGCCGTGAGGTACGCCCACGCGTACCGGTTCCAGCCGGTCACCACCGTCGCATCGATGCTCGTCAGATCGTTGAGAAACGCAGACAGCTCCTCGAAGCCGCCGATGCGACGCTCATACAGGTGCTGGCAGTCCTCTATCACGACAGGGCCGCCGTTGATCTCCGCCCGGATTCGGTCGATCCCATCACCCGGATCAAGGCTGACTCGGGTTGCGTCCAGATCCCACACAGCACGGTCTAAGACGGACTCCCGTCCAGAGAAGGGGTCGCCTACGATGGCGACTGGTCCGGCACTCTCACCCGAGAGGACCGCCCTGAACTCCTCGTAATCGTCACCGAGGAGCGTGGGGGCGTCGACGTCCAGCCCCCGATGCCCCTTTTCGACGGTGTTATCACTCATATACCTCAATTTTTGCGTCGAGTCGATGATAATACCGCGGGTCGACCTCGCCAGGCGGTCTCGAGGAACCTATCGATCTGTCTGGTTCGCTTCTCAGTACGGCTGTGAGATGATCAACAAAAATCGCTCCCCACCGTCCTTATCACGACCAATATTCAGTTGAAAATCCTTATAATCATATGCGTGATCTTATTGGCTATCGTGACCCGTTTGTCAGCGTCGTCAGACGATTCGATCCGGGTCCTCTACGTGAACTCCGACCCGGATTTCACCGAGCTGGTTCGAACGAAACTGAAGCGAACTGAGTTCGATATCCACTGTGCCTCTGCTCGGAATCTAGACGCCGCGCTGGACGTACTGTCTTCAGAACGTATCGATTGTGTCGTGACAGCGTACTCGCTCCTCGAGGAGACGGGGATAGCTCTCTCCCGATCGATTCGACAACAGGACGATGAACTCCCGATAATCCTCTTTACCGGCCAAGGTGACGAGGAGATTGCAAGTGAAGCGACCCGGGCCGGTGTGACGGACTACATTCCGATCCGCGCTGACCGTAATAACTTCGAGCTGCTCGCAGGTCGTATTCGGACGCTCTCACACGCCGCTCGGGAACGCCGGGCGGCCGAGCGAGTCACTACGCAGCTTCAGCGAACGCTCGAACGGACAACCGACGCGATCTACACCGTCGATACCGAGTGGCGTATCGAATACATGAACGAGACGATGGCCGAGCGAGTCGATCGTGACCCCGACGCGGTCGTCGGAGCAACCATCTGGGAGGAGTTTCCGTCGATCGTCGGGACGGAACTCGAAGAGCGGTATCGAACGGCGATAGAGACTGGTGAACCGGTATCGTTCGAACAGCGTCTGGGAGAGCCGTTCGACTACTGGGCCGAAGTGCGCGTCTTCCCGGACGAAGACGGACTCACGATATTCTCCCAAGACATCACCGACGAGCGCGAGCGGCAACGGGAATTAGAACGAAACGAAGCCATCTGCCAGAACATCCAAGACGTCGTATTCGTCCTCGACGAAGACGGAACCGTTCGATTTGCAAATCCAGCCGCGGCACGGATGCTGGGAGACACAGGATCCAATGCCCTCGAGGGGACGCAACTCCGGACCCTCGTCGGTGATCGCGTTCCGGAATCGGACGCAGAGGCGTTTATTCGGGCGGTCGAGGGAACGCTACACGAGATACGAGCAGACGGCGGTATCGCCGCGTCCTCCGACTCTGACCTCCGGATCGACGTGGCGACGCCAACGGGGCAGCGAACGTTCAACGTTCGACTCACGCCGTTTCAGGCCAGTGAACGTCCACAGGTGGTCGTCGTCGCCCAGGACATCACAAATCAACATGAAATCAGACAGGAACTCGAACGCCAGCAGTTCCTGTTCGACCGCGTTCAGGAGATCGCAGACATCGGAATCTGGGAATACTTCCCATCGAGGGGTGAGCTCATATGGTCTGACAGGGTCCGCCAGATCCACGGCGTCGACGAGGACTTCGAGCCGTCACTTGAGGACGGACTCGAGTTCTACCACCCTGACGACAGGGAGACAATTACCGCAGCGGTCGACCAGGCAATCGAAGACGGGGAACCGTACGACCTCGACCTCCGGATCGTGCGAACCGACGGCGAGGTGCGTGACGTTCGGGCGTGGGGAGAATACGTCGAGGACACAGAGCGTGGCGATTCAGCACTTCGGGGTGTTTTTCAGGATTTAACCGAGCGAAAGGCGGAACGCCGGAAGCATCGAGAACTCGCGGAGGAATACGAGGCGTTGCTCGAAACGTCCGGAGACGCGATATTCTTGCTTGACGTCGATACCGCTGGTGAGGACCCTTCATTCGAGTTCGCCAGACTCAGTCCCGGATACGAGTCACAGACCGGAATTACGACCGAGGAAGTTCGCGGCAAGACGCCACGAGACGTGTTTGGCGACCAAGAGGGTGCTGAACTCGAGGCCAATTACACTCGCTGCGTCGATCAGGGTGCCCCAATCTCGTATCGCGAAGAACTCGACATCGGTGACGGTGCTCAGTTCTGGGAGACCAGCCTCGCACCGGTCGTCGTCGATGGCGAGACTGTTCGAGTCGTGGGCATCGCCCGAAACGTCACCGAGCAGGTCAAGCGAGAGCGCGAACTCGAGGCAACGAACCAGCGACTGGAATCGCTCATCGAGGCCACGCCACTCACCGTCATGGAGATCGACACTGATGGGACCGTCATCCGCTGGAACGATGAGGCTGAAAATATGTTCGGCTGGTCGCGCGAAGAGGTGCTTGGTGAGTTCAATCCGATGGTGCCGGACGAGCAGCAGGAAGAGTTTGCATCACACAAGCAGCGTGCCCTGAGCGGCGAGCGGATTCGGGCGAAGGAGATACGGCGGGAGACAAAAGACGGAGACGAACTGGACCTGCTCTTGTCGGTCGCTCCGATTACAGGTCCTGACGGAGAACCCACGAGCATCCTTGCCGTCTTGGAGGACGTCACCGAACAGAAAGAGTTGGAAGCCCGCCTTCGCTCACTTCAGGAGACCGCACAGCATCTGAGCGGCGCTGAATCAAGCGACGAGATCGGGGCGATTGCCGTTGATGCGGCGGCCGAGATACTCGATCTCGATATCACCGGTATCTGGGAATACAACGAGCGAGAGGACGCGCTCGTCCCGATCACGGAAACGTCCGCAGCACGAGACCTGTTTGGCGATTCCCCCCGGTTCGCTCCCGGAGACGGCCTTGCTTGGGACGCGTTTGAGTCTGGAGAAACCCAGGTATATGATGATGTCCAGACAGAGGGTCAACCCCACAATCCGAACACAGAGATTCGGAGTGAAATTCTCGTCCCACTGGGTGAGTATGGGCTCATGTCGACGGGGTCAGTTTCCACGCGGGTCTTTTCTGAGATGGACGTCGACCTGTTCCGGATTCTCGGTGCGACTGTCGAGGCAGCACTCGCACGAGCGAGCAGGGAGGAAGAACTACATCGACAGAACGAACGACTCGACCAGTTCGCGAGCGTCGTTGCCCACGACCTTCGGAACCCGCTCTCCGTCGCGATGGGATTCCTCGAAGTCGCAGAGGAGACCGGGAACGCGGAGCACTTCGAAAAGGTGGAGTCGGCACACGACCGAATTGAACGGCTCATCGAGGACCTCCTGACGCTAGCACGTGGGGAGACGACGATCGAAAATGCAGAGGAGATCGACCTCGAGAGTATTACGACGGAGGCATGGGGATACGTCGGCACTGAGGAGGCAACGCTTACAGTTGCAGATAGAATTCCGGCAGTCACCGGCGATGCAGGGCGGCTGACCCAGCTCTTCGAGAATCTGTTCCGGAATGCAATCGAGCACGGTGGTGCCGACGTCACGGTGACTGTGGGTGGACTAGACGGAGACGATGGATTCTACGTTGAGGATACCGGCAGCGGGATTCCCCAAGAGAGGCGAGACGACGTGTTCAAGCATGGCGTCACGTCCAGTGACGGAGGAACTGGCTTCGGGCTCTCGATCGTGGCTGATATTGCGAAGGCACACGGCTGGACGGTTTCGGTGACAGACGGAACCGATGGCGGGGCACGCTTCGAGTTCAAGCGGTCGAAATAGTACCCGTTGTCAGTAAGCAAACCGTGCCTGCGACCTATGCATTGAGAGAGCCAGTCTCAACTACTGCGCGTCGCCGCGTGCGACGCCGTCGACGCCCACGTCTCGTGGCCGGGGCGGAGCGACCGAGTCGTGGTTCTGGGTCCCGCGACGGGTCCGAAACGTCACCACGCGGGGGCAGACGTGTCCCCTTCTGGGGGCGGAGCCGGTATCGGGGGCGATTCGTATAGCGATATTCGGTTCATCCGGTGGCGGGCCGGGTTCCGGCACCGACGATACACCTATATCTCCAGCTATCGACATGTGTCACATGGCATCGCACGCCACGGCCGTCCTGGAGCGACTCGCGCGTTCGGCGCTCCTCCCGGCGTGTGCGCTGTCCGGCGGCGTCGTGGTCTCGGGCTTTTTCTTCCCGGACATCGTCGGCTCCGTCGTCTCCGGGCGGGGGTGGCTCGTCCTCTCGCTCCTGTTTTTCGGGACCGGGCTGGCCTATCTCGCGCTCCTGCCGGTCGACGACGTCGACGACGCGGCGCCCGCGGCGCCGTACCTCCTCCGGGTCAGACACCGCTCCTGGCGCAACTGGGTCGGCGGCTTCCTCGCACACCAGGACCCGGTCACGTTCGGCGTGCCCGTCCTCGTCCTCGGCGGGTTCTTCGCGGCCCGCCTCCTCGCGCCCGTCCGGACCGGCGCCGTCGTCGCCGCGGCCC
>Ga0207755_100791_pt1 | contig 12106 bp, 12 predicted proteins | sample A23P2SouthBayCA_FD_187734 | JGI IMG/M metagenome (GOLD analysis project Ga0207755, IMG submission 187734) | Aerobic enrichment media microbial communities from Bioluminiscent Bay, La Parguera, Puerto Rico - A23 P2 (SPAdes) | ecosystem: Environmental > Aquatic > Marine > Unclassified ...
GACGACCTGCACGGACTGGTCGAACAGCTGGTGACGAGCCGAATCAAGCTCCGCAGGGCCGTCGAGCAGGACGATCTGGACGGGGCGGGCGAGAACCTCAACGAACTGGACAAGATCACTGCGAACCTCCAGAACACGGTGATGGACATGCGCCTGATCCCGCTGAAGAAGGTCGTCGGGAAGTTCCCCCGTCTCGTGCGGGACCTCTCGCGGGAACTGGGCAAGGAGGTCGACTTCGAGATCGAGGGCGAGGACATCGAACTCGACCGGACGATCCTCACCGAGATCTCCGATCCGCTGATGCACATCCTCCGGAACTCCGTCGACCACGGTATCGAGGCCCCGGACGTGCGCGAGGAGAAGGGCAAGCCCCGGACCGGATCGGTCGAACTTCGGGCCTCCCGGGAGCGGGACCACGTCATCATCGAGGTCGAGGACGACGGCGCGGGCCTCGACGTACAGGCGATCAAGAGCAAGGCCATCGAGAAGGGCGTGCGCTCGCCCGAGGAGCTCGACGCGATGGACGACTCGGCGATCTACGACCTGATCTTCCACCCGGGCTTCTCGACGGCCGACGAGGTCACCGACACGAGCGGGCGTGGGGTCGGGATGGACGTGGTCCACGACACCGTCACCCAACTGGACGGGTCGGTCAACGTCGAGTCGACGCCCGGCGAGGGGTCGACAGTCTCGCTGCGCCTGCCGGTGACGATGGCCATCGTGAAGGTGCTGTTCGTCGAGGTCGGCGACGAGGAGTACGGCATCCCGCTGAAGAACGTCGACGAGATCACCCGCGCCAGCGATCTCAAGCACGTCAACGGCAAGGAAGTGATCAAGCACAACGACGAGATCTACCCGATCATCCACCTCGGCGACACCTTCGACGTGCCCGGCAAGCACGCCAACGGCGACGGGATGCTCGTCCGAGTCCGGGAGTCCGAACGACAGGTCGCCCTGCACTGTGACTCGGTCAACAGTCAGGAGGAGGTCGTCGTCAAGCCACTGGAGGGGATCCTCAGTGGCACGCCCGGTCTCTCCGGGACGGCGGTGCTGGGCGACGGCAACATCGTCCACATCCTCGACGTGGTGACGCTATGACGGGTGAGCCACGATGAGCGAGGGCGATCAGCGACAGTTCCAGCAGCTACTGGAGTTCATCGGTGATGAGATGGACTTCGAATCGGGCTTTTACAACGATGCGTACCTCGACCGTCGGATCACCGCCCGGATGCGCCGGACCGACACCGACAGCTATCGCTCGTACAAGCAGATGCTCGAGCGCGACGACGGCGAGCGGGCGGAACTGCTGGATTCGCTTTCGATCAACGTGACCGGTTTCTTCCGCAACCCCGAAGCGTGGGAGAGTCTGCGGAACGTGCTCCGGGACCTCACCGCCGAGAAGCGCCGGGTGCGCCTCTGGAGCGCCCCCTGTGCGGACGGGCGGGAACCGTACTCGGCGGCGATGCTCGCGCTGGACGATCCGGATATCGACGACCGGGCGGTCTCGATCCTCGCGACCGACATCAACCAGGACATCCTCCGTGAAGCCCGGAAGGGAACCTACGAGACCTCCCACACGACCGACATCGAGAAGGAACTGGCTCCGCTCGACAACTACGGCGAGTACATCGAACGGGACGGTGACTCCTTCCAGGTCCGTCAGCGCGTCAGCGACATGGTCACGTTCGAGCAGCACGACCTGATCCGCGGGGAGCCAAAGCGTGACTTCGACCTCGTGTTCTGCCGGAACCTCCTGATCTACATCGACGGCGAGTTCAAGGTACCCATCTTCGAGACCATCGAGCAGTCCCTGCGGACCGACGGCTACCTGATGATCGGGATGACCGAAACGTTGCCCTCCGCCTGCCGTGACTCCTTCGAGGCGGTGGACAAGCAACACCGCATCTACCGGAAGACATGAGCCTCTACCAACTCGAACGCGACGGCGACGTACAGGAACTGATCCGCGCGCTTCGAGAGGCCGACAATCCGAAACTCCGTGCTCGCGCGGCGGAACTGTTGGGCAACTTCCCCGACCACGACGACCGCAGAGACGTGGTCAACGCGCTGGTCGGCGGTGCCCAGAGCGACGACAGTCGAGTCGCGGCCAGCGCCGTCGACTCGCTCGACGAACTCGGTGGCGACGCCATCGAACAGCTCATCGCCGACATGGCCGGCGTCGACTTCGGCGACGAGGGTGCCGACTGGGTTCGCGCGAAGGCGTTCGTACAGGCGCTCGACGCCGACGTACCCGAGTTGCGGATGGCCGCGGCAAACGGGCTCGGCCAGCTAGAGCAGGCCGACACCGTCTCCCACCTCACCGACTGCTTCACCGACGACGATCCACGGGTCCGGGCACGGGCGGCCCGCGCGTGCGGGAAGATCGGCGATCCGCGTGCCGTCGGCCCGCTGGAGTCGCTCCTCTCGGACCCGAAAGGTGCCGTCCGTCGCGAGGCGGCCGAGGCGATGGGATCGATCGGCAACCGGCAGGCCCTGCAGGCGCTCCTGCCGCTGTACGAGGACGACAGCGACCGGGTCCGGCGGATCGCCGTCGGTGCGTTCGGGAACTTCGGCAACGACCGGCCGGTCGACTATCTCGTTGAGTCACTGGCCGATGAGTCGTCGACGGTTCGCCAGACTGCGGTGTACTCGCTGATCGAACTGCTGTCGAACGTCCCGACCGAGCAGAGCCACGAGATCCGGGACACCGTCGTCGACAAACTCTCCTCGACGGACGACCGTAGCGTCGTCGTCCCGCTGGTCGAGATCCTCGAAGAGAGCAATCAGAACGCCCAGCGACGCAACACCGCGTGGTTGCTGGGGCGTGTCACCGGCGAGGAGGAGCGCACCCGCGTCATCGAGTCGCTGATCGACGCGCTGTTCGAGGACGACCAGATGCTCAGGCAGTTCACCGCCACGAGTCTCGCCGAGATCGGCGGCGACGACGTGGAGCGGCGCCTCCTTTCGGTCGTCGAGGACGAGACCAACGACCCGGACGTGCGCGCACAGGCCATCTTCACGCTCGGGAAGATCGGCAGCGAACGCTCGCGCAAGACGCTGGACCGCATCATCAACGACACGGAGAACGAGACGATCAGGAAGCGGGCCTTCTCGGCCATCTCGAAACTCGGCGGGCGCCGGTGAGTGACATGAGCAACGGAGAACAGAAACTGGCCGACACGCAAGGCAAGTTCGTGCAGGTCGTCAGCGACGGCCGGAAGCGAAACGACATCGACTGGCAGACCGGGCGGCTCATCCTCTCGAACAAGCGGCTGGTGCTGGTCAGCAGCGAGGGCAAGCGAACGATCCCCCTCTCGAAGATCACGTCGATCACCGGCCGGGACAACGTCAACAAGGCCATCGCGAAGGTGTCGGGCTACCTCTCCCTGCAGGTCGGTTCGAACGTCACGCTCATCGCGCCCAAGAACATCGACGAGTTCGAGGCGACGCTGTACAGCGCGCTACTGGATCAGACAGTCGTCCTCGTGAAACACCCGGCCGTCGAGGGCGGTGTCGTCCAGGACTCCAGCTGGGAGAAAGGGCGTATGAAGGTCGACGACGACGCGGTCAACCTCGCGCTCACTTCCGGTTCGTTCGTCGAACTCGAAGTCGACGACGTGGGTAGCGCCGAACTGGTCACCAAGACGGTGATGGACTCGCAGCGCCGCGTCGCCGAGGTCGAACACACCATCGAGGGCACCAGCGTCGAGACTCACGTCTCGGGTGGAAAGAGCGACGTATCCGTGCTGGCCTCCTACGTCCGTCGTGGCGAACAGGCGAACGATGTCGACGTGGAACTCACCAAAGAGGAGAACGAGGTGTTGATGGCGCTGTACACCGGCGTCTCGCCGTTCCAGATCCCCGATTTCGTCGGCATGGAGATCGAACAGGTCGAGGAGATCTACGACCGACTCATCGAGTACGACATCCTCGAACCCGTCCGTACTCGCCGCGAAGTCCAGCTGGAGGCCCGCGGGCGCTCGATCGCCGGCGAAGCGGTCTCAGATCAGTGATCCGGTGGTCGGTCCGGCCTGCGGTTTTATCTGACAGCTTCGAGAACTGTTCCTATGGTAGATCAGTCCGTCGACGCCGAACCTGCCGGCCAGAACATCGCCGGTGAGGCTCCCGTCGAAGAGCCTGAAGTCGTCACCGACGACACGACAGTCCACGACGACGTCGAACTCGAACGGACCATCGGGCTGGTCGGTGGGTTAGCGATCGGGATCGGGACCATGATCGGTGCGGGTATCTTCGTCTTCCCGGGGTTGGCGGCCGACAACGCCGGGCTCGCAGCCACCCTCTCGTTCGCGATTGGCGGGCTGATCGCGCTGCTCGTGGCGCTCCCGACCTCGGAACTCGCCACGGCGATGCCACGGAGCGGTGGCGGCTACTACTTCATCTCTCGGGGGATGGGGACGGCCTACGGAGCGATCGTCGGTCTGGGGCTGTGGCTGGGCCTGATGTTCGCCGCCGCGTTCTATCTGGTCGGCCTCGGTCACTACGCGAGCGCCGTGTTCACCGAACTCGGTGTCGCGCTCCCGTTCAGTCCCGTCATCGGGATCGGCCTGCTGTTCGGGGCCGCCCTGACCGCCCTGAGTATCGGCGGCACGGAGAACACCGCGAAGATCCAGAACGCGGTGGTGGGGGTCCTCCTCGTGGTGCTCACGGGGTTCCTCTCGTACGGCGTCCTCGACGCCGTAGGCGTGTTCGGCGGCGGAACCGTTCCGGAGCAGTTCTTCTCCAGAGGGTACTTCCCGGTGTTGACGACCGCGGCGCTCGTGTTCACGTCGTATCTCGGGTTCGCCCAGGTCGCGACCGTCGCGGGCGAGATCAAACAGCCGGGTCGGAACCTCCCGCTGGCGATGGTCGGCTCGGTCCTGATCGTCACCGTCTTCTACGTCGTGACGATCTTCGTCGCGACCAGCGCGTTCGGTGCCGACCGGCTCGGGCAGTTCGGAGAGACGGCCATGGTCGAGGTCGCCCGCGACTTCCTCGGCCTGCCCGGCGCGGTCGCGATCCTGGGGGCCGGGCTGCTGGCGACGTTTTCGAGCGCCAACGCGTCGATCCTCAGCGCCTCGCGGGCGGTGTACGCGCTGAGTCGCGACGCCCTGCTCCCGCGCAAAGCCAGCGAGGTCAACCTCCGGTACGGCACGCCACACGTCGCGCTGCTGGCCGCCGGTGGCCCGATCCTCGTCCTCGTCGCGACCGGGCAGGTCGAACTCCTCGCGGAGGTCGCCTCCTTTCTCCACCTGATCATGTACGGGCTAATGTGCGTCGCGCTGATCGTGTTACGGCGGCGAGATCCCGAGTGGTACACTCCAAGCTACCGGGTGCCGGGGTACCCGGTCGTCCCGGCCGTGGGCGCGCTGGCGAGTTTCGGACTGATCGCCTTCATGCAGTTCGCGTCGATCGGTATCGGCGTCGTGGTGATGCTCGTGTCGTACCTCTGGTATCGTTATTACGCTGGAGATGTCACTCTCAAAGGAGATATCTGACAATGACGGACCGCCCATCCATACTCGTCCCGGTTCGCGTGCTCGAAGGGGAATCGGTCCCCGAGGGAGTCCCCGAACTCCTCGCGAACGCCCACGTCGTACTGCTCGGCTACCACGTCATCCCGGAGCAAACCGCGCCGGGACAGGCACAGATGCAGTTCGAGGAGCGGGCCACCGAACGGCTCGAGGAGTACGAGACGATCTTCGAGGACGCGGGAGCGACCGTCGAGCGACGGCTCGTGTTCACCCACGACGGGCAGAAGACGATCGACCGGACGACGACCGAGCACGACTGTCTGGCCGTGGTCGTTCCGAACGCCACCGGTCCGGTCGAGGACGTGCTCGTCGCCGTTCGCGGTGCCGTGGGGATCGACCGCCTCGCTCGCGTCGTCGCGGGCCTGTTCGGCGAGATGGGCGTCTCGGTGACGCTGTACCACGTCGCGCACGCGGACGAAACGGACGAGGACGCCGAAACACTCCTCGCCGGACTGGAAGACCGACTGGGTGACCTGGGGCTGGACACATCGACGATCGAGACGCGTGTCGACCGTGACCGGGACCCCCTCGATGCGATCGTCGAGGCGGCCGACGCCTTCGACACCGTCGTCATGGGCGAATCCGACCCTTCCCTGTCGACGTTCGTGTTCGGTATGCCGGGCGACCAGGTCGCCGACCGGTTCCTCGGCCCGGTGCTCGTCGTTCAGCGCGGCCCGGCGTCGACCGATGTGGCGACGGACGGCGAGGAGTAACACGATCGAAGCGGGGACGGGCCGTTCACGGTGTGCCCCTTCCGAAGTCTTTTCGGCCAGTTGTCCGTGTCGACCGGTATGCAACGGCGGGGACTTCTCGCGACGCTCGCGGCCACTGCGAGCGGTGGGTTCGCCGGGTGTGGAGCCGGCGGTTCGAACTCGCCGACGCGAACGCCGTCGACCTGTGACGACCACGTGCCCCGACGGATCGACCGCACCGGGGCCGGGTCGGTCGCCGACCCGGCCGACCTGTCGATCGCCGCCACGGTCGAGCGAGCACGGAGCACGCCCACCGCGCCGGCCACGCTCGCCGTGACGATCACCAACGAGGGTGACGCTCGAGCGATCGACGTGACCGACGGGCCGCGCTGTCACGTCTTCGAGCGCGACAGTGGTCTCAGCGACCCACGCGGTCTCTGGCTCTACCGTGCCGGTGACACACCCGACGACCGCGCCGGGGAGTGCTGGATGCGGGCCGCGACACCGCCGGAACGCGTCGGCTTCGACGGTTACGCCTGCGGTCAGTACCTGGTCGCGACCGGCGACTCGGTCACGACCGTCTACGAAGTCTGGGACGACTACGCGACCGACGGTTACTTCGAAACGGGTACGTACCGGTTCGAGACGGACGTCTCGGTGTACTCGAACGGCGACGCCGACGATCCGGTCCGCTCTATCGACTGGTGGCTGGAGATCTCCGTCAGCACCGTTCGGTCGTGACCGGTCGCGCTGTCAGGAGTTCACGTCTTCGAGGTGGCGACTCGCGACGACTTCGCCCTTGGGCGTCAGTGCCGGCCCCTCGGGCGTGTCCTGAACGAGGCCGTCGTCTTCGAGGTCCTGTAGCAGCATCGTCACCTGCGAGCCGTCGATACCGAGGATGTCGGCCAGTGGCATTCCCGACATGTCGCCGGTCGAGTAGATGGCGACCAGAATCTCGGTCTTGTCGTCGGTGAGCTCGATGTCCTGCAGGTCCTCCATGAGGTCGCTGTACTCCAGTCGGAGGTAGCGACCGAGGATCGACATCTTCCGGGGCGAGGCCAGCGCCGCCATCGTCGTCACGGCAGTGCCCTCCATCATGTGCCGGAAGGTCAGCGTCGGCCGGTCGGAGCCGCCGATCTCGCGGGTCGTTCGCTGGAAGTCCGTCACCGTCGCCAAGTCGACGACGAACGAGCCGTCGGGCGACCGGAACTCGACGCTGCCGTCCTCGACGAACAGGTTCGCCGTCGAGAACTCCTCGTTCGTCACGCGGCCACCCACCCGGGCGCGTTCTTTGACGGTCGTCTCGGTGCCGTTGAGGATCGCCTTGAACAGGACTGTCGAGAACTTCGTTATCTTGTCGTCTCCGGCCTCGATGACGGCGACGTACCGATCCTGACCGCGCTCGAAGGCGACGGTGACCGTCGAGTCGAAGAAGTCACCGAGATCCGGTGGGATGTGACCCACTGCGATGTCGAACACCGACGACAGCGGGATGGTGAACTTGTTGTTCTCGTTGGCCGCGAGCACCAGTCGCTTCTGACTGAGCAACACCCGCCCCTTGACCGGTTCGGTGGTCGCCATCACCTCCGCGTTGAAGTTGCCCACGAAATCAGCGATGACGGATTCCGACATTGATCACTCGTTGTCCCCTACAGCGGCAGGAATATTATGGGTTTCGCGCCAGTATCAATCGAGAGAACGAAAATCCGATCTGATACCGCCGGGCGGGACCGCGATCCCGTCTCACTCGTCGAGATCTTCGGCGATACTGGCGAGTGAATCGCTCGGAGCGTCCGTCGCCGAGTAGACCACACGCTGGCCCGGCGTGCGCAGACCGTAGGTGTGGCCGGGCGTCACGATGTCGAGATGGACCGAGCCGTCGAGCGAGCAGTCACTCGCCCCGAACCACTCCACGAGGCGGTTTTCCCCCTCGTTCTCGCGGGCGAGTCGCCGATTGTCGGCCGCGTGCTGGACCATCGGCGTTCCCTCGAGCGTCGTCTCGACGCGGGCGTAGTAGCCGGCGCCGTCCAGCACACACTCGATCACGTCACCCTCGGCGAGGTCGAGATCCGCGGGCAGTTCGATACGCGGGCGGTCGGTCCGTCCGACGCGACCGATCCGCACGCGACGCGTCTCGACGGCCTCGTGATCGCTCGGGAGACGGTCGGCCACGTTACTCGTCGTCGCTCTCGCCCAGCAGGTCCGCGACCTCGCCGCTGCCGTGTTCGGTGATCTTCGCGTTGATCTGGGCGGTCTCGTCGCTGACCTCGCGACCGCGGACCGTGATACGCTTGCGCTCGCCGTCGCGCGTGGGCTTGTAACCGACGCCGCCGTCGGTGAGGATCGACTTCGTGCCGACGCCGCGCACGTCGGGGCGCATCGGGCGACCGGCCGCGTCGGAGCCGCCGGTGAGTTCGATGGTGAAGCCGTCGAGGCCGACCGCGCCGGCGTCGATCTCGTCGCCGAGTTCGCGGCCCATGAATCGGTTTGCGTCCTGGTCGTCGACGTCGAGCTGGTAGGTGGTGCCCGTCTCCGGGTCGGAGAGAGCGACCGTGAATTCTGCCATACCCACCGATATTGCGCGCCACTTCAAAAGCGCGTCGGAACCACTTTTTCCTCGTCGGGTGTCCTCGCGCCCCGAAGCGGCGCTGTGGGTACCCTCCTCAGAAAAACTCCGAAAAAGGCTCGCGCTGGCCGCCCTTGCCTTTCGCCTGCTCGGCCGACGAGACGGCCTCGCGGCCACCGCTGTTGTCGGCCGGCTCCCACGTCACTCTGTTTCCGTGGCGTCGACGACAGTACTCACTCGCGCGTTCTCCTTGAGCCTGATCCCGGCCCCGCCGACGCTGATCGGGATTCGGTGGAGCTCGTCGAGGCGGAGCGTCGGGTGGGAGACGCCCCGTTCCAGTAGTTCCCGGCGAGGCTGGAGTGTCACCGTCCTCTCGCCGGTGAGCGACTCGTTGTATTCGAGCAGGTACTGGCCCGCTCGTAGCGTCCACCACTCGTAGTCGTCGTTCGGGTTCCGCTTGCTCGACGCGTGGGCGACGGTCTCGGCGGCTTCGAGTTCGCCCCCGCCGAAGTCGACGCGACCGGGGCCCGTCACGTCGTACACCTCGGCGACGGTCAGGTCACAGCCCCCGTCGTGGCTCTGGGTCGGTTCGTGGACGATGTCGGTGACGTAGTCGGCGTACATGGGTGGACGGTCGGATGCCGGCGTGAAAAAGGCTCAATCCTCCCACCGGAATCGACCGTCTTCGAGGACGGTCTCGCCGTCGACCGACAGCCGCCCCGACTCGCGCAGGTCGGTTATGAGATCGACGTGGACGGCGCTGTCGTTGCCCGTCCCGTCGGGGACGCAGGCGTCGTAGGCCCGCCCGAGCGCGAGGTGGACGGTGCCGCCCATCTTCTCGTCGAAGAGGATGTTGTCCGTGATCCGGTCGACCCCGCGGTTCATCCCGACGCCGAGTTCGCCGAGTCGGCCCGCTCCCGCGTCGGTGTCGAGCACCTCCCCGATGGTCGCTTCGCCTTGCGCGGCGCTGTAGTCGACGACTTCGCCGTCCTCGAACGCCAGCCGCACGTCCCTGACGCGGGTGCCTTCGACTGTCATGGGCACGTCGAAGGTGACTTCGCCCTCGGTGGCGGTCGGGGCGGTAAACACCTCGCCAGAGGGGAGGTTGTGCGAGTCGTAGGCCACCGACGCCGCTGAGTTGACCGCGAGCCGTCCGTCGATAGACATCGTGAGGTCGGTCTGCTCGCCGACCAGTCGGACCTCGCTGCCGTCGTCGAGCAGGTCCTTCAACTGCGCCATCTCGTCGGCCAGCGCCTCCCAGTCCCGGAGGACGGTGTCGTAGACGAACTCCCGGTAGGCCTCGTGGCTCATCCCCGCCTGCTGGGCCATCGCTCTGGTCGGGTGCTGGGTCGACACCCACTCCGTGTCGAGTCGGGCCTCTCTGCTCCCCCGTCGAGCGCGCCGATAGGCCTGCCGGCGTTCGCCCGGTACGTCGCTCGACTCGGCCGTGTTCCGACTCCCCTTCAGTATGAGGACGCTGTCAGCTCGCTCGTAGAGCGCCCGCTCGTACTCGGGATCGTCGCCGAACTCGCCGTCGTGTGCACGCAGGTACGCGCGACTCATCTCGTTGGAGCCGTATGTCGCCAGCAGGTTCGCCCCGCGCTCGCCCAGCGCCTCGGCGACGGCGACCCCGAGGTCGTGGGCCCCCTCGTCGACCTGTACGACCACGTCGTCGCCCGCTTGGACCCGCGCGCTCCAGTCGACCAGCACCGCCGCGTGCTCGCGAACTCGTTCGTCCATACTCTCACGTGTGGGTGTGGCCGGGTATAACGACTCTGCTCGTCCCGACACGCGAAGGGGTCGCGTCCACTAAACGCCGTCCACGTCGGCCGGCGCACCCGAGTCGGCGCTCTCGTACAGCGCGTCGATGACGGCCATGTTGTTGACCGACTCGGTGCGGTCGACCCGCGGTGTCTCGCCGGCGGCCACAGCGTCGGCGAACCCCTCGACTTGCAGGCGGTACTGGTCGACGCCGCCGAAGCTCTCGGTGTGTTCCTCGCCGTCGACTACATAAGAGAGTTCGAGATGCTGGTCGGGGGCCACGTCGAAGGCGTCGGGCACCCGGAGCCAGCCGTCTTCTGCCAGTACGCGGTACTCGTGTGTGATGGGCGTGTCGAAGCCGCCGGTGATCTGGGCAGTGACGCCGTCGGGGTACGTAAGCAGGCCCGAGAGCTGTGAGTCGACGCCGGCGTCGTAGCTGTCGGCCGCGTGGGCGAAGACCCGCTCTGGTTCGCCCAGCAGGTTCCGCGTCGCACTGACGGCGTAGCAACCCACGTCCATGAGCGCGCCGCCCGCTAGGTCCGGATCGAGGCGGATGTCGTCGCTGCGGTCCCCCATCTGGAAGGTGAAGGTGGCTTCGACGTGACGGATCTCGCCGAGTTCGTCGGCTGCGATCTCGCGGGCGCGCTCCGTGCGCGGGTGGAAGTGATACATGAACGCCTCCATCACCGTTACTCCCTGCTCCTCGCAGTAGTCGAACAGCGCCCGGGCTTCGTCTGCGTCGGCGGTCAGTGGCTTCTCACAGAGGACGTGGAGGTCGTGGTCTGCGGCCGCCCGCGTCCACTCCGCGTGGAGGCCGTTCGGGAGCGGGTTGTAGACTGCATCGATGGCCTCGTCGGCCAGCAGGCCCTCGTAGCTCCCGTAGGATCGTTCGATTCCGAGTTCGTCGGCGACCGACCGCGCCCGCGTCTCGTCGCGGGAAGCGATCGCACCGACGGTGTGCTCGCTCGCCTGAATCGCCGGGATCACGTCCTCTCGACCGATCTTCGCCGTGCTGAGGATTCCGAACTCCATAGTGTAGCTGTACACGGCGGCCGTATAAACACTGACCAGCGGTTCGGCGATCGATCTCTCGTAGCCACGCGTCCGAGGCGACGCTGTGGCTGGCGAGTCGTTCGAAAGGAAAGGTGTGTGTGTGGTGTGTGTGTGCGTTGATCAGCCACGTGTGTGGGACTGGCTGACCTCCATACGCAGTGTGGACCGTTCGGATGCGAGCTGTGTGGGTGACTCGCGGAACGGATACTGGCCGCCTTGGCCACCCCGTTCTACACCACGATCGTACTTAAACGTTGTGGGGATGACGACAGTCCCGTATGGCGGTTTTCCCCTGCTCTCGCGATACACTTTACAAAAAAATATGCGTAATGTTTTCTGACTCTCGCGTCGCGTGTCTCACCCCCCGTCCCCCTCGTTTCGTATCGCCGTCTCTGGTTTACGCCACCGCTGCACACGGTGTGATCGGGGTCTTTTAGCCCGTGACGATCTGTGGGTCTGGTATGGACGAGGTACTCGTGAGCGACGACCCGATGATCGATCCC
>Ga0207755_100792_pt1 | contig 12028 bp, 12 predicted proteins | sample A23P2SouthBayCA_FD_187734 | JGI IMG/M metagenome (GOLD analysis project Ga0207755, IMG submission 187734) | Aerobic enrichment media microbial communities from Bioluminiscent Bay, La Parguera, Puerto Rico - A23 P2 (SPAdes) | ecosystem: Environmental > Aquatic > Marine > Unclassified ...
CCCCTCCGTCGGAGGCCCGACGTGCCCCCGAGTCGTTCGAGTCGGGGACGGCGCCGACGTCGGGGTCGCCGGTGACGGACTTCGCGCGCTCGACGACGACGTCGCTCATCGCGTCGTGCGTCCCGACCGGCCCGCAGTAGTGGACGGTCTGCTCGACGTCGCGCGCCGGGAGGGTGACGTGGTCGGCGTCGGTGCCGTCGGAGTTCCACGCGTCGACGTCCCAGCCCTCCAGGCGGAGTTCGCGCGGCACGACTTCCTCGGTGAAATAGCCCTCCGAGACGAACAGCGGGACGACGAACACCTCGTCGGATTCGAGCGTCCGCAGGACCTCCCGTATCGACGGTTCCTCCTTCCAGAAGGCCTCGCGGACCTCGTCGAACGCCCCGGTGGCTCGGATCGTGTCCGCGTGCGCGAACGTCGGCTCGCTCGACCCCGGGTTGAGGTGGGAGCCGTGCGCGACGATGACGAGCGCGTGCATGCCGCTCGCTTGGCGCGCCCCGCCCTTAGGCGCACCGTCGCGGAAAACGTTAAGGCGGGGCGCGTCCGCTCACTCGGGTATGGCCGAGACACTCGCCGAGGCGGCGCGGGACGCGCTCACCGAGTATCCGTTCCTCCGGGACGCCCTGCGCGCGGGCGTCGTGAACTACGCGGCGGCGGCGCGCTTCCTCGGCCTCGCAGAGGGCGCGGACGCGGACGCGGCGGCGACGGCGCTCCGCCGGCACGCCGAGCGCCTCCCCGACTACGCGCGCGAGTCGCGGGCGGTGCGCGTGACGATGCAGAGCGGTCTCGGCCGCGCCGAAGACGAGGGGGTGCTCGCGGTGAACGGCGCGGGGTTCGCGCCGGACGCCGGGTCGCTCACGGGCGTGCTCGCGACGGGCGAGGTGGACGCGCGGGCGCTCGCGGCCGTCCTCGCGCGCCTCGACGCGGCGGACGTCGGCGTGGAGGCGGCCGGCGTCGCGGGGGACGCCCTGCTCGTCGTGGTGTCGCGGCGCGCCGGCCCGACCGCGGTTCGCGCCGTGGAGGACGCCCTCGACGCCGTCCCGGTCTGAGAGCGATGGTTTAACTTCCGGGCTCTCCCTATCCCGCGACCATGACGCTGCGCGTGCACAACACGCTCTCCGGCGAGACCGAGGAGTTCGTCCCCGAGGACCCCGACGACGTCCGCCTCTACTACTGCGGGCTCACCACCTCCGACCCGCCCCATCTCGGCCACGCCCGCTCGTGGGTTCACGTCGACGTGATGAGCCGCTGGCTCCGCCACCTCGGCTACGGGGTCAGGCACGTCGAGAACCTCACCGACGTGAACGAGAAGATAGTCGCTCGCGTCGGCCGGGACGGCGACGACGAGGGCGATGTCGCAGAGCGCTACATCGGGGAGATACTGGAGTCGATGCGCGCGCTGAACCTCGAACGCGCGGAGGTCTACCCCCGCGTCTCCGAGCACGTCCCGGAGATCATCGACCTCGTGGAGACGCTCGTCGAGTCGGGGCACGCCTACGAGTCGAACGGCTCCGTCTACTTCGACGTCACCACGTTCGCGGACTACGGAAAGCTCTCGAATCAGCGCCTCGACGACATCGAGGAGCAGGGCGACCCCGAGGAGCGAGGAGAAAAACGCCATCCGGCGGACTTCGCGCTCTGGAAGGCCGACGGCGTGGACGCCGACTCGGTCGAGCGACACCGCGGCGACGACCACCCCGGGACGCCCGCGCACCCGGAGGGCCAGACGTGGGAGTCGCCGTGGGGGGAGGGGCGTCCGGGCTGGCACATCGAGTGTTCGGCGATGAGCATGACTCACCTCGGGGAGACGCTGGACATCCACGCGGGCGGCCGCGACCTCGTCTTCCCGCACCACGAGAACGAGATAGCCCAATCGGAGGCGGCGACGGGGCACACGTTCGCGAACTACTGGCTGCACTGCGCGCTCTTCGAGATGGACGAGGAGAAGATGAGTTCGAGCCTCGGGAACTTCGTCGAGGTGCTGGACGCCGTGGACGCGTACGGGCCGAACGCGCTCCGCCTGTTCATGGTCTCCGGGACGTACAACAGCAGGCAGACGTACTCGGAGGACGCAATCGACGAGGCCGTGGAGCGCTGGGAGCGCCTCGAACGGTGTTACGAGGACGCCGTCGCCGCGCTCGACTCCGTGGACGCGCGCACGAAGGCCGCGGACGACGCGTTGCGGGCGGCGACCGACGACGCGGCGGCGGACTTCGAGGCGGCGATGAACGACGACTTCAACACGCGCGAGGCGCTCACCGCGCTCTTCGACCTCGTCTCCGCGGTGAACGTCCACCTCGCGGAGCGAGACGCGTACGACTATCCGGGGCTGAAGGCCGCCGTCGAGACGTTCGAGGAGTACGGCGGGGACGTGCTCGGGTTCGCGCTCGGAGGCGAGCAGGGCGGGGACGTCACGCTCGCCGAGGACCTCGTGGAACTCGTCCTCGAACTGCGAGAGGACGCTCGCGACGCGGGCGACTACGAGCGCGCGGACAGCCTCCGCGAGGGCCTGGAGGCGCTCGACGTGACCGTCGAAGATACTGACAGCGGCCCAACGTATCGGCTCTGACGGCCAGAGGGCTTTTACCACCACCTCCGGAACTGTCGGGCAGTATGCGACGGAAACAACTCGCGGCGGTGACACTCGTTCTGCTCGTCGGCCTCGCCGGATGCTCGATGCTCTCGGGGCCCGTGACGTTCAGCGCGAACAAGGCGACAGTCAGCGATCAGGCGCTCTCACAGACCAACTACGAGGAGACGTCCGTCCACACCCAGGTCATCAACCGGACGTTCAGCGCCGCCGGCCAATCCAAGAACGTGACCGTGACGAACTGGATCGCCCAGTACGACCGCAACGTCGACCTCGGCCCCCTCGGCGAGAAGCGCGCCGCCGTCTTCAGCACGGTCGCCACCCCACAGGTGAAAGTGCTCGACCAGGGGCCGTTCAACCCCGTCGCCGACTACAGCAACGAGGAGCTCGTGATGCTCCTCCAGCAGAACTACGAGAGCATCGACAACGTCCAGCACGTCGACAACTACAGCGCGACGATGCTCGGCGAGGAGACGACCGTCGGGAAGTTCAGCGCCGACGCGAAACTCCAGGGCGGCCAGTCCGTCGACGTCTACGTCCACGTGACCAAGGTCGAAGCCGGTGACGACTACGTCGTCGCCGCCGCCGTCTACCCCCAGCAGATGGACGACCAGGAATCCCAGCGCGTGAAGACGCTCCTCGCCGGCGTCCAGCACGAGAGCTGAGGACAACGCTTTTCTCTCGGCCACGCGACTCACGGCCCATGCAGCGGACGCTCGCGGCGGGCATCGCGTGCTGCGCGCTCGGCCTGCTCGGCTACGTCGTCGGCGTCTACTACGCCTACCCCGGACGGGCGTTCTCCGTCACCGCGGTGATGCTCGGCGTCACCCTCCTCGCCGTCAGCGACGGCCGGATCATCGGAGGACGCAGATGACCGTCGACGCCATCGTCTACGCCGAAGGCGGCGTCACCGCCTACGACGACTTCGAGACGGCCAAAGAAGCGCGCGGCACCACCTGGTTCCGTCTCACCGACCCCACGCCCGACGAACTCGACGCCGTCGCGAGCGTCTGCGCCCTCCACCCGCTCGCCGTCGAGGACGTGCAGAAGGACGTCCGCCCGAAAGTCGAGGAGTTCGACGAGAACGTCTTCGTGCTCGTGAAGCGCGCGCGCCTCGCCAGCGGCGACACCTCGTTCAGCGGCGAAGTCGTCACCGAACCCCTCGGCATCTTCGTCGGCGACGATTGGCTCGTCACCTACACAACCACCGAACTCGACGCCGTCGAACGGACGTGGCAGTTCGTCCGCAGCGAGGACAGCCGCGTCCTCCAGCGCGGCCCCGACTTCGCCGCGTACCGCGTCATCGACACCATCGTCGACAACTACTTCGCCGCGCTCGACGACGTCGAAGACCGCCTCGAATTCGTCGAAGACGAGGTGCTCGAAGGCACGGACATCGAAGTCCTGGAGGAGATAAACGACGCCCGCCGCGAACTGCTCGCGCTCCGAAAGCTCGTCTGGCCGACCCGCGACGCCCTCTCCGCGCTCTCCCGCGGCGACCCGCCCCAGATCCGCGAGGCCACCGAGAAGTACTACCGGGACGTCTACGACCACCTCATCCAGCAGGTCGACCTCGTCGAGACCTATCGCGACCTCGCCGCGGGCGCACGCGACATCTACCTGAACTCGCTCTCGATGAGCACGAACGAGGTGATGAAGAAGCTCACCGTCGTCGCCACCATCGTCCTCCCGCTCACCCTCGTCGTCGGCGTCTTCGGGATGAACTTCGCCGACAGCGCGTGGAACATGCCCGAACTCGCGTGGCCGTACGCCTACCCCGCCGTCATGCTCGGCATGGGCCTCGTCGCCGCCGTCCTCCTCTGGTACTTCCGCCGCGAAGACTGGCTCTAGGCGAGGACGAGCGGAACGACGAGCACGCCCATCAGGTGGACGCGGCGCGCGCCGAAGCGCGGCGGCACGAACCCGATAGCGCTCGCGGCCGCGAGCACGCCCAGACCCAGCGGGCCTGCGAGCACGACGGCGAGCACGACGACGACGCAGAGCGCGCCCCCGACCACCCACCGCTGCGGGAGCCGTCGGACCGCGGCGAGATAGCGCTCCCCGACCGCGACGACGAGCGCCACTCCGACGGCCGCCGAGAGCAATATCGCGGCGACGTAGAGCGGCAGGTCGAGCGGCGCGCCGCTCAGGTCGAGCGCGACGGCGACGCCCGTGTGCGGCGCGCCGAGCGACACGAACGCGAACAGCGCGAAGATCGTATTGCTCGTGTTCACGCCGCTCGTCGCGACGAGGAACGCCCGGTCTGCGTCCCCCGGATCGAAGCGCGGGAGCGCCGCGAGCGCGACGATAGCGGCGACGGCGCTGGAGACGCCCGCGACGTAACTCACCGCCGCGCCCGCCACCGCCCCGGCCAGCGCCGCGAGCGCCGTTCGCCGAGGCGAGATGGTGAGCGCGGCGTCGGCCTGCGCGGGCGGGCCGCGCCCGCGGAGCGCCGCGAGGAGGACGGGGACGCCGAACAGACCGGCGAACGCGGGCGTGAGCAGGTCACCACTCCCGAGGAGCGCGTCCGTCGGCGCGTCGAGCGCGAGCGTCCCCAGCGCGCCCGCGAGCGCGAACGCGACGCAGGCGCCGACCCGTCGGCGTCGGGTCGGTTCGGTGAGCACGAGGAAGACGACGACGGCCGCGAGCAACACCGGGAGGTGCGCGTCGACGAGGTGGGCGTACGGGCGGACGAGTCGAGTGAGCGGCCAGCCGAGCAGGCACGCGCCGAGCGCCGCCGCGCCGCTCCCGAGCGCCGACAGACGGAGCGCCTCCCGGCCGCGGCCCGCGAGCACCAATCGATGCCCGGGGAGCGCCGACGCCGCCATCGCCGCGTCCGGCACGCCGAGCGAGAGCGCCGGCACGACGTCGAGCGTGGAGTGCACGACGCCCGCCGCGAGGATGGCGACGCCGACGCCGCGCGCCGACCCCGGCACGAGCGGGGCCGCCGCGGCGAGCAGAACCGCGAGCGTGTTCACGTGCAACCCCGGCGTCAGCCCCGAACACGCGCCGAGGCAGACGCCGAGCGCGACGAACGCGAGCGGGCCGAACTCGAACGGGACGCGGACCCCGGCGGCGTACATCGCCCCGAAGTGGTCCCGCCCCCCTACTTGAACCTTCGCGTCGCCACTACCGGTTCAACGTTCGCGTATTCGCGACGCCGCCGCTGCGCGCCGTCGTCGCGGCTGCTCACGTGTCGCCGTGCTCCCGTTCGCGTATTCGCGCCGCGTCGCTGTCGCTCCTCGGCGCGGCTTGCTCACGGTTCGCACTACTCACCGTTCGCGTATTCGCGACGCCACCGCTGCGCGCCGTCGTCGCGGCTAAGAAAGAACGTGATTGGGTGTCGCGTGCGTTAGCCGAAGAGGTCGCCGAGGCCTTCGCCGGAGGCTTCCTCGTCCTCCTCGCCCTCGTCCTCTTCCTCGGCTTCCGCGGCTTCTTCGTCCTCGGACTCCTCGTCCTCGGACTCCTCGGCGGCACCGCCCGCGGAGCCACCGGACGCGCCGGCGGCCGGGACGGCCGCGGCGGACTCGACGGCTTCCTCGATGTCGACGTCCTCCAGCGCGGCGACGAGCGCCTTCACGCGGGATTCCTCGACGTCGACGCCAGCGGCCTCGAGAACGGCCGTGACGTTGTCCTCGTTGATCTCCTCGCCCGATTCGTTCAGGATGAGTGCAGCGTAAACGTATTCCATTGTCGTGTACCTCGTGTGTTATCCGAACATCGCGCCGAGACCCTCGCCGCCGGCGTCCTCGTCGTCGTCGCCGTCGTCGTCGGGTTCGGCTTCCGCTTCTTCTTCGTCAGCCTGTTCGTCCTCGCTCTCCTCGAAGTCGTCCTCGGTCGTGGCGGCCGGGGCCTCCACGCCGCGGAGTTCCTCGGGGAGCGCTTCCTCGTCGTCGATGTTGGCGGCGAGCGCGCGAACCTGCGCGTCGGCCGTGCTGACGAGGTCGTCCATCAGGTCGGGGCTCTCGATCGCGGCCTCCAGCCCGACGCTCTTCGCCTCGCCCGCGGCCTTCTGCAGCATGGCCGGGACGGTGGCGGCGGTCGGGTACTCGGCGTTGATGGAGAGGTTGCGCGCCGACGCGACGGCGGACTGGATGTCCGCGTAGTACTCGTCGACGTCGATCGCGAGGTCTTCGGGATCGAAGAGGACGCCCTCGCTGAAGACGCGCCGGAGGTCGAGACCGACCTCCTTCGGCTCGATGCCGAGTTCGCCGAGGACGTTGGCGACGTCGTCAGAGACGACCTCGCCCTCCTCGGTGACGACGCTGTCGGAGAGAACCTGAATGGAGCCCTCCTGGATGCGCGCGTCAGCGCCGATCTGCTGGAGTTCGCCGACGAACGGACCGGGGTCGATGCCGGTGTCACCCTCGGGGATGACGATGTCGTTCGGGGCGACCTCGCCCGCGTTGATCGGCGCGGGCGTCTTGGACGCTTCGAGCTGCTTGTACAGCCCGAACGGGTTGTCGTTCGTACCGACGAGACCGACCTGGCCGGCGACGTCTCCCGTGAGCTGTTCGAGCCCGTCGTCGACGGACTCGAGGGCGCGCACGAGGAGCGTGTTCCGGCTCATCCGGAGCTCCGCGCTCCCGTGCAGCTCCCGGCGCATGTCCTGGAGCTGTCGGGAGGGGATGCCGGCGACGTTCACGACGCCGACGGAGTCGTAGGACTCGAGGAACGCCTCGAGTTCCGCGACCTCCTCCTTCTTCCACTCGGGGATGGTCTCGGTGGTGCGCTCGGCGGACATCTCAGGCCACCTCCACGGACGGGCCCATCGTCGTCTTCACGTAGATGGAGTCGACGTTCATGGGGCCCTTCTCGAGGTCGGCGTGCAGCCGTCGGACGATGACGTCGATGTTCGACGCGATCTCGTCCGCGGTCATGTCTTCGGCACCGACGCGCGTGTGGAAGGTGCGGCGGTCGCGCGAGCGGAGCTGCACGGTGTTCTTCATTCGGTTGACGGTCTCGACAACGTCGTCGTCGGGTTGGAGCGGGGTCGGCATCTTCCCGCGCGGACCGAGAACGGTACCGAGGTAGCGACCGATGTCCTGCATCATGGAGGCCTCTGCGATGAAGAAGTCCGTCTCATCGGCGAGGTCCTTGGCAGCGTCATCGTCGTCACCGAGGTCTTCGAGGTCGTCCGAGCCGAGGACGTCGTCTGCGACGTCTTCGGCGCGAACGGCCGTCTCACCTTCGGCGAAAACCACGATACGAGTCTCCTGTCCGGTTCCCGACGGCAGCACGACGCTCTCGTCGACGCGATTCGACGGGTCGTTGAGGTCGAGGTCACGGAGGTTGATCGCGAGGTCCACCGTCTCACGGAAGTTCCGCTCCGGGGCCTCGTCGATCGCTCGCGCGACTGCCTCTTCTATGTTATCTGCCATCTTTCACCTCCGTAGTGTTCTGCCCCCTCTCGGGGAGCTCCTACGGGTCAGTGAAACAGGCTACGCCTGTCTCGTCCGGAACGAGGGGGATGCCGGGCATAAAAGCGTCGTTTCGGACGAGAGACGGGGGTCGGTCGAACGCCGCCTCGCCCCCCGAGACGGTCGCTCGCGACGAGAGAGCGGGGCGCTCGCCCGCCAGTCTCGCGCGGGCGCGCCCGTATCACAACTACCATACCACGGGACGGCGAAGGCGAGCGTATCAGGTGATTTCGTGACCGAGAAACGCGAGTACACGGGCGATTATCCGGAGAAGACGCTGTACATCCCGGGGCCGACCGAGGTCCGCGAAGACGTCATCGAGGAGATGGCGCAGCCGATGTTCGGCCACCGAATGGACCGGATGACCGACCTCTACACGACCATCGTCGAGGACACGAAGGAGTTCCTCGGCACCGAGAACGACGTCGTCGTCCTCACCGCCTCCGGCACCGAGTTCATGGAAGCGGCGGTCCAGAACCTCGTCGACGAGGACCTGCTCGTCACGACGTGCGGGTCGTTCAGCGAGCGGCAGGCGAACGTCGCCGAACGCCTCGGAAAGAACGTCGACACCCTCGAGTACGAGTGGGGGCGGGCGGTCAAGCCCGAGGACGTCCGCGCGCGCCTCGAAGAGTCGGAGAAGACGTACGACGTCGTCACGTGCGTGATGAACGAGTCCTCGACGGGCGTGCGCAATCCCATCGAGGAGATCGGTGACGTCGTCGCGGAGTACCCGGACACGCTGTTCGTCGTGGACGCCGTTTCCGCGCTCGGCGGCGACTTCGTCGACATCGACGCGCACGACATCGACGTCATCTTCACGTCGGTGCAGAAGGCGTTCGCGATGCCGCCCGGTCTCGCGGTCTGCGTCGTCAGCGACGACGCCTACGAGCGCGAAGTCGCCTCCGAGTCGGCGTCGTGGTACGGCGGCTTCCAGCGCTCGCTCGACTACTACGACCGGAAGGGCCAGACGCACTCCACGCCCGCGATTCCGGTGATGCTCGCGTACCGCAAGCAGATGAAGTACATGCTCGACGAGGGCCACGAGTCCCGCGACCAGCGCCACCGCGAGATGGCGGAGTACACGCGCGACTGGGCGGCCGACCACTTCGAGATGTTCCCCGAGTCGGGCTACGAGTCCCAGACCGTCGCGTGCATCGAGAACACCGCGGGCATCGACGTCGCCGCGACCATCGACGACGTGAGCGAGGAGTACGACATGGTCTTCTCGAACGGCTACGGCTCCCAGCTCGGCGAGAAGACGTTCCGCATCGGCCACATGGGTGAGCACACCGTCGAGAGCGTGAAGACGCTCACCGACGCCATCGAGGACGTCGCGGACCTCTAGACCGACGCCCCAGATATAATTCCCAATTTCTACAATACTGCTTCCGCCAACCACATCTTTATCGGCGTAGAACGCGTTAGGTCGTCTTTCCCTGGCCCAGACCGAGAAAATTACAAATTAGTTTGTTCTGATTATTTCTTATTTCTCGCAATTTCACAATTATATGGCTGAGGAATAGTGTTTCAGTTCTTGAATTCTGTCCAGATTCAGTTTATACTCGCACAATTCGTTAGTAGTGTTAAGATAAAGCAATTCTGCTGGCCGCGGAGGTTCCGGGGATAGATTTAGGAGCGTGCTGGCACACCACTCGAACATGCTCGACAGCCACACCCACGCGTGGGGGTATCCGAGCCGCGAACACCCGTGGGTCACGGGCCCCATCATCGACCTCGTGGACTCGTTCGACGTCCACACGGCCTACACGGCCGAGCGACTCCTCGACGACATGGACGACGCCGGCGTCGACGAGGCCGTCGTCGTCGGCTATCCGATCTGCGACTGGCGGGACAACCACTACACCGTCTCCTGTGCCGCGGAGCACGACCGACTCCACGGCGTCGTCATGATCGACCCGTTCGCGGACGACGCCGCCGACCAGTTGCGCGACGCGATGGCCACCGAGGGCGTCATCGGCGTCCGCCTCGGCGCCGCGTGCCCGCACGACGCGATGTGGGAGCGCTTCGACCCCGACGCGACGTGGCTCCGCGAGTCCATCGCGGAGACGGCGTTCTGGGAGGCCGCCGCGGAGACGGACGCGCTCGTGCAGGTGCTCGCGCACGAGGACCAACTCCACCAGGCGCTCGCGCTCGTCGAGACGTACCCCGAGTTGACGTACGCGTTCGACCACTTCGCGCACGCCGACCCGGCCGTCCCGCCCGCCGAGGGCCCGTTCGCGGCGTTCGCCGACCTCGCCGAGTACGACACGGTCGCCGTGAAGGTCTCTGAGGTCGTGCATCGCTCCGACGAGGGGTTCCCCTATACTGATATGCACGAGCACGTCCGCTGGTTCCTCGACACGTTCGGCCGCGAGCGCGTCGTCTGGGGCTCCGACTACCCGAACGTGAGCGACGAGGCGTCCTACGGCGACGCCATCTCGTGGCTCGACCACGTCGACGGCGTCTCCGACGCCGACCGCGAGTGGCTGACTGGGCGGGCGTTCCGCGAGCACGTCGGGCTCTGACGCGCCGCGAACGCGCCGGGGCGCGGAGCTAAGTGCCGGGCGGGCGAACGCGGCCGTATGGGTTCGATAGCGTACGACTTCACCGACGAGACGGTCGTGGTCACGGGCGGGAGTTCGGGCATCGGGCGCGCCGTCGCGCGACGGTTCGGCGCCGCGGGCGCGACGGTGCTCGTCGCGGACGTCACCGCCGACCCACGGGGGGACGCGACGACGCCCACGCACGAGGCGATCAGAGACGACGGCGGGGACGCGATGTTCGTCGAGACGGACGTCTCCGACGAAGCGCAGGTCGAATCGGTCGTCGAGGCCGCTCGCGAGTTCGGCGGCGTCGACGTCATGGTGAACAACGCGGGCGTCTATCGGGGCGCGCCGCTCGTCGAACTCGACATGGAGACGCTGGACGCGCTCTACGAGGTCAACGTTCGCGGCGTCGTCGCCGGGTGTCGCGCCGCCGCGCGCGACATGCTCGACCGGGACGCGACGGGGAGCATCGTCAACACCGCGTCCGTCAGTTCCGAGTTCGCGCAGGTCGGGCACACCGCGTACGACGCGACGAAGGGCGCCATCCTGATGGCGACGCGCGTCGCCGCGCTGGAACTCGCGCGCACGGGCGTCCGCGTGAACGCGGTCGCACCGGGCGCCGTCGAGACGGCCATCGTCGGCGACGGCGACGAGACCGGCGGCGGCACCGACCGCTACGACCTCCCGGTGGTGGAGAAGGACGTCCCGATGGGGCGCCCCGCGGACCCCGACGAAGTCGCGGGCGCGTACTGCTTCCTCGCGAGCGAGGACGCGTCCTACGTCACCGGCCACGCCCTCTACGTTGACGGCGGCTATCGCGTCCTCTAGCGCGGCGCGAGGAGTTCGACCGGGTGGCTGACGTCGCGCGGGAGCAGGTCGCTCAACTGTTCGACGCAGGACGTCCCGCTCGCGACGACGGCCGCGTCGTCGCCCGCGAACTGGGCTTCGAGGTCCGCGCCGACGTCCATCGAGAGCTCGTAGTACTCCTGCTTGTAGCCGAAACTCCCGGCCATCCCGCAGCACTCCACGTCCGACGTCGTCACGTCGTACCCGAGCGACGACAGCACCGCGACCGTGTACTCCTCGAGGCCCTGCGTGCGCTGTTGGCAGTGGCTGTGATAGTCGATCGCGCGGCCGTCGCCTGCCGCGAGGGCGTCCGGGTCGGCGCCGTTCTCCAGGAGGCCGTAGACGTACTCCAGTATCTCGTAGCTGTTCGACGCCAGCGCGTCGGCGTCCTCGGACGGGAGCAGTTTCTCGTACTCGCGCTCGAACATCGCGAGGTCCGAGGGTTCGACGACGACGACGTCCCGCCCGTCGTCGACGTGCGGGCGGAGACAGTCGCGGACGGCCGCGGCCTTCCGTTCGGCCGTCGAGATCATCCCCTGGGAGAGCGGCGCGCGCCCGCTTCCCGGGGCGTCGGGAACGGTGACGTGGACGTCGAGCGCTTCGAGGGCGCGGACGGCGGCCTTCCC
>Ga0207755_100795_pt1 | contig 11997 bp, 12 predicted proteins | sample A23P2SouthBayCA_FD_187734 | JGI IMG/M metagenome (GOLD analysis project Ga0207755, IMG submission 187734) | Aerobic enrichment media microbial communities from Bioluminiscent Bay, La Parguera, Puerto Rico - A23 P2 (SPAdes) | ecosystem: Environmental > Aquatic > Marine > Unclassified ...
GGAGGGACTGGCCGAGGGTGAGGAGCGAAACGTCATCGAAGTCGCACCGCGCGAGAAGGAACTCGCCGGACTGGCGTTAGAACGGATGTTGGAGATATGAACGAACGCACCACTGACCTTCTGGTCGTCGGCAGCGGCGTCGCCGGCTGTGCGGCCGCCTTGGCGGGGGCCCGAGCAGGCGCCGACGTGACGCTCGCGACGAAAGCCACCCGACCCGAGGAGTCGACGTCCTACTGGGCACAGGGCGGCGTCGCCGTCACGCGCGGCGACCCCGAGGCGTTCAAAGCCGACATCCTGAAAGCGGCCGATGGGGTCGCCGACCCCGAGGCCGTCGACGTGTTGGTCGACTCCGCCGACGAGGCCGTCGAAGACGTGTTTCTCGATACCCTCGGCGTCGAGTTCGACGGCGAGAAGTCCCCCGACTACGGTCGGGAGGCCGCCCACAGCGAGGCCCGAATCCTCCACGTCGACGCCTCGACGGGCAAGCACCTACTGGCGCCATTTTTGAACCATCTCGCCGACCACGACGCCGTCGAGATACTGGAGGACACCGCTGCCCTCGAATTGCTGACTCACGAGGGGCGCGTCCACGGTGCAATGTTAGAGCAGGATGGCGAGTGGGCGCCGTGTTTCGCCGGCGCGACGGTACTTGCGACCGGCGGCATCGGAGCGTGTTACGGTCGCTCGACGAACCCCGAAACGGCGACCGGCGACGGCATCGCGATGGCGGCGCTGGCCGGTGCGGACCTCGAGGACATGGAGTACGTCCAGTTTCACCCGACCGCATTTGCGGGCGAGACGAATGGGGACGGACAGGGCACCTTCCTGCTCAGCGAGGCCGTCCGCGGCGAGGGCGCCCTCCTCCGGAACGGAGACGGCGAGCGGTTCATGCCGGAGTACCACGCCGACGCCGAACTCGCCCCCCGAGACGTGGTCGCTCGCGCCGTCGAAACGGAACGTGACCGCACGGGCGAGGTGTATCTGGACGTGACTCCACTCGATTTCGAAGCCGAGTTCCCGGACCTCCACGCCGAATGCGAGAAACGTGGCGTCGACCCCGACGACGGTATCTCAGTCGCCCCCGCCGAACACTTCCTCTGTGGCGGCATCGCCGTCGACACCGAGGGCCGGGCCTCCTTGGACCGGCTATTCGCCGTCGGCGAATGTGCCCGGACGGGCGTCCACGGCGCGAACCGACTGGCCTCGACCAGCCTGCTGGAAGCCCTCGTCTGGGGGCTTCGAGCGGGCGAGGCCGCCACCGGCTTCGACGCCGAGGAAATCGAGGCGTCCGAGCTGCTGGACCGCGACCCCACACTTCCCGAGGGGTTCGCCGAGGAGAAGGCCGTCCGTCTCCGGCGCGTGATGGACGAGTACGTCGGCATCGAGCGCACTCCCGATAATTTGCGACGGGCACAGTCCGTCCTCCGGCGGCTGAAGGGCGAGGTCGATGCCTACACCCGTACCCGGACGAGTCGTCCGCTGTACGAACTCCGTGGCGCCTGCGTCACCGCCCTGCTTGTCGCACGGGCGGCGGCCGAACAGGAGGAATCGCGCGGCTGTCACCACCTCGTCGAGGAACCGACCGCCGATGCCGATTGAGCGCTCACAGGTCGAACGCTGGCTCCGGGAGGACCTCGGCCATCACGACGTGACCAACGACGTGCCCGGCGAGACGGCCGGACGGCTCGTCGCCAAAGAGGGCGGCGTCGTCGCCGGCCTCGACGCCGCCGAAGCCGTCTTCGAGTATCTCGGCGTGGCTATCGAGAGTCGGGAGACCGACGGCACGGCCATCGAAGCCGGCGATGCGGTTCTTCGAGTCTCGGGGCCCGCCACGGACGTCCTCCGGGGCGAGCGCGTCGCGGTCAACATCGCCGGCCACGCCTCCGGTATCGCCACCCGAACCCGGTGGGCGGTCGATATCGCCCGTCAGGTCAGCGACGACGTTCGCATCGCGGGCACCCGAAAGACCACGCCCGGCCTTCGGGGAGTCGAGAAACGCGCCATCGCCGCGGGCGGCGGCGACACCCATCGGCTGGACCTCTCGCATATGGTGATGGTGAAGGACAACCATGTCGCCGAGTTGGGGATGGAGCGCGCAGTCGAGCGGTTCCGCGAGCGCGTCTCCTTTGCGACGAAAATCGAGGTCGAAGTCGAAGAGCCCTCGACGGCCGTCGACGCCGTCGAGGCGGGCGCAGACATCGTCCTGCTGGACAACATGGCCCCGGATGCGGTCGAACGAGCAGTCCAGTCGGTCGACGGCCGGGCGCTGACCGAAGCCAGCGGCGGCATCACCATCGACGACGTAGCCGACTACGCGGCGACGGGCGTCGACGTGATTTCGATGGGGTCGTTGACCCACTCCGCGTCGGCGCTGGATTTCTCGTTTCGGACCGGCTGATTACAACTCCGATTGGTCGGCGTGCGACCTGACCCATAGCTCTCCGATGCGGGAGAGCCGTGTCCGGTAGGACTTGCCGTGTTCCTCCTGTTCGATGTATCCCTTCCCGCCGGGACCGAGGCGGTCGACGTTGTAGATGACCTTCGACCGGAAGGAGTCGGTGTACTCCTCGCCCAACTCGCGGGCGAGCGTCTGGGCGAGTTCCGAAACCGACTCGAAGACGCCGTGTTCACCCAGCGTGAAGAGGATGAGTTCCTCGAACGGTTTGACGTTCGAGAACGAGGCGACCGGCAATTCGATGATATGGCTGTCGCCGAACTGCTTTGCGCCGATGGTGGTGCCCCGCTCGTCGAACTCCTCCAGTAAGTCGTCGGCGAGGTCGAGGTGCTCCTCGATGCGCTCGTCGTCGATTTCGTCGTCAAGGAGGTCCTCCAGCAGGTCACGCTGGGCGCGAAGTTCCTCGGCGAGTTCGGTTTCGAGGTACTTCTCGGGAACCGTGTAGTAGGTGTGGATGCGGTCGCGGTCGCCCTCGCGTTCGACCATAATGGAGTGAGCGGCGGTGGCGAAGGCAAACGAGACCGTCCGGGGCATCGCCGAGACGTTCACCCACACCTCGCCGCCGGCGTCGAGTTCCGTGTTGATGAGGTCGTAGGCCTGCTCGAATGCGGCGTCGTAGTCGTAGACGTCCTCGACGACGAACCGCTCGGTTTCGGCGCCAAGCAGGTTCGTGAAGTCCTTTTCGAGCTTCTTCGCGAGGTTCCGGGAGTACTCGACGTTGGCCTCGCTGCCGACGGCCCCCTCCAGCAACACGACGCGGTCAACGTCGAGTTGGTCCCGCACCAGCGGGGCGATGAGCCGGTCGTAATCGAAGCCGACCGGGACGATGTGTGTCTGCATTGCAAGTACGAAGAGCCTGTGCTTATAAAAAACATCAGACTCCCGACCGCTCAATTACACATCGTTCGTGTGCGTGCCTGCTCCCGTCACGGGCTTCGTAAGAATCGAAACACGCTACGGTCTTAATTCTACTGCGATAGAAACCGGCAGGAAGGAACTCTCAGAAGGCAAACGACTACTCAGAAATCCCTAAGTTTCCTACCGAAGATGCTCAAGAATTTGTAGGATGCGGAATCCGAGTTCCCCGTAGTCCTTCTCCGTCTCAGAAGCCCTCTCCCGAAGTTTCTCTATCTTTTCCGTATAGCGTTCGTTGATGACCAACTCCAATTCCATCCCCGTCTCTTCCTTAAAGTCGGCTTCCAAGGCGTTTAGCCCGCCTAACAGATATTCTTCATCCGAATTTCCGGGGACAACCGGACTCCATAGTTGGAAAACGTAGGAATCAGCGGAGTCGAAGAGTTCAGTCACGTAGTTCTCGTCTGAGTTGAACTTCTGCCACAGGCGCTCTAAGGAGTGTTGATAGTCATTTGCTCCGTATTCGGCCCATCGGTCTGTATTCGGAGTTCCTACGTAGTGAAGACCGTTGAGGTGCGTCACAACCTCACAGGTGTAGATGACTTGTTCCCCCTCTTCTGTGTTATCTACTCCTATTACGTCAATCTCGGATTGGTCACCCTCTTTCTGAGGACGCTGATTATACATTACCAACTCGCACCCTTGTATTAGTCTGAGATAGGCTCCGACAAGGAGTTCTCCGGATTCAGGTTGTGTAGTCATTGAAACACCTTAGGAGTGGGTCGGTAGATTTCGTGGCTCTCCTGATTCAATGGTGGGATTCCTGAAACAACGTAGTGAGCGCCAATTAGTTCAACCTCTATCTCCCTGAGTTTTCGTTCCGAATCAACATCTTCCGGTGGTGGTGAGAATGAAAACAATGCGTGCGTTCCGTCTACATTTCTTCTTGTACTGAGGCGGCTCCGAAGATTTCCTTTTCCCACATAGAGTAGCGGTTGACGCTCTTCCGATGACTCCCTGTATGGATAATTCGCATACCAAGTTCTATAGACTCCCATTTCAGGGAGAGAGGTATCCCGTAATTCATCCAATGGGCGAGGCTTAGACCACTCTAAGTCCATCCAATCCGCTCCTGTAACGCTCTCCACTCTATCCCAATCAAGCGGCTTAGCCCCCTTGTGAACGTCTGTGACGTTCCCCTTCTTCCCCAATTTCTTATCCCACTCTTCGTAGCCGGGAATCATTCTTCCATCAAACGCTGTGTAACTGTGACCAACCTCACGCCGGTGGAGCGCAATTAGAGCGTCTTCAAGCCCCTTTCTCATCCATCTGTCTTCAGCCAAGGAAGGAGTGGCATAGGACACTTCCAAGGATGGCCCGATAGACTTACAGATAGCATTGAGACAATCAGCCGCCGTATGAGGGGCACGACCGGGACGCCCTTCTGCACACACCTGATTCACCTTGTCATCATAGACGTTGTTCGCAAGTTGTCCGATTCGACCACGGACACCGCGCTTCTGCCCTGTTTCACCTATGTATTCAAGCCAATCCCGTTCTTGGTCGGTATGACGTACTCGGTATATCCCACTCTTTGTTGGAGCACCGCCTTCAGAACCTAAGGGATACCACTCCGACCACGATAGGTTAAACCAATCATTAGAGTAGTAGTTTATCTCGCTCATATCCGGTCGTTATACCACGCCATTTTCTCACCAAGGCCAAGTCCCTCAGTTGGAATCTCTATTTCAACGTTGGTTCCCTCAAGAAGTGGTAGGAGTTCGCCGTAGTAGTCGCGTCCCGCGTGAATAACGAAGGTTGTTTTCTCATCAAGCGATTCCTGCTTCCGAAGTTGTTGAATCACCTCTTCAGCCCACTTTCGTTTTTCTTCTATAGTGGCGTCCCGGAGTGTTTCGTTGTAGGGTTCTATCGGCTCACCTTCCGGGTCTAAGAGCCCATATTTTGCAGACAGCACGTACCATCGGTTATGATTCTCTTCACAGTAGGCTCGCATCTTCCGGAAGTACGCGGAAGGAGTGTAGAGTTCTCCCGGAGTAGATGGTTCCTCACGCTTCTGCTTCGTACAGGAAACCAAGCCAATTTCAGTCATTGCTCAAACCCGAAGAGTTCCCGGTGTTGCTTAATGAACATTGGGTGAGGATGCGCGTTTTCATTATTCGGAAGTTGTAGCGATTGTCCCTCAAGTTGCTTGAGTTCGTAGTAGCCGTTCTTATCGGGGGCTTCTTTCACAATGATTCTGTGGTCATCGGTGAACGACAACCATCCCGAATCAAATGCCCAATGATGGAACTTGCATAGTGCTACTCCGTTCCGAACATCGTTCCGCCCACCTTCAGACAGGGGATAAATATGAGCGGCTTCTACCTCAGGATTCCCATCAGGGGACTCGCGTTGACTCCCACAGACGGCACACGTGTTGTTGTAGGCTTCCCGAACTAATTGGGTGAACGCATAGTCACGCGCTCTCCGACGTGTTTCAACGTATTGGGTTTCATCTTCAGTCAATTCCGGCTCCGACTCAACAGCCTGTTCTAATTCGGACTTTTCGCGTTCAATCTCTTCCTCAGGTGGTTCGCTGTCTTCATCTCCGAAGAGAACAGATTCAAGCGACCCGTGCTCCTGCTGTATCTTCTCTACTCGCTCATCCGCGACCCGGGTGAATCCTTGAACAACCTGTCGCCCCTCGTACCCGAGCATATCCCATACACTCTCAATCCGGGGAACATCGTAGGTGAACTCATCGACCGTGAAGAGATGACGGCTCTCAGGATTATTCCAAAGGAGTTCCCCAACATCCGGATTCTCAAAGGTGCGCCCAACGACTCCCCCGGAAAAGAACTCCCCATTATGGTAGAATAAGATGCAGTCACCGGATTCCATCGCATCAATTGCCGACTGCTTCTTGTCGGCGTCTGTTTCGGTAGCCCCCCAAATCTTGAGCCGGTCTATTCCCTCTAACTGAGGCGGAACTTCTGCATACTGCTGTAGGTCGTGTGGCTCTTCTACTGAATTTCTGAATTTGTCTCTCCAATCATCACTAACAGGGATAAGATAGAAGCCGTGAGTTTGAGCGGATAACCCGACAGTCAAATGAGAACTTACGCTGTCGTCTATCTGAAGTTCTTTGATATTGTATGTACCCGCATCATCAAGAAATTCAACCTCTCCACGGTCGCGCAAGTGCTGAAGCAACTGCCTGATTTTCGCCCTTACGTGGTCGTTGTTAGGGAACTGTGCCGAGAGTCGGGATTCAGAAAAATCGTACAGTTGGTGAAGGGTAAGGCTTGAATCGCCTTTCTCGGTCTGATACCGGTGCAATTCTAACCTCATTGCAGTTAGCCAATCTAAGTCCCCCGGCGAAGTATGCATATGAAGAGTTGTCACAGTTACCCATCATTATTCTTGGCCCGGTGAATCAATACATCTGCTTCCGAACGGGTTCACAGTACGCCGAGTAGTGAGTGGGGTCTTGTACACTTCACTCCAATACCCCTATTACGCCGGTATTGAGCCGTTAGCGGTGCTGAGTCCCCGGAACTACTATTATACTTCGTATACAACGTTTGACTGTCCAATGGTCGAAAGAACGACACTTTCCGTGTCTGAGAAAGTACGAAACGAAGTACGCTCCCTCAAGAGGGGACAAATGACGTATTCAGAATTATTGATAGAGATGATGGAACAGTACGACCCCGACCAATCTCACCGCTAATTGAATGACTGAAAGAGGATTGAGGCGGGCGTTTCCTACCCCGACCGCCTTCTCCCCGCTGAATGGAAGGAACGCAGTTCACGGAGTGAACTACACTTGCAACCTACGAATTATAGCAATATAGAATCACCGGACAATAACCGAATAGACACTCAAACACCCGATATTGCTGTCCCCTATTTTCGGGATGGTGAATTAGAATTTCGCTCACCTGAGAAGGACATAGAGACGCTTGCTCAGGAACGGGCTGAACGCCGACAAACTCGCGTCGTTTCAAAATCAGCACCCCGACTCAACAACAGAAAGTGCGACCATCAGGAACACGACAATCCAAAATGCATCTGTAATATATCGGATAGCGAGCGGGCTGAACTACTTCGTGACTATCTTCAAGAGTTGGATGAAGCAGGTTGGACTAATCTTCGCCTGATGCCGGTTAATCGACAGAAGGAACCCGTCATAGCAAACACAGTCGGGCTTGAGAGTAAACGGGCATATGACCTTCTTCACACTCCTGAAGAGGCAATAGCGGCCATCAAGGATGGAGCGGTGGGGTTCTGCTTGTATGCGGATAAGCCCGGTCACAATACAGATGGGTTGGTTTTCGCGGATAGGGATGAACCCAACCAATGGCCCGACCTCGGAAAGACGCTCCGAGTAATCTCCGGTTCCGGAACCGGCGACCACCTCACCTTCATTAACGCCGGAGATATTGGCTGTGCGAAGGCAAAAGGAGAATTGAAAGGTATTGGTTCAGTCCGAGGTACAAATTGGTTCGTAGACGCTCCCGGCTCCGTTCATCCTACAGGCGGGATTTACCATATGGTTGAGAACCCCGATATTGCGGAACTGTCGAACGATGACCTACCAAGAGAACTCCGTCCCGGCTCACGCGCTAACTCAACATCATCCGCTAAGGCCGAATCGATTGAGCCACTTGAGAGCCTACCTGATGATTTCAATCCGGCTGAAGTGACCAACGACGTAGGAATCACTCTCAAGCAAGTGCGGCGGCTTTCCGAGCGACTGAATTATCTCTTGTCCTGTATCAATCCAAGCGGATATGAGAGTTTGAGCGAAGCCGACCAAGCGGCAGTCCGGAGTCTTCTCATTTGGCGTTTTGATGAGACAGATATTGCGAATATACTCCGCTCCTGTCGTGACCGGCGCGGTCGTGTTGAGGAAGATGCCCACCCATACAAGATGGAGCGAGATGATTACGTGCGACGCACAATCCAAAATACAGCCATCCCTTACAAGGTTGACCCGGATTTGTTTCAGGCCCTGTTGAAAGACGCAAAGGAAACAAGCGGCTCCCGACCGTCAGCCGGGAACTTCTCGCTCATCGAAGTTCGGGAAGCATTCGCCTCTCTTGATGGTGAAGGAACAGTCACTCAACTTGTTGAAAGCGGTCATATTATTTGGAGAGATGGAACACAGAAGAGTTCCGTAAAGAAGCGAGTGCGTAGGTGTCTGAGTATTCTTGAGGATGCAGGGTACGTTTCGGGGAAGACAAATCCTCAAGACCGGCGGAAAACACTTTACGTGGCCCACGAACTTAGCGAACTTCGGATTCCCGGTGATGATGAGTGGAATCAGGTCACTCGGTCACTCAGGGAGCCAAATGAGAATAATAGGGGTACTGAAAACAGTTCAGGTCGGGCGGGATAGACTCTTCATTTTCTACCCTTTTCTCCCTATGTGTATCTGTGTCCGATACCCAATTATCTGATAGGAATTGTAGCCTAATTTCTTATCACCCCTACTGAGAGAGCGAAGCAACACAGGTCGGTCGGTACTTCTTCTATACAGGAATTTACGCTCATTGTCCCCTAAGACGCCGATACAGTCCGTTCGTCTCTTCTACGACCAATGCCTCTCACAGGGACGTTATAACGCGCTGTGCCCGCCTTCTCAATCCATAGCGGGCCTTCAGGTGTGTTGGCTTTCCCCCGCTGTTGTCCCGTATCACTAAAAGAATCGGAGACTACTATCGGGATATGGACAAAGCGACCTACGAAGACCTTTCAGCGCGATTGGAGACTAACAACTACTTTGAGTTGGATGAGTTTCCTGATGAAAAGAAGCCGGTAGTAAGCGCGTATCTCTACGGAGCATTACGTGCCGGGGAAGTGCTTTCGCTTGAATATCAGAACGACCGATACTCTATCAAACAAACCCAAGGCGGGCTAATTGATGAAAAGGAAGGCCGCCAAGTTGATTTCCAAAACCTGTCTGATATGCTTCATAATGGCGCGAAAGTCCGAATCAAGGCGTAGAAAAGGAAATCACCCTCTTTGATTAACGGGCAGATTCGGGAACTTTGATTTGAGATTTTTAGGAGTCACATCTGATTCTCCAAAATACACCCCCGGTGGTATTGCTTGTTGATATAAGGAAAGTATGTTGATAGGTTTCGGAATTATTGCTCACGGTCTACACCGTTACCCTCAAGATTCTAAGGTGGACAAATATGGAGAAAACCGGGTAATGTCCTGTACGAAGTGGACAGATGGAAGTAGCACAGAATCCCGATGCGGCCCCCTTTCGTCTACTGATTCAGATGAAGCGGAGTGCTGATAGAGAGAAAGGCTGTGTGATGCACCTGTGAGTGCGCAGGTGCGCTCTAATGCGTTTCTACTGTCTGTCTGCCCTTCTCAGCACACACGAATAGATGAGTAGAGAAGGCAGATAAGGCGCTCTCACAGGACAGCCTATTCCCAATTCTTCACCGCTACTCCCTGCTTGCTCTTCTTCCTGTGTGAACGGCCTTTGAGGATAGTAATGATGGAAACCGGGATTCCAATCAAGGTCGCCCACAGGACGCCGGACAGCAGGACGTGAATCCAAAACCACTTCTTGTGTTCAGCAGGGTCGAAGCCACAATGCGGGCAACGCGAGATAGAGTCTGAATCTACCTCACTTCCACAAGCACGGCAGTTGATGGATACAGGCTCATCATCGAACTTCCTCTTCCCCACCTCTTTCCCTTGCTCATAGGTGTCTGTAACCCCGCTCTCTTCCATCTCATCCGCTATCTCTTCTTTTCCTTCCGAGAGGGCCATTTTGAGAGCGCCCAACTGTCCGTGTTCTTCCCGGCGTTCCTTACCTTCCTTCTGCTTATCGCGCCATTTGTCAAGGAGTCCCATTTGAATCGGCTATCGCTTCACACTCAAGCAACTAATAGTTTCTATAGCAACTCTAAGGGTGAAATCCCACTATTCGGCGGAGCCACCACCCTCAGGTTCGGAATATCCTCTAATGCGGCTATCGGCAGATTGGATGGTCACGGCAGATGACCGTATCTTGGAGTATCTGAGCGAAAATGAGACGGGAACACCGAAGCGAATGGCTGATTCCGGGTTAGTCCGGTTCAGTCGCTCTTACGTAACGCAACGGTGTAAGAAGTTAGTCAATCACGGTCTGCTTCGCCACCTTGGAAACGGAGTCTACGTCATCACCGAAGAGGGGAAGCAGTATCTCGAAGGAGAACTTGATGCGGCAGACCTTGAGCCGGATGGTGGCTGAATCTCTCCCCATCAAATCTAACGCCACCTGAATAGCGGCTTCAAGAGAACCTGAGGCGAGAAGACTGAAGAAGGGAGTATTCGGTCTTATCCTAATATCTCACCGTCTGTAGTAGGGATTCCACTTCCCATCACGATAGTCGATACATCCAACAGACCAACCACACCCGTTCCAAAACCGGTCAAGCACCGGCTTCAATGATTGAGGCACATCAGAATCAAATGAATCTATCTCAATGCGCTTGAGGGCCATTTCATCCTTTGGTATTTTCGGGGTTGAGATAGGCCCCTCTACCTTGTCTGTATAATACATTTCGTTGTCTTGGAGTCCAACCACGGTAATGTAGACAAAGATGGGTGGCTTCACCCCCATTTCTGTGAGAATGTCTAAAGAACCCTGAATTGTACTCACAACTTCAGCATCAAATCTATGAGCGTGAAATTCTATATCCGCTTCCGCCGCTTCCTCAAGAAGAGTTTTGGAATGAAGAAACACATCAGTAGAGACTGCTTCCATCCACCCATCTTCGTGGATGAAAGTGTATTTTGAGTGTTCATCTTGCTCTTCGTGTCGCACATACACTTTCCCATCATCAACAGGCTTCCCGTCAAAGGATGCGTTAGTTTTCCCATATTCAGGTGGGGTAGGTAGGTCTGAGGGCCTAATACCGTAATCCATACTCCGCATCCCATTGGGGATGAGATGAATCGCCACAAAGGGGCCTTTCTCTAATTTGGTAGGCAGGTTTCTCCGATTCTTAATCGCTTCAATCCTTTCTTCCTTGAACTCTTCAATCTCTTCTGTAACGTCATCTTTTCCCTGAGGGTCAACCCCCAAATGGCGTCGGGCAACACCGGGTAGGTCTGTCTCAATCTTATTACGAAGACGTTCGTGATGCCACAGGTCTAAATCCCAACTATACTTCTCACGTATTTCCCGTCTCATATCTGCCTCTTGTCTGCCGGTTACTTCCTGATTCGTAACAAAGACAAACCACCCATAATCCTCATCGTGCCCGGCGGCTTTTTTCGCATCGCTCCTCAATTTGCTCCGCCAAGTTTTCTGTGTACTGTAGTGGGCTATCCCCGGCTCACCGTTTATTTCTACGAAGGCATCTCGCCCCGCATCCGTCCCCTGTATCCCGCTTGGGTTCACTTCATATCCGTAGTCCCGTAGAACATCCGAAGAGATTTTTTCAAAGGTGTCTGTTCCAACTTTGGAAAGAGCGTATTCCACGTCGGTAGTCATAAATGAAGTATGATGTTAAGCACCAATAGTGTCGTTGGTGGTGCGAAATAGCCCGAAGAGCAAAGCGGGTGTATCACGTATTGGGAATCGGGAAGAAATATGCTTCATTGTCCATCGTGTGATTGGGCGTGGCAATTTGAGGAAGACGGAATCCGCTGTCCATTCTGTGAGGCGGCTA
>Ga0207755_100797_pt1 | contig 11986 bp, 16 predicted proteins | sample A23P2SouthBayCA_FD_187734 | JGI IMG/M metagenome (GOLD analysis project Ga0207755, IMG submission 187734) | Aerobic enrichment media microbial communities from Bioluminiscent Bay, La Parguera, Puerto Rico - A23 P2 (SPAdes) | ecosystem: Environmental > Aquatic > Marine > Unclassified ...
TACGTTGCGTGCCGCGTGGTCTTCATCCGTGTTACACACTATGTATCGATACAGACTTAAAACTATCTTATACCACGGGAAATCCAGCCGTGCTGCCGTCGGTGGAAGTGTACGCTATTGTCCGCTCGACCCGCGCCTGAAGACGCGGGTATGCGCTCGCATTATGTATCAGTCTCGTCGTACCACAGGTCTATCCGGCCTTGTCTGTCGTAGTCGGGCCAATTCGGGCCACCAGCGATTTCCAGCCGGAACCGCCCGGTGTGGTCGTATCGGTCTTTCAACTCGCGCCCGACCAGTATCTCAAGCCGGGACCGCTCGCCCCATTCGACGGTGTAGGACGTGTTTCGAATGACGGTCTTGAGGTGTCGCCCATCGTCCTCGTTGCCACGGAAGCCCGGCGGTTCCGGGTGTTCCGTGACCGACGTATTCGACTCGTCGTGATACTTGTTCTTCGTGCCGAAGAACCCGCGCCACGCTTCGGTGTTTTTGCGTATCACCTGTTGGGCAGTGGACGCACCGAGAACGCCCTTGTATTTGCCTTCGAGTCGGCCTGTATCCGCGTCCCATACGTCGCCCGCAAAGCCGTCTTCGTCGTTGTACCGCATGAGGCGTTCGTAGGTGACTTCGTTCCAGAGAGCGGCGGAAGCGTCCAACAGGTCCCGTAGCAGTTGCTCTCCAGTATCGGAGAGTGGTCGCACGACGAACGTGTTGGTACGCTTCATCGGCCATTTCACTGTACGTTTGCAGAGGGTTTGAACCTCAGCCATCCACAGTGAAAGTAAAACTCACCCAGTCACCTTGGGGACGCAAGATCAGCAGTAACGTGGGAGTTCTCACAGGACCTTACGCGATTCACGCCCGCCCTGTTCGGTTCTCGGTTCCGACAAGTCGGAACACTCGTCCCTCACGGAAAGGGCGGGGGACTCTCTCGCTGTTACAGGTAGTACCAGAAACCGAATGCCGTTCCCACGAGATTAATGGCGACGATTACCCACGCGTACTGCAAAGCGACGGTCTCGATCCGCTGGGGAAGTGGCGCGAGATACCGGGGAGGGCTATCAGTCGTGTCCGCAGCCATCGGGTGTGGGTGTCTGGATGGGTTCCAAATCACTCCCCGCCGTGAGGATCGACACGAGATCCGCTTCAGTCACCGGCTGTGCGGTCGCATCTAACCCCGCATCACGGGCCACACGAACAGCACTCGGCGGGTGAAGGTTCGCTTCCGTCAACAGTGCGTCGTCGTAGAACACCTCTTGGGGCGTCCCGCTTCCAACGACGTTGCCGTCAGCCATCACGCAGACGCGGTCGGCGACCTCGGCGGCGAAATCGAGGTCGTGCGTCGACAGGACGACACTGATACCGTCCTCGTGGACCTCTTGGACTCGCTCTGCCACCAGTTGCGACCGTTGGGGGTCGAGTCCGGCGAGTGGCTCGTCGAGGACGACGACACTCGGTTCAAGCACGAGCACGCCAGCGAGGCCGACAAGACGTTTTTCGCCGCCGCTCAGGTAGTGGGGGATCCGGTCTTCGAGGTGACTCGCGTCGACAGTGGCGAGCGCCTCGCGAGCGCGCTTTTCGGCTTCGTCGTCGGGGACACCGTAGTTCTGGAGGCCGAACAGCACGTCAGCGAGGACCGTGGGCGCGACGAGTTGCGTATCGGCGTCCTGGAAGACGAAGCCGACTTCCTTCCGGGCGTGGGCCTTGTTGTCTTCGGTGATCGGCGTTCCGTCGACGACCAGTTCGCCGTCGTCGGGAACGAGCGTCGCGTTCAGGTGTTCGAGGAGCGTCGACTTGCCGGCGCCGTTGCCGCCGACAAGTGCGACGACTTCGTCGGGGTAGACGCTGAACTCGACGTCGTGCATCCCGACCGTCCCGTCGGGATACGTGTGGGCCCCACACTGGAGGTCGACCAGCGGGGCTCTGTCTCCGCTCACAGCCCCACCTCGTAGACCGTAACTGCCGCGTACCCAACGACCACGACGTACGAGCCGGCGACGACGAGGAGTTCGTGGACCGGCGGCCGTGAGACGTCGCCGTACAGCGTGATGTCGCCGTCGTACCCGCGGGCTTCCATCGACTTGACGAGCCGTTCGGACTGCTCGATCGCCGAAAGCATCGTCATCCCGAGGATCCTGGCGTACAGCCGTTTGTTCGACCAGAACTCCGCGAAGTTCGCCCCGCGGGAGAGTGCGGCCTTCACCAGGTCTTCGAGCGTCTCGAGCATGACGAACGTGAACCGATAGGTGAGCAGCGCCACCTGGTCGATCGGTCGGGGAAGCAACCGCCCGAGCATGTAGGCCACGTCGGTGTATTTCGTCGTCATCGACGCTGCCAGCGTGAACGTGACGACCGTCAGCGACCGACAGCTGAGCTCTGCGAAGAGGACGAGGCCCGCCCACGTGACCGAGAGGTCACCGAGCGGTGTCGAGAGCGCGCCACCGATCGGCGTGCCCGGTTCGAGGAACGCCAGCGGTCCGGCGACGGAGACGATGAACAGCATCGGGAGCGTGTACCACCCAGCGAGACGCCGGAAGGGTAGTCCCGCGAGTCCGTACACGACCAGCACGGCGCCGTAGAGCCCGGCCAGCAGCGCCAGCCGGTCGAACACCGTCACCGCGAGGACGAGTGCACCGACGACACCGACCTTCGTCCATGGATTGACGCGGTGTAACGGTCCGTCTCGCCGTTCGGCGAACGCAGTGATGAGCCGCGGGTCGGGAACGTGGTTCGAGAGCGTCGTCACGGTTACCGAGCCGGGCGTTCTCCGTCCTCGAAGCCGCCGTAGCGGTCGACGTAGACGTACATGCCGATACCGACCACGACCAGCAGGGCAACGAGCCCGAAGAACTCGAGCACCAGCCCACCTTTCCGAATGGGGCCGGCGACGACGATGCCGCGGCCGAGGTCGACGAGCGCGCCGCCGCCGTCCTGCACGCCGCGCTGGAGCGCTTTCGCGGAGCGTTTGGCCCACGGCAGTGCGCCGCCGGTCGCGGTGAAGCCCCAGTAGCCGGCGGCGAGGAAGGCCGCGAACAGGCCGAAGAGACCGCCGTACTGCTTCCAGCGCTGCATCAGGCGGTCACCCCGGTGGGTTCGTCACGGGGTTCGCGGTCGGCCAGGCCGACGAGGTCGGGGCGAACGGAGGCGAGGAACTGGACGATGAAGCCCGTCAGGATGCCCTCGATGACGGCGACGCCGAGGTTGAGTCCGACCAGCCCGGCGACGGCGATCGTCAGGTCGCCGCGGGGCAGCGCGCTCCCGTTCACGCCGCTGACGACGATGATCGCCCCCATCAGGACGGCGCCTGCCGAGAGGCCGAGCGTCGCAGCGCTGGCGCTGGCGGGGAAGACGTCCCAGTCCATCCCCCACAGCGTCTTGAACGCGTAGTAGGCGACGATGGCCTCGCTCGCGTTGACGAGGGTGTTCGCGCCGATCAGACCGACCGCACCGTGCCCGAGCGCCGCCGAGAAGATGTTCACGACCAGTGCGATGAGCGCTCCGAGCAGCGGCCCGGCGAGGATCCCCACGAGGCCGGTGAGGTTCATGTGGATGCCGCCCCAGACGGGGATGTTCAACTGGAAGACCGCGAAGCTCGCGGCCGCGCCGATTCCAGCGAGTGCGATCTGGTGTGTCTCGATACCGCCTTTCCGGACCCGGTAGACCACGCCACTGATCAGTCCGACGCCAACCAGCGTCCACAGAACGAGCGCCCATACCGGGAATGTCCCTTCACCGAGGTGAATATGCGCCATAGCTGTCTTACCAATTTTGAACGCGATTATAATAAAGTTGCTGTACTAGATTTGGATAAGTAACAATCATACAGTACCGTCCCATCGAATCTTGATAGCGCCCGGCCGCGCTCTTGTCGATTTCTCGACGCCGCTCCTACTGTCCGTTCCTTCCTGGGTGCATCATATCGACGGGGACAACCGCATACTCGACCGAGACTGACTCATCTGTTCCTCGAACGGTCCCGATAAACCGGAGGATATCCTCGTAATCGCCTTCGATGACGAACGTCTCGACACAGCCTGCGTTGTCCTCGAGGCAGTTGTGCGAGTTCGACCGAATCGACCCTTCGAACTCGTGCCGAATGTCCATCATTGTTCCCTCGATCTCCGGTTCGTCGTACCCGAAAACTGCCGTCACCGTCGCGACGACCGTTCGACCTTCGTATTCCGTCTCTCGGTACTCTTCGAGTAGCGACTGACACGCTTCACGGATGACCTCACTTCGGCCGCTATAGCCGTGTTCTTCCGCGAACGTATCGAGGTCGTCTCGGAGCTGCTCCGCCATCGAGGAACTCACGATCGGCATGTATTAAATTATTTTCCGTAGTTAATAGATATTGTGGTTGGAGGATGCATATTTAACAACTGTTGGGGCGGTCTCGGCTTCCGGTGTCCGCCGGGGCTCCGAGTTGGTCCCTGATCTTCGCGACGTACTCGACGAACTCGTGAGCCGTCCGTTCGCGCGGTCGCTCCAGATCGATGGGGATGGTCGACTGGACCGTCCCGGGGTCGGCGTCCATGACGACGACGCGGTCGGCCAGCGTCACCGCCTCGTCGATGTCGTGGGTGACGAACACGACGGTCTGTTCGGTCTGGGCCCAGATGTCGAGTAGTTCGGCGTGGAGGCGGTCCCGCGTCCGAGCGTCGACACTACCGAACGGTTCGTCCATCAAGAGGATCTCCGGATCGGGGGCGAGCGCGCGAGCGATACCGACGCGCTGTTTCATGCCGCCGGATAGCTCTTTGGGGTATGCGTCCTCAAACCCGTCGAGCCCCACTAGGTCGATCAGCTCCCGTACCCGTGCCTCGCAGTCCGGGCAGTCACAGGCGGGCCGGTCGAGGCCAAACCGGACATTCCCGCGGACAGTCCGCCAGGGGAACAGCGCGTACTCTTGGAAGACCATCCCTCTGTCCAGCCCCGGACCAGTAACCGGGTCTCCACCGACCAGTATCGACCCACCATCCGGGTCGTCGAGCCCGGCGATCGCCCGCAACAGCGTCGTCTTCCCACAGCCGGATGGGCCGACGACACAGCAGAATTCACCCTCCGCCACCGAAAAGGAAACGTCCCCGAGCGCTTGGGTCGACTCGTAGGACCGACTGACGTTCTGAATATTGATCTTTTCACGTGAGTCTCGACTGGTGGGCGATTCGTCACTCAGCGCCACGCGAGCACCCTCCGTTCGACGAGCCGGAACCCCACGTCCATACAGAGGAACGCCAGGCTGATCAGGAACATGTAGGCGACGCTGGTCGCCATCGCGAGGTTGTTCGAGGCGTTGATGATCTCGTAGCCGACGCCGGGCGCGCCGAACAGTTCGGCGCCGACGACGATCATCCAGCAGCGACCGATGCTCGTCCGGAAGCCAGTCAACACCTGCGGGGCGGCGCTCGGGAGCGCGACGAGTTTCAGCATCGAGAGGTCGCGTTCCACGCCGAGCGTCGACGCGGCGTCGGTCAAGTCACTGGAGACGCCTTCGACGCCACCGTAGGCGCCGTAGAAGTTGATCCAGAACGCCCCGACGAAGACGATGAACGCCGCGCCGGTGTGGTGGATGCCGAACCAGACGATCGCGAAGACGACCCACGCCAGCGGCGGGATCGGCCGTAGCACCCGGACGAGCGGTCGCAGCCAGTCGTCGAGGACCCCGTTCCAGCCCATCGCCAGCCCGAGCCCGATCCCACAGCTCGCACCGAGGAGGAGCCCAGGCACGTAGTGGAACAGCGTCTGTGCGAGATGTGCGAACCCTGTCGGCAACACCAGATCTGCGCCGACGATTGGCACGACGACCGCCGTCGAGGTCGCGAACAGGTCGACGAACGCACGCGCCGACTCGAGGGGTCCCGGCACCAGATAGGACGGCTGGGTCATCATCGAGCCGACCCACCAGACCAGGAGGAACACGAGGAGCCCGCCGAGTCCGCGTAAGTATCGTCGCAGGTCACCCTCGAAGCTGCCGGCGACCACCGCGCTAGAACCGGTGTCGGTACGCGTGCTCATCCTTGGATAGCGTCGTAGGGGCCGAACGCGAACAGGTCCTCCGTCGCGACCGGCTCGTCGATGTTACCGACGCTCGCGACGAACTCCCCCATCGTCGCGGCCTGGTCGGTGATCGCGTGGGGGTCCGAGAGAAACTCCGAGGCGTTCGAACCCATGGCGGCCCTCGCGAGGTCCTCGCTCACTCCGGAGCCGATCACCGACGCGGCGTGGGTAGCGGCCGCGTCCGGCGACTCGGCCGTAAACTCGGTGGCTGCCACGTGCTGTTCGACGAGCGACTGTGCGACCTCGCTGTCGTCGAGCACCCGCTGATTCGCGAACAGCACCGTGACAGGGTGATTCTCCAGGATATTGCCGGACCAAGCGAGTTCGCCGAAGCCGTCCTCCCGACCGATGATCGTCGCGAACGGCTCCTGGATGATCGTCGCGTCGATGTCACCCGCCTGGATCGTCTGGACCGCCTTCGCCGGCGGGACTTTGGACTTGTCGACGACGGACTCCATGTCACCGAGCCCGAGGTCCTCCTGGATCCAGTATCGGAGGGCGATGTCGGGAACGCTTCCGTCCGGTGGGGCACCGAATCGGACCTTGCGGCCGTTTGCTTCCTCGAAGCCGTCGAACGCGGCCGCTCCTTCCTGTTCGTAGCGCTCGGCGAGCTCCGTCGTCCCCATGATCTTGAAGCCGTTCCTCGAGTTCGCCGCGAGGATGCCGGCATCGGTGCCTTTGTCCATGAGGACCATCGCCGGGGAGATCCCGAAGAGCGCGACGTCCACGTCGCCACTGGCGAACGCTTTGACGACGTTCGGCCCGGAGCTGAATCGCTCGATCGTGACATCCGCGGGGACCTCCTCGTAGTACCCCTCTTCGGCCATCACGTAGTGTTGCATGTTCGGGTAGATCGGGACGTACGCGAACGTCAGCGAGTCGAGCGACCCGCTACTTCTCCCGAGACAGCCAGCGATCCCCGTTGCAGCTACTGCACTTGCGCCTGCGCCATGGAGCAACCGTCGTCGCGAGATTTGTGTCATCAGTGTTGCTAATACTGAGACCAATTCTAATAATACCTGTGATCCAAAGTTATTGAGTTAATACAAATGGTGGTGCGAGTACGTAGATGTTGCTAGAGCCGGTGTGAATTCAGCGAAAAGAGCGTTATGGAATCAGTTCATATCGACGAGCGGGCCGAAGTCGTCTACGGGCAGCACTGAGTAGTCGATGGTGAGCGTGTCCTTCGTCGCTCGAATCTTCCCGACGAACGTCGAGATCTCCTCGAGCGATCCCTCCAGTACGAACAGCTCCATACAGTGGTGGCCGCCGACGTGGCTATGGAAGTTCGAAGCGACGATCCCCTCGTGCTCGTGGCGAAGATGCATCATCTTCTCCTCGACGGTCGTCGTCTCGTAATCGAAGACCACGGTGACGACCCCCATCAAGTCTCGATCTTCGAGTTTTTTGTCTTCGAACTCGCCGAGGAGGTTCCGGCTCGCCTCACGAAGCACTTCACTGCGGCCAGTGTAGCCGTGATCGTCCGCAAACTGGTCGATTCGTTCGAGCAACTCTTCGGGCATCGAGACGCTGACGACACTCATGTAACAACGTAGCGTGCATGAAATATTAAAAATTATCATTTTTCGGCCACAGCATTGCAACGACAAAGACCACCGCCCCCATCACGCTAATGAAGTCCCAGGACTCTCAGAGACACTGAGTCACTCCGGAACTACGGCTTTTCCTGAAGCGGGTTTTGGGGGTGGCTGAGAACTCCCGACAGGTTTAGTTGATTGGCAGGGGATAGGAGACACACATCATTTCCACCTTCCGAGGGTGTGAAGTTGAGAATACAGCAGGTTTAGCGGGGCTGTGATGCGTGGTTTCAACCGAATCCGCGATCAGAAACTGCTTCGGATCGCCTCTCAAGCTCCCTCTCCTATCATACGTTCAACTATATTCGCGGTTTCTGCGATTGCCGACAACGTTGCCACTCAGAGAATCGGCGTAAGCCCGGACTGAGCGGCTATCTACCCAATTCCAGTCTCCTTCTTCAGCGGCGTGAGCGTATTGTCGGCCGTCACGATCGGTGACTGCTCGTATTTACCGGTTAGTTCGACCTGCACAAGCAAATCCACTGCTCGCCAGATCGAATAGAGGAGACACGCGAACGCGAAGTAGAAGAACCGAAGTTCGAAGTGTTTCGACGTGGTGGCGGCCATGAACCGCTTCATCGACCGATACCCACTCTCGATCTCCCAGCGATGGCCGTACTCAGCGAGAAACGCGCTTTCCGTATTCGTCACTCGCAGCTCCCGCATTGAGATGCTGGGCAGCCAGCGCAGCGAGGGCGGCATCTGCCCGTTCGACCTCGTCTGCGGGCCGGTCGTCGGCGTTGGCGATGTACTGCTGGACGCCGTCCATCACCCCTGAACTGATCGGTTCGGAAAAGTCGAGTGGCGCCGCAACTGTTACCCAGCTCTCGTCAATCGCCGTCTCAACTGGCACGTCCTCGACGCCGGGGTCGTCGACGGTCAATTCCTCGTACACCCGTTCGGGGAGGACGAACGTGATGTCGTTTCGGCGGGCGAATCGCCGGACCGCCTGGTACCGGCTGTTCGATGGGTAGCCCATCGCGACGAACAGGCCGGTGTCGGCGATGTGGAGCGGACTCACGCGTCGCCAGCGGAAACGTCGTCGATGTCCCCCTCATCCAGCCCTGCCCCTGACTCATCGATGTCGTAGTGCTCGTCGACGACAGGGCGAAGCGCTTGAAGTATCATCTCTGCTGCCAACGGCGAGATATCGATGTCGTCAGTCATCAGTCGATGGGTCACCTCACCGCGTTCGCGACCGACCGTGTAGGTGAGTGCCGTCGCGAGGCCGGCGACGCCGTGGCGGTCGATGTACGTGTCGATGTCGGCGTTCGTCTCCCGGCGGCCGACGGCGTCGATCAGCGCCGGCGTGATCGTGTACTCGCGGTCACCTGCAGCCGTCGTCACGGTCAAATCGATTTCGCAAGCGGCGTACCGCTGAGGTTGGCTCTCGCGGGTGACCTCGACGACGCCGGCGTCGACGAGTCGGTCTCGAATATCGAGGGGAGCGACGGCGTCGACAGCCAGGGCAACGACTTCCCACCCGAAGGCGCGACGAGTAGCCCACGGGGCTGCGGTGACGACGAGGTCCACCGCGTCGACGACACGACCATCGACTTCAGCCTCGCGACCTGCGGGTCCGACGACGCGTTCCGGGTCGCCTACAACGTCGTCGGTGAGGACCCCGCGATCAACATCGACTACCGACGGACGAACATCGGTCTCTCGGTCGCCGGCGAGATCTACCCCAGCTCGACGACGCTCGAACTCACCGACCAGGGTATCGACATCACCGACTCGGACGACGACGGCGTCGTCGACAGCATCGAGAACGGGACGATCCCACTGGGCAACGGGCTCACGACGACGACCGACCCGAACGACCCCGATACGGACGGTGACGGGCTGACGGATTATCAGGAGATCGTCGTCTTCGACGGGCTGAATCCGATCGACGCCGACACGGACAACGACGGCCTCGACGACGGCGAAGACCCACAGCCGTTGGTGCCCCAGAGCGAGGCGTCGTCGTCGGGAGACATCGACTTCGTCGACGCCTCTGGCGAGGTGGCGGGCAACGCGATCAAGGGTGCGGTACTCGGCGACGCCGGCGTGAAATACGAGGTCGACGGCTCGAAGACCCTGGAGTACTACGGCGGCTGGCTGACCGCGAGCATCGCGCCGACCGTCGACGTGGCGGCCGACACGCGCGACTGCCTCGTCTTGAATAGCGATATCGGCACGAACGTCCTCGACTGCGGCGGCGCGGTCATCAGCGCCGGTGGCAGTATCGGGACCGTGGTCGGGACGCTGACCGCGCCGACGGGGCTTGGGGCTGCCCTCGGTGCCAGGAGTTTCGCGGTCGACACGGCTGAGGACATCACCGACGTCGCGACGATCACCGCCCGGTTCGTCAAGTACGCGCCGGAATCGGCTACCAGCGTCGGGCGCGTGCTCGACCAGAAGATCGGTAGCAGATTTGGCGCCGCCTTCCCGCTAATTTCCAGCAAGTTATCGCCTGGCATCGCCGACGACGTTCGACGCGGCGTCCGTCGCGGCAAACTGGTCAGGGCAGGTCTCGATGAAGACACTGCAAGAGCGCTCGAAGACGTCTTACCGCAGGTCGACGCGACGGCCGACGAGGTCGCACAGCTGACCACGCGAATCGACGGCTTCGACGGCCTCGCTGGAGCCGAGCAGCAATTGATCGTTCAGAAGGTAACAGATCGGATCGATATCACACAGCTCAGCGGTGCCTACGACGGCCAAGCGCTCGCTCGAATCACCGGTACACTCGACCCGAAGACGCTGAGCGCGGTGCTCAAAACGGACAACGTCGCCCAGGCGCGCCGACTGGTTGGGGATACGCCGAGTGGGGCAGGCGCCGAGACGATGAGTCAACTCAGCGAGATTGGTGACGATGCGCTCAACCGATTCCTCAGACTCGACGACTCGCTGAAAAATGCGGACGATATCGACGAGTTAGACAAGTCAGCCGAAACCCTTGGTCGGCAGATTCGTACCACTCTCTCTCGGGCTGCACAGGACTCGTCTGACAGAATCAACATCAGTCCAAGAACGATCGACGAGTTCTCTGACGCACTCAAAAGTGCGTCAGAAGCGGATATCGACGGGGTGGCGACACAAGTGAACTCGCTCGCTGGCTCGCGTCAAGCACTTGACCCTGTCGAAGATGCGGCGCGTCGTGAGGGTGCATGGTCGAACGCGAAAGGTGACGTGTTCGAACTACTGCTTTCGAAGGAATTCGGCTACGATCAGGTGGTCGCTATCGGTCGAAGTCCATCTGGAACCAATTATGAGATGGATCTTCTTCTGAAAGATGGGATAGCGATCGAAGCGAAGTCCGGCAGTGTTGGTGACATCGAGAAGCAACTGGATAATCTCAGAGAGGCACAACAACAGGCCGGTGAATCGGGTGATCTGGTCCTACTGGCGAACAACCCAAGCGAGATTAGTGGAGTGACCAAGGCTGACGGGCGTCAGTCGCTAAACAGTATAGATGGATTGCCAGATGTGGAAAACGGATACGTCGAAATACGAGAACTAGCATCCGAACTCTACACCTGACCGCCCATCCGATTTATCCATAAATATTAATCTATTTGACTGGTTGAGTATAGATATGGAAGAGTACCTGTATGTATGCTACAAATTCGGTGACGAACTCACGACTAGTGCGGTCGAAGTGGTCTTCGACGTACTCAAGGCGCACACGGACAGTGACCTACTGACGAAGGACGGGGACCCTATCACACCCGAGACGCTGCTCGAAACAGACAGCGAAGCGACGTTCACAATCGATACTGGCACCAACTCTGATATGCCTGGCGTCGATTATCATCTCGGTGCTGGTCATTTCGAACGTGAAAATCTTGCGCTCGACGACGCCATCTGGCTCTCCGCTTGGGGGACTCATTTCCACGAGCGAACTGCCAACGAACGAGCACGGCCAAACACTAATAGACTAATTGATGTATCTGTCGAGGTGTACGAAGCGCTCGTCGATGACGCTCACTCCATTGAATATGTGTATGGCCCTGGTCCGACGGAGACGCACATGTATTCGACAGAAAAAATAGAGGACCCCGAGACACACCAGCCGTCAAATGGCGTTGTGGACACGCTCATGTGGCTACAGATCCTGCCTCCGAAATGTGTCTCGGAGATCGGGCGAGAGGAGGTCCTCTCGGCACCTGCATGGCGAGTCGAGGAGCTCTCTGACGGGAGCGTGCTACTGGTCGCCCACAACACGCCCGACCCCTGGGTCGACGGAGATTTTTCGTACTACGACGAGACAAAAGAGTATCTCGATATTTCCGGATACCTATCTACCTGAATCACTTTCGACGAATGCCGCGCCACTCCCCGGACAC